>ERZ791934.152-NODE-152-length-92790-cov-12.692004_pt1 | contig 92790 bp, 75 predicted proteins | sample MGYA00510125_ERZ791934 | MGnify/ENA primary metagenome ERZ791934 (study PRJEB30046, sample SAMN00993240) | human gut metagenome | study: EMG produced TPA metagenomics assembly of the A metagenome-wide association study of gut microbiota in type 2... | reverse complement strand
TTTTATCATAGAAGACCTTATAAATCTTTAATTACAGAAAAACTTTCACAGACTCCTTTTTTAACCATTTTGCCAGCTTCTTCAGATTCATGCACGCAAACATCAGCCCTGCTTCATCTCCTTCCGGGCCTTCCCTATCATCTGCGTATACCGGAAGCCATGATTCTCTTTTGCTGTTCCAAACAATCTCTCTATGGTTTATCCGCAGCGCATATAGTTCGTTCATTCCTGTGGAATGACGAATATCTTCGCACATCTCCATGTATGGTACCCAGATGTGGCGCGTCACCGTTTTTACATGGTCGCGGCTCCCTGTATTGGGAAAGATAAGGGCAGCTTTCACACACATGCCCACAGCTTTTGTACTCCCGATACTCCTCACGGTATGTTGCTCTGTATTCCAACACTTCGTTATTCGGACAAATATTACAGTTGGCCGTCCTGCATCCAGAGAGTATTGATTCCGCACCAGACCGTAGATGAAACTCCAATCAGTTGCTTTATCAATCAATCGAAGCGGATGATCCGGCAAAAACCAAGTCGTCTACAATAAAACTTTTGAACTGTATTCCATGTTTTATTTAACACAAAAAATCAAAGAAACACCATAAATGAACCTATTACAAACCTGGCGCCAAAGGATTAGAATAAGCATACAAGGAAAAGAAAATGAACGAAAGGAGAGGATTGTATATGGCTGCACAAACACTTTATCTGGGTACGGTGCTGACGGCGGGACTGCTGTCATTCTTTTCTCCCTGTATCGTCCCGCTGCTTCCTGTATATATTTCCGTTTTTTCCGCGGGCAGCGGGGCGGCACAGGAGGATATTTTTCAGAGAAGGATACGGACATTGTTTAAGAGCTGCCTGTTTGTAGCAGGTATTTCCACCTGTTTTATCATTCTCGGTTTCGGGGCCGGGGCATTGGGATCCATCATAGGAAGCAGTTTTTTTATGACTGCGATAGGATTGATTGTGATTGTTCTGGGGCTTCATCAGACGGGACTGATTCATATCAAATGGCTCTCCTATGAGAAAAAAGTGAATTTAAAGCGTTCTCATCGAAGCGATTACTTTGGTGTGTTCCTTCTGGGACTGACATTCAGCTTTGGCTGGACACCCTGTATCGGTCCTGTGCTGGGTGCAATCCTGGGACTTTCGGCCACAAGCAGCCGGCCGTTCTATGGCGGTTTTCTGATGGCTGTTTATTCCCTGGGCTTCCTGATTCCATTTCTGATACTGGCACTTTTTTCAGATGTGCTGCTGCAGAGAATAAAAAAGCTCAATAAGCACTTGGGCAAAATCAAAGCTGCAGGGGGAGTTGTCATTATCATGATGGGGATACTCCTGATGACCGATAATCTGGATAAGATATTAATGCTGATTAATTAAAGAAGAAAGGGCGGATGATACTATGAAACGAAAATACTTCATCATACCGGTTCTGTGCCTCGCGTTTTTTGCATTTGCCGCGTATGGCGCCAGGAAACCGCGAAATGCATTTCCTATGGTAAATAGTGAAGAGATGGGCAGCGGGGTGGATAGGAACATGGATACAAAAAAAATGAATAAGGGTAATCCGGCGCCCGATTTTGAGATGATGGATTTAAATGGAAATACGGTAAAACTGTCTGACTTTGCCGGTGAGAAGGTCTATATCAAGTATTGGGCCTCCTGGTGTCCAATCTGTCTGGGCGGGCTGGAAGACATCAACACTCTTTCCGCAGAGGACAACGGGTTTAAGGTACTGACCATTGTAGCTCCGGGCAGCAAAGGGGAGAAGAACGATGAGGACTTTAAAACCTGGTTTGCCGGCGTCGAACATACGGAGAACATCACGGTATTGCTGGATATCGATGGCGTATATACAAACAGGGCAGGCGTCCGGGGATTCCCTACCTCCGAGTATATCGGTTCGGACGGTGTTCTCATAAGCCTGGCTCCGGGCCACGCTGATAACGAAACCATTAAGAGTACATTTGAGGCAATAAACTGATTAAAAACAGCGGATCGACGCGAAAGGAGCAGATCATGAAGAAGAATTCAGTAAGATCAGCAGGAGTGTTTCTTTTGGCTGCGGCCATCCTCACATTGGCCGGGTGTTCCGCCTCTGCCGCCGAGGCAGGAATGGCGGCCGGCGCCAAAAGAGAAACGGAAAGTCTGTCCATGGATGATAGCGTGATGGACAGCGGAAAGGAGAAAAAATTGACAGCAGAACAGGAGGACATGATGATAAGTGGGGAGGATTTACACACGATTTATTTGGCGGGAGGATGCTTTTGGGGGATTGAAGCTTATGTAAAGAAGCTCCCCGGTGTGAGCAGCACCGATGTGGGGTATGCCAACGGAAACACGGAAAATCCGTCCTACAAGGAGGTGTGCTACAACAACACCGGCCACGCCGAGACGGTGAAGGTGGTTTATGATACCTCCCGCATCTCAACGGATCAGCTGTTGGATGGCTTTTTCAAGGTGGTGGATCCCACCAGCGTAAATCGGCAGGGAAATGACCGGGGAAGCCAGTACCGTACCGGCATCTACTATGTGGATGAAGCCGACCAGGCAATCGCCAAAGCCGCCGTGGCCAGACAGGAGGAAAAATACAGTTCCCCCATCGCCACAGAGGTACTGCCGCTGAGCAATTTCTATATGGCAGAGGACTATCATCAGGACTACCTGGATAAAAACCCGGGCGGCTACTGTCACATCGATTTAAATGACGCCGACGAGTTCATCAGGGAAAGCGGACTTGATATGGCTGATGTGGCCAGCCTCATAAAAGTGGAGGATTATCCTGTACCGAGCGATGCCAAACTGAAAGAAACGCTCACTGATATTCAGTACAGGGTGACACAGATGGGAGATACAGAGCGTCCGTATACGAACGAGTATAGCAGTACTTTTGAAAAAGGACTTTATGTGGATGTTGTGACCGGAGAGCCGCTGTTCAGTTCTGTTGATAAGTTTGAATCCGGCTGCGGATGGCCCAGCTTTTCCAAACCCATTATAGCTGATGTGGTAAAGGAGAACCAGGACACCAGCTTTAACATGGTGCGCACTGAGGTACGCAGCCGGGCCGGGGATACCCATTTAGGCCACGTCTTTGACGACGGTCCCAGGGAGTTAGGAGGGCTTCGCTATTGTATCAACAGCGCTTCAATCCGGTTCATTCCATATGGGGACTTGGAGGCGGAAGGCTATGGATTTTTAAAATCCATTTTCGACTGATACGGTACGATGACCTTAGAATTCACGATTAAAAAGACTTTGAAATGTTTGACACCGGGGCTGACGGTCTTGTACCGTTGGTCCCGGCGTTGTATAATAGACTTAAAAAACAGCTGTTAAAAACAGTTATAAACGTGCCATGAAGGAGGAATCGGTATGTATAACCTGCTGGTTGTGGACGACGAGAGCATTCTCCGCCGTGGAATCCGGGCGTTCATCGACTTTGACGGTCTTGGAATAGGAGAATATTTTGAGGCGGAAAATGGTGAAGGTGCTTTGAAAATCATAGAAACCAGCCAGGTTGATCTCATTCTGGCCGATATCAATATGCCCAAAATGAACGGTCTTGAGTTCTGCAGACAGGCAAAGGAGCGGGACCCTGCGGTAAAAATAGCCATACTTACGGGTTATGACTATCTCGATTACGCAATCCGCGCCATCAAGATTGGTGTGGATGACTATGCGTTAAAGCCCCTTTCCCGTAACGATGTGCAGAAACTGCTTTTCCGCCTGATTGAAAAGAAAAAGGATGCGGAAGGTTTTGCCGCTGTGCGCCAGGCGGTTGGACAGTTGGCCCGGATTGCAGGCAGTGACAGCGATGCGGGGGTAAAAGGTCAGTTGGCCGATGTGCTGGAACAGCATCTGGCCGATCCCGGCTTCTCCCTTGGTGCGATGGCTGAGCAGCTGGGCTACAGTCTCAGCTATTTAAGTACGCTGTTTAAAAAGACTTTTGGAGAGAATTTCAGGGATTATCTGCTTGATCTCCGGTTGGAACGGGCAAAAATCCTCCTCCTGTCCACAGAGATGAAAAACTATGAGATATCCGCGGCGGTTGGAATTGAGGATCCCAACTATTTCAGCGTCTGTTTCCGTCGTAAGTTTCAGAAAACGCCTAAAGAGTTCAGAATGGGGGCGGGACATGGCAGGTAAAGCAAAAAAAATCAGCATTAAGAGCTGGTTCCGCAGGTTCGGTGTGCAGATATCCATGTTTTATCTGGCTGCCGGTCTGATGATTGTGATGGTGCTCAGCGGGGCTATCTACTTTTTTGCGGCCAATCTGATGATGGATGAAACGGTTTTAAAGACACGTGATCAGCTGGAGATGAGCGGTGCCAATATTTCTACCTACATTGCCCGAATAAAAGGGGAGTCCAATGTCTTTGCGGCGGATCCCATGCTCCGGCAATATCTCTCCGGAAAGGAAGATGCTCCGGAGCCAGATCTGATGGGGCAGATTATGACGATTCTTAGTAATGATGCTTACATCAAGTCGCTCGTGGTGGTGTCCAAGGATGGGCGCATCCTTTCTAATGAGGAAAATCTGGATATGTCGGTCTCTGAAGATATGATGAAGGAAGGTTGGTACACGGATGCAATCCATAATACCATGCCGGTGCTCACCGGCGCCAGAATGCAGAGTTTTTCCGCCGACAAGGACAATTGGGTAATCTCCGTGAGTACGGAAATCACGGACAGCTCCGGTGAAAACCTTGGCGTCCTCCTGATGGATATGAGGTACAGCGTCATTGAGGACCATTTGCGCAGATTAAATCTTGGAAAAGAAGGGTATGTTTTTCTTTTAAACGATAAGGGGGAGCCGGTTTATCACAAAGACACCAGCTACTTTTCTGATCCCGAAAAGAAGCGGCAGCTTTTGGAAATCCTGAAAGCAGAGGACGTTTATAATAAGAGGCAGAATCAACTGACTTACCGGACCAACATTGAAAATGCCGGCTGGACCATGGTTGGCGTGGTTTCCCTGGATAATCTGAAAATGCTGGAGCAGCAGCTGTTTGAGGCATTACTTTTAACCGGCGGTCTGCTTTTTCTGGCCGTGCTGTTCATTGGAATTCTTTTTACACGGCGATTAGCCGCTCCCATGGCTGATTTAGAGCGTGGGATGAGTGAAATAGAAAAACTCACGGAGATTTCCGTGCACAGGAACAGCTTTTATGAAGTGGAACTTCTGGCGGGAAATTATAACCGTATGATACGCCGTATCCGGGCTTTGATGGATGAGATTAAGGAGAAAGAAGAGACGCTGCGCCATTCCGAATTAAACGTCCTGGTCAGCCAGATTAATCCCCATTTCCTTTACAATACCCTGGACACGATTGTCTGGATGGCTGAGTTTAATGACAGCGAAAGAGTGATAGCCCTTACAAAATCCCTGGCTGCTTTCTTCCGCCTCTCCTTAAACGGTGGGAGAGAACTGGTCTCCGTGGCCGATGAACTGGATCATATGCGGCAGTACCTCTATATCCAAAAGGAGCGGTATGGAGATAAGTTAAACTATGAGATTGGCGAAGCAGATGAGCTGTCGGATTATACGGTTCCAAAGATTATTCTTCAGCCGGTTGTGGAGAACAGTATTTACCATGGCATCAAACCATTGGACGGTCCCGGCTATGTTACAGTGACAGTGAAGGAGATGGGTGAAAGGCTCATATTCACGGTGGCGGATAACGGGGTGGGATTTGATCCTGAAGAGCCGCAGACCGGTAAGAGGAAAGGGAAAGGCAGTGTGGGCCTGAAAAATGTGGACGAACGCCTTAAACTTTATTATGGTCCGGATTATGGCCTCCAGATTGATTCCAGCCCCGGGAAGGGCTGTACCGTCTATCTCATTGTTGGAAAAAAGATACTGGGTGCAGGTGTCTGCATATCTGGTGCAGAGGATGCTGAGGGTTATATAAAATAGGAAAACTGCAAAAAAGCCCATCACACGGGCAAAAAATTAAATAATAAAAGCTATCACATGACAGAAAACGCCGCCCAATGGAGAGAAGGGGCGGCGTTTTCCGTTGTGAGGCGGAAAAGGATCACTCTTCCGCCCTGCCGGCAAACTTCTGAAGTTTGATAACCCGCCGGAAAATCCTGCCCTATACCAACTGTTGCTCCTCAAAACCAAGCTGCAAAAGTAGAAGCTTCGTCCCCTTGAGGAACAGGCCCATCAGCTCGGCATACTGGGAGGCAAAGCTCTCCGCATCCCGGCGGCTGAGCGCATCCCGCAGCTTGTGGGCATAGGCCTCGTGCGTTTGGCTGGCGTCCATCTTTTGAGAGAAGAAATGCAGGGCATGTCCCCACAGGAGCAGGTGGTAAAGCTGATGGTAAACCTCCTTAACAAAAGCAGAGGGACTGTGCCCGCCGATAAAGCGCAGGCAGGTTTCCGCCAGCAGGAATGCCCTGCGTTCTTCTATATGCCGGCCAATTATCCGGTCGAGCGTGTCATAGCCATCGTCATCAAGCGAAGACAGAGTGTGTATGGCAACGTCATGGCAGGACAGGGCTCCAATCTGCAGAGCCTGCAGATACAAAACAAGAATCTTCTGGATTGGCTGGAAAAGCTTGGGCATTCCAGCAGACTTTCCAGAAAGCACCCGGGTTCCAACGCCGTTAAGCGTTTCGGTCACACAGATATTGTTTAAAAGCTCCAGCGTCCGCCGCATGGTGATAAGAGAAACGCCGTATTCCTGCGCCAGCGCCTGGCAGGAGGGAAGAAACTCCCCCTGCTTGTAAGCCTGAGCGTCGATTTTGCTCATCAGTTCCGCAGCCAGCGTATAGCAAAGCTGCGGATGCTCCCGGTAAATCTGCCATTTGAATGGGATTTGTTCCACTGGCGGCTCCCCGTTCATCATAAACGGCAGGCCCTTGATGAACAACCGCGGCCCGTCCCGGTTGAACGCCTGCATGACTTCTACCGCTTTTTCCGCGTTTCCCGCCTCAATCAGTGTCAGCATCCGTTCGATATGGTCCTCCGCCTGAATTCCTGTGTCGCCGAAATTAGCAGCCTCGAAATAGGGAATCCGGAGGTAGCGGACAATCTCCCAGTGCAGGTTGATAGCCAACGGGTTGTTCAGTGGCTGCATCGCTTCGGCGTAGAACATGGTGATTTGCTTGGCGGGATGACCTTTCCTCTTTTTCAGCTGCGTCCGGATTTGATGGATGGAATCCTCGGTTTGTTTTTGCATATAGACTTGGGCCATGGAGCCGAAGATAATATCGGAATGCCGGCAGATGTCCTCCATACCCTCCCTGCGGGAAAGAAAGGATTCCCGGTACAGCCTCCCCTGCTCTTTGCCGGGCCGGTAAGTGACGGTGCTGCCTTTGCGTTCAATGGTTTCAAGCATGCCCTCCTCCCGCAGTCTGGCGAAAGCGGTCCGTACAATCAGGGCGCTCACCTGAAACTGACGACAGATATAGCTGATGGAGGGGAGCTGGTCCCCCGGAAGAAAATAACCGAACAGGATGCGGGAATAAAAATAATCGTAGATAATGTCGGTCATGCTGCTGTTTTGCACCGCAACTCCTCCTTCTGATAGACCCTCTATCCTTTAGGCCTGCATTCTTTTAAAAAGAAGCGCAGCCCCATAACGGTGACGGCAACCTTGTATTTGACGGTTTCACCGACCTGTTTGTCCGGATAGGCAAATATGTTCTCGATATCCCGTTCCTCTACGCCCGCCATTTATGCGATGTTTTCTATTGACAGGCAGTGGTGAAACAGTAGAACGGACAGGAACGTTTCCGCACCTTTCTTGATATCTCATTATAGCACGGCTTTGAGGAGAAAGCCAGACTTGACAAAAACTCAAGACTGATACAACATTGCACTTTTTGTTGCATTCTGTTATAATAAACTGATAAAGTAATGAGCAAGGTAAAAAAGGAGAAATCTACGATGGTAACGAACTGGATGACAGCCCTCAAGGAAGCCGGTGCGGATTCGGATGGAGCGCTGCGGCGCTTGTCCGGGAACATCAGCCTGTATCAAAAGATCCTGCGGATGTTCCCGCAAGATGAAACCTATAAACAAATCGAGCCCGCACTGCAGGCAAACGACTGGGCGGCATTGCTGGCGGCGGCGCACACGCTCAAGGGTGTAGCCGGGAATCTGGGGTTGATTCCTCTGTCAAACGCCCGTTCGGATACTGTGGCCTTGCTGCGGGCGGAGCAATATGTGGAAGCTGTGGCCTCCTGTGCAAAGATACGGGACGCCGATACGGGATTTATCGAAATCATCCGGTTACTGGAGGAGGCATAATGCTATGCTGGAGAACGAAGAGACTGTAAAACAGTGGGAAAAACAGGCGGGAACTGATTATGAATACCGTATCCTGGTGGGCTTGCTGAGTGTCGGAATCAGCAAGCATCTGCTGGACGGTCATTTCACGCTGATTTGGGCCAATGACTTTTTTTATAGCCTGATCGGTTACTCGCAGGAGGAGTTCGCAACCCGGTTCCACAACTGCCCGGACGAATATTTCTATAACAATCCGGAGGGCTACCAAGCCCTTGAAAAGTCAGTCAGGGACGCGCGCGCCAATGGAGAAAAGGGGAATTCCATCTGCGTGCGGCTGGTCACTTCGGACGGCTGTTCCCTTTGGGTCAAGCTGCAGGCAGCGTTTACGGACGAGTATGTCGACGGGTACCAAGTGGCCTACACCACTTTGACCGACGTCACCGAAATGATGGAAGCGCAGCTGGAGCAGGAACACACACAGCAGACACTGGAGCAGATGGTCCACGAACAGGAAATGCTCATGAGCATCCTGAAGGTCAGCGTCAGTAAGCACATGGTGGATGAACACTATACTTGTGTCTGGGCCAACGAGTATTACTATCAACTGATCGGCTATCCGAAGGAAAAATATGAATCCCTGTTCCACAATCATCCCGACGAGTATTATCAAAACAATCCCGAAGGATGGGAACAGCTTACGGCCACGGTTGCGGATGTGTTGGAAAACGGCAAAGATCAATATGATATTATTACCCGTATGAAGCATGAGGACGGTTCCAGCTTCTGGGTCAAGCTGTTCAGCTACTTTACGGACGAATATATCGACGGTTACCGCAGCACCTACACGGTCATGATGGACGTGACCGAGCTGGTTCAGATGAAAAATGAACAGGAAATGCTGATGCGGGCCATGGAAGTCAGCGTCAGCCTGCATCTGGTGGACAAGCATTTCACATTGGTCTGGGCCAACGACTTCTATTATGATTTGATTGGATACTCCAAGACGGAATATGAGACGCTGTTCCACAACCACTGCGACGAGTATTTTGCGGAAAACAAGAACAGCTGGAACAAAATCCATGAAAAGGTTCAGGAAATAACCGAAGCGGGAAAAAGGAGCTATGAGCTTTTTGTCCCGCTGAGGATCCCCGACGGCTCCACCCGTTGGGTCAAGATGACAGGCTTTTTCACCGACGAATACCAGGACGGTAAGCAGATGGCCTATACCACCATGGTGGACGTCACGGAGCTGATGCAGATCCAGCAGGAAAAGGCCGTCGCCTACGACAACATCCCGGGATTTATCGTCAAGCACCGCATCCTTCCGGATAAAATTGTCATGGCCGACGCCAGCGACCGTATTACGGATATATTCAATGTGGATACAGGCAAGCTGGATTCTTTCGATATCTATTCTGTGCTGGAGCCGGAGAGCCGGACGATGATTGAGGCCAGCCATGAAAGCTTCCGACAGGGAAAACCCTTTGATGGGACGATATGCTTAAGGGATCGGTACACCCGGGAGCGGTGGTTCAGCATCCACAGCACCTGCATTGATTCCATTGCCGACGACCCGGTCTATCTGACCGTATTCATCGATGTCACCGACGTCACCGAGCTGCGGGTAATGCAGAAAAAGCTGACCGAACAGAAGACGGCCCTGCAGGACGCGCTGGAAGCGGCGAAACACGCGAACCGGGCCAAGTCGGACTTCTTGTCCAGGATGAGCCACGATCTGAGAACGCCGCTCAACGCCATTCAGGGGATGGCCAGGATTATCAAGTCTCATGTCTACGACCCTGAACGGGTCTTGGACAGTACCGACAAAATCATGCTTTCCAACGACCTCCTGATCAGCCTGATCAACGAGGTGCTGGATACCTCCAAGGTCGAAAGCGGCCAGATGCTGCTGGCAGAGGAGGAAGTCAACCTGGCGGAGCTGGTACAGGGCGTGGTCAACATGGTACAGCCGCAGCTGGGCGAGAAAAACCTGAGGTTCAAAACCTATGCCAATAGAATCACACACGAAACGGTCGTCAGCGATTTGCAGCGCCTGCAACAGCTGCTGCTCAATTTACTGTCCAACGCCGTGAAATACACGCCTGAGGGCGGGAGTATCACGCTGGAAATCAACGAAAAGCCCTCGGAACAGACCGATATGGCTTATTACGAGTTTGTAGTCTCGGATACCGGCATTGGCATGAAGCCGGAGTTTCTCGCCCGGGTATTCGAGCCCTTTGAACGGGCGGACGACGCCAAAATCCAGGCGGTGCAGGGAACAGGGCTGGGTATGTCCATCTGCAAGAAAATTGCTGAACTGATGGGCGGTACAATTGAGGTTGAGAGCACCTATGGAAAAGGCAGCCGGTTCACCGTGTCGGTCTATCTTCGAGTGCAGGAGGTCAAAATCGACGACGGCGTGCTGGCCGGTCTGCGTGTCCTGGTGGTGGACGACGACGAAATCGCCTGCCGCAACACCTGCGAACGGCTGGAGGAACTGCAGATGACGGCGAAAAGCGTCAGTGACGGCCAGACGGCTATCTCCGAGGTGGAAGCCGCGCACGCGGTGTATCAGGACTATTTCGCCGTACTTCTTGACTACCGGATGCCGGGGCTCGACGGTGTGGAAACTGCCCGGCAAATCCGGGAAAAGGTCGGAAACAGCCTCCCTATTATTATGCTTTCAGCCTACGACCTCTCAGACCAGGTGGACGCCGCCAAGGAGGCGGGGGCCAACGGCTTCATCACCAAGCCGCTGTTCCGGTCACGGCTCGTGTATAAGCTGAAGCAATTTATCGGGGCCGCTGGCATGGAAGAACCAGAAACCTGGAAGCCTGCCCGCTGTTCCTACGCAGGTAAGCGGATCCTGCTGGTGGAGGACAACGCGCTGAACCAGGAGGTCGCCATAGAAATGCTGGTAGAATCCGGCATACCGCCGGAAAACGTGGATGTGGCGGAAAACGGGCAAGCCGCGGTGGACAGGATAAAAGCCTCCCGGCCCGGCACCTACGATTTGATTTTCATGGATATGCAAATGCCGGTGATGGACGGCTGTACGGCGGCTATTCAAATCCGCGCGCTCCCCCGTGACGATGTGAAAACGGTTCCGGTTATTGCCATGACGGCCAACGCCTTTGACGACGACCGCAAGAAGACAAAAGATGCGGGCATGAATGGGCATCTGGCGAAGCCTGTCGAACCGGACCAGCTGCGGCAGGTGCTGGAAACGTGGCTGTGAGCCATTAGACTCTGCATAGAAAGAACAAAAAAGCTCCTGGGGAATGAACGGAGCGTAATGAATCCAGGAGGTAGACCATGCAGGAATCATTTTTTGAGAAGACGATCATCGACCAGCAGCATCTGATTGCTTACGCCAGTGATCCGGACACTTATGAAATCCTCTATATGACACAGGCCGCGGCCTCTCTGTGCGGCTTGAACGCACGGGAAGCCTACGGTAAAAAATGTTATGAGCTGATTCAGGGCCGGAACGCGCCCTGCCCATTCTGCACAAATGACAAGCTCAAGCTGGACGTCCCCTACCGTTGGGAGCATTATAACGAAAAGCTGCAGAGATGGATGGATATCACCGATATTCTGGTTCCCTTCCAGGGGAAAAACCGCCGGCTGGAATTCGCGCGGGATATTACCGAACAGAAAGAAACATTTGACCGGGTTTCCAATCGTCTGAGCGTGGAGGAAGCGCTGGTCGACTGCATCCAGACACTGTCCGGCGAGACGGATGTCACGGTGGCGGTCAATCGGTTTCTGGCGCTGATCGGCCGTTTTTATGCAGCCGACCGGGCGTATATCTTTGAATACGGAGAAAACGTCATCTATAACACGTTTGAGTGGTGCGCCCCCGGGGTCTCACGTGAAATCGAGAATTTGCAGGAAATCCCCTTGGAATACATTGCGAATTGGAACGACAAGTTTGAGCACGACGGGGAATTTTATATCACATCGCTGGGCCGGGAGTTGGTGGTAGATTCCAACGAATACCGTATTCTGCACGACCAGGGAATCGAAAGCCTTTCGGCCGCGCCGCTGATGAAACAGGGGAAAATCATCGGCTTTCTCGGCGTGGACAATCCCACGGAGAATGTGGAGGATTTATCCCTGCTGCGCAGCGTCTGCGGCTTCGTGTTGGACGAAATGGAACGGCGCCGGCTGATCGAAGAACTGGAACGGTCGAGCTATACCGACCTTCTTACCGGCGTGAGCAACCGGAATTGCTATATCAAGAAACTCAACCAGCTGTCCTGCAGTACGTTACATACCCTGGGTGTCATCTACATCGACATCAATGGGATGAAGAAGCTCAACGACAACTTCGGCCATGAGTACGGGGATCGGGTGATTCAAAACGTGGCGGACATTCTACGCGCGCGGGCCGAAAGCAACGCTTTCCGTGTGGGCGGCGATGAATTTGTGGTGCTTTGCGAGAACACAAAGCAGGAGGATTTCCAGGCTCTTGCGGAGAGCCTGCGCCGGGATTTCGAGGAAAGCCGGGATTTTGAGGTTTCAATCGGCTGTACCTGGAAGGACCGCGATATCTCGGTCGACAATGAGATCATGCGTGCCGACGATTTGATGTATGCCCAAAAGCAGGGGTATTACCATACCATTCTGCATGGCGGCGGGCACACCCGAACCGGCATTGCTACGGAGCTCCTGCGGGAAATCGCCGACCGCCGTTTTGTGATTTACTATCAGCCGCAAATCAGCCTGAAAACCGGGCGGATCATGGGGGCGGAGGCGCTGATTCGGAAACGGGATGACTCCGGCCGGCTCATTCCGCCGGATCAGTTTATTCCTTATTATGAGCGTGAGCGTGTCATCAGCCATTTGGATCTGCATGTGTTCCAAACCGTTTGTTCAGACCTTCGGGAGTGGGCAAAGCAAGGGGTCAAGACCCGGATATCCTCCAACTTTTCCCGGATGACGCTGATGGCTTCCGATATTGTGCAGCAGCTGGCCCAGATCTGCCGGGACTATGACGTGCCGACACAGCAGCTTACCATCGAGGTCACCGAAAGCATCAGCAAGCTGGAAGCGGGGCAGCTGCTCACTCTGATGCGTCTGTTGCTGGGAGAGGGCTTTTCCATTTCACTGGACGATTTCGGTTCTCAATACTCCAACCTGTCCATCCTGACCATGTTGGAATTTAATGAGATCAAATTTGACAAATCCCTGGTGGAGGAATTGGGCAGCAACATCAAAAGCCGGGTAGTGATGAAGAACGCCATGCAAATTTGCAGGGAACTGCCAAAGACATGTTCTCTCGCGGAAGGCATCGAAACCATCGAGCAGCTGGAATTGCTGCGTCAATATCAGTGCGAATACGGACAGGGATACTACTTTGCAAAGCCGATGAAAGTGGAGGCGTTTTTGGACCTGCTGAAAAAGGAGCAGGCGCTGGACGCGCCTGTTTTGACCGGAAACAATCCCCCGGACGAAGAGTAACCAGACGAACGCTCCGGCGGAATAGACCAAAAAGTGGATTGAGGAAAGCAAAATGGCTGCAAAGAAAAAAATTTTGATTGTGGAGGACAACCTGATAAACCGGGAGGTGCTGGGCAGCATCCTCTCCCCGGTCTACGAAGTGTTAGAAGCGGAAAACGGCGAAGAAGGTCTTGCTTTCCTGAAAGAGCAGAAAGCCGGACTCTCCTTGATTCTACTGGATATTGTGATGCCGGTCATGGACGGATATGCTTTTTTGTCCCGTGTCAAGGCGGACGCAGAGCTTGCCCTGATTCCTGTTGTGGTTACAACGCAGGGCAGCAGCGAGGCGGACGAGGTGGCGGCGCTGTCCTATAGCGCTGCCGACTTCGTGTCAAAGCCCTACCGGCCGGAAATCATCCTGCACCGGGTTGCGAATATCATCAACCTGAGGGAGACCGCAGCCATGGTCAACGAGCTGCAATACGACCGGCTGACCGGGCTCTTCAGCAAGGAATACTTTTACCGCTGCGTCAGGGACCAGCTGGACGCTGCGCCCGGAAAGATGTACGATATCATCTGCTCCAACATCGAGAACTTTTACTGGCAGGCAGTATTTTTTTGAGGTGAACCATGGGAAACCGTGCAATCTATTAAATTATTGAAAATAGTGGGAGCCATATCTTTACCGCCCACAACAGCGCAAACGCCCTGTTCCCGTTGTTGCGGCTGGCACAGGCAATTAACAGGCCTTAGTGGCTGATATTGCTAATAGGTACCCGGAATGATAAAATATAAGAACAACAGTAGGCTATAAAAAATAGTGTCGGATTCAGTTTGTACGATCGGGTTCATGTAAAGACAACGGGGCTGGAAAGGCTGATGATTAGGGCGTTTGACGGCTCTTACCAGCTTGCGTTGTAAAATATTTACAGATCATAATATAACCAAAATCCCGCCCGATTCCCACCCTGATTTCATAAGGACTCAGGGCACAATATAAAAATTGATGAAGCAACTTGACAGATTTGATATTAAAATTTAGGGTATAGGAAACAAGAATATTCGCCTTAGGCGGAAAAGGCGAACTCGACAAATCGGAAGCTATGGAGGGGAATTCGTATGGAGGATGTTTATAAAAATTGTCCTATCTATGAAGATAAGGATTACACTTTAAGATTGGTTCGGCTGGAGGATAAAGTAGATTTACTAAAAGTTTATTCTGATGAAAAGGCTATACCATTTTTTAATGGTGATAATTGTGGCGGTGACGATTTTCATTATACAACTGAAAATAGAATGGAACAGGCAATTGAATATTGGCTTTGGGAGTACAGCAGACAAGGATTTGTACGTTGGACAATCGTTTCAAAAGCAGCACATGAAGCAATCGGAACGATAGAGCTTTTCCACAGAGAAGGGGGTGATTATTTCACAAATTGTGGTTTGCTTAGACTGGATATTCGGAGCGACCACGAAATTCAAAGTGAGATTATACAAATCCTAGCGTTGATAATTGAACCCACATATACCTTGTTCCATTGTAATAAAATTGCGACAAAAGCGATTGCGTTAGCGACAGAACGTATCAAGGCGTTACATATTTTGGGGTTTGAACCTACGGATGAAAAATTGGTAGGGCATGACGGAACAAAGTATGATTCATATTTTGTAGTGAAAAAGAATTAGTAGGACTTTAAATCCGAGTGTGTGAATAAAAGGACCTATTGACAAATAAATTCTTTTAAATGTTTTCCGGATTTTTTGATATTTAATTTAAATCAAAGGATGATAAATGGGCTCCTTAAGCCACCTTTATCATCCTTTTTAGGTTCAATGACGCAGCAGAAAGCAGGCATTCTTCACCTGTTTTATGAATGCCTCTCTTTTTTATTGTCTTCAGGTTGTGCTCTCGCTTTAAAACCGCAAAAGTACCCTCTGACCAAATTTTTCTAAGCCTCATCATACACAGATATTCAGCTGTTTCATATTTCTGCTTGTTTCGATAAAAAGCAGGATAATTAGCACTGGCGTTGCTCCGTATACTTCCCTTATCTATCTCACGATGCGATAGCTTAGGACACTCAATGTATATTTTGCGTGGACACATATATAAACAATAGTGGTTCTGAGTTTCAGATGGGCTGCTTTATGGACTGTGTGCCAGAGGCGTCTCTTATGGCAGAGAAGCTGACCGGGGGACTCCGCCGGCTGGTGATTGAGAAATGTCTGGGACCGGGAGGTATACAAATGAAGGCATCTGTAAGGGGGGAAATCCAACGGGGTAAGATTTGCGGAAAACCCTTAACAGGCGGGGAAAAACGGGGACGGTTCCGCGCTTAAATGTACCCAGGGAGGGAGTGAACCGGGTAGGGAAAAGAGAAAGATGGAAAACTGGGAAAAGAAAGACCGGACATTTGCGGAAGCCGATAAGCTCTTGATTAACCAGAGTCTGGAAACCATTGACGGGAATTTTGATAACCTGCCCACCACGCACCCGGCTAAGAGGCCGTACCAGAAGTATGGCAGCAATTACAATCGTAAAATCAATAACCAGAAAAAAGTCGTTAAGAATCCGGTGTGGATGACAAATCTCAGAAAAAGAGCCTGCAGTTATTGCAACGAGCTTGCAGCAGTATACGGTGATGGATACAGCCCTGCGGTGTCAAATTACAGGCTCCTTTTGGATATTATACATTTTTTGAGGGAGGGGACACCGATTCTCTGACCGTGAGTTTCGTGCCAATGCGGATTTTCCTGGAGCGGAATTCCTGGGTGGATTTGTCCGGGTTCTGAATCATTCGCATCAGTTCGTCCACAGACTCCCCTGCCAGGCCCTGTTTAGAAACATTGATGGAAGTCAGCGGAGGCGTAGTGACCTCACAGTTTGGCCGGTCGTTGAAACCAATGATGGAGATATCCCCAGGTACTTTATAACCATGTTCCGAGAATGCGCGAAGGGCGCCGCTGGCCATGGTGTCATCGTCACAGACAAATGCGTCGGGTATATCGTAGGAGGGGTGACTGTCAAAAAACTGCCGGATATCCCGGTAACTTTCTTCTTCCGAATAATGGACATCCAGGATATGGCCGTCAGAGAAGGAAAGGCCAAAGTGGGCAAGGGCATCCTCGTAACCGCTCTGGCGCTCCTTGAAACTGTTAATGCGGATCAGGCTTTTTAAATAGCCAATCCGCCGGTGTCCCATCCGCACCAGGTATTCCACGGCTTGAAATGTCCCCATCTGATTGTTGATGGAAACACTGTTGCAGGAAAGGCGGGAGAAGTCATTGTCCAGGGCAACCATAGGAATTGGAAGCTCCTGAAGGAGTTCCATGTCTTCATCTTCCATTTCCGTGGCAAAGACGATGGCGCCCTGGCAGTCCAGTTCCTCTAAGTGGGCGAGCTGGGGCTCCATGGATTTTCGTTTATCAAGATTGCATAGAAGGATATTATAACCGTAGGAGCGGGCCCGTGTTTCTATGCTTTCCATTAAAAGGAGGAAAAAGGGATGAAGATCCAGAACCTCCCCATGACGTTTATAAATAATGAAGCACAGGTTGTTGCTTGGCACAGCCGGTGCTTTTTTTATTAAATTATCACAGCCCATCTCCTGAAGTTCTGTGAGCACCCTGTCCCTGGTTGAATCGGATACGCCGGGTTTATGGTTGATAATTAGGGACAGAGCGGCTGGTGATATGCCAAGCTTCTGAGCGATTTCCCGATTAGTCATAGATAGAATCTCCTTTATCAATTTCTACTATAAATTATAGATGAACTAAATGAAGAAGTCAATCGTTTATAAGAATATTTAGTGAACGATTACTGAATACTATTCTGACTTATGAATTTACTGTGATGGTTTGAGATGGATACAATAAAAGTAATTAGTTTTGTGTGGCGCAAACGCTGCGTTTAGTCAACGTGCACAAAAAAATAACTTTAAAAATGTTAAATATTCAGTATTTACAAACTAAATATTTAGAAGTAGAATCTAAATATAGATAAACAAAGAAAAAATATTTAGGAGGTAGTAAAGATGATTCAGTATGAGAAGGTAAACGGAAATTTTGATTTAACGGGAAAAGCAGCCATCGTTGTAGGAGGCGCAGGTGGAATCGGAGAGGCCACAGCCCAGATGTATGCAAGAAAGGGAGCCAGGGTAGCCATCGTTGACTGTAAGGATAACTGCCCGGAAGTAGCAGCAAAGATTGCAGAGGAGTTTGGAGTACAGGTGATTGGCGTAAAATGTGACGTGACCAGCCAGGAGAGTGTGGACGCCATGATGAAGGCAGTATTAGAGGCATTCGGAGAAATTAATATTCTCGCTGCCATGCCTGGATTCGTGGATCTCTACCGCGCATCGGATATCTCCATTGCTACGATTGAAAAACATATGTCTATCAATGCGGTTGGAGTGTTCCGGGTATGCCAGGCGGTTGCTAATCAGATGATTAAACAGGGCAAGGGCGGAAAGATGGTATGTGTTACCTCCCAGGCTGATTTTATTGCAATTAACAAGCATGTGGGTTATACCATGAGCAAAGCGGCTGTGGTGGGCATGATTAAGGTATGCGCATTGGAATGGGCGGATTATGGTATCAACGTCAACGGCGTGGCTCCAACCGTAGTGAACACCTACATGGGTGAAAAAGCATGGCAAGGTAAGGTTAAGACCGACATGATTGAGAAGATTCCGGCACACCGCTTTGCCGAGACAGATGAGATTGCGGCGGCTGTGCTGTTCTTATCCTGTAATGAGTCTAACATGATTACTGGCGAGGACCTTGTTGTGGATGGTGGATTTACAATCTATTAAATTTGTGAAACCATAATCAGGAGCTGATAGAAGGAGAGGATATAAGATGGATGCGTTGACAAGAAAAGCCTATGAACTGCGCCGCGATATCATTGAGATGGTACATAATTCCAGGGCGGGGCACGTAGGAGGAGATTTAAGTGTAACTGATATATTGACTGTCCTGTATTTTAAGGTAATGAACGTATCACCGGAAAAGGGAGAGAATCCTGACCGCGACCGCTTTCTTTTGAGCAAAGGCCATTGTGCAGACGCGCTGTATTGTGTCCTCGGAGAAAGAGGGTTCTACGATAAAGAAGAAACAATCAAAACCTTCAGCCAGTTTGGGAGCCGGTTTATCGGCCACCCAAACATGGAGGTTCCCGGGGTTGAGATGAATTCCGGTTCCCTGGGCCACGGGATTTCCGTGGGCGTTGGTATGGCTCTGGCGGCCAGGATGAACCATCAGTCTTACCGGACTTATGTGGTGCTGGGAGATGGGGAGATGGCGGAGGGTTCCAATTACGAGGGCATGATGGCAGCAGGCCATTATAAGCTTGACAATCTCTGTGCCACGGTGGACTTAAATCGTCTTCAGATCAGCGGCACCACCGGCCAGGTGATGGACAGCGCCAGCTTGGCGGACAAATTCCGTGATTTTGGCTGGAACGTCATTGAGGTTTTGGATGGAAATGACTGTGCCCAGTTGGTCAATGCCTATGAACAGGCGGCGGCTTATAAGGGAAAGCCAACGGCGGTCATTGCCAGTACGGTGAAGGGAAAGGGTGTTTCCTTTATGGAGAACCAGATTTCCTGGCACCACGGAGTGATGACAGAGGAACAGTATGAACAGGCGGTAAAAGAACTGAAGGAGGCATTGCAATGAATAAAATAACGAACAGACAGGCAATATGCGACACACTGTTGGAAGCGTCCAAAACAGACCGGGACATTGTTGTACTGTGTTCAGATTCCAGAGGTTCCGCATCTATGACGCCCTTTGCCAAAACTTATCCGGAACAGTTCGTGGAGGTCGGCATAGCGGAACAAAATCTGGTATCCATATCTGCCGGGCTGGCGGCCTGCGGCAAGAAAGCTTTTGCTGTTTCACCAGCATGTTTTTTATCGACCAGAAGCTATGAACAGGCGAAAATTGATGTGGCATATTCCAATACCAATGTTACCCTGGTAGGTATCAGCGGAGGTATCAGCTATGGCGCCCTGGGAATGAGCCATCATTCTTTACAGGACATTGCCGCCATGTGCGCACTGCCGGATATGCGGGTCTATCTGCCCAGCGACCGGTTCCAGACGGGTAAGCTGATTGAGGCGTTGCTTCAGGATGAAAAGCCGGCTTATGTCAGAGTCAGCCGTTCAGCCACGGAAGATATATATGAGGAACAGATGAAGTTTGAACTGGATAAGGCCCATGTACTGTCAGAGGGTGAGGACGCCATGATCATTGCCTGCGGCGAGATGGTGCCATATGCCCTGGAAGCTGCAAGGATTCTGGAAAAGGACGGTATCCGGGTCGGAGTCGTGGATATGTACTGCTTAAAGCCTTTGGACGAGGAAGCGGTCTTACAATACGCCAGTAGGGTAAAATGCCTGATAACGGTGGAAGAACATTCGGTATATGGCGGACTTGGCAGTATGGTAGCGGCCGTGACGGCGGAGAAACACCCGATTAAGGTTAAGAAAATCGCCCTTCCTGACGGTCATCTGATACCAGGCTCTAATACGGAGTTATTTGCCTACTACGGAATGGATGGAGCCGGAATTGCTGAAACCGTTAAAAAAACACTGACAGAGGGGTAAATGATGGGGTACATATTGGGGATAGACCAGAGCACACAGGGAACGAAAGCAATCCTTGTAGATAACAAGGGAAGATTACGGAGCCGGGCGGATCAAAGTCACAGACAGATTGTGAATGAACGGGGCTGGGTTTCCCATGATTTAGAAGAAATATACCAAAACACATGCAGGGTGATACAGGACGTGGTGAAGCGGACTGGTATCTCAAAGAATGAGATTGAAGTAATCGGAATCAGCAACCAGAGGGAAACCACAGCAATCTGGGACAGAGACGGAACTCCTTTAAATGGAGCGGTTGTATGGCAGTGCTCCAGGGCCAAGGAGGTATCTCAGGCCTTGGCCCCCTATGGGGATCTGATAAGAAATAAAACAGGACTCATGCTATCTCCATTTTTCCCGGCTGCCAAGATGGCCTGGCTGCTGTCAAATACAGAGGGAGCGAAAGAGAGGGCTCCGGAGGATCTGTGTCTGGGCACCATAGACAGCTGGCTGATTTACAGGATGACACGGGGAAAGGCATTTAAGACGGATTATTCCAATGCCTCAAGAACTCAGTTGTTCAATATCCATACCCTGTCCTGGGATGAGGAGTTATACGAGCTTTTCGGGGTTTCGGCAAAATCCCTGGCCCAGGTATGTGACAGTAACAGTTTATTCGGGATGACGGATTTAGACGGATACTTTGACCATGAGATTCCGATTCACAGCGCGGCCGGGGATTCCCATGCGGCTTTATTCGGTCAGGGCTGTCACAGCGCAGGCATGATTAAGACTACTTATGGAACCGGCTCCTCCATCATGATGAATACGGGGATGGAGTGTGTGTCCAGCAGCCACGGCCTGGTGACTTCCCTTGCGTGGGGGCTAGACGGCCAGGTGAATTATGTGCTGGAAGGGAATATCAACTATACAGGCGCGGTGATGACCTGGCTGAAAGATGAGCTTCATCTAATCAGCTCTCCGGCTGAAAGCGAAGCGTTTGCAAAGGCTGCCAACCCTGTGGACAAGACCGTATTGATTCCGGCCTTTTCCGGCTTATCGGCGCCCTATTGGAGTGACACGGCGAAAGCCGTGATTTATGGGATGACTCGCACAACAGGAAAAAATGAGATTGTCAGGGCAGCCTTGGAAAGCATTGCCCTGCAGATCCAGGCAGTGTTGGAAGCGATGGAGAAGGACAGCAGTATCTGCATAAAGGAACTCCGGGTAGACGGAGGGCCTACGAGAAATTCCTATCTGATGCAGCTTCAAAGCGATCTTTCAAAATTAGATGTAGCAGTAGCTGGGATTGAGGAATTATCTGCGATGGGTGCTGCCTACATGGCCGGTATAGGGGCTGGTATCCTGAATCAATCCGAACTGTTTTCAGAGGAAGGCAGAACCCTATACAGTCCGCAAATGGCGGAAGAAGAACGGAAGGAAAAAATCGGGAATTGGAATGAGGCTATCCGGCTTGTATGCGGCGCGACCGTCCAGTAGGGGGAGTAGTGATGGAGAAGATGAATAATAGGTATCAGTCAAATGAAGATTTAAACACATTCCGTCTGACTCCTATGAAAAGAATGTATTACGCTTTGGGGGATTTCGGTTACAACTTTATGTACTACTGGCTCAGCACCTATCTGATGATTTATTATACGGATACGATTGGGATTCCGGCTGCCACGGTATCCGTCATGATGCTGGTAGTGAGGATTTTTGACGCATTTAACGACCCGGTCATCGGTTCACTGGCGGACCGCACCAACAGCCGGTGGGGCAGGTACCGTCCCTGGTTCATGCTGGGTTCCATAGCTATGGCTTGTTTCATTGTGCTGATTTTTGCGGCCAGCCCCGGGTGGCAGATGACAAGCAGGCTTCTGTGGATGTGGGGCATATATCTGCTTCTCACGGTGGCTTCCACTTGCAGCAATATGCCTTATGGAGCGCTGAACGGCTGTATCACTCCGGATTCGGAGGACAGAGCAAAGGTTTCAGGTCTTCGGATGATGTTTGCCAACGTGAGTTCCATGGTGACCGTTATCATTGCTGTACCGCTGATGATTGCATTTTCTTCCGACGGTTCCGCCAGCAGCGCCAGGGGATATTTTTGGGCTGTGCTTATCACCTGTATCCTGGGACTTCCCACGATGATTGTGAGCTGTTGCAAGACGAAGGAGGTACTGACTCCGCCGCCCACCCAGAACAAGATTCCGATGAACCTGCAGATGAAGTCTCTGGTAAAAAACAAGGCAGTTCTGATTCTCATTATTGGACAGTTTATTCTTGGATGTGTCTTGTACGGCAGGGCGGCAATGCTTGCCTATTACTGGCAATATAATGCTGGAAACGCAGCGTATGCAACCACTTACGGGTTGATTGGTCTGGCGGCTACAATTGTGGGAACCGGGTGGTTTGGCAATTTCCTCTTTAAACGCGTCCGTCATAAAGGAAAGGTCTGCGCAGTATTGAACTTCATAACTGCAGGCGCATATTTCTTCATGTATTTTACTACCGCACCGTCGGTCATGTTCTGGTTTCTGACCTTCGTGAGTAGTATGAGCTTTTATGCCTATATGGGAATCCATTTCGGGGCTATCGGTGACGCGGTGGACTTTGGGGAATTTATTTCCGGCGTGAGGTGCGATGGCTTTTTATCTTCCTTTGTGTCTGTAGCAAACAAAGCGGGGGGAGCGGTGATGCCGGCCATCGGAGCAGCGGTGTTGGCTGCCATGCATTATGTGGCGGGCGGTGCCCAGCCTGCACAGATTTTGAACGCGGTTAACTGGTTTATAACGCTGATTCCGGCGATTCTCAGCCTGATTAACGCTGTTTTTTACCTGATGTATCCCATCAGTACGGAAAAGCATAAAGAGATTATGGGAGAGTTGATCCGGCGCAGGCAGTAGCATAGACGAAGGAGTATCCATATGGGCGTTTCACGGCATAAATGTCCTGTATGGACGCTCTCCGCACAAAAGTATCAGGATAAGGAGAAAAGAATACATCATTGTGTAGTGGAGTAAGCTGATTAAATGTGTAAGTTATAAACGGAATGATATTTTATTCTGGACGGCTCAGACACCGGAAGCTCTTATGATGTTTTTATTGGGAAAAATCGCCATGGGAAGAGATAGCTTTGACGGTAAGCGTAGTCTCAGTAAAAGCAACACAGTTGAGGGAATCCTGCTCAATGAAGTGCGTTAATTTTTACCGAAAATTCACTATGGTAATATGCTATTGCCCTTGAAGACAGCGAGATATTAGAAATCTCCGGCAACCTGCTTTTAAAACCCGATGCGGAATACTGTGATATTCAGATTACCATGATGCGTAATATAATGGGAACTTTTGTGAAAAAATAGATAATCTTGGCGATAAAGTTAAAATCCTATCCTATGCCTCTGTCCGGGAACGGATTACTTTTATCTGTATCATAATCAGCATAAAAGCCAAAGGTAAATATTGAATGCAACCAGAGAAGAAATCGCTGATTATTTAGGGGGTGCAAGGCCATCACTCTCAATGGAGCTGGGACGTATGCAGTAGGAAGGAATCATCCGGATAGACGGACGCGAAGTGTTCATTTTGAGCCAGGAGTTGTTTGCTAACCTGTTTGAATAAAATGTAAAACCGTAGCCATGGTTACAGAATAAAGCGTTTTCTTTTGATAGACTAAGGTCAACAGATCAAGAGAAGATGCTTTTTACTATGCATTTGCCGGCAGATGCCCCCGTTCCATTGATTTAAGCCACTTTTTAATACTTGCATCATCTGTTCCGTGCGGTTGTGGATTTTATATTCCGTGCCATCTTTTATAAATATATTTCCGGTCTGACCGAATGCGGGAATGTTACATACACAAAGTTATATCTTGATGGAACGTTCCGTCAGTTGAAAAGAGAGATTCCCGACAAAGGAGCTGCTGCAAAATATGATACGCAGGGACTGCCCGGATGAATCAGCTTTATGATAACCTTTGATGAGGAGACGTGCCTCGTGGAATATCCAAAGCTGCCGCTCTATTCTTAGGTAGAAGGTGCGGACGTTTTGTTTGGATGCAGAAGTTGGATCAAAACGGCAATATGCTTTTGGAAATAACGGTACCAAACCATGGCGCTGCTATTCGTGATTTTACCGATGATGGCGCTTCCATCACCCGCTATAAGGGATCTTGGGGCAAGCTACGCCTTTCCATGAGACACCTGGATGAACAGGAAATCACGGATGAGATTCCGGCATATAGCTTTGACCGGGTTGAGAAACTGGAGAAAGGCCAGATGGTGGAGGATGATATCGTAATGAGTCCGGTTGGTATGGCATTTCACAAAGGAGAATCCATCCGCTTAATCTTATCATCTAAGAAAGAATACAGAAATAGTATGATGCAGCCCCCGCCCCCCACCGGCTGTATACCAAAGAACTGGGGATGGCAGGTAATTTATACCGGCTCGGACAAAGCTTCCTATCTTCAGCTTCTGATATTAAAAATATGAAAGTATCACAAGCTCTTCCTGTAAAAAGCACAAGGTAAAATGAGATTGCTGGATGAAATTATCTTCCCTGCGTTATTATATTGCGGTTGCAAAATATGGCAATTTTATCAAGGAATCGGATTGGCTGTTTATCTCCCAGCCGACCCTGAGCCGGACGATTCAGGAGCTGAAGGAAGAACTTGGAACACAGCTGTTTATCCGGGAGCGCCGTTTCCTGAAATTGACAGAGGATGGCGTCTGGCTTTTAAATGGAAAACCCTGTTCTAGAAATATATCAAAGGTTGTTAACGCATAAAAGCCACTTGTCGTGATAATGTTTTCATGGTTGCGAGGGAAAGAAGTTAATATTGGCTAAGTAGTGAGATGAACCGCGCAGCAGGTAGAAGGACAAGAGACGCAGAACCATGAAATTTTAGGTTAAATCTCACGGCATATGCGGCAAAGCATGACACCCTAACAGCATACTTTACTCAGAAAGAACAGGTATGGTATACTGAGCTGGTAAATTATGTGCTTCCGGACAAGTCAAAGGAGAACAGAGGATGAAAAAAAGACAGATTTAAAACAGGCTATATTCTATGTGATATGTGCAGCAGTCATCATAAGCAAACCAACCACAGTGTCGGCCAGCAATGAACAGACTGCCGTGGAAGATACCGGAGAGCAGCAGCCATCGCTGCGACAAGAGATTCCGAAACTGAAAAAAGAAAACTGGGTTAACCAGACCGCGTAACAGAAGCTGGAGGACCTGGATATCCTGTATCAGAAAAGGGGGATATGTTATGAGAAGAATCACCGGCATGTTTGTTTGTATCTCTTTATTGCTTAATCTCAGTTTTACGTCATATGCATCAGAACGCTTGATACATTCAGAAGGAAACGAGTATCAGGAGATTCTTTCTATGAAGGATGAGGTTTTATATCATATCAATTATGGTGGAGCACGTGGAGAACTCAACCGGGATGTGGAAGCGGATGAGGTGGAAATGGAAAGAGCATATAAAGTTTATGCCAATTCCGAGTTGTTAAAAACAAATGATGTTAAAGAATCATTGGAAAACAGTTATTATAAGTGGCAAATTCCCGTATACACAGACGGTTTTACGATTTTGGTTGATATAACCAAGGTGATATCCATTCCTGCTGATATTCCGGAAGATGCAAAAGAAACGCTCAAACAGAAATTAAATATTTGGACTGTGGGAGCTGTCTATGTATATGATGCAGAAACGGTTGATTATGACAATACTGTAACAACTTCTCTTGAGGAGGCGGGGTACAACAGTGATGAGTATTCATACGAAGTTGTTTCAGGACTTTCTGGAATTCGATATCCTGCAGCTATCATATTTAATGCTGATGAAAAACCTGAATTTGTGATTCCTGCGCAGAAGTCTACGACACATGCATTTATTGGGGAATGGCCTACAGCAGCAAAAAATAGGGAGAAAACAGCTACACCTTTAAATGCACAGAATAGTAATAATGATAACATAAACGGTTTCTCCATTTATTATTATGATGATGTTGTAAGGGTATCAAATTCCTACAATCAGTCAGGAGTTGGGCTATCTTACAAAAAGGATATAATTGAAAAAAACACCATAGCAGTGTCGATATTCGGAGCCGCTGGAATCTTATTGATTATAGGAACAAAAAAAAGAAATAAGAAAAGGATGAAATGAAATTTTACATTCCGTATGCAAGACTAAATTCCACAGATTGACTTGAAAAAAGATAGTTATCGGGCGGTGGTTTCTTAAGTGATTTTATTTTTTCAGCAGCTTGGGTGACAATATCACTTCATTTGGAACGATGAATTTAAGCTGAAAAGACCGATTTTTGTATTGTTGCATAAAAATAAATTTATGAAAAGTTTATCTTTTTGTTGGCAGGGTGTTATTTTTCCATTCTAAGATATCTTTAGTATAGGAAACGATACGAAATTCAAATTGCATGAATTCATAATAATGCCTCAACTTTTAAAATACAGGCTGGCTATGGCCTGTATTTTTATGTGCTGATATCTGAAATAGTGATATCAGAAAAATTTTATCAATATGTATACTCAAAAGGTATGTGTATGTATTTAATATAGGCATTTGATATTATTGTGTTGGCATAATAAAATAGATGTAAAGGAAAGGAGGCGGAAATGAAGAAGAAAATATGCCATTTTGGCACAGATAACAGCGAATTATCATGCAATATATGGATGCTTCTCTTCTATGGTAGGGCAACTTGGGGCGGCAAAATCGGCTTCCATTGGCTTAAACCATAAGGATTCAATAAATATTAAGATTAGGAGGATTTGAAAAAATATAAAGAGAAAATGGATTGTGACAGCGGCTGCTGTACTGACAACAGGACTTTTGGCGGGCAGTGGTTCTTTAAATGCCGGGGCGGGAACCATACCTGCAGAAACTACGGTATCAGGAACCACGGTGGAGGCTCAGACAGCTGGGGAAGATGCTGGAACAGAAGGGGAAAAAGCAGCTGACGGTGAGAGTACAGACGGTAGATGTGAAGGGGCTGGGCTTCCGGGATTGGGGATAACTCTGGATGCATTCCCATCGGCCGTAGTTGTATTTTCTGTTAATACCGGAGCCTATGCGTCCGAGACCATCCGGGCTGCTATAGAGGCAGTTCCGGCCGGACAGTTGGAGGCCGGATACTGTGTGGGTTTGTCCTATACTCAGACCATGATGCGGATTATTCTGCCCCAGGCTCTCAGAATCGCATTTCCGCCGCTGAGTAATTCCCTGATTGGGCTGGTGAAGGATACGTCCCTGGCAGCCAATATCACAGTGATGGAAATGTTCATGTCGGCCCAGAGAATTGCTGCCAGAACGTATGAACCATTTGCACTGTACCGTGAGGTTGGCATCATTTACCTCATATTTTGTACGGCGCTGACCAGGCTTCAGAGCGTATGGGAACAGAAACTGAGGCTGGAGTGAAAATAAGGAGAAAGACCGCATTCATCTTTCAGAACTACAATCTTTTCCGGAATAAAACGGCCCTGCAGAATGTAACGGAGGGGTTAGTCATTGCTCGGAAAATGCCAAGGTCCCAGGCTGAGAAGGCCGGTAAGAGGGCTTTAGATAAGGTGGGACTCTGGGACCGGTATGACTATTATCCTCATCAGCTGTCCGGCGGACAGCAGCAGAGAGTGGGGATTGCCCGCGCGATTGCCATGGAACCGGAAGTAATCCTGTTTGACGAACCGACCTCGGCCCTTGCCCCGGAGCTGATTGGCGAGGTATTAGAGGTGATGAGAAAGCTGGCAGGGGAAGGAATGACGATGCTGGTTGTCACCCACGAAATGAACTTTGCAAAAAATGTGGGAACAAAGGTGATTTTCATGGATAAAGGCGTGGTGGTAGAGGAAAATACGCCGAAAGAATTTTTTGAGTCCCCGAAAGAAGACAGGGCAAGGCAGTTTATGAGTTCTATAAAATGGAGCGGATGATAAAACATATAGGAAGGGGAATTTATTTAGTAAATGTGATTAGTGGGTTAAGGGGTAAAGATACTGTATGGCCCTTCTGCATTTTGAGTGGTTATGCTCCACTTTCCTTGTATGAAGAAGTAATCCGGATTTGTAGAAAATCTGTTATTACATAAAAAATTATAAAAGAAAGGAAGAACACAATGAGAAAGAATTCGCAGAGAATCATAGCAGGGGCGTTAATGCTCACGGTACTCGTAAGCACAGGCTGCTCTGTACAGAATAGCCAGCAGACTGTAACGGAGCAGCAGACACAGCAGAGCACAACATCGGAGACAGAACCGGAAACCGGTGCACCTGTTGCAGACACAGACGAAACAACAGACGGAGTTGTAAATTATGGTATGATGGAGGATACCTCCATCAAGGTGGAACCGATTGAACTTACTGACGAATGGGATAAGGTATTTCCACTCAGTGATGAAGTGAACCATAGAAAGGTGACGTTTGTCAACCACTTTGGCAATACATTGGCTGCTGATCTTTACGAACCAAAAGAATATACAGGGAAGATTCCGGCCATTGCTGTAAGTGGCCCCTTTGGCGCTGTAAAGGAGCAGAGTTCCGGTCTTTATGCACAGGAAATGGCAGAACGAGGTTTTCTTGCTATTGCCTTTGACCCATCCTTTACAGGAGAAAGCGGCGGATATCCGAGGTACTTCAATTCGCCGGATATCAACGTTGAGGATTACCAGGCTGCGATTGATTTCCTTTCCACCCAGGACAATGTTGATCCAGAACAGATTGGTATTATCGGTATCTGTGGCTGGGGCGGTATGGCACTTCAGACAGCAGCGCTGGATACCAGAGTTAAAGCCACGGCTGCCATGACGATGTACGACATGAGCCGGAATACGGCACTTGGTTATTTTGATTCCATTGATGAGGACGGAAGGTATGAGTCCCGTGTTGCTTACAATCAACAGAGAACAGATGATTATAAAAATGGAACTTATACGCTGGGAGGCGGCCTTCCGGAAGAAGCACCGGAAGAAGCTCCGCAGTATGTTAAGGACTATGTGGCTTATTATAAGACCGACCGTGGCTATCATCCCCGTTCCGTCAATTCCAATAATGGGTGGGCGGCTACCGCTCCGGGCTCTCTGATGAATATGCGTTTGTTTGAGTATGCCCCTGAAATCAGAAGTTCGGTTCTTCTTGTGCATGGCGAGGAAGCACATTCTTTAATGTACAGCCATGATGCATACGAACTCCTCCAGGGTGATAATAAGGAACTGTTGATAATTCCGGGAGCAACCCACACAGACCTGTACGATCAGATGGATAAAATTCCGTTTGACAAATTAGAGAGCTTCTTTACGGAAGCATTCCAGTAACCGGTGGATTACGGAGGTTGTGCGCTTTAAAAGGAGCACAGGAAAGGACACTTTATGAAGAAAGCAGGATTAAAAAAATATGCCGTGGCAATTATGGTAGTCATTGGATTGACAGCAGCTCTTACAGGAGTTGCAAGTGCGGAAATGACAGGAGAGGTTGTAACTGCATCCCAGTTGGAGGTGCGTTTTGGTGATAATGGAGCAGCCTTCACAATGACACTTGAAAATAATGATACGGCCGCAGCTATAAAAAAGCATGTAGGGACAGCCGACTGGAGGCTTCCAATCTATCACTTTGATGATTATGATAATTGGGAAGTGATGCAGTATTATGATATTTCATCGCGGTATGAGATTCCATCGGTTGATGTGAAAACAGTGACCTCCCAAAAAGCAGGAGAAGTGTATTACTCCCACCCAAACAGGATCATCCTGTTCTATGGGGACGGGGAGGTGACCGGAGACTATACAAAGATCGGAGAAATTGAGGCTGCCGATGATTTAAAAAAAGCGGTTGTTAACAATCCGATCTTACAGGGCTGGGGTAATAAGATTGTCCAGATTAAGAGCGTAAAATAAGCACAACACTGTGATTGCCAATATGGAAAGTTAATTTTCAAATACAGACCTTTCTGCGGGGGTCTGTATTTTTTTCATCATTGTATGGATTGCTTCAAACCAGGAAAAAGTTCAAGGGGTTTATGAAAAGTTTATTATTTTGTTAGGTGGACGTTATTTTAGTGGTTTAAGATAGAAAAAGAGTAGAAGATGGAACGTGCCAGGTTGGCGTTTCTATCAGAAGTTATGGATAAAGCCATAGTAAAAAGGCATATGTAAATATTTAGTATAGGTATTTGATATTAAATACTACTGGTATTACAATGGACATAAAGAAAGGGGAGACATAAACAGAATGAATAAAATGAAAAGAATGCTGCTGTTTACAACACTGACCATAACAGGAGTGTTAACAGGGTGTGCAGGAGGGGCGCCTGTATTACAGCAGACCGCATACGCACAGAACAATGGGGCTTTGACTCAGACGGTTACGGCTGCCGGGAAAGCATCAGATGCGGCCATCACCCCGGGAAGCGAAATCATGAAGCTGGAAGACGGTTTTTCAGCAGTAAGCTATGACGGGAATTACTGGTTTGATGACTTTCTCGCTCAGGGAGGAGCCACGAACGATGCAGGAGTCATTGATTTCCTTACCAGACATATGATGGCCGGTGAGTCACGACCGTCACTCCGGACAGGCGGTTTCGGATGCAGCACCTTGGCGGTGAAAAGCCCGGCAGGAGAAGCTCTGTTTGGAAGGAATTTTGACTGGCAGCCATGTGAAGCCATGGTGGTCCGTTCCAGGCCGGAGGGTGCATATGCTTCTGTTTCCACGGTTAATATGGATTTTATTCGTTCCGGCTATGGGGCAGGCCTTTCACAACTGCCGGATGAGGTCCGTACCCTGATTGCCTTATATGCTCCTCTTGACGGCATGAATGAAAAAGGTCTGGCGGTATCGGTCAATATGATACAGGATTATGATGCCATCTGTCAGGACACAGGAAAACCGAATCTTACCACGACCACGGCTATCCGGCTGTTTCTGGATCGGGCGGCCAATGTGGAGGAAGCACTGGCTCTGTTGGGACAGTATGATATGCACTCCTCTATGGGAATGATGGTACATTTCGCACTGGCAGACAGAAGCGGCCGAAGCGTGGTGGTGGAGTATATTGATGACGAAATGGTTGTGACGGATACGCCAGCTGTGACAAATTTCTATCTGGCCGAAGGAAGAAAGCAGGGAATTGGAACAGCACAGTCCCATACCCGGTATGAGAGATTGATGAAACGTCTGGCAGAAGATGAGGCGATGGACATGGATCAGGTCAGGGATGCCTTGGACAGTGTCAGTAAGGACAATTTTGGAGAATTTGAGTCAACAGAATGGAGCATTGTTTTTAATTTAAACAACGGGGAGGCTTGTTATTATCACAGGGAGAACTATGGGAACAGTTATGTGTTTTCTGTAAATGAAGAAGCTTAAGTGAATGCCAGACAGTATGAATGGAACTGTCTGGGTATTCAGTGGAACATATGGAGGTTATGATGAATTACTTTAATTTACTGTGGAATTTATACCAGTTAAAAAGAAACACGGGAATGAGACGGGAACAATTAATAACGCTCCAGGAAAAAAAACTGAGAGAATTGCTTGTGTATGCCTATGACAATTCAACGTATTACCACCGGGTCTTTGAGGAGGCAGGGATTACAAGAAAGCAGATTCCGCTCATGCCCCTGTCGGCATTTCCTGTTTTGGATAAACAGCTTTTGATGGAGCATTTCAATGAACTGGTTACTGTTTCCGATTTAAAGCAGGAGGACCTGCGCCGGTTTGACCGGGAGGAAAGCACAGAACAGAAAAAATTTAAGGATGAGTACCATGTGGTCCATTCTTCCGGCAGTACAGGGACCCCAGGATATTTTGTTTATGATGAGGCGGCATGGAGCCAGATGCTCCTTGGGATTATCCGGGCCGCGCTCTGGGATATGACCATGCCCCAGATATTAAAATTGCTGTGGAAAGGCCCGCGGATCGTGTATATTGCCGCAACAGACGGCCGGTATGGCGGGGCCATGGCAGTGGGGGACGGGATAGAAGGCGTCCATGCGGACCAACTTTTCCTGGATGTCAAGACACCCCTTGCAGCATGGATTCGCCAGATTAAAGAGTTTAAACCAAATATGGTGATCGGTTATCCGTCAGCAATCAAGATTCTCGGGGAACTTGTGGAAAAAGGTGAAGTCAGCGTGGATATATTCCGCATCGTTTCCTGCGGAGAACCTCTTGGCGCCAGCTTACGGAATTATCTGGAGACAATATTTGAAGCGGACGTGGTTAATATTTATGGAGCCAGCGAATCCCTGGCCCTTGGCGTGGAAACAAGTCATGCGGAGGGAATGTATTTGTTTGACGACTTAAATTATATCGAGGTAGAGAACGGCGCCATGTACTTAACCTCCCTCTATAATTATGTACAGCCTCTGATTCGATACCGTATATCCGACCAGCTTAATTTACGGGAACCGGAGGATGGGAGCCCCTATCCGTTTACGCTGGCAGGCAATATTATGGGGCGGAATGAGGACATGATGTGGTTTGAGGATGGACGTGGAAACAGGGATTTTCTGCATCCCCTTGTCATTGAAGGATTCTGCCTGGACGGGCTTTTAGATTACCAGTTCCGCCAGCTGGACAGTCATTCCTTTGAGATGCTGGCAGAAGTGTCAGACACAGGAAAGATAAAAGAAATCCGGGAAGAAATGATGAAGCAGATGGCGCTGCTCCTGAAAGAAAAGAGCCTGGAATATGTAAGGTTTTCCATTCGCTTTGTGGGAGAAATCCGGCCGGATCAAAGGACAGGAAAAAAGCGGCTTATTGTGGCATGACGTGTTAAGTGCTCATAATGAGCCACTGCACTAAGCTCATGGAGGACCTCGCTAAGTGCCAGTGTCATGTATCGCACGTAAGCGGCCAAAAGACACCCGCTAAGTGCTCATAACGAGGAGGAAAAGAAACTTGAAAAAGACATTATTAGCTGCCAAAGATATCAGCAAAGAGTTTGGGAAGGACCGGGGAGCGGTTCCGGTGCTGGACCATGTATCCGTGGATATTTATGAGGATGACTTTACAATCATCATGGGGCCGTCCGGGGCAGGAAAATCAACTCTGCTGTATGTCCTCAGCGGAATGGACCGTGTTTCTTCCGGGACTGTGGTTTATAAGGGAAAGGTGATTAGCCGTTTCAAAGAGAGCCAGATGGCCAAAATCCGCTCACGGGAATTTGGTTTTGTGTTTCAACAGACCCATCTGGTAAGCAACTTAACGCTTTTCGAGAATGTGACGGTTGCAGGATATTTAGGGAAGGAACGGAAGCCGGAAGAGACCAGGAAGCAGGCAGAAGCCCTGCTGGAACAGATGAATGTAGGAAGCGCCAAGGACCGGATGCCGGCAGAGGTTTCGGGCGGTGAGGCACAGAGGGCAGCCATTGCCAGGGCCATGATCAATGAACCGGGTATCATTTTTGCAGATGAGCCAACCGGAGCCTTAAATAAAAGGAATACAGGGGAAGTTCTGGATCTTTTGACTGAATTAAATAAGGAAGGCCAGAGCATTCTGATGGTTACTCACGATCTGCGGGCAGCTGTCCGCGGGACACGGCTTCTTTACCTGGAGGACGGTAAGATTCTGGACGAACTGTCCATGCCTGTTTTCCATCCGGAAGATGAAAGGACGAGGGAGGCAGCGATCAATGACTGGCTTGCTTCTTTCCAATGGTAACGAGGGGGTTCTATAATGGAAGATACAATATTATTAATGGCTGATCTAAAACGGCACAAAGGCAGCCTGTCCGGCATATTTATCTTGGTACTGCTTGTCTGCACGGCGTTGGGAACGGTTCTTTCTATATGGATGAACTCAGAACGCTATCTCAGGGAAGAAATGGAGCGGGCGGGGTTTGGGACCCTGACTGCATGGGTCTCCAATGTGCCTGATATGGATGCTCTGGCGGACAATATTGCTGATTTGGAGGCGGTTGGTAATGTGGATACGCAGGTAGTCATTTATTCGGACTATACGGTGAATGACCAGGATTCTGATAGTGAAGGCCAGCTGATTCCCCATGGGACGGAGGATAGACGGTATAAATTCTTTGAAGATGAGCTGTCCGGGTACCGGGGAGATATACCGGAAATCCGGCCGGGAGAGATTTATGTCTCCCCTTCCATGATTTCCATGTTCGGTGTGCAGATTGGGGATGAAATCAGATTTCAGGTTGCCCGCGGGGGACAGGCGGCAGACTTTACGGTGAAAGGGTTTTATGAAGATCCATTTATGGGCAGTTCCATGATCGGAATGAAAGGATTTCTAATCAGTGAGGCCGATTATTCCGGAATCATCCAGACAATCCGGGATACTGGTATTGATGCGCTGGCCAGGGACGGAGCTATGCTGCATATATTTCAGGCGGACACAAACGGGGAAGGCGTCACGGTTTCCCAGCTGAATCAGCTCATCAATGAGAATACAGAGCTGCCGCAGTATTTGGAATTCCTCCACAGTGGGAATGCCATTGCCGGATTCATGCTGATTCTCCAGAATGCTTTCAGCGGCCTTTTGGCGGCGTTTGTAGTGGTACTTATTTTTGTGGTCCTGATCGTGCTGGGGCACGGCATAGGAAGCTCCGTTGAGGCAGATTATGTGAATATGGGGATTTTGAAAACCATTGGTTTTACAGGCGGGAAATTACGCCGGATTCAACTGGCGCAGTACATGCTCGTCATTTTAACAGGAATGGTTTTGGGTATCCTGGCGGCTGTTTACGTCAGCCGGATTGTGAGTGCGGCCACACTTACGACTACAGGAATCCGCATTCCTACAGACCTGCCTGCCGCCTGGTGTTTCTTAATCAATGGTCTGCTATTCCTGGTATTGACCGGTTTTATTGTATTTAAAACGGGAAAGCTCAAACGGATCACACCGATGAAAGCAATTGGAGGTGAGGCTTTTATCTACGGAACCAGAGTGAAAAAAGGCTTCCCAATCCGGGGGAACTATCTAAAATACTCCATGGCGCTCCGTCAGCTTACCGCAGGCGCCCGAAGATATAGCGGGGCCTGTATTGTGGCAATCCTTCTGGTGTTCTTTGCCTCCATGATCGGACGGATGGATACCTGGCTGGGAGCGGACGGAAAAGGGATGATGGATGCATTCAATCCGGCGGATCACGATATCGGCGTCCAGATTTTTGGGGAACATACCCCGCAGGAAGCGGAAGAAACCGTGCTTTCCTATACCGGCATTACGGACCGTTACCTCCTGGCGATGCAGGGGGTGTCTGTGAACGGAATTGATTATACGGCCAATGCAATCACCGATCCGGAGCGGTTCCACATTGTGGAAGGGCGGACTTCCAAGGCAGATGATGAAATCGTGATGACAGAGTTTGTGGCCTCTGACCTGGGAGTAGCAGTCGGTGATACGGTCACGGTACAGGCTGATCTGGGCAGTGAGGAATATGTGATATCTGGCATTTATACCTGTGCCAATGATATGGGCGATAATATCGGAATGAGCCGGGAAGGTTACCTGAAAATCGGATCGGATGACCCGGCTATCTGGTGCCACCATTATTTTCTGGAGGATGCTTCACAGAAAGAGGCCATCATAGTGGCTCTTGATGAGTCTTATGGCGGGGATGTCCATGTCCATGAGAATACATGGCCCGGTCTATATGGAATCATCTCTGCCATGCAGGCGCTTTTGGTATTCCTGTATGGGATGGTGGCGGCTTTTATTCTGATTGTCACAATTATGACTGGCAGTAAAATACTTTCGGCAGAACAGAGGGATATCGGGATTTACAAAGCAGTTGGCTTTACCAGTGGACAACTGCGAGGCACATTTGCCCTGCGGTTTATGATTGTTGCTGTTCTTGCTTCCATCATCGGAACCATTCTGGCTGCAGCCCTGACCGATTCTCTTGTGTCCATTGTCATGCGAATGGCAGGCATCAGCAATTTCTCTTCCGGTATGACAGCCGGCAATACGTTGGTTCCGTCCGCGGTGGTGATCCTTTTGTTTACCGGATTTGCCTATGCCGTATCGTGGAAAGTAAAAAAAGTGGACTTAACCGTGCTGATAACGGAATGACACATACTAAAAAAGCATAGATAACTATTTGATATAAGTATTTGTTTCGTTGATACCGCAGATATATAATAAAAAAAACAGAATACAGCATTTAGAAATTCAGAGAACGAGACACAGGAAAGGAATCAGGATGAAAAAGAATATAGTAAGAAAACAGTCAATCATATTTATGCTGGCCCTGGCTGCGGCTTCCATGCTGGCGGGGTGCCAAAAACCAGATGAGACCAGGAGAGAAAACAGCAATCCTTCCACATCTGCCGGTACTACAATGAGTGCTGGTCGGGATAATAGTACAGGCAATGCGGGAACAAAGGCAGAGGAAGCAGGGGAGGAACTCACAGGAGCATTGGCACTGGAAGTCCGTTTTGGCGATGACGGAGCCCCTTTTGTCATGCAGATGGAGGACAATGCAACCGCAGACGCAATCGCCGGATATGTGGGAACCGCCAACTGGAGACTGCCAATCTACCATTACGACGATTATGAGAATTGGGAAGTAATGCAGTATTACGACATTCCCAGCCACTATGAGATACCCTCTGAGCCAGAAATGGTTACCGCAGAAAAAGCGGGTGAGGTATATTATTCGGAGCCTAACCGTATTATCCTGTTTTACCAGGACGGGGAAGTTACCGGGGAATACACAAAGATTGGGACGATTGAAGACACCGGGGAGTTCAGGGAAGCAGTGGAGAGCAATCCGGTACTGGAGGGTTGGGGCAACAAGATTGTCCTGATTAGCAGCTTAGTGAATTTATTTTGAAAAATCTTGCTGCCAGGCCTGACCATGACGGTTCCGCTGACCATAATTTCCTTCACTCAGGCACTTTGTATAGCGGTTCTGACAGCGCTGGTCCAGCTCTATATTGTTTTCCACGATTTTGACAAAATTGCAGCGTTTGGGAGAGAAGAAAATGAATTTCCAGGAAAAGCAGGGAGTGCCGGCACACGCGGAGCGCAGGAATCATAATTTCAATCCAATTCCAATCATGGTCAGAATCAGGGGCAAAGGAGAATCCTTGGAAAAGAAATGTTTGCAAGAGAAATAGATGCAATGAAAAGAAGGAGACAACAATGAAAAAGGGTGTACGAATCCTGCTGATTGTGTTAATGCTGCTGATTTCGGGTGCCGCTTATCTTTATTTCCGAATCAGGGCTGGCGTTGATTCGGCTGTCAATGTACAGAAACTGGAAGACGGTTTCTATTATATGGAATACAGGGACGATTATGGGTTCGACCGCTTTCTGGAACAGGGTGGAGCAGCTTCCGATCTGGATGTGGCAAAGTTTGTCGGTAAGGCTCTGTTCAAAGGATTTCTATATCCCCGTTTTTTAGGAGGCAGCTTCGGATGCAGTACTCTGTCGGCCAGAAATCCGAAGGGCGGTGTGATGTATGGCAGGAACTTTGATTGGATGGAATGCACCTCCATGGTTGTCAAGTCAAAACCGGAGAGAGGATATGCTTCGGTTTCTACTGTAAATCTGGATTTTCTGAATCTGGGTACGGAATACGATCCGGAAAAAACCGTATCTAAAATCATATCGGCCGCAGCCCTGTATGCCCCAATGGATGGGATTAACGAAGAAGGTCTCTGTGTAGCCGTGCTGATGATTGATGACTCAGCGGTTACGGAGCAGGATACCGGAAAGCCGGACCTTACAACCACAACCGCTGTCAGGCTGCTTCTGGACAAAGCCGCCAGTGTGGACGAGGCGGTTCAGTTATTGGGACAGTATGATATGCATTCCTCCGCAGGCATGATGCTTCATTTGGCTCTGTCAGATAAAAGCGGTCGTTCGGTGGCAGTGGAATATGTGAACAACGAGATGTCGGTGGTTGAAACTCCTGTGGTGACAAATTTTTACCTGACCCAGGGAGATAAATATGGGATTGGGACAGAACAGTCTCATACACGATATGAAATGTTACTGGAACGTTTGTCAGAACAGCCGGCCATGGATATGGAGAACATGAAAGACGCGATGAGCAGTGTCAGTAAAAATAATTTCGGAGAATTTGCGTCAACTGAATGGACCATAGTATATAGCCAGGACAGCGGAGAAATCCGGTATTATCACAGGGAAGACTATGATAACTATTATTCGTTTTCAGTGGAGTAAAAGGTAAGGAATATGCTGGAGAATTATTTATTAAAAGGTTTGGTAATCGGGGTTGTATTCGGGGTACCCGCCGGGGTCGTGGGTATATTATCCATACAGCGGGTGCTGACCCAAGGTGCATTTGCAGGTTTTTTGACCGGGATTGGTTCCTCTGCAGCAGACATCTTTTACGCATGTGTGGGGGTGTTTGGGCTTACCTTCATCTCGGATATTTTGCTGAAACATCAGAGCACTATATGCATGGTTGGCTGTCTGATGGTGGTTGCCATTGGAGTCCGTACAATCAAGAAAAAGGAGAGTCATTCCTTCGCCAGTGCGGCAGAGAACAATAAGGAGGAACATCCCGGACATATTTTCTCCTGCTTCCTGTCCTCCTTTGTGATTGCGATTACCAATCCCGCAACGATTTTATCTTTTATGGTAGTATTTTCCATGTTCAGGATTGGCGGTAATGAATCTGTGGGAGAGAATGTCCAACTGATATGTGGTATCTTTGCAGGTACCTGTATCTGGTGGCTTGCAATCGCGGTGATTGTTAGCCTGTATCGGAAAAAGGTTACGGACGATGTTTATTTCATATTGAATCGGATTTTCGGGGCTCTGATGATTTTATTTGGCATCGTGATAGGTGTCAGAGGATGTCTGAACGGTTAAGATTGGCTCGATAGTTTGGAAATTGTTTAAACACATCATGACTCCTCCCGTTATATAAAGCAGATACCGTACAAAAACATCTGGAAGCTGCAGACATGTACAGGATTGGAAAAGCTCCGCAATTTTTATTCCGGAGAAAAAATGGGAATATGGGGAGAAAACAGGCAATGACAATCAGACAGAAAATCAAATTATCTAATGTAATGATGGCGCTTATTCCGATTATGCTGACGGCCATTATTGTTGCAGTATGTTTACAGACTTCGCTGGGCAGTTACTGGTATACGCTGGAGACCATGTATCAGGATGAGAATGGGATTCAGTCGGCCCAGAGCCTTATTTACACCTATCAACAGGAACTGTGGGAGAATAACTGGGGACAGGGGGTTCATAGAGAGGCCGGGACGGAAATCAGGAAAAGTGACAAAATGAACCATCTGGAAAATAAACTTTCCAGAATGGGGTATCATTTTCTGATTACCAAAAATGGAAATGAGATTTATTCCAATATTTCGGAGGAGGAGATGAGGGCGGCGGAATCTGTAGCAGGTACAGCCATGGAATCGGCTAAGACCCTGACAGCAAGCTACCATGATGTGTCCGTGGTGAAGCATACATTTTACCATGGGGAGAAGGCTGTGTGCATTTTGGCGGTCCATACTGGGGAAACCGACCAGGAAGTTATCTCCTATCTGCAGAACTATATCCTGAACTATATCGTGGGCTTTATCAGCGCATTTCTGGTCCTGACTGTTTGTGTCAATGGAATCCTTTCCTGCTGGATATCTAAGAGCGTTCTGGTTCCTTTGCAGAAACTGAGCCGCGGCACAAAGGAAATCAAGGAGGGGAATTTAGATACCAGCATTGATTATACGAAAGAGGATGAATTCGGCGAGGTATGCCGGGACTTTGATGAGATGAGAGCCTATTTAAAGGAGTCAGTGGAGCAGCGGCTGAAGGATGAACAGCGGAAAAAGGACCTGATTATTGGTATTTCCCATGACCATAGGACCCCGCTCACGTCCATCAGCGGGTATCTGGACGGGCTGATGGATGGGATTGCCAATACCCCGGAAAAAAGGCAGCGGTATCTGTCCGCCATCAAAACAAGGGCAAAGGATTTATCTCGCCTGGTAGACAGTCTTTCCGAATATAACCGGCTGGACAGCAGCAGCTTCCATTACCATTTGGAACCGGCAGATTTAAAAAGGTTTATAGGGCAATACCTGATTTCTTATGAGGAGGAGGCCAGACAAAATAAGGTGGAATTTAAACTCACAAGTGAAGGGGGAGAATTCCCGGTCCTTCTTGATAAAGAGGAGATGAAACGCGTGCTGGACAACCTGTTTACCAATACCATACACTACCGCAGGCATCCCCATTCAAATGTGGTGATATCCCTAAGGCGTGTGGAACGCAGTACAGTGGTGGAGTTCATCTTTTCCGACGATGGGCCGGGGGTGCCGGAAGAAAGCCTGGACCGCCTGTTTGAGAGCTTTTACCGGGTGGATGGGGCCAGGAGTAATTCTGGGGAAGGCAGCGGAATCGGACTGGCTGTTGTAAAGGAGATCATATCAGGCCACAGAGGAATCGTCCATGCGGAAAATCATGGAGGCCTTGCGATTATTATACATCTGCCAATGACAGAGGAGAAATAGCATGAATAAAGTATTGATAGTAGAAGATGACGAGTTGATTGCAGAACTGGAACGGGATTATCTGGAGGCCGGCGGTTTTGAAGTAGAGCTTATTTTTGATGGAAATGAGGGGCTTAACCGGGCAATGGCCGGCGGCTGGGATGCCCTGATTCTGGATGTGATGCTGCCGGGTAAAAGTGGGTTTGAGGTGTGCCGGGAGGTAAGGAAATCCTTGCATTTGCCGGTTATCATGGTCACAGCCAAAAAAGAGGATGTAGACAAAATACGGGGACTTGGCCTGGGGGCGGACGATTATCTGGTAAAGCCTTTCAGTCCTGCGGAATTGGTAGCCAGGGTAAAATCCCATATCCAGATTCACGAGAGACTGCTGGAGCACCGGGAGCAGCAAAAGGAGGACGCAATTATCGTGAAGAATCTCGCCATCCGTCCTAAGGAAAGAAGGGTATACTTGAATGGCGAGGAAATGAACCTGGCCAATAAGGAATTTGAAGTGCTTCTTTTCCTGGCTGAGAATCCCAATATTGTTTTCTCAAAAGATACATTGTTTGACCGGATTTGGGGCATGGACTCGGTAGGAAATACGGCGACTGTGACAGTACATATAAACCGTTTGAGAGAGAAACTGGAGAAGAATGCCGATTCCTCACCGTTTATTGAGACGGTCTGGGGAGCCGGATACCGGTTTAAGGTGGAGTGAGGAGAAAAATCCATCTAAGTTCCGAAGAAGAAATGTAAGGGGAAGAAAGCCGCAGGGGATGTTTGCAAAAAGAGCGATTAAAAATATTACGAAAGGAAATAGGATTCATGAGACTATATAAGAAGAAGCTGTTTGCGGGATTGGTGTTGGCTGCCATGTTTGTATCGTCAGCCTATAGTGCCGGAAATCTACAGCCGGAAGAAGCAGCCAGGAGTGAACATACAGCTGAAACAACAATGGAGACGTCAGAAATAGCGACGACGGAGGAGAGCAGAGCAATAACGATGAATGTACAGATAGGCAGCAGTACATTTACAGCAACGCTGGAGGATAATACGGCAGTGGATTCTTTTGTCAGGATGATGCAGACTGCTCCTGTAGTAATCCAGATGAATGATTATTCCGGATTTGAAAAGGTAGGCTCGATTGGAACCAGTCTGCCGGCCAGTAACAGTCAAACCACGACGCAGTCAGGGGATATTGTTTTATATAACGGAAATCAGATCGTAATATTTTATGGTTCTAATTCCTGGAGCTATACGAGGCTGGGCAAAATAGATGATTTATCCGGATGGACGGAAGCGCTTGGAAGCGGTGATGTGACAGTAACATTTTCTTTGGAATAGCTGGAATGGGAAAAGAAACAGGCGGCCTCTGCATGGCGTGTTGCAGAGGCTGCCTGTCCTTGTCCGAATTGACAGTAACTATATTTTGCAGAGCACGTGTTTTTCTACGCCATATGGCAGGTCTGCATGGAAGATTAGATACTGCTATGAAAAGCGTCCTGCACATTTTTAAGAAAACGGTCCGCTGCTCCGGAAAATACCTGGTATTTTTTCCAGACAATGTCAAGATGGGCGTCCATCTTTGGTTTCAACGGCCGGAAACACAGGCGGCTGCCTTCTGAGGTGTTCACCAGCTTGTCCAGACACAGGGCGTATCCCAGTCCCTCCTCCACCATAAGGGAGGCATTGTATACCAGATTATAGGTGGCTACGATATTCAGCTTATCATAATCTTTTTTCAGCCAGCCTGAAAATTCATTGCTGACCGTAGTCTGTCGGGAGGATATAAGAGGCAGCTCCCAGATATCCTCCGGCCGGATGAAATCGTGGGCGGCCAGAAGGCAGTCCTTGGGCATTAATAGCCCCCAGGTATCGGTGGCAGGAAGGCGGATATAATCATACTTTTTCATATCTGCTGGTTCGATGAGGATTCCAAAGTCCAGAAGCCCCTTGTCCAGCCGTTCCATCACATCATCCGCGTTTCCGCTGTATAAGTGGTAGCGGATATCAGGACAGCTCTTTTGTAAATCCGTGGCGATCCTGGCAATCAGACGCATGGCATCTGTCTCTCCGCCTCCAATGTAAATGTCTCCGCCAATGGCCTCATCCGGCGCCGTAAGTTCCGCTTCTGTCTTATCTACCAGATCGAGTATTTCCGCCGCCCGTTTGCGGAGGAGCATCCCTTCCTCTGTCAATGTGATTCTGCGGTTTCCGCGGATCAACAGTTTTTTTCCGATCTCATTCTCTAAGTCCATGAGCTGCCTTGACAGCGTTGGCTGTGTCATATGGAGGGACTCCGCGGCCCCTGATATGCTTTCTTCCCTGGTGACAGCCATAAAGTATCTTAAAACACGAATATCCAATCTGATTCCTCCATTCCTGTTATTTATGCCAGACACACGAAAATTCTTCTATGTCTATTATATATAGAATGTGATATGCCTGTCAAGTATGGGATTGTATTTAATATAAGTATTTGATATGAATATGATTTTGGATTACAATAAAGACATAAAAGAAGCAAATAATTTGCGAGGAGGAAAATATGCAGAAGGAAAGCATCATGGGGACAACACCGATCCCCCGATTAATCATAAAAACGTCCATACCACTGATTATATCATTGCTGGTAAACAATCTTTATAACCTTGTGGACAGTATCTTTGTCTCCCGTGTCAGCGAGGATGCGCTGACGGGAATCTCAATTGCGGCGCCGCTGCAGATGCTCATGATTGCGCTGGGATGCGGGCTGGCCGTGGGGCTGAACGCAATGGTATCCAAAGCCATGGGAGAAAAGCAACCGGAGGAAGTAAAAAAGACAACATCGGCGGCAATCGTCATGGCATTCGGAGCGTATCTGATTAATGTAATTGTCTGCCTGTTACTTGTAAAACCATACTTTGCATGGCAGGCCGGCGGGAATGAAGTGATTGCGCGGTACGGAATTTCCTATATACGGATCTGCATGCTCTTTTCCTTTGGCCAGATGCTCCAGTGGGTGTTTGACCGGCTGTTGATTGCGACAGGAAAATCCAATCTGTTCCTTGCCACGCTGGGGACAGCTTCCCTCGTGAATGTGATTTTAGACCCAATCCTGATATTTGGATATTTTGGTTTTCCGGCCATGGGGACGGCAGGGGCGGCCGCAGCGACCGTTACGGGGCAGCTGGCAGGAGGACTTCTTGGAATTTATCTGAATATAAAAAGGAACAAAGAAATCCCGGTTCATTTTACCCTGCATATCCAGAAAAAGTATGTGGCTAATATCCTGAAAGTTGGAATCCCCACAGCGATTGTACAGGGAATCATGTCCGTCATGGGAATATTTATCAATACCATCCTGTACCAGTTTTCATCAACAGCAGTGGCAATCTATGGAATCCTGATGAAAGTTCAGAACCTGGCACAGATTGGCGTCCAGGGAATGAACAACGGCCTGATCCCGATTATTGCTTACAATTATGGGGCCGGAAAAGAAAAGAGAATCCATGAGACAATCCGGTGCGCATTTCTTTATGCAGTGATAATCATGACAGTGGTCCTGATTTCTCTTGAATTGATACCGGATAAAATCCTGATGTTGTTTGACGCCTCTGAGCAGATGATACGGCTCGGTATTCCAGCGGTCAGAATTATGTCGGTCAGCTTTTTTGTATCGTCGGTGGGGATTATATTTGCGGCAATTTTTCAGGGGTTTGGAAATGGAAACTACAGCATGTATCTTGCATTCATGCGCCAGGTAATTCTGCTCATACCGATTCTTCTGATTGGAGCAGCTATGGGAAATATAACGGTTATCTGGTCGGGGTTTGCGGTGGCGGAGGCTCTGTCCATTCCTTTTGGAATGTGGTTATATGGAAAAGTAACACAAAATATGATTGCGCCTATGGCAGAAACTTATGGGGAAAACAGGGTCGAAACTGCATAGAAACAATAAAGCAATAAGTGTCAATTATATGTAGAACACACGATGCTTTGTGGGTATAGAGGGAAATGGAGACAAGGGAGGTGATAGATTAGAATGGCAAACTATGTGGAAAACCCTGATTCCGTGATTCAAAATCTGGAGGATGCCGGATGTGATATGGAGATGGTGGCAGAGTTTATGAAATTAGGCATCGCTGGAAACCGGCAGAACCAGTTAAAGCTGTTGGAACAGCATAGAAAACGCCTGTTGGAAAAAGTACATACGAATGAAAAGCGGATTGACTGCCTGGACTATCTGGTGTTTCAGATGAATAAAGAAGAATAACAGGATTATATAAGGAAGGAGTGCTGAACCCTGCCTATACCTTTACGCTGCCCAGGTATCAGATGGTGGCAGGCTTTTATGATATTATGTCTCATATTCTGGAACAGTATTTTTCCGGTGAGGATGACAATACTTCCGATTATATTATGGAGGGGATGTTAAAATCCATGATTCACAGCTCCAGGATTGCAGTTAAGAATCCTTTGGACTATGAGGCCAGAAGCAATATCATGTGGACCGCTACATGGGCATTAAATACACTGGTGTCCAAAGGAAAGACAACAGACTGTATAGTGCATATGATTGGGCAGCCGGCAGGAGCTTACACGGATGCCACTCATGGAATGACACTGTCTGCCGTTTCCATGGCCTATTACAGATTCCTGATGCCTTACGGCCTTGCTAAATTCAAACGGTATGCTGTCAATGTATGGGATGTGGACCCAGCCGGAAAAACCGATGAGGAACTTGCGGCGGAGGGCCTGAAACAGATGGATAGCTACATGAAGGAACTGGGCCTTGTAATGAGTATCCGCGAACTGGGAGTCACAGAGGAAATGATCGGGGGCATAGCGAACGGTACATTTGTGATGGACGGCGGCTATAAGGTACTGACCCATGATGAGATTGTACAGATTTTGAAGGAAAGCATGGCATAAAAAGTATACCCAAAAGGTACCCCGTAATTCAAGCCTTGCGGGCAGGGCGCGCTTTGCGCGGTAAGATATGGAAGAAAAGAAAGGAACATTATCATGGCAAATTACATTGCAGAATTAAGTAAAGATGTAGAAAGAAAACACGTGAGATATAATAACCGTTACGGACTTGCCATTGCAGCAGATCTCTATCAGGCAAAGGCGATCGATGGCAGCGAAACGCATCCGGCGATTATCGTGGGTGCGCCCTATGGCGGCGTAAAAGAGCAGGGGCCTTGTGTTTATGCCAATGAACTGGCCAAAAGAGGATTTGTGGTCCTGACCTTTGACCAGTCCTTTATGGGGGAGTCCGCCGGGGAGCCGAGGAATCTTTCGTCGCCGGAAATCTTTACGGAGAATTTCAGCGCAGCGGTGGATTACCTTGGAGTCAAAGTCCCATATGTGGACTGTGATAAAATCGGGGTAATCGGTATCTGTGGTTCCGGAGGCTTCGCTTTATCCGCAGCACAGGCGGATACAAGAATCAAAGCGGTGGCAACCGCAAGCATGTATGTCATGACAACCGCCGTCCGCGGCACGCAGGATCAAGCTGCGCTGGCAGAAATGAAAGAACGGCTGTCTCTGAAACGGTGGGAAGATTTTGAACAGGGATATCCGGAATATATTCCCAGTTTTCCGGAAGAACCTATAGATGCAGTGCCGGAAGGAATGCCGGAGCCGGGAGCTGAATGGTTCCGCTTCTACGCAGTAAAGAGAGGCCACCATCCGAACGCCAGAGGCGGATTTACTACAACCAGTGATCTGGCATTTTTGAATGCCGACTTAACCGCGTTTGTTGGGGAGATATCACCAAGGCCCGTTCTCTTTATTGCAGGTGACCGTGCCCACTCAAAGTTCTTTTCTGAAATGGTATACGAGAAAGCACAGGAGCCGAAGGAACTTTATGTGGTGGAGGATGCGGAGCACATTGATTTATATGACAGGACAGATCGGATTCCCTTTGATAAGCTGGAGCGCTTTTTCAGAGAGAATTTGTGAAAGGAAGGAAATGTATGAGTAAAAGAATTCTGGTTTTATCGACCAGCCCCCGTATCGGCGGAAATTCGGAGACACTGGCGGATGTATTTATAAAAGGCGCAGAGGAGGCAGGTCATGAGACAAAGAAAATCTGCCTTTATGATAAGAAAATTGAATTCTGCAAGGGCTGCCTGGGCTGCCAGACCACAGGGAAATGTATCCTGCGCGACGACGCAGAAAGAATTATAGCGCAGATGAAAGCAATGGATGTATTGGTATTTGCGACCCCGATTTATTTCTATGAGATGTCGGGGCAGATGAAAACATTGTTGGACCGCACCAATCCGCTGTTCCCGGCAGAGTATGAATTCCGTGACATTTATCTGCTGGCCACTTCGGCGGACGAGGAGGAAAGCTCTATGGAGGCTGCAGTGAAAGGCCTGGAGGGCTGGATCAGCTGTTTTGAAAAGTCCCGTCTGGCCGGCGTCGTGCGCGGAACCGGTGCTGACAAAAAAGGAGCAATAGAGGAATGTGGGGAAGCGCTGTCTGCCGCATATGAAATGGGTAGAAATGTTTAGAAGGAGGCCGGGGCAATTTCCCTGGTGACAACCATACCGGTCGCTGCAATCGCCTCTAAATAGTGAGATGCAGACAGTTAAAACCGCCCGTACCCAAAATGGCTGAGTATTTCTGAAATCCAGAAAACCCAGCCATATGATATACTCAAAAAGCATAGAAATAAATTTGATATAAGCATTGGATATTTCATGCTATTGGTATTAAAATATCGTCAGATAAAGAAAAAGAGTAAAACGGCAAAGTTTATTTAAAGTTTATACTTATGTTAGCCAGCCGTTATTTTCGTCAGTTAGGATAGTTCATATTAAGAAACCGACTCACATTATTTTAAGGAGGAGCAGACAAAATGAAACAGATTAATCAGAAGTTTTTAACAGGAGAGCGCGCGTTATTCCAGGGTAAGGATTTGAAAATCTATGATACCACTTTTGCTGATGGGGAATCCCCTTTAAAGGAAAGCAGAAACATTGAGCTTTACCGCAGCATGTTCAAGTGGAAATATCCGCTGTGGTACAGTCACAATATTAAAATGGAGGACTGCGTGCTGTTTGAGATGGGGCGTGCCGGAATCTGGTATACGGAGAATATCTCCATGAAAAACTGTATTGTGGAGGCTCCAAAAAATTTCCGCCGTACCACCGGAATCGAACTGGAGCGCGTTACCATGCCGAATGCAGGTGAGACCCTGTGGAACTGCTATCAGATCCGGATGGACCAGGTATCCGCGAAAGGCGATTATTTTGCAATGAACAGCAGCAATCTTTATATCGACGGCTTTGAACTGGTTGGAAATTATTCCTTTGATGGGGTTAAAAATGCGGAAATTCATCACGCAAGGCTGCTGTCCAAGGACGCGTTCTGGAACAGTGAAAATGTAACGGTTTATGATTCCTTTATTTCCGGCGAATATTTAGGCTGGAATGCGAAGAACTTAACGCTCATCAACTGTACCATTGAAAGCAGCCAGGGTATGTGTTACATTGACAATCTGGTGATGAAAAACTGCCGCCTTTTAAATACAACGCTTGCATTTGAATATTCCACGGTGGATGTGGAGGTGAACAATACCATTGACAGCGTTTTAAATCCCAACAGCGGCATAATCCGGGCAGGAAAAATCGAAGAACTGATTATGGATGCATCAAAGATTGATGTGACAAAAACGTTCATTCAGACGGAAGAATTAAAGGAGGCTGTGTAGGATGCCTTACAATTTTGATGAGTTAACCGAGCGCCGGGGAACAGGTTCCATGAAGTGGGATGTACCGGAGGGTGAGCTTCCCATGTGGGTGGCGGATATGGATTTTGAGACAGCCCCGGAAATCAGGGAAGCGCTGATGAAACGGGCAGCCCATGGGATTTTTGGCTATACGGTAGTTCCGGACGCATGGAGAGAAGCGGTCACCGGCTGGTGGGAACGGCGGCACGGCTTTGTGATGGAAAAAGACTGGCTGGTATTTACCACCGGAGTGGTTCCGGCTATTTCAAGCGGCGTCAGAAAGCTGACGACGGTTGGAGAAAATGTGCTGGTTCAGACACCGGTCTACAACATCTTTTTTAATTCTATCCGAAACAATGGCCGGAACATCATCGAGAACAGGCTGCTCTATGATGGAGCGGGCTACCGGATTGACTGGGAGGACTTAGAGAAGAAGCTGTCAGATCCGCAGACGACTCTGATGATTCTCTGTAATCCTCACAATCCCACCGGAATGATCTGGACGCGGGAAGAACTGGGGAGAATCGGAGAGCTATGTGCGGCCAATCATGTGAAGATTATGTCGGATGAGATTCATTGTGATCTGACAGAGCCGGGGTACGGTTATATTCCCTTTGCATCAGTATCAGAAACATGCGCTCAGAACAGCGTCACCTGCATCGCTCCAACGAAAGCCTTTAATCTGGCTGGTTTGCAGACAGCAGCTGTCATGGTGCCAAACGAAGAACTACATCACAAGATGGAGCGCGCTTTGAATACGGATGAAGTAGCGGAACCCAACGCCTTTGCGATTGAAGCTGCCATTGCAGCATTTACAAAAGGCGAGGGCTGGCTGGATGCGCTTAGGGTGTATTTGGCAGAAAACAGGAAAACAGTCCGTAAATTTCTGAACGATGAAATCCCGGAGATGTCTCTGGTACCGGCCCACGCCACCTATCTGCTCTGGCTGGACTGCCGTAAAATCATTGTGGATGCGTCAGAATTATGCCGGTATCTCAGAAAGGAGACAGGACTTTACCTGTCAGCCGGTATGGTATATGGCGGAAACGGCAGAGAATTTCTGCGAATGAATACAGCCTGCCCGAAAGAACGGCTTCTGGATGGTTTGGAGCGTTTGAAACAGGGCGTTAAGACCTATGAGGAATATGCAGCCGGAAGCTGTTGATGATGATAGAAGGGTGACCATGTACTATAAAAAGTTTCGTTCATTAAATTTATCAGCATTGGGGCTGGGCGCATTGCGCCTGCCCATGGAAAAGGACAATCCAAAAAGCGTTGTCCGCAGAAATTCCTGCATGTACGGTCCTTCCATATTTAAAGTTGGAGCAATAAGATTTTACAATATTGATTAGAATAAGCATTGTCTCAATAAAAAAACAGCTCCTTTTCAGGACATAAGAAATAGATGCCAGGCTCCGGAAGACGACTTTTCCGGGGCTTTTTGCGTATGCCGGGGATGGCGCTAATCTTGCTGAGGCGATGAAGCAGGTAAGGCTGTTCAATAACCTGAAGTCCCAAAAATGCAATTCCTTCCAATGCCTGTCAAAACCACTTGTAGTCAAAGTATGAAAGATGTATAATTACAAAAGAGATGCAAAGCCATGACCACTCTGGAGTGTTATTAACGCATGGAAGAAGATTAAAAAGATGATGCTCTCCCTGTTGGGTCACTGAGGAGGAGGAAGTATGGAAATATTAAATGAAACGCTCAAACGGACAGGCTACGAATATGATACGCTGATGAATCTGCTGCATGTCAGCGTCAGCAAGCATATATTGGATGAGTATTATACCCTGGTATGGTGCAATGACTACTATTATGAACTGATTGGATATTCCAGGGAGGAGTATGAGGCATTGTACCACAATAAGCCGGCTCATTACTATATGAATGACGATTTGAATATCCACGATGAAAAGCTGTGGATGCAGCTGAGCGCCAGGGTAATGGAGACACTGGAATCAGGGGAAAAGTCCTATAATCTGGTTACGCGGATGCGGCGGAAACATAACGGAAACCATCATGATTATATGTGGGTGCGGCTGAATGCATATCTTACGGATGAATATGTGGATGGCTACCAGGTCAGCTATTCGGTCATGACGGATATTACCGATGTGATGGATATGAAGCTGGAGCAGTCAGTGACCTACGACAGCCTGCCGGGGTTTGTCTCCAAGTTCAGAGTTAACCGGAACCTGGACTTTAAGCTGCTGGAGGCAAATGACCGTTTTTTTGACTTTTTTGGGAAAGACAGCATGGACGGCATGGATAATGCTCTTTTTCGTGAAAATATAATACGCAACATGCCGGTATTTCTGGAACATAAAAATGCTGTTACCAATGGCAATTCGGTTCATTTTACGGTACAGATGAAGAACCGGTCTGGCAATGACGCCTGGCTGCAGATTAACGCCTCCTGCATCGGGTATCAGGAGGGCGATCCGGTGTACCTGGCCATTTATATTGATATTACCAACGAAACAGAACTTCGGCAGATGCAGCAGAAATTGGAGGCGCAGGCGAAGGAGCTTCGTTCTGCCCTGGAGACAGCGGAGGAGGCGAACCGTGCAAAATCAGATTTTCTTTCCAGAATGAGCCATGATATCAGGACTCCCTTGAATGCGGTGCTCGGCATGAAGGATATTGCGGAAGCCCATTTGGACGACCCTGCAAAGGTGAAGGACTGCTTAAGGAAGATTGGTTTGTCAGGGCAGCATCTGCTGAGTCTTATTAACGATGTGCTGGATATGTCTAAAATTGAAAGCGGAGAAATGGTTCTCAGGGAAGATTCCATGTCCTTGCCGGAGGTGCTGGAGAATGTAGTGGCCATTATGCAGCCACAGTTCGGCGAGAAGGAGCAGCATTTTTCCATTCGCCTGCGGTCAGTGGTGCACGAACAGTTTTTAAGTGATGCCCTGCGTATGAGGCAGATTTTTATCAATATCTTGTCTAACGCATATAAGTTTACCCCTGTCAATGGAACTGTTTCCATGGATGTCTGCGAGAAGCAGGCTGTGGACGGAACAGCCCTCTTTCGCTTTTCAATAACTGACACGGGAATCGGCATGAAACCGGAATACCTGGCCCAAATCTTTACGGCATTCAGCAGAGAACGGGACAGCCGTGTGGATAAGACGGAAGGAACCGGTCTTGGAATGGCAATCACAAAAAGGTTCGTGGATATGATGGGAGGAACTATTGAGGTTACCAGCGAATTGGGAAAAGGGACCTGCTTCAGGGTGGAACTACCACTGAAAATAGAAGAGAACCAGTTTATAAAAGGGGAATTTCCAGGGTTGAGAATCATTGTCACAGATGATGACGCAGTCATGTGCGAGTATATGGCTGAGATGCTCGGACAATTGGGTATCCATGCGGATTGGGTCGACAGCGGCATCCAGACTGTGGAAATGATAAAGACAGCAAAGCAGAACGGGGAAATGTATGACGCGGTGCTTCTTGACTGGAAAATGCCGGATCTGGACGGATTTGAAACCACCCGCCGGATTCGGGAATTGTGCGGCGGCCAGCTGCCGGTACTGATTATCTCAGCTTACGATTGGAGCGATGTTGAAAAAGATGCAAAAAAGGCGGGTGTCACAGGTTTTCTGCAGAAACCGATATTCGTCTCGACCCTGATTCATGGGCTGCAGCGGTATGTGCTTGAGGGACAGCCGGCCAGGAAAACGCAGGGGACAGATACCGGAGCCAGGTTTACGGGCAGGCGCTTCCTGCTCATAGAAGACAATGCAATCAATCAGGAGGTTGCCAGGGAACTCCTGGCCGACATGGGCGCTGAAGTGGATACTGCAAGTGACGGAGCCGAGGGGGTGGAGACGTTCAGACGCTCCCCGGACGGTTTCTATGACGTAATTTTAATGGATGTCCAGATGCCGGTGATGAACGGATATGAGGCCACTAGAGCCATCCGCACCATGGACCGTGACGGGGCCAAGGCAGTTCCCATCCTTGCCATGACAGCGGATGCGTTTTCGGAGGATATCCAGGCTGCGAAAGACGCCGGAATGAACGGACATATGGCAAAACCCCTGGACAAAGCAATCCTGTGGAGGGAAATAGGAAAATACTTAAACAGTGATTTTTCCCCAGAAACAGCCGGCAAATCCGGCGTGAATCACTAAATAGCCATAAAGGCGATGAGAAAGTAAAATCCCGGAGGACACCTGAATGGAGATTAACCTGAGTTATGAACAGCTCAATGCTGAATACAGTATGCTGATGAGTGTTTTAGGCGCAAGCGTCAGCAAGCATCTGGTAGATGATCATTTTACCTGTATCTGGGCAAATGATTACTACTATGAGCTAATCCGCTATCCGAAGCCCCTGTATGAACATCTGTTTCGCAATCACTGCGATGAATATTTTTATAATAATCCCAAAGGATGGACCAGGCTGACGGAACAGGTCCATTCTGCACTGGAGCAGGGGAAAAGCGGCTATTCCTTATATCTTCCCATGATATATCCGGATGGAGGGACTTTCTGGGTCAGGTTGCAGGCGGTGTTTACTGATGAGTTTATCAATGGATACCGTGTGTCCTATACAACGATGGTTGATGTGACTGATATGATGCAGGCCCGGCTGGAACAAAAGGAAACCAGGCAGGATTTTGATAAAATGATGCAGGAGCAGGCGATGATTATGAGTGCGCTTAATATAAGCGTCAGCAAACACCTGATTGATGAACATTATACCTGTGTCCTGGCCAATGAGTATTACTATAAGCTGATTGGCTATTCAAAGGCAAGATACGAGGCGTTGTTCCACAATCATCCGGATGAGTTCTTTGCCAATAACCCGGAGGGCTGGGAACTCCTGACAAGCAAAGTTGAAGCTGTTCTGAAAAATAATGGGGATGGATATGAGGCGATTGTGCCCATGAAATATGAGGACGGTTCAAGCTACTGGGTCAAGCTGGTGAGCTTTTTTACAGATGAATACATAGACGGATTCCGCATTTCTTACACGGTAATGACAGATGTAACAGAATTAATGAGAACAAAAAACGAGCAGGAAATGCTTATGAGTGCAATGGAGGTCAGTGTCAGCAGGCACTTGATGGATGAACATTTTACTGTTATCTGGGCTAATGAATGTTACTACCGGATGATTGGGTACACGAAAGAGGACTATGAGACCAGATTCCATAACTGCTGCGATGCGTATTTCTGGGACAATGAAACCGGTTTGAGGATTATTAATGAGAATATCCAGAGTATGACCAATGCGGATGAGAAAAGTTACGAGGCATATCTGCCGCTTAAAATGCCGGACGGTTCCATGCGCTGGGTCAAAATAGTGGGTTTTCTGACAGATGAATACATGGATGGAATACAGATTGCCTACACCACAATGATTGATGTCACAGATTTGGTGCAGACCCAGAAGGAGCGGAGTATTGCTTATGAGAATATTCCGGGATTCATAGTCAGGCACCGCATCCTGCCGCAGGGGATTGTGATGCTTGACGCCAGCGAACGGATTAAAGATATTTTTGATGTCAGCATGGAGGATATCGCCGCCATCGACCCGCTGGAGGTGATGTCCGGGGAAAGCCGGGAGCTAATAATCAGCCATTTTCCGGGTCTGAGAAGAGGGGAGCCCCTTGAGGCGACTATACGTATTAAAGATAAATATGACCGTGACCGGTGGTTCCACTTCAACAGCACCTGCATTGATACAATATCGGATGACCCCGTGTACCTGTCTATGTTTATAGATATTACGGATATTACAGAATTGAGGGAACTTCAGCGCAAACTGGAAGAGCGGACCGACATGCTTAACAGCGCCCTGGAGGCGGCAAAATATGCGAATGCGGCAAAGTCTGACTTTCTTTCACGCATGAGCCATGATATCCGTACACCCATGAATGTGATCACCGGTATGGCTGAAATTGCAGCCGCCCATATTGGGGATCAGGACCGTGTGAAGGATTGTCTTCAGAAAATCCGTTTATCCAGCCATCATCTTCTGGGGCTGATTAACGACGTGCTGGATATGTCCAAAATTGAAAATGGTAATTTTTCTATCAGCATGGCTCCAATGTGTCTGCCGGATGAGCTGCAGGAGATTATCACAATTGTGCTGCCAGGCATCCGCAAAATGAATCAGAGATTTGATGTGTACCTGGAAGGTCCGGGCTGGGAGAACTTCATGAGTGACGCGCTCCGCTTCCGCCAGATTCTTCTCAATCTTCTCTCCAATGCTTCAAAATTTACTCCCAAAGACGGGAGGATTATCTTAAAAATAGAGATACAGGAAACAGAGTCTGCAAAAAAAGCCATGATCTGCTTTACCGTGTCTGACAATGGGATTGGTATGAGTCCGGAATATCTGGAGCAGATTTTTGAACCGTTTACCCGTGAAAGGGACAGCCGTATCGACCAAATCGAGGGAAGCGGGCTGGGAATGGCAATTACGAAGCGTCTGATTGACCTGCTGGGGGGCACTATAACAGTTAAAAGCCAGTTGGGTGTGGGAACTGTGTTCGATGTTCTGATGCCCATGGATGTCCTGGCTGATTCAGAAGAGGAACAGAAAGATTTCAGGGGATTACATGTCCTGCTGATAGACGATGACCCTGTACAGCAGGCGTGTGCAGGCAGTTTGCTCCGTTCTATGGGGATGGAGGTGGAGTGCACGGATTTTGAGGAAGCGGGGAAACGCTTCCTGACACATTGGGGGACAGAAAACTTCGGTTTTATCATTCTGGGTTTAAGTCTGGCGGAAGTTGAACGTATGGAGAAGACAGAAATGATCTGCAGGGGGATTCATGGCAGGGTGCCTTTGGTGGTGTCTGCCTATGATGTAAGCGGAATGAAAGAAAGAGCCATGGCATGGGGGGTCTGTGGATTTATGAGTAAACCGCTATGCCGGTCCGGGGTGATTGACTGCATGAACCGGTGCCGGATAGGGGAGGAATTGATGCGGCCGGATACGAAACTGGTGAGGCTGGAAAAGAAGCCGGGACAGCCGGATACGGAACCACTGGATTTCGCCGGAAGCCAGGTCCTCCTCGTTGAGGATAATGAGCTTAACCGCGAGATTGCCCTGGAACTGCTGGGCGGATTCGGGATGGAACTGGAAGCTGCAGTCAACGGGAGGGAGGCCCTTAAACGTTTTGAGGAGAGCCGGCCAGGGTATTATTCTTTGATTCTCATGGATATTCAGATGCCTGTGATGAACGGATATGAGGCAGCCCGCGCTATCCGTTCGCTTTCAAGAGAGGACGCAAAGACGGTTCCTATCCTGGCAATGACCGCTGACGCCTTTGTTGAGGACATAGAGAACACAAAGGCCGCGGGTATGAACGGCCATTTGGCAAAGCCTTTGGATTTTAAACAGCTTGTGCGTGAAATAGGACAATATCTGCACGTATAGCACAGATGCAGATTCCTGGCCTGCTCTGAGGTACATACAGAAAACAGTGAAGATATTCATTTTTATATTGGCATTTTTTACTTATGAAGCACCTGCTTTACTTTTTGCAGTATTATAATTCATTCCGGATCCTTCAACGTATTAAAGATGGAACCGGAGGGGAGTTTTGATAAGACCATACAAACATCTTGATAGATCAACGCAAACGCATTACTAAACGCATCTGGTAATGCGTCGCTCCTTTGGGTTTTCAAGGCAGTGATAACAGCTTCCATTGCGAGCGCGATTTCACTGTAATCAGGATAATACGACTTGTCAATTGCCTGCATATAGTGTCCCCATATCAGCAGGTCGTCTAGCTGCCGAAAAATATTTTTAAGGGATTGGTATGGCAGGAGCTGGATGAAGGCATTCATAAGCAACTGAAAAGACAAGGGGGTGATTCTGTTATCCGATGCTGTGCGAAGCCTGCTTTCCACGGACTGGCCCAGGTAATCCGGAATAAAGGAAATGGATGATGCACAGCAGCGTGCAGTGAGAGCTACAATTTGAAGGGCTTCCAGGAAAAAGGATAGCCGTTCCTGTATCACCGGCTCCGCCAGATCCAGCTCACTTTTAAACGAAGTATATCCTTCCGGCGTAATTATACTCCCCTTTTTATCAATTGTCTGTGCGATCCCCAGTGAATTGAGCAGGCTAACCGCCCGTCTTGCAGTATTTTTTGTTATGTTGTATTCTTCCATCAGCTTTGGTATAGAGGGTAAATACGGTTCGTTGTCAAACTCCCCGGCAATAATCCTGCGTACAATGGTCATCGCCAGCCGGGAATATAGCTCGGAATGTCCTTTTATTCTGAACCAGCGGATGTCCTCATTCTTATTTGAATTGCTTTCGGTATATTTGCCCAAAGCATATAAGTAATTGTCAACCCTTTCTCCTGAATCGCGGTATAATTTTGACGCATCGGCATAAAAGTCATCAAACTGTTTCTGTTTAATTTGAATGATAGCTTTGCTGAACCAAGTTTTTGTTCTTTCAAAAGTCGTAGCAAAAGGATTATCTATGCCGGGAATTGGTACGAATGGGACGTGAAGATAGTTTTCACTGTCAAACTCCAGATCGATGATTAACTGATTTTTTAATGGACGGAGCAATGCTGTAAAAAAGGCATTGGCCAGCTGATAGTGATCTGGCAGTTCCATCTGTTCTGATATATGATTCAAAATCTTATCCAACCAATACAAATCTGACTCGTTACACCGTTTGGCGCCCTCACGATAGAGGATTGGCATCAGCACCCCCAATCCCTTATATGCGTCGGCAATTTCCTCACGGTTCTGAACCAGAAATTCGGCATGGGCTTCCTTTGAGGTACGATAAGTTACTACAGACGGCTGTCCCTGCGCTGTGCGGATATATCCTTCTTCAGCAAGGAGCTTCATCACTTTGCGAACCGTAGTTATCCCCGCGTTGTATCGCTGGCAGATTTCCCGCTGTGAAGGAAACTCCTGTCCATAAATAAAAGTACCGTTACATATCTGTGTGGTAATGGTCTGATACAGATACTGATATAGCTGTTGATCATGGCTCATGGGTTTGGCCTCCTTTCATGGAAACGTTCTCCTTATTAAGAAGCAGAGAAAAAATGCAGAGATTTTTTATTAATAGCTGCTTTTCTTAAATCAACTTCATTATATCAGCTCTTTCGTGTCTCTTCAACTTGATTTCCTAACATTCATATGCTAAACCCGGCTTGCATAGATGCCGTGGCTCTGGGAGATGGATTCCCTTTTGGGTGTTTCTTTATAGGTTATCTCTGATTTACGTTTTCAGGACAGCCCCTTTTCACTCCCCCTTTTATATTTATAACAGTAAATACAGCCGCATGCCAAGAGCAGGCGGATAATCTAAAGGATAGTATATAGCTATATATTTCTGTCCAATAAATACATTGCATGTATGCCTATTTGCAGCTTCAGCATATTTTCTGGCAGCCCGATATTGTAAGGCAGCATTTCCTGAATTCTGGTCAGATAATTCATCAAGGTATTGCGATGGATATGCAGATAAGACGCAGTTTTGCTGATGTTATAATGATTCCCGATATATGTTCTCAATATATGGACATAATTGACATCGGAATTACCGGCCTTGCTTAAGGGCTCTATGGTATCTCTGTACATTTCCTCCAGACTTTCCTGGGGCATGGTCGAGAGCCATTGATAAACCTGAATGGTGCGGAATAAAAACACATTTTCTTCCGGATAGAGTTTTCTGCCCAATTTCATTGCGTCGATAGCCTGAAAAAACGCCTTTGAGATCTGCTGTAGATCAGAGGAATACAAGCTGACACCAATATATGTGGAAATATTATTGTGATTAAAAATATGCCAGATTTTTTTTGCTGCTTCCGAAGCCTGGTATTCTGCTGTTTCCTGTGATATGACATCAGAAAAGAGCAGATACAGAACATAATGGGTGTGAGTTTTTAGGAAAAAAACGTTGCATCCATAGGTGTTCATGATCCAGGTGGTTATGGACGAGAAGATTTCTCTGGTTATATATTTACGTGTGGATGTGGTGGGTACCTCACTGTCAAATTCTATGGATAAACAAATACGGTGTTTGGAGTAATCAAAATTGTACATCTTGCAATAGCGAAGAATCGTTTCGTTTGAATTTGACTGCGCCATGATTACGGAGGCCGCAAAATCCTGGGTGTTTACTTTATTATTAGCTGTTAATTGAAATAAGGCCGATATGTCCTTTACAACCCTGTAATGCCAGTCTTCCAGTTTGTTTATCTCCGGAATAATTAAGAACGTTGTATCTCCGTCAATGTTTCCCGATGATAATAGAATACAGTTTATTTCACCTTTTGGGCTGCTGATAGAGAATTGGTGGAATTGGTATGGCTGCTGCTGATGCCTTTTCAGAAGAGTATTCTGTATATTTTTATCCAGCTCCATCAAAACTTCTTTGTGAAGGAGGTTCTGCAAAGAAAAATCATCACTTGGACCATAGGAATATTCTATCAGCTCAAACTGAGAATTTATCAGGAAAACAGGATTTCTAAGCACCAGGCTTAATTCAGACAGCATTCTCTCCGGTACCTTATACTTGCTGAATGAATTGACAATATCCTTGTATGCAATGGAAACATGGTACATATCATCTAGCTGCTCCTCAAATATACGTTTATAAATCATAGAAGCAAAATCACAAAAGTAAAGATTATATGGCATTTCGTATATGGGAAAATCCAGTTTGTTTCCGTCGTCAAGTATGATGCCGGGAATCTCGTTGTGATAGCGGTGTAGTTTTACACCAAGCGCAGCGCAGCCTTTTTCCTTAAGGGAAGCGATAAAACCTTTCAGCATGGATGGATTATGACTGGTGATATATCCGGAATCCACAACAAATTCTCCTCCATGCAGCCAGTCCAGAATCTCAGGTGTGTCGATTATGGTGAACGAGGTAACTTCTCTGTTTGTCCCGCAAAATCCGGCAACACAACGGATTTGTTCAAGGTCTGATGTAAAATCTGCAACTGTAACCATGGTGTTCCATCCTTTCTAAAACAATTAGATGTAATTATATCAGCTGTCATATTATTAAGCAATGTGCAGTTTTTTGAATTTAAATGAAAAAAATGTGCACTTTGACCAGGACTGTGCAAAAAAATAATGATAATATATAGAAGAATATATAAATTTGCAGAAAAAAAGCTGGGATTAACAGAAAAAAGGCAGTTTGTTTCCGCGATTATAAGTAGTTGTTGGTGAAATTTTCGCAAATGAAAGAGTCGGAAATAGCTATGATCCTGCTGAATATACAGATATGATTCTAAATCTGTTAAATTCAAACAAAATTTAATACATCACTGGCTGATGTAAATTAACAGCTGACGGGGGGGGGGTGTATGTTTATAAGATTTATAGTAACTCGTTAATCGTGTAGTCCAATTGACTATACCATCATTATGCAAGGAGGTTGCGAAATGAGTAATATTGAGCAAGTCCAACAGGTTTCCAATTCACCTATTCTGTGGCTCTTATGCGGCGTTACGGTTGTCATATCTGCTATACAGACAGTGCTTTACATGAGACAGTGCAGCAAGACTACCAGGGCGGCAGGTCTGGATCCGAAGATTCCCAAGGAAGCTTTCCGCGTGGGACTGATATCCGCTATAGGTCCTGCTTTGGGTGTGTTTATCGTAATGGTTGGACTTATGGCTTCCATCGGAGGCCCCATGGCATGGCTCCGTCTTTCCATCATCGGCGCTGCTGCCACAGAGCTTTCAGCAGCCAATATTGGTGCAGAAGCATGTGGAGTTACTCTGGGCACAGAGCAGTATACTCTGATCTGTCTTGCGGTTTCATGGTTTACCATGGCCTTAAACGGTGCAGGCTGGCTTCTCTTCACCGGTGTTGCCACTCCGTCTTTAGAGACGCTGCGCAATAAGGTATCCGGTGGAGATATGAAATGGCTGGTTGTGCTTAGCGGTGCGTGCTCCCTTGGTATTTTTGGTTATCTGAACGCAGGTGAAATCTTAAAAGGGATGGGAAATACACTGGCAGTTTTGACAGGTGCTGTTTCAATGGTCCTGCTTGTGAAAACCGTATGTAAAAAATATCCTAAATTGATGGAATATTCCCTGGGTATCGCCATGATCATTGGCATGATATTCGCATTGGGATATGATCAGTTACTCAAATAGACCAGGAGGGAAGATAAATGAGTGATAATGAAATCATGAAACAATGGAAAAAAAGCAGTATTGTTATTGGCTCACCTACGAACATCCTGGCTGCCCTGACCTCATTCATTCCGGTAATCTGGCTTTGCACCACTTATGATTGCTGGCCGCCAATCAGCACGGTCCTTACTGCATGGGGCATGGTTGCTGCTTCCTTTGGAGCATTTTATTTTGTGGAGCCGGTTTCCTACTATGCCGCTCTTGGTATGACCGGAACCTACCTTAGCTTCCTGTCAGGAAATATCGGCAATATGAGGGTTCCCTGCGCGGCTCTGGCCCTGGATGTTACACATTCCACACCAGGTACAATCCAGGCAGAGGTGGTTTCTACCATGGCAATCTGCGGTTCTATCATTACAAACCTGATAGGCACCACTTCTGCAGTTATTGTAGGCGGAGCGGTTTTATCTGTGCTTCCTGAGTTCATAGTGGTAGGTCTTACGAAATATGCCAGTTCCGCAATTTTTGGAGCGACTTTCGGGAATTTTGCGGTTAAATATCCAAAGGTGGCAGTATTTGCATTGGCAATACCCGTAATTCTGAAAATGACCACCGGGCTTCCGGCAGCAGCAGTCATTGTGTGCACTGTATTTGGTACCTTGTTAATCGCAAGAGTATTCTATAAAAAGGGACTTGTCAAATAATCATGGGTTGCGGCAATCTAATTTCAGGAAAGGAGTAATATATTATCATGTGGGAGAAATGTAAAGAATTACAGGAAGAGCTGGTCAGAATGCGCAGGGAGCTTCATCAGATTCCGGAGCTGGGCGGAGAACTGCCCAAGACCAGGGCGTATGTGGAAGAAAAGCTTAAGGAACTGGGGATTCCTTTTGTGGAGAATAAGACGGACAGCGGCCTCATTGCTACCATTAAGGGAGAAAAAGAGGGAAAGACCATTGTGCTCCGTGCAGATATGGATGCCCTTCCGATACAGGAAGCCAATGAGGTGGACTACATATCCAGACATGAAGGATGTATGCATGCCTGCGGACATGATACGCATATGACCATGCTGCTGGGGGCGGCTAAAATTTTAAGTGAACATAAAGATCAGATCCCAGGCACGGTAAGGCTGCTCTTCCAGACCGATGAAGAAGGTTCCAGAGGAGCCCAGAGGCTTTGTGCAGAGGGCGCTATGGATGGCGTTGATGCTGTGTTCGGAACCCATATCGGAACGATTATTTCCAAGGACATCAAGGCAGGAACCGTGATTTCCGTACCAGGCTGCTGTATGGCTTCCTTTGATAAATTTGTGATAAAAGTAAAAGGAATCGGCTGCCACGGCTCCACTCCGGAAAAAGGCGTGGACCCGGTGAACATTGCAGCCCATATCATCATCAATCTCCAGGAGATCATTGCCCGTGAGATCCCGGCAGTTAAGCCTTCCGTACTCACTATCGGCCATGTGAAAGCAGGTTTCGCCTATAATGTTATCCCGTCGGAGGTTCTGATTGAAGGTACTATCCGGGCTTTGGAGGAAGATGTACGCCAGGAGCTGGCTAAGAGGATTGGCGAGATTGCAGAGGCAACTGCGAAAGCCTTCAGAGGGGAAGCTGAGTACGAAATGATCTGGGGTGCGCCTCCTGTTATCAATGATGCCGGTATGGCTAAACTGGCAGCGGACTGTGCCAGGGACGTGGTGGGAGATGATATGGTCATTGACCATCTGGATGCGCCAAATATGGGCGGAGAGGATTTTGCATATTATCTGGAGAAAGCGCCGGGAGCATTCATGTTCTTAAGCTCATCCAATCCGGAGAAACACACGGATGTACCGCACCACAATCCGCTTTTTAATGTGGACGAGGACGTATTCTGGATTGGCTCCGCCATATTTGTGCGTATAGTCGAAAGGTTTTTCAAAATGTAATAAATACGGCTCAGAAAGGACTTTTAAGATATGTCACCAGGGTTATTGTTTCTTGCATATGGTGTCATTGTCATAATGGCAATGTATGTTTTTGTATATATACCTAATAAGAAAAAGCACAGGAAGATGCAAGAGATGCATGATTCCATTGCTGCAGGGGATATGGTCATCACCATCGGAGGGGTAGTTGGAAGGGTGGTAAAAAAAGAAGGGGATTACCTCACTCTGGTTATTGATGAGGAGAAGGAAGTGACCATGAGGATTGTGCTGTATGCAGTCAATCAGAAGATAGATAAATAAGTGATTGGAAGGCGGAACATTTGGTTAAGTGTTCCGCCTTTAATTGTCCCGTTTATTCCCCTGCTTTACCGCAATTATTTTAATCCCGTCTGTAAGTATCTTGAATATAAGCCAAAACTCTGCTGTGATATACTTTTTCCATGGACAGAATCCACAAAATAAATCACTTTATTTATATAAATATCACAAATGTGTATATAAGGCACAAAAATCGTTTGACATTAATATGGTGTGATGGTAACCTAATATTAAGGCACACGCTAAAAATACACCAAAATTAAAAAATAGGGGGAACTATTCACATGGACGCTGTTAAAGAAAAACGTTACTATGGTTGGTACATGGTCATGGTCAGTGCGATTATCTATGCGCTGGTTTATTCCACCACATCCACCGGATCCGTCTTTACAATTTCAATCACGCAGGAGCAAGGCTTCAGCCGGTCACTCTGGTCATCAAAGTCAATCTTTACCTGTATTGGTTCATTGATCAGCTGTTATATGAGCGGACGTCTGATCCAGAGATTCGGCCTAAAGCGCATCATGCTGATTTCCACAGCCGGAGTCGCATCCACATTTTTCATTCCGCTGATGTTTACGGATATCCGCCAGTATTATGTTCTGTCTGTTTACTCCAGCGCTACATGGTGCGCGGCCACCATCATGTCAGTACCAATCCTTATCAACCGGTGGTTCGGGCCTAAGAAAAAGGGCATTGCCATCAGTCTTGCCCTGGCAGGCTCCGGAGTGGGAAGCATGCTCATGTCGCCGTTGCTGAGTTATCTCTGTGAGAATTACGGCTGGAGAAAGACGTACATATTTGAAGGAGTCATGCTGCTTGTGGTTATGCTGCCCCTTATCTATTTCACGGTTGTGGAGCGTCCCCAGGAAAAGGGATATACGGAACGGCTGGGAGAAAAGGAAAGTACAGGCTCCGGTGCAAGCGCCGGGAAAACCGTGCTGACCGGCGTACCCTACAAGGAGGGAATCAAGAGCATTGTATTCTTCACGGTTGTGATGGGAATCATGCTGATTCAAATTTGCAATGCGTCCGTAACCAACCACCGCACCCCATATCTTACAGACCTTTTTAATGGTAATGCAGTAAAGGCAGCCAGCATTTCCGGAATCGCCATTGGTTCCCTTACCATAGGAAAGATCGTGCTGGGCTCACTTTGTGATAAGATTGGTGTGAAGAAAGGTCTTTTACTGGGCATGACATCCTATTTCTGCTGTTTGCTCATGCTGTTTTTATCCATATACAGTACAAACTTTATTTATCTGTACCTCATGTTCTTTTGTATCGGCGGTTCTGTGGGAACGATTGTCACGCCACTCATTGTTTCTACGGTATTCGGAGATAAGGACTACGGCCGTTACCTTGGCACAATCCAGAGCATCACGGCATTCGGAACACCTATCGGAAATATGTTTTCCGCCTATGTTTTCGATAAGACCGGCGGGTATTCCGGCGCGTGGATGGTGGTGTCCACAGCTGCGCTGATTGCCATTCCGATGATTTTTATAAGCATAGTGATTGCAAACCGCAAACGGGCAAAGCTTCCGGTTTCCATGAAGGAGGCAACCGTCTGACTGGCAAGGCGCCGGCACTGAGTGAATATAAACCTTAAAATGATATGGGAGAGACTAAAATGAACTACAATTATCTTGAGGAAGCATGCCAATTAAACGACGAGCTTGTTGCATACAGAAGATATCTGCATGCGAATCCGGAGCTGGGGCTTTCCCTTCCGGGTACAAAAGCCTATGTGATGAAGGCCCTCTCGGATTTCGGTTACCAGCCCCTTGAGTATGGGGAATCGGGTGTTGCCGTGCTGGCAGGAGGTAAAAAGCCGGGCAAGGTATTTCTCATCCGCGCGGATATGGACGCCCTTCCCATAGAGGAGGAATCCGGTGTGCCGTATGCTTCGCGGATAAAGGGACGCATGCACACATGCGGACATGACAACCATACCGCTATGCTGTTAGGCGCTGCAAAGCTTTTGAAACGCCATGAAGATGAGATTGAAGGGACGGTAAAAATACTGTTTCAGCCGGGGGAGGAGACACTTGAAGGGGCTAAGGCCATGATAGAGGCAGGAATCCTTGAAAATCCCCATGTGGATGCCGCGCTCATGTTTCATGATATTGCAGGCAGCCCTGTAAAGGAAGGGACCGTGGGTGTCTTTGGGCCGGGCGCGGTGTACGCCTCCTCCGGACGGTTTGAAATCCATATAAAGGGGGTGGGCGGTCATGGTGCAGCCCCTGACTGGACGCATAATCCCCTTGGAGCCATGTGCGCAATCTACCAGGGAATCCATGAAATCGTGGCGGAGCACCGGTCGCCCTTTGACAGCTGTACCATGACGGTGGGGAAAATGAGTGCAGGGGACAGCGCCAATATCATACCGGAAACAGCTATTATGCAGGGGACCATACGTACATTCAGCAAGCAGGTTGGAGAACGGCTGAGAAAGGACCTTGTAACCCTGGTGGAATATGTGGGGAAGGCCAAAGGTGTGACGGCAGAGGTTACCTTCGGCACTGCCTGTCCGCCCCTTGTGGTGGACAGCAACGTGCACAAGTCCTTTCTCTGTTCCATGAAGGAGATGTTTGGGGACGAGGCCTGGGATATGCGCACTGCATGGGGGGGAGCTTACAGCAAAAGCACAAGTGCCGAGGATTTTTCCTATATCGCCGAAAAGGTTCCTTCCGGCTTTGGCTGGATATTCCTTGGGGACAGCCGTCAGGGACGCAAGTGGGGATGTCATAATCCCAAGGTACAGTTTAATGATGCCTATCTTTACCGGGGCGCGGCTGCTTATACTAAGGCGGCAATGGATTGGCTGCTGGAAAATGCAGCGGCAGGAACGGTATCGGACTGTATCCGGCAGGCAGAAGAGACTCTTTATGAGATGGCCGGAAATTGATGGTGGATGTCCTTTGAAAGGTTGATTGTATGGATATAAAACAGCGTATAGAAGAAATATACCCGGAGCTGGTGGAGATCCGCAGGGATTTCCACCGCCATCCTGAACCTGGGTTTGAAGAAAAATGGACCAGTGCCCGTATCCGCGAACGGCTGGACGGATGGGGGATTTCCTACGAATATCCTGTAGCAGGCACGGGGATTGCAGCCATGATTCAGGGCAGCAGACCGGGCAGGGGAAACACGGTGGCCCTGCGGGCTGACATGGATGCCCTGCCGCTGACGGAGAATCCGGCCTGCCCGTACGGCTCCATGAATCCCGGCTTTATGCATGCCTGCGGCCATGATGCCCATGTGTCCATAGCTCTGGGTGCGGCCCGCATCCTGAGGGAATGTAAGGCAGAGTGGTCCGGGTGTGTGAAGTTCTTTTTCCAGCCCGCAGAGGAGACTACAGGAGGCGCACTTCCCATGGTGGAGGCTGGCTGTATGGAAGAACCTCATGTGGATTATGTCATAGGCCTGCATGTGATGCCAACCCATGAGTCAGGCGAAATTGAAATCCGCTACGGTGATTTAAATGCCTCTTCTGACCATATACACATAAAACTTCGTGGAAAAAGCTGTCATGGGGCTTATCCGGATACAGGGGTGGATGCCATTGTCATGGCTGCTGCTGTCATAAACAGCCTGCAGGTTCTGGTGAGCCGCTGTATTTCCCCGCTGGACAATGGGGTGCTCACAATAGGGACCATATGCGGCGGGACTGCCGGCAACATTGTTGCAGGGGAAGTGGAGATGACCGGCACCCTTAGAACCACAGACCGGATGGTGAGGCAGAATATCATTGACACCATGACCCGCATGGTAAAGTGCACCTGCCAGGCAATGGGAGGAAACGGCGAAGTCACGGTGACCCCGGGATATGCCGCCCTTATCAACACGGATCAGGTGGTGGATGTGCTGGTGGAAACAGCTTCTGACATCATTGGAGAGGAACATATCCACTGGAAGAAGTGTCCCAGCATGGGGGTGGAGGACTTTTCATTTTTCCTGGACAAGGCCAAGGGTGTCTTTTATCATCTGGGCTGCGCCAGCAGAAGGAAAAAGATCACGGCGCCCCTTCACAGCCAGGACTTTGATATGGATGAAACCTGTCTCAAGCTGGGGGTTGAAATGCAGACCAGGCTGGCCCTGCGGCTGTTGGAAAGAGAGGTGAATCCAGCCATATCAGGGTGAACGGCAAGTCCTGTTTCGTCAAAGAAGAGTCAGGGGATTCATGTACCTGGCTTTTTTGCTTGCTATTTGCCTGGCCGTATGCTATAAAAAAATGGACAGAATCATTTGAAAGGAACTGCGTGGTGATTAAACATGATGAAACTTGCGATTTTGGCAGCCCCTGGCCTGATTCCATATCTCTCAGACAAGCTTGAGTCCACAGGCCAGGCAGCGGGAGTAAAGCTTGATCTCTATGATTACGGGCATCTCTCCATGCTCCCTGAGCTTTACCCCAAGCTCAGGGACAAGTATGACGGATTTCTTTTGAGCGGACTTGTGGTGCAGACAGCCATACAGCGTTATTTCCCGGAGGATGACAAGCCGGTGGCTGCGTTCGATACTGAGCTTGAAGAGATATACCATGCGCTTCTGGACCTTTTGGACAGGGACAGAAGCCTTGACCTCACTAAGGTGGTGGTGGATATCTATCTGCAGGTGAATGAGAAGCACAACTGCAGGGCCTTGCTTGATATTAAGGATATGGATGCAGCAAGACAGAAAACCATGGATTATTGGAAAAATATCTCCCTTAAGGAGATTGAGGGACTGGGGGACAGGCTTTTTGCCCAGATTAAGAGACGCTGGGAGGCAGGGGAGATAACGTATGTGATATCCAGGAATTCCTCAGTCCAGCCAAAGCTCATGGCCTGCGGCATTCCCCATACCTTCCTGTATCCGTCAGAGAAGCAGCTGCTCCGCACGGTTCACGGGCTCCTCAGGCAGATTACTGCCCAAAAAAGCGCAGATTATATGGCGGCCGCGGTGGTGGTGGCCAGGGAATCCGTGAAAGGGCTGGTGGAAGCAGACGAGGAGGAAGAGCTTCTGCTCCAGCAGGCGGTTCTGGACTATAAGAAGGAGACCCTTGCTGATTTCCAGATACAGAAGACCACAAACGGCCTGTTCCTTTTTACGAACCTGAAAACCGTCAGCCGTATGACCGGTAATTTCAGGCATTGCGGGTTGAGTCACTACCTGCAGAGGCGGCTGCGCTTTTGTACCTATGTTGCTTATGGGGTTGCGCCGGAGCTGTCCACGGCAAAAAGCAGTGCCCTTGAGGCGCTCCGCGAGGGCGTTTACCGCAAAGCGGTTTATGCTGTGGTGGAGGATTCTCTTGTGGGTCCGCTCATGCCCGAGACAGAGCCGCTTAAACAGGTGCCCCTTGACGAGGATTTGATGGAAATTGCCGGGAAGGCAATGCTTGCTCCGGGGACGGTCCGCAAAATCAAGACCATCCTTGGGATCCGCGGGAATAACGAAATTACGGCGGCCGAGCTTGCCGAGCGTCTCAATGTAAAGATCCGCCATACAAACCATATCATAGAGAGGCTGACTACGGCAGGATATGCGGTACAGACAGGGATGAAATCCACAGGGACAAAGGGAAGGCCCACCCGTATATACCGGATTGATATATAGGTATCGGAATATGCTGCTGACCAAGCGTTTTCACTAAAAAACGTATATTGCCGAACTGAGTTTGTCAGGATATAATGCAGCGGCACCCCTTGCAAAGAAGGAAGGATCCGGTATCCACAATCTCCAGCACAGGTACCGGGACTGCCTTGTACATGTGGCGGCCTGTGAGGAGGTGCAGAAGTATCTGTGAAGTGTATCCTTTTCGGGAAACATAGCGTGTCTGTGGAAAAGAAAAATAAAAAACAGGATAGATTGTATAAAACACACAATACAGTTTGTGGAAAAAGTACAAAATATAGTTAAGGTAGAACTGTCTATTGACATTTCAAACGTTTTAAATTATACTTTCAGTAAGAAATCCAGAAGGAGAGAGACCTGTATGACCATCAAAGATATTGCTAAAAATTTAAATGTCAGCTATTCCACTGTCTCTTTGTCCTTGAATAACGACCCCAGGGTCGCGGAGAAAACAAAAAAACGTGTCATAGAAGAGGCGGAGCGCCTGGGATTTACCTTTAATGCCAATGCCCGCAGTCTGGTGACAAAAAAAACAAACCGTATCGGCATTATATTTTCAGATAACTTTAATGCGCCTGATTACCGCTGGTTTTTCAATGAGATTGAGACCTACTCTACCAGAGCAGTTGAAAACTGCGGATATGATTTTTTGATACAGCCCAACAAAAACATACATTCCCAGAGTAATATACTCAGAATGGTCAATGGGAAGATGGTGGACGGCCTTGTTATTTTTTCCAAAACCCTGACAGAGGCCGAGTATAAATTCCTGGGTGATGCCGGCATTCCATATGTATATGTATATTTTAAACCTTCCTTTTCCGCAGATATACCGGATCATTTCTTTTGGGATGACAACAGGAAGGGGGGATACTGGGCCACAAAGCACCTTCTGGAGCATGGACACAGGAAAATCCTGACCATCCGTTCCAATGACCCGGAACTGAAGATGTATGATGACCGCACGGCCGGATACATGGAAGCCATGGCGGAATACGGCGCAGAGCCGGCGGTATTGACAGCCCGCATGGATTTTGAATCCCAGAAGGAGTTTGTAAGACAGAATATTGAATATATACGCAAATTTACGGGTATCTTTTCCCAGCAGGACCTTCCGGCCTTGTCCATTGTACAGCAGTTAAAGAAGTACTATGGGATGGATGTTCCGGAGGACCTGTCAATCGTGGGATATAATGATATTGAACTGATTCATTATCTGGACATTCCGCTGGACACCATTGCAGATCCCAGGGAAGAAGTGATTACCAATGCGGTTAATTCCCTTGTCTGCCGCATTGAGGGAAGGGAAGATCTGAATCCGCGGAAAATTTACCCGCGTTTAATCACACGGGGATCCGTACGGGACGCGGCACAGGCCGGTCCTGTAAAATAGGATGTTTTATGGTTTCTATGTTTTCACACTTAGCCTTGTAAAAGGCTTTGTTTTAATCCAAAATTTCAAACGTTTGAAAAAAGAAGGAGGACGTTATGATTATGCAGGAAAAGGAACCGGGTACATATGAAAAAACAGGTATTCCGGACCCGGTGATTCCGGGTAAGACAGATATGAAAAAAGGAGAGGAGAAGGGAACGAAAATGAAGGAAAAGCCAAAAAGCAGCGGTAAGATTTACTACGGTGAGACGGAGGAGGTGAACCCGGTCAGACACGCGGATTACAATGACTATCTGGAACTGGCTGGCTCAAAGCAGCAGCTACCGGGGTTTGATGAGGAATACCGCGACATTGTGGACTATGTGCTTAAGATAACCCACAGAATATGGGAAGAAAAAGGAATTGGGGTCATTTATGACACGTACCATAACGATGTGACCATGCATTGTGCTTCCTCTAATCTGGTGGGAATCAAGGATGTGGTTGCAAATACGCTGATGACCCTGCATTCATTTCCGGACCGCCGTCTGATAGGGGAACAGGTTATCTGGTCAAAGCATGATACAAAGGGATATCTTTCCTCCCACAGGGTCCTGTCCACGGCCACTAATCTTGGGGACAGTGATTTTGGAAAGGCCACAGGGAAAAAGGTTAACTTCCGCACTGTCATTGACTGCGCCATTGAGAACAACCGTATTTACGAGGAATGGCTGGTAAGGGACAATCTGTGGCTGGTAAAGCAGCTGGGATTGGATGTCCATGAGGTTGCCAGGAATATGGCCAGAGGGGCAAAGGGGAAGACTCCTGCTCTGCAGTCCCGGTTTGGACTGGGCGAATCCATGCAGGGGCAGTTTTTCCCTGAGAAATATAAGGCCGCTGATGACAGCGTCGGAGAAATGATGCTGGAAATGCACAGCCAGGTGTTTAACTATAAGATGATTAACCAGGTTAAGGCCTATTATGCGCCGGATGCAGTGGTCCACTATATATGCGGAAAAGACCTGGTGGGATATGAGGAGATTCAGGGAATGGTCATCAGTCTCCTGGCATCCTTCCCCAATGCGCATCACAGCGTGGACCGTGTTACCTGCAACAGGCGGGCCGGGGATGATGAATGGGATGTGGCTGTCAGATGGAGGCTGCGCGGACTGCATGAAGGCCGCGGCATGTTTGGGGCGCCGTCCATGAAGCCGGTGGATATATTAGGAATTAATCATTACCGTATTGCGGGAAATCAGATTCAGGAAGAATGGGTTACATTTGACGGCCTGGATGTACTGAAACAGATTTATATGGAAACAGAGGACAGCTATGCAAAAACAGAAGATAACATGACGGAGGGAGAGAGATAAATGTCTGCAATCGCACTAAATACGTCTGAAGCAGAAAACGAGATAATATTGGGAAAGAATCTGTCGGCTGGCCGCAGGAGTCTTGCATTCTTGTCCATTGTCATTGTATACTTTTTTTATTGTTACAATTTTATGGTGGGAACCTTTGTAAAGCCCACCATGATTGCAGAGGCAGCTTCAGGAGGGTTCGGTTTTACGTTACAGCAGTCGGAAACCATATTTGCGGTTATGTCCTTCGGAACCATTCCCGGAACCATTGTATTCGGCATACTGAATGCAAAGATAGGAAAAAAGTATACATTGATTGTGGTGGCGTCACTGATTGCGCTGACCACATTCCTGCCCATGATGACACCCGGCAGCTATCAGGTATGGCTGGTGTCCAGGCTGATTACAGGCGGTACCCTGGGAGGAGTATTCGGCTGCGCCATGCCTCTGGTGACGGAACTGTTTCCGCAGAAATACCGCGGCAAGCTGGCTGCGGTTCTGACCAGTCTCTTTTCCCTGGCCATGATTTTCGGGGGTCAGCTCTACTCGTTTATGGGGGACTCCAACTGGCAGGTGCTGATGTATACAGCCATCATACCTCCGGCGGTGGGGGCAGTCATGATTTTCCTGTTTGTACCCAACGATTACCAGAATACCAGGCAGTTAAATGAAGTATCCAAACAGCAGAATGAGAAAATCAGCTATTTAAATATGTATAAGGGAAAGTATCTGTGGATTGGACTGGGGGTCATCCTGCTCTCCGGCGCTAACTTTACGGCCTACTCGGCATTTTCCAACAATGCCACTACATATCTTAGAAACTCTCTGGGGCTGAGCGCGGCAGTTGCAGGAGGCATTTACAGCCTTCAGGGCATAGGGCAATTAATCGGTTACAACATATGGGGATTCATTTCAGACAGGTTCGGGCGGAAAAAACCTCTGATTGGGATGGCGCTCAGCGCTGTGTTTGTATTCCTCTTTATGAGGCTGGGGGCCGGGAATATTACCCAGCTCAAGCTGGTATCGGTATTTTTGGGGTTTGCGGTCGGCTTTTCCGGTGCCTGGGGCGCCTATTATACGGAGTTGTTCCCGCAGAAATTCAGCGCCCTGTCCTCCGGAATCTCATTTAACGGGGGAAGAATTATATCCACCTTTGCCATTCCTGCAATTGCAGGCCTGGGATCCGCGGCTGCGGGGATGCAGGGGATCTTCATGGTATCCATGGCAGTATTTGTGGCAGGCGCGGTCATATGGATGTTCCTGCCGGAAACTTATCAGAAAAACGAAAAAGCAGCAGATAATGAATAACACACAGGAGGTTGTAAGATGGGACAATATCAGGAAGCAAAAAAGGTAGCATTGTCATATTTTGACGCACTGGAAAAGGCTGAACCGGAACAGGTGCTCCAGGTTTTCCGGGAATATATGACCGAGGACTATAATTGGAAGGGGGTATACCCGTTCCGTGAGCAAAACGGCAGGGAGGCTGTGGCGGAGTCATTCTGGATACCTTTAAAAAAGGCTCTCCGCCATATGCAGAGGAGACAGGACATCTTTATCGCTGGTACAAATGAAATCAGCGGTGAGGAATGGGTTATGAGCATGGGACATCTGATGGGTCTATTCGACCAGGATTTTCTGGGGATTCGCCATACCAGGAAAATGGCCAGCCTCCGTTATGCGGAATTCAGCTGTGTAGAGAATGGCAAGATATGCAAGAGCGGTATGTTCGTGGATTTAATCGGACTCATGATCCAGGCCGGCGAAAATCCACTTCCGCCTTCCACTGGAAATTATTTTATCTACCCCGGCCCCAGGTATCATGATGGAATTCTGTTGGAAGACGCTCCTGAAGAGGAAGGGATAAAAACACTTGCACTGGTGAATAAAATGGTAGACGACCTGGACGAGCTGAATAAGAGCGGGGCCATGGGCTGTCCCCCTGAGGTTTTGGAAAAGGCCTGGGCATCGGATATGATTTGGTATGGTCCGGGGGGAATCGGAGCTTCCTATACCATTCCGCGCTACCAGGAACAGCACCAGCTTCCGTTCCGCAATCATTTAAAGGACAAAACCTTTAACGGGCATGTATGCCGGTTTGCGGAAGGCAACTTTGCATGCTTCTTCGGCTGGCCCAACCTGACCAATACACCCATCGGAGGATTTCTGGGCTTACCCGGAGGAGGAAGAGGAGATATGCAGGTGGTGGATGTTTACTGCCGCAGGGGAGACAAGCTTTCTGAAAACTGGGTTTTAATCGACCTCCCGTACTGGCTGAAACAGCAGGGACTGGATATTTTTGAGAGGACACGTCAGATTCTGAACCACGACTGATTGTAAGCCGGCTCGGCCGTAATACGGAACCGGACCAAACAAAAATTTTAATAGAAAGGCAGGCATGACAATGACATTTACAATCATAGATGCTGCAATCATTTTCATTTATCTTATGGGAATGCTTGTGTTAGGATTTATCATGGGCAAGACCAACAAAACCCAGGAAGATTATTTTGTTGCAAAGCGTTCATTGCCATGGCTGCCAATCGGACTGTCCATTGCCGCCACCATGATTAGCTGCAACAGCTTTGTGGGAGGCCCAGGATGGGGGTATCACAGCGGACTGCTTCCGTTCATGCAGAACATGACAGTGCCATTGGCATTATTCATCAGCACCACTATATTTGTGCCCATGCTGTACGATCTGAAATTGACATCCGTATATGAGTACATTGAACTCCGGCTGGGTCCTAAAACACGGATGGCGGCAGTGCTGGGCTTCATCCTCAACTCCCTGATTCAGGTCAGCTCCATGGTGTTTGTCCCTTCCCTGGTCCTGCAGCGTTTTATGGGTGTCAGCATAAACATCATAATACCGGTCATTGTGGTGATTGCGGTGGTTTACACAATGGCCGGCGGAATCAAGGCAGTTATCTGGACGGATGCTATCCAGATATTGGTAATATGGGGCGGCCTGATAGGCGGAATGGTTTTCCTGTTCTCAAAGAGTGATATCGGATTTTTTGAAACCGTCCGCATGGCTGCACAGGCAGGGAAGCTGAGGGCGATTGACACCAGCTGGCAGTTCTCCCTGACCAATGAGAACGGATTTTGGGCGGCATTGGTAGGGGGACTGTTTATGTGGTCACGGTATTTTTCCTTTGACCAGGCCCAGGTTCAAAGGATGTTTACGGCCAAATCCATACGGGAATTAAAGCGTTCGTTTGTGGTGAGCGGTATCATGATGAATGTCCTCTATTTCCTGTTCATTTTTCTGGGAGCGCTGTTATTTATACAGTTTGGCGGGGCTGCCTTTGAAAATGCCAATGATGTGATGATCCGTTTCATCGGCGGTCTGCCGGCAGGACTGGTGGGGCTGCTGCTGGCAAGTTTGTTTGCTGCAGCCATGTCCAGTGTGGATTCCCTGCTGAATTCCATGTCCACGGTATTCACCAAGGATATATATGAGAGATATATAGAAAAAGAAAAGGAGGCCTCCTTAAAGACCTCCATGATGGTATCGGCCGTCTGGGGAATCCTGGTATATATCATCACCATGCTGGCCTTTTCCGGTACTTCAAAATCTATTTTGGCGGTTATCGGCAGCTATATATCCTATATAAGCGGCCCTACCTGCGGTATATTTCTTTTAGCCATGCTCACGAAAAAGGCCAATGACAAAGGAACGGTATGCGGTGCTGTAGTTGGTTTCATTATCACATTGCTGTTTGGAACATTGGCCGGATTTACCTGGATGTGGAATTCTGCCTTTGGCACGGTGATGACCTTTCTGGCAGGGTATGTATTCAGCTGCCTGTTTGGAGAGCCGGCGGGAGAACAGGCCCGGCGTTATACAATCCGCGGCCATATGGCCTGTTTGAAGGAGCAGGGGCGTACCGAGGAAAACGGTATCAGCCTTATGCCCTTTGCAGTTGACAGATACAGTATGATCCTGTTGGTTTTCTTTTTGATTCAGCTGGCGGTCATCTGTTTCTTTCAGCGGGCTTAGGGGCATACTCCGGCGGCCCGTGTGCGTCAGACTGTCCCGGCTCCCATGAACTGCGCTATCAGCCCTGATGTAAAGAAAGTCCCGAAGATCACTAGCAGCGACACCAGAACGCCCTTCCAGCCAATGGACAGGAATGCTTTCCAGTCCTTGCCTAACAGCACGCCGGCAAAGGCCAGAATGGGGGTGATGGAAGCCATTAAATCAATTTTACCGGTCCAGTAGATAATGGGAGCGGATACGGGAGAAGCAGGGACGGCGGCCAGCATTCCGATAATTCCGATATAGGTTACAGCCGGCAGGCTGCTGGGGATGAAGTGTTTTGCCGTCAGTCCAAGGAAGCTGATTACGCACAGAATCAGCATTCCGGGAATGGATTCCAGAAACCGGCCGCCATATCCAACGATATTACAGGCCATGGTCAGAATCACCATTACAGTCAGTGAAATTACCCATTCCACGCAGAGACTTTTAAAAGATACTTTTTCGCTCATGATGGTACCCCTTTTCTTTTCATGACCTTATAAATCAGGTTGCTCAGCGGGATGGTTATAAAGATCCCAAGGTAGACTGTGATTGCAGATGAGATAACATTGCTGATGGTTGCAAAGGCTGTCAGCGTGTCGGGATTGCTGGCAGGGGATGCTTCTATCACACCTGCCAGTCCTGCCGCCATCATGGAGGAACTTCCTGCCCCCACAGCCATGGCGGCGGCTTCAGGGCGGAAGATTCCAAGGGTGACAAAAAGCGGAGGAATAACACTCATAAAAATGCTGCCGAATACGGTTCCCACGATGTAGCAGACCATAACGCCCTTAAATTCATCGGATTCACTGCCGTACATATCGGCAATCAGAGCAACATTCGGCTCGCGGCTGAGCGCATAGCTCATGCCCACGGCTTCCCGTTTCATGCCTAATATCAGGGCAATGGGAAGGGCAAAAAGCACGGTTCCAATGTTTCCGATGTTCTGTAAAATCAGGATTGGACTGGCGGAAATCATCTCCTTTATGGAAGCGCCGCTGGAAATGCCCAGCTTTGCCATGGCGAACACAACCCCCATGGACAGCATCCTGGAAGCAGCCGGAACATAAGCTTTCCCCACTCCCCGGACCGGTTTTGCCAGATACAGGACCAGCATAAGAAGCATGGCGTATAACAGCGGCAGAAAGGTAACGGTAAACCTCCCTAAGGAGAGCTTAATGGGACCAATGAATTCTGCGGCCAGGCAGCACAGGATAACACATAGAAAAAATGAAGAGTATTGTTTTGTCATATCAGACAGTTTCTTTCGCATAGTTATTGCCCCCCTTCTCTGGGCCGTCCGGCCTATTTTTTCAGCTTTTCCAGAATCTCCGCCCGTCTGGCTTTTGTTCTGCGCAGCCAGATAACAGTCAGTACCAGTCCGAAAACAGTAACGGCAAAAAGGTAGACAAAGAACAGGCGGTATCCGGCGGCACCTGGAAAATGATCCAGAATCACACCAGCTACAAAGGGTGATGTGGCCTCCGGCAGATAGCCAATGGCACATATCAGGCCGATAGCGGTTCCCACGCATTCAGGCGGGAAATATTCCTCATCCATAATGGCAAAATGCATGGTTACGCACATATACATGCAGAAGAAAATCATCAGGCAGGCCACCAGAATGGGAAGGACTCCCATGGAGGACGGAACGGCCAGGATAATAACCAGAGCAATAGCGAGTCCAATCTGTCCAATGAGCATGACCTTGGAATTGTTGATTCTGTCGCCCAGCACGCCTGCCCCGAAGGAGGCAATGGGACGTATGTACTGTGAGGAAGAGGACAGAACAGCGCCAAGAAGCGCGCTGACACCGAACACCTCGGTTACATAAGGTGAAATATAGTAGTAACCGGTGCTGATGGTTAATGTCGCGAAGATGATGCCAATCATCAGCCAGACTGCAGGCATTTTGAGGGGCTTTGTAAGCATTTTTAAGTTTACAGTATCATTGCTGTCACCTTTTTTGCCATCGTCAATTCCCTTCAGCAGGACAATATCAATCACACCCAGGAGAATGGTCATAACAGAATAGAACAGAATGATTCCGCGTACGCCAAAGGATTCGCTTTTTATAATCGTCATCTGGCCGAAAATCAAAGCAGCGATTGCCAGATATACGGCGTTTGAGATACCGCGTCCTCCTTCAAAGATACCGAAGGCCTTTCCCTGCTCATTGACAGATGCCAGATTACGCACCGCCTTTGTCTGAGCCGGGAAAAAGAGCATCAGGCAGGTGATGGCAAACAGACCGTGAATGATTACCATAATGATGGGAGAAGGAATGGTCAGCATCACAAGTCCCAGGGCACCTGTTGATATCATGGCTGCGGGAATCAGTTTTTTGATGGATATGTAGTCGCAGATAATTCCGCCGAACAGGTATGCGGCGATTCCGCCTACGCCGAGGGCCGTACCGCACAGGCCCATCTGGGTATTGGTCATGCCGAAGGTTTCCATAAAGGGATTATAATAGTATGAACGGAACCAGGGAAGAGAGCAGATAAAGGAACCGGACAATGTCAGCGTGATTAAGAGCGGCAGATTCTTTTTTAAGGATGGAGTTTCCATATGTTCACCTCGTTTGTCCATTATGGTAAAATTTGCTCGGTTTCAAGGGACTTTACATAAGCACAGTAGTCTTCGGCGCTGGCGAACAGGGGCTTATGGGCCGCCTTCACTTTTTTGGCCAGGGCGCCCCCGTCATCCAGCAGGCGGCAGGCCATGGCAGCCAGAAATAAAGATGCGGTTTCATATATTTTCCGGTCCGCAATCCTGTAATCCGCCCCGTGATGGTCCCCATACATATAGTTGACAAATACCTGGATTCCGGGAATGACCTCGTTTAAGTCGCCAAGATCCGTAGAACCGCAGTTATGTCCGCCTTTGTTTACGCGGCCTTTGCCCAGGATATCGTCTGCTGTCTGAACCGCTGCCTGGTCAAGCTCCGGCAGGGGGCGGTAGGGCAGGTAACCAGGCTGTGTGCGAACCAGGGCCTTCCCGCCGAAGGCGTAAGCGCCTGCCCCCATGGCCTGGTCAAATTTCTTTGAAACATCCAGAACCGTTTCCGTCTTTCCGGCACGGCACAGACATTCTACGCATACTTCCTCAGGAATGGCATTTACAACCGTACCGCCTTTGGTGATGATTGGATGAACACGCACAGTATCGCTGTCCTTAAAGGTTTCTCTTAAGGAATTGAGAGCAGTCAGAGCCGTATTTGCCATGTACAGGGCGTTGATCCCGTTTTCCGGATCCGCTGCCGCGTGGGCGGATCGTCCCTGGAATGTGACATTTTTGGAGATGAAGCCGTTGTGGGAGCCAAGGATGGTGATTGTGCCGTCATTTCCCAGACCGGCGTGCATGGAGATGACAATGTCCACGCCGTCAAATGCGCCCCGGTACAGCAGTTCCGCTTTGCCGCAAAGGTAATGGAGCCGCCCCTTTTGGATTTCCCGGGTTCTCCACTCTATCTCCAGGCATTCCTCCGCAGGAACACCGGCTAACATGACCTTTCCGCCGAAATTCTCTAATACGCCGCTCTCTGTGAGAGTGATGAACGCCCCCATGGCTGTGGCCACCTGGATGGAATGGCCGCAGGCATGGGCTGCACCTGTTTCAGGATTGCAGTCCGGATGGGAATAGCAGATAAGTGAATCCATCTCTCCCATGATCATCACACAGGGGCCGGGCCTTCCGGTGTCATAGGTACAGGTAAAACCTGTTACATCCGGCCAGGTACAGGCCTCAAAGCCATGGTTTTTCAGAACCTCCAGACAGTATTTCTGGGTTTCTGTTTCTTTAAATCCTGCCTCCGGGTGATGCCAGAGCCAGTCACCATTTGCCTCTATCTCCGGCAGTTGTTTCTTAAGCTCGGCCTTCAGCCGGTCCAGCGTTTTCTTGTATAATTCTTCCATTCGGTTTTCCTCCTGATTTCCGATAAAAGTAAAATATGCTGCATTTACGGATACGCGCGTCCTATGATTTTGTATTTTATTACTAAGACGGTCAGGAGTAAAGTACCATAATGATTTTGATATGTGTACCAATATGAATATTGGTACACTATTTTGTTAGATCCGGCAGGAATTCAGGACCTCTGCCATGCGCCGGCACCCCTCTGCGATTTCTTCGTCCGTGACAGAGGAATAGGAGACCCGGATATAAGACTCTCCATGGCTGCCCTCGGCAAAAAAGGTATTTCCCGGCATGAGAAGCAGTCCTGTCCGCTCTGCCGCCGCGGCAATCTGCCGGTCATTTGTATATTCAGGCAGGCGGATCCAGATAACAAGACCGCCGTCCGGGACAGAGAAAGACAAACCGGGAATACAGGAGAGGGCGCTGCACATCAGATCGCGTTTTTTTCTGTAAAAGTCAATCAGAAACTGTCTGTGCTTTTCATAGTATCCCTTTTCAAAAAAACGGGCCCACATATACTGGCTTAAGCTGTTGAGAAACATCTGATCCTTATTCACAATACGCCGGTAGGTCTTGATCACATTATCAGGAGCCACGATATAGCCCACCCGGGCGCCGGGGAAAAAGGACAGATTAAAGGAATCTATATAAATGACCGAGTTGGTGCGATCCATGGAGTACAGGCTTGGAAGTGTAATGCCGCTGTAGTTAAAGTCGAACAGGGAGTCATCTTCCACTATGGGGATGTTGTGTGATAGGGCGCACTGAAGAAGCCGTTTCCTTTTTTCCAGGCTCATTACGGCTGCAGAGGGGTTGTGGAAGTTTGGCATGGAATAGATTAACTTGGGGCGATAGCGTTCAACCAGGTTTTCCAGTATTTCGATCTGGATACCGTCTTTTTCCACGGGAACAAAGAGCACATGGGCTCCTGTATGCAGAAGGATGTTGACAATGGCAGGCATGACCGGTTCCTCCACAATTGCAAAATCACCTTCCTTCAGATACATGAAGGCGATATTGCTCAGGGCCTCGTAAGTCTCGGTTATGATTTGGATATTCTGGGGCTGTACGTAAATCTTCCTCCCAAAGAGCAGGGATGCCAGGCATGCTCTCATACGCTCCGTTCCCTGGGGATCGCAGAACCAGAATGGCTCTAAGTCATCACCGGAAGTAATTTCATCCATAATCTCATGCAGATAAGACAATGGAAGTGTTTCTTTATTTACCAGAACGCCGGCAAAGGAAATGCTATCGGAGAGGTATGAGGAATTATACAGACGCTGGAACGTATTTTGCGTCCCTAGAAAATGGTAATTAAAATTCTTGTCCAGAGAAGAAAATGCTTTCCTTGTATCCGGTTTGCCGTCGGGTTTTACCTCGGAAGGGCTGTTTCTCACAAAATATCCCCTGGGTGCCTTGACGGAGGCATAGACCAACCCCTCATGAATGAGCATCTCATACGCCTTTTTAACAGTATTGCGGTGGACACCCAGCTTTTCCACCAGCTGGCGCTCCGAGGGCAGCTTAAAGCCGTCGGAGAGCTGGCCGGAGAGTATCTGACTGCGGATTGTGTTCCGGATCTGTTTGTACAGCGGGGTTGTACTGTTTTTCTTCAGTTGAATCTCCATATTCGCTCCTTTTATGATATTCCTTCAAAGTTTCTGTCTTGTTTTATATCATTCTAATTCAATTATATTATAAAAACAATGAATTTCTGTCATATGCGGAGTGCGCGGGTTCTGCAACGGATGGCATATACCAGGCAGATGAAACCCGCCCTGATTCAGTTGAAATATTTCCGTATAAAATAGGAGGGTGTGCAGCTCCATGCATGGCAATAGCTGTTAATGATTCTGGAGCCATAGGGGGAGGCATACCTGTCCCTGGGATTAAAGAGTTCCCAGAAACAGTCCGCGCCCAGGTCCGCCATCTGTCCCCAATAAAAGCGGATGTAGTGGAGTGCAGTGTCCTTCATGCCGTTTTGTATCAGGGCTTCTATAAAATGATGGTACATGTAGGGGGTAACCATTCCCACAGGCGGGTCCTCCTTTACAAGATGTTCCAGCAGTCTGCGGTTTGACTCCTGGTCCAGCACACCCGCCAGGACCAGCCATATCTGAGAGGCCCAGGACACCTGGCGGTTCTGTCCGCTTATGAAGAACCGCAGTTCCTTATCCCACAGATATTCCAGGGCTCCGCGGACAGCGGTTTCTATCCAGCTCTCCAACTGTTTGACGGATTCTGCCCCGGATGTCTCACTGCACATAAGCCGGGCTAAAGAAAGGGCCTGCCTCAGGGTGTAAATCAGGACGCCCTGTGCGCCGGCCTGTTTGTTCAGACTGTCATTCCAATCCAGGAAGCACCACCAGTCGCCGCTGTCTTTTACCACGCCTCTGCCATCCAGACGTTTTAGCGCAAGCTCAGCCTGGTGGTAAGCAGCAGGCCACAGCTGCATCAGGGTTTCCCGGTCTCCGGTGGCCTGATAATAGTCATGGAGACAGGAAATAAAGAACAGGCCATAGTCAAACAGGGAAGTATCATCTACCATCGGGGCCGGCCGCAGGAACAGGCAGGCGCCTACATGATGTTCGTTTTGGGTAAGTCCGGCAAACAGGTACAGGCACCGCTTTACCAGATCATAGTTCTTAAATGTTTCGTAATTGGTCAGAGCCTGGAGCCTTAAGTCTCCAATCCATAGGCGCCGGTCGCGTTTGGGGCCATCCTCAAACACAGACTGCATGCAGTCCTCCATTGTCTTAAGGGCTATGGCGTCGATTCGTTTCAGGTCTTCCGGCACATTTTCATTCAGGGGATCTACCTGGGACATGTCGCCGGAAGTGACGGTATCACAGGATACATCACTTAGCAGCACCTGGTATTTGGGGGAGGTGTCCATGACCTTCAGTTCCAGGTAGCGGAAAGCGTACCGCCTGGGCAGAGAGATTCTGGCCGGCAGCTCATCAATATGAAGGTATTCCTCCTGGATCCAGCTGCTGCTGATGGAGCCCCGGTAGGATGCGGTGTCCTCCATAATTTCACAGGGCATTTCCCCCAGCTTAATCCGTATATGGGCCGGAGCGTCAGGCGGACTGCCTGCAGGCGTCAGGCGGAAGGATATATAACCCACATGGTGGGTGCCGAAATCCAGGCACACGGAACTGCCCTTTGACAGAGGCATGGTATCCAGTGCTTCCACGGGCTGCATACGGCAGGGAATCCAGTCAAAGACCCGGTCTGCCCTGTTATGGACCGGGAGGTCCCAGCCATTGGGCTTGTCTGGGGCATCTGAAGGCTGGAATGAGACGAGCTGCGCGGGCCGGACTGTTTTGTAGTGAAGAGCTGGCTCCAGTTCCTGGGCTTTTCTTACGAAATCCTCATTTATATTCATTTTAAAGTTTTCAATATGATTTGTAATCTGCGCCATTGTTATATCTCCTTATTCGTTTCGGGAATCCAGTACAGCCTTAATTTGGGGATAAATCTTATCCAGATTGTAAAACAGCATAGTGACGATGGAGCATATAAGAAGAAGCATGGGAATATACAGGTACATGGCTTTGATTGCCAGTACTGCATTGGAACTCTGTGCCGAAGCACCGCCCTGGTAAGCACCCCATGCCAGAAGGACTCCGCTGATACCGCCGGCGGCCGCCTGGGCCACCTTTCCCAGGAAGCCGTTGATGGCGGACAGTGAACCGGCTGTGTTGACGCCGGTCTTCCATTCACCGTAGTCCACCGGGTCTGCCTGCATGGAAAAATAGATGCTTTCCTTCATGCCGTATCCCAGAGCGGTTACCACTGCTCCGGCCAGTATAGCCCCATGGTTTATACCTGCAAAGAGGATGACAACCAGCCCGGCCAGCTGTATGGCAGCACTGCCCACATACAGGTTGCGTTTTCCCATGCGTCCGGCCAGTGCGGGCACCAGGAAATTGGCTGCCATGGGCACAATGGACATGATGGTGGCAATGGTAACTGACAGCTCCTTGCTTCCTATGACAGCTGTATAGTAGTAAACAATTGCACTGGTCTGGAGAAAAAAGCCGGTCCACATGAAAATAATGTTGAGGGCAAAGATAAGCCAGGGCTTGTTTTTTCCCAGGGACATAAGGCTTTCTTTCAGGGAAACGCTCTCAGCGGCCGTATTTACCCGTTCTTTTACAGTGGCAAAGGTAAAGAAGAATAGCAGGCATCCAATGAAACCAAAGATTATCATTACGATACGAAAGCCCAGAGCTTCGCTGCCTTTGCCCAGGGAATCCACCAGCTTTAAGGCCGTGGAGCTGACCACTGTAGAGCCCAGAAAGGCGAAGAACTTGCGCGTGGTGGACAGGGCTGTCCGTTCCTGGGTATCGGTTGTCAGGCTTGGCAGGATGGAAGCCATGGGAATGTTCACCACAGTGTAGGTAAAAGACAGACCGATGTAAGTCGCATAGGCATAGATAAGCTTGCCTGACTGGGAAATGTCGGGTACACTGAAGGCTAGGACGGCAAACAATGCAAATGGTATGGCTCCGAAGAGAAAATAAGGCCTGGACTTCCCCCACCGTGTACGGGTATGGTCAATGCAATAGCCAATCAGTAAATCCGTCCCTCCGTCTATAAATCGCGTGACAACAAACATAAAAGCGATGGACTTCGCGCTCAGGGACATGACATCCGTGTAAAAATATAAGAGATACAGGGAAATCATCTGCCAAATCAGATTGCATGCAAAGTCAGAAACCCCATAGCCAATTCTTTGTTTCCATATCTGCTGCTTCACGTACCTCATGGTTGAATCTTGTTTCATTCAATAACCCCTCCTTGTATTTGATGCTGTTATTGTAAGGGATAAGGCAATAAAAAACGATTGAGTTTTATAATCAAATAAATTGATGTTTTATAACCTGTCTGTTACAATCATAACAGAGATGGGAGGGAAAAACCATGACTACCGGAGAATTAGAGAACCAGCTGATGGAATTTAACGAGGATGAGCGATTTTATCAGCAGTATTATAATGTGAAGCAGGATAAATGGATGCTGGAGGATTTCTTGGAAAGTCTGGATTTTAATGAAGTCATACAGCGCCGTTTGATCGTGCCGGAGGTATCAGGGGGCTGGATGCCTTCTGACATGAAGGATGAAGCCTATTTTGACGCGGAGGATAAGAACCATATTGTGATTAGCAAGCACAACCGTTTCACACCCCCTTTCCGGCACCGCCATATATTTTTCGAGCTGGCCTATGTGGTAAAGGGACACTGCAGCCAGGATGTGGGGAAAGACAGGATTGAGATGGAGGAAGGGGACTTTTGCCTTTTGGCGCCGGATACCATACACAGCGTGAGCGTGTTTGACGACAGCCTGCTGGTGAACATACTGGTAAGGCGGAGTACCTTTGAGGATATATTTTTTAATATGCTAAGGGACACAAACATGATAGCCACTTTTTTTAACCAGTCCCTGTATTCAGGAGTCCATAATCCCTATCTGATTATTCCGGCCAGGGGTGACCAGGTGCTTAAGGAATATGTTCTTTCCATGTTTCTGGAATACCTGGGAAAGAGCCGGTACTATGAAAAGATACTCAACAATCAGCTGATGATACTGTTTGCCAAAATACTTCAAAGCTACGAAGATCGTATTCAGCTGCCTTCCGTTATGCGCAGGGCCACAGAGGAGAGCATAAGAATCTTAAGCTATATTGAGGACAACTACCAGAGTGTCACCTTAAAGCAAACCGCTGCGCAGTTTCATTTTTCCCAGCCCTATTGTTCCAAAATCATAAAGGAATACACCGGTAAATCATTTACACAGATTGTACAGGAAATCCGATTTCAGAAAGCTGCCATCCTTTTGAAAAATACAAATATCAGCATAGCGGAGATAAGCAGCCGGGTGGGATTTGAGAATGTGGAGCATTTTAACAGGATGTTCAGGAAGCTGTATGAAATGCCGCCTGGGAAGTACAGAAAGGGGAATACGGGGAGCCGTCTTTTCACCGGGCCGGGCGGGGAGAGCCGGACAGGGCCGCAGGCACTGTAATACGCAGAGAGGATAAGATGACGGTTTTTCCAAAACATCATCTTATCCTCTCTGTTTCATGGTGGCAGCGCATATATAAAAATGTAGCTTATTTGCTCAGCATCCCTGTATAATCAGTGCTTCATAGTCAGACTGGGGCATGGGGCGGTAGAAAACATAGCCCTGTACATAGTCACAGCCAATCTGCTTCAGATATTCGACCTGGTCCATGGACTCGATTCCTTCTGCCACTGTGCGGATGTCAAATTTTTTCACCATATCAATAATACCCTCAACCAGTGCCATATCCTTGTTCTGGTCCGGTCCTTCATCAAAGAACAAGCTGTCAATTTTCAGTACATCAATAGGCAGATTTTTCAGCAGCCCCAGAGAAGAATAACCTTTTCCAAAATCATCAATTGAGCAGGAGAAGCCTGCCTTTTTAAGCCGGGCTACTGTCTGCAGCAGCAGGGCAGTGTTGTCAAATGCAATGGATTCCGTAAATTCCACCTCAAGAAGCTCTGGGGGAATGGCGTACTGGTCGCGTATACTCACATACCGGTCAACAAAATTCTGATCATAGAATTGAAGCCGGGACACATTGACAGACACGGGAAGGGGTTTTCTGCCCGAGTCAATCAGACTCCGGAGCCAACGGCAGACCTCTTCATATACATACTGGTCAAGGCGGTCTATCATATATTTTCTCTCGAATACAGGGATGAAGCGGTCCGGAGGAATGATGGCGCCGGCCTGGGACTGCCAGCGGACCAAAGCCTCTGCACAGCCGATTTTTCCTGTTGCAAGGTTGACCTTTGGCTGGTAATAGACCGTGAACTCTCTGTTTTCAAGGGCAGTCAGCATTCTGTTTTCTATGTCTTTTTCTTCTCTGAGGTGGCTGCGGATACTCTCATCATAATAAACATAATTCTGCTTGTTTCCTGTTTTAACTGTTTTTCTGGCAAAATTGGCCCGGTCCAGAAGACCGTCGATGGTCAGTGACTCTATGACATCCTCTATGCAGCAGATACCGCAGTTTGTGGGGAGCATCTGGCCGTCATGGGCCGTATGCATAAAGCGGAGAATTTCGTAATCCGCGTCAGCCTGGCGGGCCGCTATCTCGCTTTTTTCGTTGTAATGGAGAAGCAGTACAAAGTTATCTGCTGATACACGGCCGCATAATTCATATTCATGCAGCCCCTTTAGCAGGAGTTTTCCGTATTGGGACAGCAGAAGGTCGCCGTAATCATAGCCGAACACATCATTAATATACTTGAAGTCAGAGAAATCAGTATAGACAACAGCAAACTTTTCCGGCCTGGTGTCCAGAAGCTGCTGGGCTTTTTCCTTGAAAGCGCTAAACAGGTAAACCCCGGTAAGAGTGTCGCGGGATGCCAGATCATTCAGCTGTTCATTCTGGACTTCAAGCTTCAATAGATTTTTAGAGTTGGCCCACAATATAAATATCCAGGTGAGTGACATGACTCCCATCATGACCAGACAGCCGGTCAGAAGAAAACGCATCTGCCGGGCTGAGTAGGCATCGGCGGAAAACACGGTATGATTGGCCTGTTCAAAAAAGTCCTCGCTGAGGGAAAGCAGTCTGGAACTGTCAGCGGACCCGCTGCGGTAGGCAGAGATTTCGTCCTTTACCTGACTCCACATCAGCTCCAGCTTTGCCAAATCCCTCTGATAGGCCGGATCGTCAGGTGAAGGAAGACCATATGTGGCCTCTCCGCCCTGTAATTCCAGAAGAATGCTGTCCAGATAGGCAATCATATCGTCATCGGGCTGGCCGGAAAGTTCTAACTTTATGAGCCGCTGGCTGGCACCGCGGACAATTCCTACATAGTTGATGAGCCTTCCGTTTGTCTGGGTTTGGATTACTGTTTGAATGGTAATACTGCCGAACAGGAAAAGTAAAATAAACAGGGAGATCAGTCCGCCTCTAAAAAACCGCTTCATATGGGGTGCCTACAACAGCCATTGCTGCCTTTCCGGATTCATTGTGCTAACCATACAGCGGGTTTGCAATGATATCAATAGCTCAATTGTATCAAACTATGCATTTTATTTCAATATACGAGAGATAAATAATATTATTTTGTAATTTATTACAAAAATTTAAAGGAGAAGCGGGAAGCGGGGAACGGAAAAGAAAGAGTCTGTTCAGTCAGCATATAAGTGAAATAAAAGAAACTGGAAATAGGGTAGACGCGGGTGTATAATGTTCTGTATCAGGCAGACCCGTAGACGTTAACAGTAAAGCCGTGGCAGCGCGCCAGGAGAGGCTGAATCCGTCTTAAAATAGATAGTAAGAGTTGTTCCGCACAGAGAATAGAGGAGGTATCGAATGAAAAACAATAAGTTGTTTCAGACGAACCTGTTAGTCAGCAGTATACTGGTGGTAGGATTTATCCTTACAGCGTTTTTCAGCTACCGCGCCAATTACCGTGCATCATTAGAGAACATAGAACAAGTATCCTCCCTGACAGCGGAGGGAATTTATTACCAGCTGAAGGCAATGCTTACAAAGCCGGTGAACATTTCGCTGACAATGTCTCATGACAGCCTTTTGGTGGACCATCTTCTTGCAGAAAACAGCCGTATGGATGCTTTGGATTTTGCGGAGACTACAAAAACGTATCTGGAGACATACCAGAAGAAATATGGCTTTGATTCCGTGTTCCTGATATCCGCAAATTCCGGCCGCTACTATAATTTTAATGGCCTTGACCGTGTAATGGAAAAAGGGGATCCGGAAAACGAATGGTATTATGAACTTCTTGGCAATGATTTGGAGTATTCCCTTAACGTGGATAATGACCAGGTAGAGGGAGCGGATAACAGGATAACTGTCTTTGTGAATTGCAAGGTTACTGCGCCGGACGGGGCGGTGATTGGCATCGTGGGAGTGGGAATTCAGATAGATTATCTGGAAGAGCTGCTGCAGGAATATGAAGACAGCTATGGCAATCAGGCCAGCCTGATTAACCAGGATGGTTTTATAGAGATATCCACCACCTATAATGGATATGAAAAGAAGGACTGGTTTGGAGTATATGGCCAGGAACATATACGGGAACAGGTACTTGATTTCCGGGAGTCGGATAACAGTATGGAATTCTGGACTGATACAGGTCCAAAGGAAGGAAAGAGAAGCTTTATTGTGGAGCGGTATATTCCGGAGCTCTCCTGGTATCTGCTTGTGGAACAGAATACCGGACCCATTGTGGAGGCCATGAACCGCCAGCTTTATCAGACTGGTTTTATACTGACTGTGGTAATTCTCACTGTTCTGATTGTCATTACTGCTGTAATCCGGAAGTACAGCAGCCAGGTGACGGAGCTGGTTGAGGAGCGGCAGGCTCTTTTTAAAAAGGCCACGGAACAGCTTTACGACAGTATTTACGAATTGAATCTGACAAAGAACAGCTATGTGGGGAAACAGACAGAGGAATACTTTAAGAGTCTGGGAGCCGGAGGGCTTCCCTTTGACCAGGGATTGTGTGTCATTGCCCGGGAACAAATTAAAGAGGAGTTCCGGGAAGGCTATGTTTCCATGTTTACCCCGGAAAATGCCATCCGGGAGTATAACGCCGGAAATAACCATCTTCAGTATGACTTTATGATTTCGCAGAACGGTGAGGATTATCATTGGATTCGTGTAGAAACCTTCCTGTTTTATTCGGAAGAAGACAGTTCCGTCCACATGTTCTCTTACCGGAGAAACATAGATGCGGAAAAGAAACGGGAGTGGCAGGCTGCTATTGATGAAATGACAAAGCTTCTTTCCAAAAAGGCAACCGAGCGTCTGATTGATAAACAGCTGTCTGAGAGTCCGGACAAAATGTATGCGTTTTTTATTTTTGATATTGATGAATTCAAGATGGTAAATGACAGGTACGGCCATTCTTTTGGAGATTTCTGCATCTGCAGTTTTTCAGATATCCTTAAGAGTCATTTCAGGGAAGGGGATATCCTTGGCAGGATTGGCGGCGATGAATTCGCGGCGTTTATTCAGGTATCGGATACGGAATGTGTAGAAGAAAAAGTAAAGATTCTCTCCTCCGCCCTCCATACGGTAATTGGAAGGGGAGACATAAGATGCAGTGTCACGGCCAGCATCGGTATTGCCCTATACCCCAGGGACGGGGCAAACTTTGAGGATTTATACCAGCAGGCTGACCGTGCCCTTTATGAGACAAAGCAGCGGGGGAAGGACGGGTTTACCATTGTTTCTTAGGTCAGACATGAGAGCAGGATTGCTATAATGAAAGGGGATATCGGGACGCAGTAAGAACCCATCGGGTGAATATCAAACAATCAAATAAGCAGTTTTTAAATGCTCATGTTCCTTTTAGAGGGGAATTATGGGCATTTTTAAATTTGTTAAGCTTGTTGTGGCAAACATTTTCATAAGGTAATCAGAATAAGCAGCAGTTCAGTATTTTATGAAATACTGGAAAAAATACAATCCAATGATTGATTCATATAGTTTGTGGTGATATAATTATTTTGAATATATGGTTGAGGTACCAAGATTAGAAGGCAATCTATTTGATAACTATATAAACGATACCTCTGTGTCTGAACTGCTTCGTATTGATTATCGCAAACACATTATTTAGCAAAGTGTTGCGATATCTTTTTGGGCTTATAAAGCAGTATTTAGATATTTAAGGGAGATAAAAATGAAAACAAAGCCGAAAAAAAAATCAATTGCAATGTTGGCAGTTCCGGCTGGGATTTGTGTGACTGCTTTATCAATCTCTGTATTTTTTCTTGTGCAGATTACCGGCAGAATGAACCTCAGCGCAAACCAGAATCTTCTTACTTCCAGCAAGGTTATCAGCGAGGGACTGAATAATAAAATTAGTCTCGACAGGGAGCTTTTGTTTACCCTGGCCGATATGCTCGCATCGGAGCAGGAGAGTGCAGTTGGAGAGACTTTGCTGGGATATGTAAAATCCACTGATTTTTTTCACTTTACATATATAACCATGGATGGAGAAGGTGTAGATAGTGATGGGAATTTAGTCCATGTATCTGATCTGCCCTTTGACGATCTGGCCCTTTCCAGTGGAAAGGACGGGATGTCGGCTCCTTATTATGGTGCAAGCGGACGGCTTCAGATTACATACCAGTCCCCTGTCAGAAAGGATGAAAAACAGATAGGGGCAATTTATGCGGACCGGGTTATTAATGATTATAATCTTCCAACCTTATTTACCTTTAATAACGGGGAGGGGTATGCCTATGTGGTGGATAAGAACGGAAATTACATTATCGAATCCAGAGGTACAGCAGAACAGCCGGATATTTACAGCTATCTGGCAATGCAGGGGAACAGCAGGGCTGTACAGAATACGCTTTGTGAGGTGATGCAGGAAGGAATAAGCGGTACCCTTGTCGTAATAAACGAGAACCAGAAATCCCTTCTAGGCTTTCTTCCATTAGACGCGCCGGAAGGGAGCTATCTGATTACCATGATTCCACGGGCAGTCCTTCAGCGGGAGTCAACACCTATCATCATTATGCTTTATACTATGTTTACTTTTCTTCTGATTGGTGCGGTTGCGATTGCTAATCTTGTAACTGGAAGACAGTCTATGAGGGAGGAGGCAAGGCAGAGGGAGTACAGGGAAAAGCTGTTCCGAAATCTTTCCGCCAATATAGATTTTGTGTTTCTGCTCTACACACCGTCTACACAGAAGGTGGAGCTTGTGTCTGACAACCTGCCGGTGCTTCTTGGAATTACTGCAAAGCAGGTACAGGAAAGGCCTAAGCTGGTATTTAGTGCCAGCGGAATGGCGCCGGATGATCCTGCGGGAAACAGTTTCCTGGACGGAACATTGAATAAGCAGGTGACCAGGGAAGCCATGGTGGGGGATGGCCCCAATGAAGTGAAGCGCTGGTTTGCAGTCCATATGATTCCGGCGGATTACGGCCAGTATCTTGCCGTGTTTCAGGAGACAACCAAAGAACATAATATGCGTGAGCATCTGGCAGATGCCCTCAAGCAGGCGCAGAACAGCAACCAGGCCAGGACCGCATTTTTTTCTTCCATGTCGCATGATATCAGAACTCCAATGAATGGTATCATAGGAATGACCAATGTCGCGCTGAACAGCCTGGACAATATGGAAAAAGTAGAGTCCTGTCTGAATAAAATTACAGCGGCTTCCGGTCATCTGCTGCAGCTGATTAATGAGGTGCTTGATATGTCCAGGATCGAGAGCGGGAAAATCAGCCTTAAGGAAGAAAATGTGCATTTACCCAGTATGATGGCGAACCTGATTTCATTCATCAGACCGGATATGGATAAAAAAAGGCAGTCATTTGAACTGAAATCACAGATTTTGGAACATGACACGGTTATCAGCGATGGGCTCCACCTGCAGAAAATACTGCTCAATCTTCTGTCAAATGCCATGAAATATACACAGGCGGGCGGCACAATCAGTATGCAGATTACAGAGACGAATGTTGATGCAGACACCATACGGCTGCGCTTTGTGGTTGAGGACAATGGAATCGGCATGACTCCTGAATTTCTGGAGCGCGTATTCGCGCCATTTGAGCGGGCGGAGGACAGCAGGATGAGCCAGGCAACGGGTACCGGGTTAGGACTTGCTATTACAAAGAGCATAGTGGACATGATGGAGGGTGATATATATGTTGAAAGTGAGAAAGACATGGGCTCACGGTTTACAGTGGAACTTCCACTTAAACTGCCAAAACTGCAGATGCAGGAATTACCGGATCTGGCCGGCTATTCTGTTCTGATTGTGGATGACGATCAGGATGCGTGTGAAAGCATCAGCTTAATCCTGCAGGAGACGGGTATCCGCGCGGATTGGGTTATGAATGGGATGGAGGCAGTGGAAAAAGCATGGCAGGCCCATGTAATGGAAGATGATTACTGTATCGTCATCGTGGACTGGAAGATGCCGGAGATGGATGGGGTGGAAACTGCCAGACGGATTAGAGCGCGGCTGGGCAGCGGAATGCCGATTCTTCTGTTGTCCGCGTATGATTGGGAAAATGTAAAAGAGGAAGCGATTCAGGCAGGGATTAACGGTTTTCTGACAAAGCCGATTTTTAAAGCTGACATTTTGGAACAGATGAAGCAATACATCCAGGGCGGATACCAGGAATACGAAGAACAGCAGATTCAGGAAACAGAAAAACTGGAAGGCGTCAGAAAACTGGAAGGTGTCAGGATTCTGGTGGCGGATGACAATGAACTGAATCTGGAAATCATGTTTGAGATTTTGAACAGCAGCGGGGCTGAAGTGGATTGTGTCCATAATGGCAAAGAAGCCTTAGACACCTATCTCAAGAGCAGTCAGGGATATTACCAGATCATACTGATGGATGTACATATGCCGGAAATGGATGGGCTGCAGGCTACGAAAAAAATCCGTAATTCGGGCCGGCCGGATGCCTCCATAGTTCCAATCATCGCCATGACAGCGGATGTATTTAAGGAAGATATACGCAGGTGCAAGGATGCAGGTATGGATGCTCATATAGGAAAACCTGTGGAGCTGGATAAGCTATATAGTATGGTCCGGAAGTTTATAAATAAAGCCTGCAAATAAAAAGTCAATAGGAAAATGAGAAATTTTCAAGATTTA
>ERZ791934.147-NODE-147-length-93671-cov-11.249252_pt1 | contig 93671 bp, 91 predicted proteins | sample MGYA00510125_ERZ791934 | MGnify/ENA primary metagenome ERZ791934 (study PRJEB30046, sample SAMN00993240) | human gut metagenome | study: EMG produced TPA metagenomics assembly of the A metagenome-wide association study of gut microbiota in type 2... | reverse complement strand
CTGTCTGTCCGGAGACGGCTGAAGGGAAGGGCCATGGCGGCAAGAAAATGCACCCGCAGGAATGAATCCGCTGCCTCAGGCGGCAAGCACTTTTTTATTTGTATCCGGATATGTCCGGCAGAATTGACTTTAGCCCGTAAAATAGGTATAATGAACCCGGCAAAGACAGTGTGCCGGAACAGGGTTTTCCGGGACGGAACAGGGGGTTTTATGGAACAAAAATATGATGTGATTATAATCGGTGCAGGGCCGGGAGGTATTTTTTGTGCTTATGAGCTGATGGAGAAAAATAAAGATTTAAAGGTGCTGATGGTGGAAAAGGGCCGTCCCATTGAGAAGAGGACCTGCCCGAAACGGAAAACAAAGGTGTGTGTGGGCTGTAAGCCCTGCTCCATCACTACAGGGTTTGCAGGTGCGGGGGCATTTTCCGACGGTAAGCTTTCCCTGTCACCTGATGTGGGAGGAAACCTGCCGGAAATCCTTGGCTATGAACAGACAAAAGAACTGATTAAGGAATCCGATAACATCTATTTAAAATATGGAGCCGACACCAGGGTTTACGGTATGGATAAGGAAAAGGAAATCCGTGAAATCCGCAGAGAGGCCATTAATGCCAACCTGAAGCTGGTGGAATGTCCCATAAGGCATCTGGGGACGGAAGAAGGCTATAAGATCTATTCCCGCCTGCAGGACGCGCTTGCGGAAAAAGGCGTGGAGATGATGTTTCACACAATGGTGGAGGAAATCCTGGTGGAAGACGGCCGCGCGGCAGGTATTGTCACGGATAAGGGTGACACCTATCTGGCGGATGAAATCGTATCTGCGGTAGGACGGGAGGGCGCCGACTGGTTTAAGGACAAATGTGCCCAGATCGGTATTGCCACCACGCCCGGTACGGTGGATATCGGCGTGCGTGTGGAAGTGCGGGATGAAGTGATGCAGTTCCTGAATGAAAATCTGTATGAGGCGAAGCTGATTTTCTATACGCCTACCTTTGATGATAAGGTGCGTACCTTCTGTACCAATCCTTCCGGGGAAGTGGCTGCGGAATACTATGAGGGAGGCCTGGCGGTGGTAAACGGCCATGCATACAAATCCCAGGATTATAAAACAAGCAATACCAATTTCGCCCTTTTGGTATCCAAGAATTTTACAAAGCCCTTCAGCACGCCCATTGAATACGGACGTAAAATTGCGGAGCTTTCCAATATGCTCTGCGGAGGAAAGATCCTGGTACAGACCTTCGGCGATTTCAGGCGGGGGAGAAGGACAACGGAAGAACGGCTTTGCAGAAACAATCTGATCCCCACCCTGAAGGATGCGGTGCCGGGCGACCTTTCGCTTGTATTCCCTCACAGGATCATGGTGGATATCGCGGAAATGATAGAAGCCCTGGATAAGGTAACACCGGGCATTGCGAGTGATGAAACTCTGCTTTACGGGGTGGAGGTAAAGTTCTATTCCAATAAAGTAGTGGTGGATAAGGATTTTGAAACCAGTATAAAGGGGCTTCGTGCTATCGGCGACGGCGCGGGCGTCACAAGGGGCCTGCAGCAGGCATCCGCCAACGGCATCAGCGTGGCAAGAAGCATTTTACAGAGTATGGGAAATAAGGAATGAATAAAATGAAAGTAAAACTGGCTGCCTGTCTTCTGGCAGTCAGCCTGGCGCTGCCGCTGTCCGGCTGCAGTGAACAGGAACCGGTGAAGCTGGTTCTGACTACCGGTTTCCGGCATAATGAAATATTCCGGCTGGAGGACGCTTCCTGCACCCTCCCGGAGCTGATGGTCTATCTGACGACGGAGCAGAATACCTATGAAGGGGTATACGGCCCCCGGATCTGGGAAGTGAAGGAGGGAGAGGAAGGGCTTTCGGATAAGCTCAAGAACAAGGTCCTTGCGGAAATCTCTCAGATCAAGGCTATGACCCTTCTTGCGGACAGAAGAGGAATTCAGCTGACCCCTCAGGAGGAGGAGATGGTTGCCGCAGCCGCAGAGGAGTATTATGCTTCGCTGAACGACCGTGAACGGGAAGCCATGGAAGTGAACCGGCAGCTGATCGAAAGCATGTACCGGGATTATGCCCTGGCGGATAAGGTGTACCGGCAGATTATCAGTGACATCAATCCGGAGATCAGTGATGACGAAGCCAGAACGATCACCGTACAGCATATTCTCATAAAGACAGTGACCGAAAATGCGGACGGGACCATTTCTCCTTACTCGGATAAGGAAAAGACCAAATGCTATCAAAAGGCACAGGAGGTCTTAAATGCCGCTCAGGAGGGAGAGGCGTTTGAAGCGCTGATTGAGAAATACAGCGATGATTCCCAGGGAACACTGTCCTTCGGCAAAGGCGAACAGGAGCAGGCATTCGCCAACGCCGCCTTTAATCTGGGAAATGATGAGATCAGCGGCATTGTGGAAACCTCCAGAGGATATGAAATCATCAAATGCATCAGCACCTTTAACCGGGAAGAAACGGACCGGAACAAGCTGAAAATTGTGGAAAAGCGCAAAGATGAGGTATTCGGGCAGGAATACGACAGCTTCGTGAATTCCCTGGCTAAAAACTTGAATGAACCCTTATGGGAATCCGTTGCCCTGATCCATGATGACCAGGTGACAACCAGCAGCTTTTTTGATATCTATAAAGAATATTTCGGACAGCAGTAAAGCCGTCCACGCATCCCTGCGCGGTGCCCGCTTTTGTCCTTTTTCCTTCCACAGGCTCTCCGTAATGCCGGCAGCCGGATCAGGCTATGGAAACTGAGCGGGCACCACGCAGGGATGCATGGACATATTATCAATAAGGAGGCTATAGATGAAAACCTTTGAGTATGTAGTGGAAAGCCTGGATGGTGATTATGCTAATTTGAGGCGGACAGATGAGGAAAGTGATGAGCTCAAGCTGGTGGCCAGGGCGCTTCTGCCGCCGGAAACGGGAGAGGGAACCAGGTTGAAATATGAGCTGCTCCAGTATAGAATTATGGAGTAAATGCGAGTTGGAATAAGGCTTTGTTTCATTTTATAAAAAATTTATAATTAAGGAATCCAGCTATTTTAAGGGGTTTCAAGCCATTGTTAGCACTCAATTATATTGAGTGCTAATTTTCTATTGACTTTTCAGAAAGTTGGAAGTACACTTATTCCTAGAGTGAAAAGCGGACAAAACAAAAGAAGAAGGTCCGTAGAAAAAAGAAAGGAATGTGATGAATTATGGCAGAGAAACATGGCAGCTTGTCTATTAACAGCGAAAATATTTTCCCTATTATTAAGAAGTGGCTGTATTCTGACCACGATATTTTTTACAGGGAGCTGGTTTCCAATGGCTGCGACGCAATTACGAAGTTAAAGAAGCTGGATGTGATGGGAGAGTATTCCCTTCCGGAAGGCTATAAGCCTGAAATACGGGTTATTGTAAATCCCGAGGAAAAGACCCTGAAATTTATTGATAATGGTATCGGTATGACTGCGGATGAGGTGGAAGAATATATCAATCAGATCGCCTTCTCCGGCGCTACGGATTTTATTGAAAAATATAAGGATAAATCAGATGATAATCAGATTATCGGCCATTTCGGACTTGGTTTTTATTCCGCGTTCATGGTAGCCGATGAGGTGCATATTGATACTCTTTCCTTTAAGGAAGGCGCGGTTCCGGTACATTGGGAATGTGACGGCGGCACCGAATTTGAAATGGAGGACGGTACCTGGAATCAGGTAGGTACCCAGATCACCCTGTTCCTCAATGAGGACTGCCTGCAGTTCTGCAATGAGTACAAGGCTTCCGAAGTCATTCAGAAATATTGTTCTTTCATGCCTGTGGAAATTTTCCTGTCCAGGGAAAACACACCGGAAACTCAGACCATCGACGAGAACGAGAAGCTGGATACGGATGAGGTTCTGGAAACCATCCAGCCTGAGAAGAAGGAAGATGATAAAGAGGAGGAAGAGAAGCCTGTACGGCTGAAAATCAAAAAACGTCCTTCCCTGATGAATGACATCCATCCTCTTTGGACAAAGAACCCCAGCGAGTGCAGCAAGGAAGATTATATAGAGTTTTACCGCAAGGTTTTCCAGGATTACAAAGAGCCCCTGTTCTGGATCCACCTGAATATGGATTATCCCTTTAACCTGAAGGGAATCCTGTATTTCCCCAAGATTAATATGGAATATGAATCAATTGAGGGAACCATTAAGCTGTATAACAATCAGGTATTTATCGCCGACAATATTAAAGAAGTCATTCCCGAATTCCTTATGCTCTTAAAGGGCGTAATCGACTGCCCGGATCTGCCGCTGAACGTTTCCAGAAGCGCGCTGCAGAATGACGGATTTGTTAAGAAGATTTCCGATTACATCACCAAGAAGGTGGCGGATAAGCTGGCCGGAATGTGCAAGACCGACAGGGAAGAATATGAAAAATACTGGGATGATATCAGTCCCTTCGTAAAATACGGCTGTCTGAAGGATGATAAGTTCTGTGAGAAGATGACAGATTACATCCTGTTCAAGAATCTGGACGGCAAGTATATGACCCTGCCTGACTGCCTGGAAGTAAATAAGGTAGATCCGGATGAAGCTGAAAACACTGCTGTTGATGAAAACGGCGAAAAGGTAGAAGCAGAGGTAGTGGAAGAAGAAGCTTCTTCTGAAGAAGGTGAAAACAGCGAGGAAGAGAAGAAAGAAAAAACCATCTATTATGCAACGGATTTAAAGGTGCAGAGCCAGTATGTAAATATGTTCAAACAGGCTAAGATGGACGCTGTCGTGCTTCCGGATCAGATTGACCAGCCTTTTATCAATCAGCTGGAAATGAAGAATGAGGGCATCAAGTTCCAGAGAATCGATGCGGATCTGACAGATACCTTCAAGGCAAAAACCTCCAAGAAAGCACAGGAGGAGCTGGAAGCCCAGTCAGAAGAGATTCAGAAGCTGGTTCGCAAGGCGTTAAAGAACGAGAAGCTTACGGTTAAGATCGAAAAGCTGAAAAATAAAAAGGTTTCTTCTGTACTCACAATTTCTGAAGAGAGCAGAAGAATGCAGGATATGATGAAGATGTATGCCATGAACGGCATGGATATGGGCATGTTCGGCGGTGAAGGGGAAACCCTGGTGCTGAATGCCGGCCATCCTCTCGTTCAGTATGTTCTGGATCATAAGGATGATAAGGATAATAAGAATGAAACCCTTATCTGTGAACAGCTGTATGATCTTGCCAAGCTGCAACAGGGACCGCTGGACGGAGAAGCGATGACTAAATTCGTGAACCGTTCCAATGACATTATGGTCGCTCTGACACAGTAAAAAGACAGAAGAAGATATATTTTTCCATAAAGATATAAATCCCGGCGGTATGAGCCTCTTTAAGGCAGATACCGCCGGGATTTTTATGACTGAAATATTATTAACGAAAAAATACGGTAATTAACGGCTACAGTAAGAAACCGGCAAGGAACATCAGCAGGGACAGCAGGGTAAAGAGGACGAGCTTTACATAGGAAGGGGGATCTATCAGGGTATCCGGAAAAAGAACGGCATACCATATGGTGATCTGGCTGCCGATATCCTTATCGGCAGAGACCGGGATTTCCCTTTGGGAAAAATAACTGCGGCCATCCACACTATAGGTAACATAGGCCATATTCTTTTTTCTTTTCTGTTTCCCGGAAAAAGGTCCGGCATGGCGGCTGTCTTCGACGGACCGGAGACGGATTTTGGTGACGGTAGCCATCGTTTTACGGGCGCGGGGCTGTATGGCAATAAGATTGATAGCTTCCATAAGTATCAGGAATAAAAACAGGACCCCGAGCACATAAAAGAGCTGGTTGACTGGGTGACTCATATTGTGCTCCTTTCACATCAGTTCTTTTCGTTGGAATATTTTTACGGTAATGCCTGCCGAAAGGATCAACAGGATTACACTCAAAAGCAGCAGGAACAGAAAAGCAGGAAGGACAGGCAGCCCGTTCAGCCAGTTTGCTTCCAGCAGATCGGTTTTGAGCAGAAGGGGCAGCAGAAAACAGGAGGCCATGATAATGATTACAAGCACGAATTTGGAATTTTCAAATCCGAACAGATGCTGAAGCGGTGTCAGGATACTGAAAAGAAGGGCATTCAGGAAGAATGCAACAGCATATTCCGGCGGGGAAAGGCGGAAAGAGGCCGCCAACACCAGCGAGAGCCCTGTATAAATGATCGCGGTTGCCGCAAACACCAGACAGAAAAGAATGTATCTGCTGATGATAATATCACTTCTCCGGTAAGGGGAGGAGCAGAGCAGGGAGAGAGCCCTCGGGCATTCCGCATCCTTCAGGAAAATCTGCTCATAGGCAAGGAATTCACTGTATATGGAGGCTATGATAAGAATCAGCAGGCCCGTGCCCTTCTGTTCGGCGTATTGCGGGAGACGCCAATAATAAAAGAAGGGAAGTACGAAGGTAATGGCGGGGATGAAAAAAAGGTAATTCCCCATAAGGAACAGGTCTTTTTTTAACAGAGAGGTATATTGTTTCATGAGGATGGCATCCTCCTTTCGGCGTTATTTCCGGCAGTTGACAGGGGCGGTGTGCGCCCTTCGCACAGGGCGATCATGATATCTTCAATGGAGGCGTGTTCCAGCAGGGCATCGGGGAAAAGCTGTTTCGCTTTTTCCGGATCATCGATAAGGGCCGTGAAGCCGTAATCCGTGGTTCTCAGACAGTTCAGGAATTCCTTTTTGCCTTCCGTAAGGGAAGACAGGCCGCCCTTCACCAGCCGCCATTTATCCAGCAGAATGTCCTTATCTTCTTCCAGAAGGATTTTCCCCTGATGGAGAAAAACAATGTTATCCGCACATTTATCCAGATCCGAAGTGATATGGGTGGAAAAGAGGACACCCTTGCCCCCCTTGTCCATGAATTCACGGATGAGAGAAAGAAATTTATCTCTTATCAGAGGATCCAGTCCGCTGGTAGGTTCATCCATGATCAGCAGTTCAGCCCTGTGGGACAGGGCAAAAGCCAGGGCGAGCTTCATTTTGGTACCGGAGGAAAGGGTTTTTATTTTCTGGGAAGGATTCAGCTTGAAGCGGGAGGCCAGCTCCTGGTATTCCTTTTCCTGCCATTGAGAATATGCACCGGCAACGATCTGTTTCATCTGGGAAACGGTGAGGCCTTCGTAAAAGGCGCCTGCTCCCAGAACCACGCCGATACGATCGGCCAGGGCCCTTCTGTCGGAACTCCTGCGTCCCTCGGAAGAAGCCTGTCTTTTGGAAGAAGGGACCGATTCGCCGAACAGACGGATTTCCCCGCTGTCTGGTTCCAGCAGTCCGAGAATGGCACGGAGCGTGGTGGTTTTGCCGGCGCCGTTGGCACCTACAAAACCGGTTATGCAGCCTTCCGGAACGGTGAAGCTGGCCTCGGAAAGAGAAAAATCCGGGTAATGTTTGCTTAAGCCGTTTACTTCTATAATATTATTCATTTGCTTCGTCTCCTTTGCAGATATCGTCGTACAGAATATCCAGCATATCATGCAGTTCATTCAGCGGAATACCAAGCCCGGAAGCTGTCTGAAGGGTTTCCTGCATCTTCAGTTCCACCAGATGACGTTTGGCATCCCTGAGCAGCTCCATATTTGCCGCAGAAATAAATGTGCCGATGCCTACCTGCTGCTTCAGATACCCTTCGGCCTCCAGCTCATCGTAAACCCGCCGTACCGTCAGGACACTGACACCCAGGTCATTGGCAAAACGCCGTATGGAGGGCATGCTGTCCCCGTCTTTCAGTTCTTCCCGCAGAATGGCATCCTTCAACTGTTCCTTAATCTGCATATACAGAGGCTGGTCGGAACTGTTGGAAATTAATATTTTCATGAGATTTACACCTTTCCGGCAACCGGTTTGCCAAGTGTGTATGTGTATAATACACACTATACACTTAAATCTCTCTTTTGTCAATTCATATAATAACACTTCATGGTTCCTGAGCCGTCAGCCCTATGGGTTTCTCTGTCCGGCAATTCCTCCCCTGCCATTCATTCTGTGCGGGCCGCAGCTCTGTAAGGATTCCAGTAAGGGTCGTATAAATGCGCCGGTCCTTAGGCTGCGTATTTTGCAGCCTTAGTACCGCTGCGCAGTTATCCGAGCGATGAGCGCAAACGACTAAAGTCGTTTGCCCGTACAGGAACCTTGCAGACCCGCGGCCCGCAAAGAATGGCAGGGGAAGAATTGCCGGACAGAGAAACCCATAGGGCTGACGGCTCAGGAACCATGAATCGCAGCATGCAGAAATTTCCAAAAAAGTATTTGACAAATAAAGGCCTCTTTATTATAATCAATTAAAATATACTAATCCAATAGGAATTGTAAACAATGAGATTGGATACTGCGAAGGCAGGAAGGAGAGACATTATGGGCACAAAGACGGAAAGAAAATTCAGGTTTGAAACATTACAGCTTCATGTGGGGCAGGAACAGGCGGATCCGGCTACGGATGCCAGGGCTGTTCCCATATATCAGACATCTTCCTATGTATTTCATGACTGCCAGGATGCTGCCGACAGATTTGCCCTTTCCGCAGGCGGTAATATATACGGTAGACTGACCAATCCTACGGAAGATATATTTGAACGGAGGATGGCGGCTCTGGAGGGCGGAAGCGCTGCCCTGGCCGTGGCATCGGGAGCGGCGGCGATTGCCTATACCTTTCAGAATCTGGCCCATCAGGGAGATCATATTGTGGCGGCCAGGAACATATATGGCGGCACATATAATTTTCTGGCACATACTTTTCCTGATTTCGGGGTGACAACTACTTTTGTTGATCCCTTTGACGAAAAAGAGCTGGAAGGTGCAATCCGTGAAAATACGAAGGCTGTTTTCCTGGAGACACTGGGGAATCCGAATTCCGATGTGGTGGATATCGAAGGGATTGCCCGCATAGCCCATGCCCATAAGATCCCCCTGGTGGTGGATAATACCTTCGCGACTCCTTATCTTGTGCAGCCCATAGCGTACGGCGCGGATATTGTAGTCCACTCGGCTACTAAATTTATCGGCGGGCACGGAACGGCGGTAGGAGGAGTTATCGTGGAAGGAGGCTCCTTTGACTGGGAGGCTTCCGGCAGGTTCCCTTCTCTTACGGAGCCAAATGAAAGCTATCACGGCGTTTCCTTTACGAAGGCGGCAGGCCCTGCGGCATTTGTAACGAAGATACGGGCCATCCTCCTGCGTGATACTGGAGCCACCCTTTCCCCTTTTCATGCATTTCTCTTTCTGCAGGGACTTGAAACGCTTTCCCTGAGAGTGGAACGGCATGTATCCAACGCTTTGAAGGTGGCTTCCTATCTGGCCTCCCATCCCCAGGTGGAAAAGGTCCATCATCCGTCTGTAACGGAGAATGCTTCCCAGAAAGCCCTGTATTCCAAGTATTTTCCTAATGGAGGAGGTTCCATTTTTACCTTTGAAATCAAGGGAGACGATAGGACGGCTAAAAGGTTTATTGACCATCTTCAACTGTTCTCTCTGCTGGCGAATGTGGCTGACGTTAAATCTCTGGTGATCCATCCCGCATCCACTACTCATGGGCAGCTGAACGAAGAGGAACTAAGACAGCAGGGAATCCGTCCCAACACGATCCGGCTTTCCGTGGGAACGGAGCATATTGATGATATCCTTCAGGATTTGGAAGAAGCTTTCCGGGCAGTGGCAGAAGAAAAATAAGAATGAGAAAATAAGAATAAAAGAAAAGAATAAGAAAGCGGCGGCACGCATCGATTGGAATCGTTGCGTGCCGCCTTTATCCCCGCAGGCAGCCGCAGAAGTACACCGGCGGCTGCTGAGAGGGTCCAATCCCCTGCAGTCAGCAAAAGATTGGACGGATAAGGAGGAGGCTCGAAGAAGGCTGTTTGAAAAGTGGGGTAAGGGGTCAGTCCGGTTCGGCAATCCGGGAAACTCCCACAAATATCCTGGAAATTTCATACCAGGTGGGATAATCCACAGCCCCTGTTTGGGGAAGGCCGAAAACCCGCTGGAAAACCTTCACCGCATCCGCTGTCTGCTGTCCGTAAACCCCGTCTGCGGCTACATAAGGGATAGCGGGATAATTCTGGCTGATCCGGTTAAGCTGTTCCTGCATCTGCAGTACCTTAGCGCCTGAGGAGCCTATGGTCAGGGTATAGCCGGGCCAGGAAGAGGGAATGCCGCTGATGGCGTCGGCAGTGTTGATATACATATCGCTGCCGTAATAATAATGTATGATCTCCATAGCGCTGTAGCCTTCATCTCCCAGATATTTGGAACCCCATTGGCTTAAGCCGGAGCAGTTAACCCTGCGGCCGTCACAATAGCTGGTCAGGATGGGCTGGCGCACGCCGGGCCGGGAGAGGTAATTGGCAAAGATGGTATCCACAAGGTAGCTGATGTTTTCATAGATATTTCTGCCGTAAATCCATTTCTGATCAAAGGCAGTGGAGGAGGTAATGGTAAAATTATATCCCTGGTTCCGGTACCATTCCGTATAAACGCGGTTGAGGGTAAAGGACATAATAGCCAGTATGTTCGCATAAATGGTGGATTCCGGCCAGGTGGCATAGATTTCTGAGGAAGCCACATTTTTAATGTAATCCGTGTAGCGTACATAATAATTGGGCGCAGAGGAGTCGGTGGGAACTCCGTCGTGTACGACTACATATTCCGGGATAACCACACGGCTTAAAACGATTTCGCCGGTTTCATCCACGGGTTTTATCTCGGCTTCGGGGATTTTAGGGGGGTAATCTCCGTATAAGGTATGATCGGGGATGACGATGTCTTCCTCCTGCCCCGGTACTGCCTCGGGGATCAGGGCGATGGGCTGCAGGGAAAGAACATCCGGAAGGATTTCTGAGCCTTCTACCACCACCGGTTCATAGCCGGGTGCTTCTACTGTAATATTATATTCGGAATAGGGTCGTTGTTCGGAAGGTGACAGACTGTAATCCAGGGGAGGCGCGGGCAACTCGACCACATCGGTCTGACCGGAAGCATCTGTGGTCAGTGTATCTAAGATCACATCAGGTGATTCAGTCAGAGCGATGGATACGGTTGCGCCTTCTATGGGAATCTGTCCCTCGGTGGATGTAATGCTGATTTTCAGCCCGCCGGCGTAGGGACTGTCAGTGGTCTGCGCGGCATGTAGTTTTTTTGCCATATGTGCGGTAGCCTCACGATTGTTACTTACGTTTAGTATATGCAGGAATTTCAGGCAGGTTCCAAAGGACAGGACAAAAAAAGCAGGCGGAATTTGGAATGATTTCCCGCCTGTTTTTTCATTATACTGTTTATCAATCCAGATTCAATTGCTTTTTCATCAGGTACTCGGAAAGAATGTAGCAGCCGATGCCGGTAAGAACACATGCCACGAGACTGAAAATAAAGGTATTTCGCATGAAAGCTCCCATAAATTCCGGTATTTCAAGACTGGTTGAGTTGCCGACGTGGGTTACGACCATTTTCGTAAGGTAAGGGGTCATAGCCAGGGAGGTCAAGGTCTGGATTATAATAGTAACACCGATATAGCACAGGATAGAAGCCATTACCTTATGCTTGGAGAACATCTGTCCCAGAGAAACCGCGCCATATACAATCAGTACATTGCTTACTGCTGATATGAGGAAATAAAAAAACATAAATACTGTAAAAACGGGCAGGGACATTCCGAAGAGTGCATGGGAATATTCCTTCGCATAATTCACCAGCAGGGTAAATGACAAATTTAAATCATCTTTAACCATGACAGGTAAACCAAAAATCATAATTAAGGACACAGCCCACAGAGTCAGGATGGTAACAAGAAAACTCCATAAGGATCCAACCGTGAGCTTGGAAACGAGCAGCTGTCTGGGCGTTACCGGAAGTGTATGCATAAGATAACCTTCGTCGGTGTACAGATTCTTATAAAAACGCACCGCTATATAAATGCTGACAACCACACTGACACAGCTTATGGTGAGAACATAAAACATCATCAGTACAAATGCGCCTGCATTCAGTTCGTCGGCATTTGCGGGAGGCGACATCCGGGTAAAGCATATGACGGATACCAGGGTGAGTATGATCATGAGTGCACAGGCCAGCGCAGGTATGCGCCAGGTTTCTTTCCATTCATGTTTCAGTAATTTTTTCAGCATGCGAACACCTCCCTGAAATAGCTGTCTACGGATTTCCCGTAGGTTTCGCGGATTTCTTCCACAGAGGAGCAAAGCATAACCTGACCGTCCCTGATAAAGATGCAGTCATCCAGAACCGCTTCAATATCGGATATTAAATGCGTGGAAAGAAGTATCGTTGCATTTTCATTATAATTGCCGATGATAGTCTTCAGGATAAAATCCCTTGCAGCCGGATCCACGCCGGCAATGGGCTCATCCAGAATATACAGGTCGGCATCCCTGCTCATAACCAGTACAAGCTGTACTTTTTCCTTGGTGCCCTTGGAAAGGGTTTTCAGCCGGGCATGAAGATCGATATGAAGGCTTTCCAGCATACCCAGTGCTTTTTCCTTATTAAAGTTATCATAAAAATCTACAAAATATTCCACTAAATCCTCTACCCTGCGGTTGCTTGTCAGGTAACTGCGCTCCGGCAGATAGGAAATCATGGCCTTAGTCTCAACTCCGGGCGTATGGCCATTTATCAGAATCTGCCCCGAAGCAGGGGTCAGAAGGCCGTTCAGCAGCTTGATTAAGGTGGTTTTGCCACTGCCGTTGGGGCCCAGCAGACCAATAATACGTCCCCTTGGAATAACCAGGTTCATATTATTCAGCGCTGTGAAATGACCATAGGTCTTGGACAGGCCGGTAATAGTTACCAGTTCATTCATGCGAGCTCCCTCCTTGTATTTTCGGGTTCCTCTGCAGCAGCTGAGAGTAATGTGATAATATCCTTTTTCTCAAAGCCCAGCTCTTTCATCTTAGCGATAAATGCATTAATTTCTTCTTTTGCCAGCTGAGTCCGAATTTGTGTAATCATATTTTTGTCCTCCGTTACGAATCTGCCGCTGGTTCGTTTGGTTTCAATCAGGCCGCTGCGTTCCAGCTCGGCAAAGGCCTTCTGCATCGTGTTCGGGTTAACACTGGCCTCGGCAGCCAAATCCCTTACACTTGGTAGCTTATCGCCGGGAGCATATATGCCGGACACGATCTGAAGCTGGATACGCTCCAGAAGCTGTGCATAGATGGGGCGATCTGAATCCAGGTTCCATGCCATATCATCATTCCTTTCTGTGATTCCTTATTCTTAATCTGTATTACTATAATAATACAATAATGCAGAATGAATAAAATGTCAATAGTAAATTGTTAGTTTTCGGAGTCAGGAAGTAAGGTATGGCTGTACTGCGGGCTTTCCGCAGCAGCCAGGAGCCGCTACGGATATAATTGCTATACCGCCTGATTCCTGCTATACTTAATCTCAGAAAAATTCGGGGAAAAACAACAAAAAAAGTACGGAAGCCGGCCGGTACAGACGAAATCCCCGCTATACTCGTCGGTCTATAATGACAGGGGAGAAGCCGGGCAATATAATGTATTGCATGAATTGATGAATAAATTACACCATATAACAGAAGGATAGAAAGAGGAGAATGTTACCGGATATGAAGACTTGGATAGAAAAAGCGGCAGCAGCGGATATTGATGAAATGGGGAGACTTTATGACAGCCTGAATGACTATCTGGAACAGCATGTCAATTATCCCGGATGGAGAAAAGGCATTTATCCTGCGCGGGAGGATGCGGAAAAAGGGATTAAGGAAAAGAACTTATATGTGCTTAGAAATGAGCGGGAGATTATGGGCAGCATTATATTAAGCCATGGGCCGGAAGCCGCTTATGAAAAGGCGGACTGGCATGTGGATTTAGAATATAAGGATATTTTTGTAATACATACCTTTGCAGTTCATCCCCTTTATCTCGGAAACGGCACAGGAAAAAGGCTGATGGAATTCGCACTGGAGCAAAGCCGGGAGGAGAAGATAAAGGCCATCCGTCTTGATGTATATGAAAAGAATACACCGGCTATTTCCCTTTACAGAAAATATGGCTTCCGCTATATAGATACTGTTGATTTGGGATATGGAGAGTTCGGCCTGGATAATTTTGAGCTTTATCAAAAATTAATATAAAGACAAAGGAGAAAAAGCTTATGCAGGACAAACCGTTTTGGGAACAGAGCTACTCGGATTATGAGGTTTCCACTTTTTCCAAGGGGCCTACGGTGGATGTGGAAGAATTTTATGAAATGTTTCCCCGAAATGCAGATGTATTGGATGTGGGCTGCGGGGAGGGGAGGAATTCCATTTTTCTGGCAAAGCTGGGAAATAGAGTGGAAGCTTTTGATATTTCAGAAAATGGAATAAAAAAGGCTGTAAAAATAGCAGAACATGAAAAGATACCTGTCACCTTTTTCACCTGTGATCTGGGAGAATTCGTATTTAAAAAAGAGTATGACATGATTCTTTCCCACGGGGTACTGCATCTTCCTGTCAAAGAGGTACGCGATAAATTTATACAGGATATGCAGGTGCATACCAAAGCAGGAGGTTTCAATGTGATTGGAATTTTTACAAACCGGCTTCCTGCCACACCTGACAATGCGCCCTTTACCCACAGCCTTTTTGATGTGGGGGAATTGCCCGCTAAATATGCCGGATGGGAAATGGTACATCACGAGGAAGGTACGTTTACGGACAGCCATCCGGGAGATATCCATCATGAGCATGCTTATGAGCGGATTATTGCGAGAAAGGTGCAGAAATAAAACTGCCGCTAATCACATCCTTGATACATTCCATAAGCCTTACATTATCCTCATGCCTCATAAAACAGAAGCGGAAAAAGCTTTCATCAAGGCTGTGAAAGCTGGAGCAGTCCCTGATCATCATTTTCTTCCGGATCGCGGCTTCAAAGATATTACCGGCAGTGATTCCCTGTTTCAGTATCCGTACGAGGACGAAATTGGCATATGCGGGGAATACCTTCAGGCCGGGGAGCTCTGAAAGAAAGGAGACGCAGTATTCCCGCTCCTCCAGGATCAGGCTGCGTGTCCGGTTTATATATTCGGTATCCGTGAACATAACCTGGCCCGCGGCGTCAGCAAGGGAACTGACGGTCCAGGGATTTTTGGCGGCGTTTATCTGTTCCTGAAGCTTCCGGTTCCCGGTGACGGCATATCCCAGGCGAAGGCCGGGAGCGGCCCAGAACTTGGATACGCCCCGCAGGACAATCAGATTATCATAGCTTTCAGTGAGCGGAATGGCGGTGATATCGGAAAGGCAGGGGGCGAATTCCGCATAGGTTTCATCGGCCATGACCAGAATGCCATTACGTTTGCACAGCGACAGCAGGCGTTTCATCTGCTCTGTTGTTATGGCGCTGGAGGTTGGATTATTGGGATTGCACAGAACCAGAAGCTGCGGCAGGCAGGGGATGCTTTTGCCGGGAATCGTGTCCGTATCATGAGAAAAAATATCTTCGGTAATAAATTTCTCCAAATCCTCCACATCCAGATGGAAATCCTCCGATGCCTTTAGATCATAATAATGCATCCGGCTTCCCACAAGGGAAAGCTCCCGCTCATATTCCGAATAGGCAGGGCCAAGGACAACTGCGTCCTTTGGATGGACAGCCTGGATTCCGGCAGAAATCAGCTCCGTGGAGCCGTTCCCCACGAGGATATGTTCAGCCGGAGCTCCTGTGTAGGCGGATATGGCACGGCGGAGAGCGGTATAATTCCGATCAGGATAAGCGCATAATACATCCAGATGCCCGGCCAGATATTCCTTCAGGAAAGGGGAGAGCCCCAGGGGATTTACATTGGCCCCGAAGCCTGTGATTTCTTCCTTCCTGATGCCATAAACCTGTTCTATTTTTTCCAGATCACTTCCATGAAATGTGTTCATATCGGCTCCTTTTTCTGCTTTGAATTAGGGTGTAGATAAAAAATATTGGCGCCGCCGCTGCCCTGTCCGTCCCCTTTGCCCCTGCCACCCCGCTTCCCCTGCCGCCTTCCTTGTGTGGCCGCCGCTCTGTAAGGATTCCTGTAAGGGGCGTTATAAGCACGCCGGTCCTTAGGCTGCGTCCTTTGCAGCCTTAGTACCGCTGCGTGATTATCCGAGCGAAAGCGTGTCCTGCAAGGAACCTTACAGAGCCGCGGCGGGTACCAAAGATCGGAGACAACAGGCCGGGCACACGGTACGGAGAAGACGGCCGGCACAAAAGAAATGGGAAGAGTAACGTCTCACAAAAAGCGGGAATGCATGTGCATTCCCGCCTTATAATCAAATTCCTTCGTCCGGCTCCAGCAGTGCCTTCTCATACCTGTCCAGAATAATATTCTGGATATTCTCTCTTGTTGCCTGATTAATCGGATGGGCAATGTCCCTGTATTCGCCGTCTGTAGCCTTTTTGCTGGGCATTGCTATAAACAATCCTTTCTCTCCTTCAATTACTTTGATATCGTGAACGACGAATTCATCATCAATTGTAATAGATACGATGGCCTTCATCTTTCCTTCCTTGGTGATTTTGCGCACACGCACGTCTGTAATCTTCATTTGAGATTCCCCCTTTTATCTTTAGATGACATACCTCTCGTTTTTTTCTACCACAATCTTAATCCCGTCTTCCCCTTTATAGAAAGTATTGGCACGGATAGTATCCCTGCTTTCCACAATGCAGTTCTCAATATGGGTATTATCACCGATGTAAACGTCATTCAAGATAACGGAATTCTTGATATAGCAATTGTTCCCTACAAAGGACTTTTTAAATATTACGGAGTCTTCCACCGTACCATTAACGATACATCCGCTGGAAATCAGGCTGTTGCTGACTTTTGCTCCCACATTGTATTTGGCAGGCGGCAGGTCGTCAACCTTGGAATAAATATCAGGATACTGCTTAAAGAAATAATTTCTGATTTCCGGCTTCAGGAAATCCATATTCGTGGAAAAATAATCTTCTACCGATGCGATATTGCGCCAGTATTCTTTAATTTTATATCCGTATATTCTTTTCTGATTCTTATAACGGATCAGGATATCCTTAACAAAATCATATCTGTCTTCCATAGCGCAGCGCTCAATCATTTCTATGAGCAGGCGGCGCCTGATAACATAAATTCCGCAGGAAATGGTATTGGACTTGGCTACAATAGGCTTTTCCTCAAATTCCTCTATCCGGCAGTCCTCGTTCATCTTAAGGGTACCATAGCGTTCCACATTAGCGCCGATAGGCATGTCCTTGCACACCACCGTAATATCGGCCTTTTTCTCAATATGGTATTCCAGGACCTTGTTATAATCCATTTTATAAACACAGTCGCCGGATGCAATTACCACATAAGGCTCATGGCTGCTCTTCAGGAAAGACAGGTTCTGATAAATAGCGTCTGCGGTTCCTCTGTACCAATAGCTGTTGTCCGCCGTAACCGTAGGGGTGAAAACGAACAGACCGCCCTGTTTACGTCCGAAATCCCACCATTTGGAAGAGTTCAGATGCTCATTCAGGCTTCTCGCATTGTATTGAGTGAATACGCCCACCTTCTGGATATGGGAGTTGGACATATTGCTGAGCGAAAAATCAATACTCCTGTAGCTTCCCGCGATAGGCATCGCTCCGATAGCTCTTTTCTGAGATAGCTCCTTCATTCTGTGATTATTGCCGCCTGCTAAAATTATTCCTATCGCTCTCAATTTTCGTCACCTGCCTTAATTAAAGATTTGCCGCTTGCAAGAGTGCCTGCCTGGTAATCCGTATCATCCGTCTCTCCGAATATCACCGTATTCTTTCCGATCTGTACGTTTGTGGGGATAGTACTCTTCTCTCCGACAGTTACAATGCCGCTGTTATAAATATGAGGTGCGATATCGTTGTCGGCCTCATCTCCCACTCCCATTTTGACGTTATCGCCAACCAGCACATTCTCTGCAATAATGGCCTTATTCAGCTCACAATGACTGCCAATGACCGTATTATTCATAATAATGGAATCGCGGATCACCGTATCTTTTCCTACAGTAACACCGCATCCGATCACGGAATTATAAACCTTTCCGCAGATTTCCGATCCTTCACCGATTATGCTTCTCTCAATCACGCCGTCCGGAGCTATATACTGGGGAGGAAGGATCTCACTCTTTGTGTATATTTTCCAATATTCTTCATAAAGATTGAATTCAGGCACAATATCTATCAGTTCCATATTGGCTTCCCAATAGGAATTAAGCGTTCCAACGTCTTTCCAGTATCCGTTGAACTCATAAGCATACATGGGGGCCCCGTTTTCGTGGCAATAAGGAATGACATGTTTTCCAAAATCCAGATTGGGCTGATCGGCTCTGGCTATCAGCGCCTCCTTAAGGGTTTTCCAATTAAATATGTAAATTCCCATAGAGGCCAGATTGCTTCTGGGACTCTCCGGTTTCTCTTCAAAGTCAACAATCTTACTGTTCTCGTCCGTGATGACAATACCAAAACGCTTCGCTTCCTCCACCGGCACGGGCATTACCGCTATTGTGCACTCAGCGCCGTTCTGCTTATGGAAGTCAAGCATTACCTCATAGTCCATTTTGTAAATATGATCCCCTGACAAAATCAGAACATAATCCGGATTGTAACTGTCCATATAATCAATATTCTGATATATGGCATTAGCCGTACCTGTATACCATTCGCTGTTCTCACTCTTTTCATAAGGAGGAAGTACAGTGACACCGCCTATATTCCTGTCCAAATCCCACGGAATACCGATTCCTATATGGGTATTCAGCCTCAGCGGCTGATACTGTGTCAGCACACCTACGGTATCCACGCCTGAATTAATACAGTTGCTCAATGGGAAATCAATAATCCGGTACTTGCCGCCGAAGGACACGGCAGGTTTTGCCACTTTGGAGGTCAGCACACCCAGCCTGCTTCCCTGACCGCCAGCAAGCAGCATAGCAATCATTTCTTTCTTAATCATGTCATCACCTCATGTTTCTGCATCCATATTCTGCATAGATTTACGTATATAACGTAATAAGATTATAACACATGCTTGTACAAAAGTGAATAATCTTTTACAATTTCTTTCTGCGCTTATTTTTTAAATTTTGTGTATATTTAACATATTTAAAACATTAACTTTTCTTCTATTATCTATTTTACATAACATATGCCTGGTATTTCTTATGCACCTTTCTTCTATTTTTCACAAAATATGCGGTATATCGACAAAAAATCCTTTTACTCCGTTTTGATTTTGTAATTCCCTATTGGTTTTTTTTTCATGAATGCGTATAATACATATCAGAATGAACAAAGACTGCTTAGTCTGCGTACACTGTCAGTAGAGGGCGTAAATGGCTGATGGCAGATCGTTTTGTCCAAATAATAAACAGGAAGGGTATCCCTATGTATCAAGTAGATTTTAATCATCCGGTTCACATTTACTTCATCGGCATCGGCGGCATCAGCATGAGCGGCCTGGCAGAAATTCTTCTTTCAGAAGGCTTCCGTGTATCCGGTTCCGACGCAAAAAAATCATCTCTTACCGAACTTCTGGAAAAACAGGGTGCTGTTGTACACTACGGACAGCGCCGTGAAAATATAACAAATGATATCGATTTAGTTGTCTATACCGCCGCTATCCACAAGGATAATCCGGAATTTGCCGCCATGGAGGAGCTGGGTCTTCCCAGCCTGACGCGCGCCCAGCTTCTGGGGCAGATGATGCGCAATTACAAAACCCCCATCGGTGTGAGCGGCACCCACGGCAAAACCACCACTACCTCCATGATAACGGAAATACTGCTGGCGGCCGGTACTGATCCCACGATTTCCGTGGGAGGCATCCTGAAATCCATTCAGGGTAATATCAGGGTAGGCAAGTCCGATCTTTTTGTAACGGAGGCCTGTGAATACACCAACAGCTTTTTAAGCTTTTATCCCAGAATCGGTATTATTCTTAATATAGAAGAAGACCATCTGGACTTTTTCAGGGATTTGGATGATATCCGTTCCTCCTTCCGCCGTTTTGCACAGCTTCTTCCTGAAGACGGCCTGCTCATTATAAGCGGCGATATCTCCGATTATGAAGAAATCACCAGAGGACTTTCCTGTTCCGTCCTCACCTTTGGCTCCGATTCCTCCTGCGATTATTATTATGACGGCATCAGCCACGATGAATTTGCCCATGCTTCCTTCACCCTGCACCGCCGCGGAGGATCAGATATTCCTGTCAGTCTGGGCGTCCCCGGGGAACATAATATCCTCAACGCACTGGCTGCGCTGGCTCTGGCGGATTATCTGAAATTAGATATAGAAACAGCCGCACGGGCCCTGAAAAATTTTACCGGCACGGATCGGCGTTTCGAATACAAAGGCTCCGTAGAGGGAATTACCATAGTAGATGATTATGCACATCACCCTACAGAAATTACTGCAACCTTAAAAGCCGCCAGAAATTATCCCCACCAGACCCTTTGGTGCGTTTTCCAGCCGCATACCTATACAAGAACCAAAGCCTTCCTTCCCGAATTTGCCCAGGCCCTTTCCCTTGCCGACAAAGTGATACTGGCAGATATTTATCCTGCCAGGGAAACGGATACTCTGGGGATCAGTTCCAGGTCCTTGCAGGAAATAATCGTAAATTCAGGAACGGAATGTCATTATTTTCCTTCCTTTGAAGAAATTCAGAAATTTATTTTAGAAAATTGTACCCCCGGTGACCTGTTGATAACTATGGGGGCCGGAGACGTTGTAAATATAGGAGAAAACCTCTTAAAGCAATAGTTATCCACAATATCCACATTTTTCATGTGTATGAAAAGTGTGGATATTTGTTTTTTGCCTTTCCCCGGTTTCCGTGCCCCCACACTTATAATCCACATTATCCACATTTTCCACAATTCCTGAAAATCCAGTGTTTACAAGGTTTTTCGGCATTTTGACTGTTTCTTTTTCCACACCCTTATGATATAATGCATTTGCTTAAAATAGAAAATAGAAGAAATAGGTGAGATTATGAGTTGTCTGAGGATTTACCAGGATAACTATATTGACGCGACCATCGTCTCCAACCGCTTTATCGATGAATATATGGCGGAAGCCAACGATGCGCAGCTGAAAATATATCTGTATCTTTTGCGCATGATGAATGCAGGACGTACCTTCAGTATTTCCGGAATTGCAGATGCCTTCAACCACACAGAAAAGGATGTGATGAGGGCATTAAAATACTGGGAAAAATGCAAGGTACTTTCTCTTGAATATGATAATGAGAAAAACCTGGTCGGTATTCATCTCCTGGAGCTTGAAAATAAGGAGGAACCGGCTGCTTCCAAAGCGCCCGTAGTTTCTCTGCTGCCCCGGCAGGAGGAGAAAAACGAGGAAGCGGAAATTCTCCCGGAAAAGGCCGAAGCCAAAAGTGCGGCCTCTTATGCTGTGCAGTCTCCTTCCAAGGAAGAAAATAAGCCCCCTCAGGCTGCCCCGTCGGCATTTGCCAAGCCTTCCTACACCCTGGATGAGCTGAAGGCCTTCCAGGAAAAGGAATCCACGGCCCAGCTTCTTTTTATTGCCGAGCAGTACCTGGGCAGGACTCTGAGCCCTTCCGATATGAAATCGATTCTTTTCTTCTCTGATCATCTTCATTTTTCAGATGATTTGATTGATTATCTGCTCCAATACTGCGTGGAACGCGGAAAAAAAGACTTCCGTTATATGGAAAAGGTTGCCATCAGCTGGGCGGAAGCCAATATATCCACTCCCGCAGAGGCGGAAGGACATGCCAGCCGCTATGATAAATGTGTTTATTCCATTATGAACGCCCTGGGCAAAACCAATTCCCCCACCAGGAAAGAAGCGGAATTCATCCGCCGCTGGCGTGAGGAATATGCTTTTGAAACAGATATTATCATCGAATCCTGTGAAAGAACCGTTTTGGCCACCGACAGGCACCGTTTCGAATATGCGGACAAGATCCTGGCCTCCTGGAAGGAAGCCGGAGTACATCACAAAGCCGATATTGCCAAGCTGGACGAAGGTTTCCAGAAAAACCGGCCGGCAAAGCCCGCATCGGATCGTTCCATTGATAAATATAATCGTTTTATGCATAACGATTACGATTATGACGCCCTGGAGCAGGAGCTTCTACGTAACTGAATCAGTCTGGTAAAGGAGAACAGCCGTGGCCTTAACAAATACCCAATATAATTCCATCATGAGGCTGTACGAGCAGAGACAGACCAAAAACCGTCATTTACGTGACGAACGGCTTCATTATGTATATAATCATGTGACCGGATACCGGAATCTGGATGAATCCGTTGCCACCTTATCTGTCGCACAGGGAAAAAAGATGCTCAATGGCGATCTTAATGCCCTGTCCGAACTGAAAGAGCGGCTCCATAAGCTCACCAGCGACAAAAGAAAGCTGCTGTGCGACGCAGGACTTCCTTCTGATTATCTGGAGCCTATTTTCGACTGCCCCGACTGCCAGGATACAGGCTATGTCAACGGCATAAAATGCCATTGCTTCCGTCAGGCGGAAATAGAACTGCTCTATCAGCAGTCCAATCTGAAAGAAGTGCTGGAAAAAGAAAATTTTAATACTCTGTCCTTTGATTATTTTCAAGGGGAAGATCTGGCCGCTTTTCAGACAGCGGTTAAACGGTGCCAGGATTTCGCCCGTACCTTCAGCCATTCGGGAAGCAACCTTTTCCTTTATGGTACGGTAGGAACAGGAAAAACCTTCCTGAGCAACTGTATCGCCAGAGAATCTATTGAAAGCGGGCATTCCGTAATATACTTCAGCGCTTCCAGCCTTTTTGACACCCTTTCCCGCAACGCCTTTGATTTTAAGAACCAGGAAACCCTGGATTACTTGTATAATGATTTATATAATTGTGACCTTCTGGTCATCGACGACCTTGGGACAGAGCAGCATACTCCATACAATGTGTCCCGTCTTTTTACGTGTCTGAACGAACGCTTAATACGTAGGAAATCCATGATTATTTCCACAAATCTCTCTCTTCCTGATTTGAAGGAACGTTATCAGGAAAGAATATTTTCACGGATAACCAGCAATTTTGAGTTCTGCAAGCTGACAGGACCGGATATCCGAATGTACAAAAAAAGATTAACCAACAGAAAGTGAGGATCCCATTCCATGGCGGAAGAAAAACGAAACCTAGAAACAATCCCTGCAGGCTCTCTTGGCATTATCTCTCTGGCAGGCTGTAAAACTCTTGGAGAACAGGTAGACCACTACCTGGTAAAATGGCGTCAGGAAAGAGAAAGTGAACACAAAAACAGCCTTGCATTTTCCGGCTATCAGCGCGATTCCTACATCCTGCAAAGCAAGGTGCCGCGTTTTGGAACCGGCGAAGGAAAGGGTGTCATTCTGGAGTCTGTACGTGGTATGGACCTTTATCTTCTTGTAGATGTGGTAAATTACAGCCTGACCTATTCCCTCTGCGGCCATGAAAACCATATGTCACCGGATGATCATTTCCAGGATCTGAAGCGTATCATATCCGCCGTGGGAGGCAAGGCCAGAAGAATCAATGTTATCATGCCTTTCCTCTATGAAAGCAGACAGCATAAACGTTCCAGCCGTGAATCCCTGGACTGTGCCATCGCACTTCAGGAGCTTGTAAAAATGGGTGTGGATAATATCATCACCTTCGATGCCCACGACCCCAGAGTACAGAACGCAATCCCGCTCCACGGCTTTGAAACCGTGCAGCCTGCATATCAGTTTATTAAAAATCTTCTCCGCAACCAAAAGGATCTCCAGATTGATTCCGATCATATGATGGTAATCAGCCCCGATGAAGGCGGTATGGGACGGGCTATCTACATCGCCAATGTCCTTGGACTGGATATGGGCATGTTCTACAAACGCAGAGACTATACCAAAATCGTGAACGGACGCAATCCTATCGTGGCTCATGAATTCCTGGGTTCCGATGTGGAAGGCAAGGATATGATCGTCATTGACGATATGATTTCCTCCGGCGAAAGCGTCCTTGAGGTTGCCGCAGCCTTAAAGAAAAGAAAAGCCCGCAAGATTTTCATCTGCGCTACCTTCGGCCTCTTTACCAATGGCCTGGAAGGTTTCGACAAAGCCTTTGCGGACGGAATTATTGACCGTGTCCTGACCACCAACCTGATTTATCAGACTCCTGAACTTCTGGAAAGGGACTGGTACATCAATTGTAATATGAGCAAATATGTTGCATACCTTATAGATACTCTGAACCATGATACTTCCATCAGCGATTTGCTGGATCCTAATGAAAAGATTCAAAAGCTGCTGGGAAGGTATCGGTCTAATATACTTTAATGATATGTGATATTTAAAAATGTGCTTAGCAGAATAAGCGGGAAAGCCAAACCTTTTTCCTCTTTTGGGATTAGGGTTTGGCTTTCTTTTCGCCAATGTATTCAAGTTTCTTCCTTTATCTCCTATTCCTCGGAGTCCGCTAATTTGAGTTAGAGTTGAGTCAAAAATTGAGTCAGGGTACTTCCTTTCTCCCCTTATTCCAAGTTACAAATAAACGTAAAATCATCTTGTTTTTAGCATCCGGTTCTGCTATACTTATTACCGGTGCTACCTTACACGGTAGGCGGTTGCCCTCTTCCAGAGGGACTGTGACCCTCTGATTACATAGAAACCTGCTTGCAGGAATCCAGTACGAAAGAGGGAATGGATAATGAGCGACTTTGAACTGTTATCGTTGGTTCTGATGATTCTTGCAATCATCATTCCTCTCCTGATAGCTTACATAGAAGCAAAGAAATAACCGCCGTGTCCCTGACAAAGATCGGCGGTTATTTCTAACTGATTAATTGATGGGGCAACCGTCTATCGGTAGCACCCTTTATATCTTTATAATAGCACTCCCTGTGTCACATTGCAAGATTTTCAAAAAACAAATTTTCCATTCAGGTATCCCCTGTTTCTGTCCTAACCCCTTTCCTCCCACATTTCCCTTATCCAGCCCTATCCGCTCCCTATCCTTCATCTGCCTTCCTCTCCCCGTTACCTCCCTTCCCCAAAAGGGTCAATATTTAAACTAACATCCACTTTCTGAAATTAACATCCACTTTGCGTAAAGAAAATTTCAAAAAGTGGGTGCATTTTTCCCTCAATGAGTGTAAAATTAGGATAGAACCGTTAATAACAGCTACAAAAGGGTATGCTACCGCTTGAGTCGGTTTCACATTGGATTTTTTCGCAAAGTAAAATCCACCCTTCACTGTGTGGGTATGAGGCTGTTTCCGGTGTGTTAAGTGGGGGAATAAGGTGGTGCTTATTCCTCTGTTATTTTGTAAATTATCTTATATTCATATCCATGATGACGTCTGTATGCTTGAATATAATCCAACATCCAGCCGTCTCTATCGCAGTATCCCCAGGGATTTTTTTCAGGGTCATTTCCATGATACACCCAGCTATGGAGGCTTTTTCTTTCATACAGGTTCATGGGGACCACTTCTTCCATTTCACGCATCGTTTCCAGATCCACCTGATGGTCTGCGCGATCTCTTTGGTTTCGATAATCATGCATCCGTCTTCCCCCCTTTCTTAAAAATGGCTGGGCTTAGGGTAACATCATCCCGGCAGACCTGGTGACAGCCGAGCAGATTGAGAATCCCATCCCCATACAGGAAAGCCATCATTTCATAAGGGGATTTATTTCCAAGGCCTGGCCGGCCATAAGAATTGATATGGTCAACCATAAGGCTGATGTCCCTTTGTGTAAAAGCATCGAGGGAGGTGCCTTTTGGGATAAACATGCGGAGGAACTCATGGTTGCGCTCACAGGAACCTTTTTGTTCAGGGGAGGAAGGGTCGCAATAGAATACATGGGAACGCTGGTTTCCATGGCCATCCAGTTCCAGGGCCGCCGGGTTTGAAAATTCGCTGCCATTGTCCCCTAACAGCAAGGGGAACAGGCTGCAGTATACATCCGGGCTTACTTCAAGATAGAGACAGTTGAAGATATGGATTACGGATTGGGAATCATTTGCATCCCTTAAGAAGGCGAGCATGCATTCTGCTTTGACAAAGTGGAGGGTAAGCAGAACCTTACCACCCTTTTTTCCCTCAACGGAATCCATCTGGGTGACCGGGACATCCGGGTTTTCTTTACGGAAATTCAGATAATCCGTGTAGGTACGGTTGAGACGGCAGGTTTTGTCCACTTTGAAAATTTTCTTTTTCTTTCGTGGGGCATAACGCACTTTACGAGGAAGATCCATATTTCTGGCCTCAAACAGCTGATAGTCTACCAGTCGGTAAATGGTACTTTCGCTGACCATGACAGAATCGGCATGATTGACATAGATGTGATGGATGGACTGGCGTTTTTTCAAGAGAGGGGAAAAGAGATGATCCAGCTGTTTCACTTCCGCTTCGGAAAGCCCAATGCCTGAACGGGATTCGCGCAGAGACAGTTCATACTCTTTGTGGGCTTCTTTGGGAAGATACAAATGTTTTTCTAACGTGCAGAGGTTATGCTTCCTCGGGCAGCCATTACAAACATAAGGCGGCCGACTTAACCGGAAGCATACTTCGGGCTGGTACTTATCACAATTGAAATTGCATTGATTACAGGAACGACAACGGTACTTCATTCTGTGATAGGTACATTCCTCACATAGTTCCCCTTCGAAACAGTGGGAGCGTAGGAAGCAGTTGTTATAAACCCTTCCGGAGCATCCGGATTGGGAAATGGTGATATGTTTTTTGACTTCTTTGGAGATTGTGGTGCAGTCCTTTTCAAGTGTGTTGGCAATGGCTTTAAACGAATAGCGGTTATTTAAACCGTTGGCAATGGAACATCTGTCATCCAAGGTTAAATGTAGTCCTTTTTTCATAAGGTGCCTCTTTCTCACCGGAATACAGCTGTCATCCATTATGGGGGATAGAAAGGGATGGGTCAACAAATAGGAGAAATGGATAATTTTTCATCAGAGTAAGTTCTATGGATGAGCCTTGTCAGAGTAATTTCCAGTTTGGCTGATTAAGTTCCATATCGGGATGGAACTCAATTTGAAAATTAAGTCCTTCCCCAAAAGTTGAGTCAAAAGCCACGTCAGGCCTTGACTTTCCCCCATTTCCTGTTATACTAAAAAAGCCGCAAACCCTTATAAATACTAAGGATTCGCGGCGGCTAACCCGTGTGTTCGAGACCTTCCACACGTAAAACAAAACTAAAGGAGAACAGAATAATGCAAAAGAAGAACATTCAATTCCTGACCCAGGCGGCTATGATTGCCGCTATTTATGTTGTGCTCACATTTGTAGCCAACGCTTTCGGCCTCGCCAATTATGCTGTGCAGGTCCGTTTCTCTGAGGCGCTCACCATTCTGCCAATTTTTACCCCTGCCGGGATTCCCGGACTATTTATCGGTTGTCTTATCAGCAACATCCTTACCGGATGTGCCATTCCGGATATCATATTCGGTTCCCTCGCCACGCTGATCGGCGCGTTCGGCACCCGTGCGCTGAAATCCAACCGTTTCCTGACTGTACTGCCGCCTATTGCCGCCAATGCAATAATCGTACCTTTGATACTGAAATATGCTTATGGCCTGGAACCACTCTGGTTTTCCTTTTTGACAGTAACCGCCGGAGAAATTATTTCCTGCGGCGTCCTCGGACTTTTGCTGGCCTTCGCATTAAATAAATACCGGAAACAGATTTTCGGAAACTGAATATAGGAACATAGATAAGGCTCCTGCGGGAGCCTTATTTTTATGCCATTCTCTGTTTCCGGATTTTTTCCACAAAGGGACGGATCGTTTCTGCCATTTCTCCCGCTTTATAGTGGTGCAGATAATGGCCGCAGGCGTACTGGATTAATTCACAGTTCAGCCTTTCCGAATATTTCTTTTGAAGCGGCACCCAGAAACCGCCCAGCTCCTTTCCATCCGAACAGAATAAGAGAAAGGGAACTTCGGGCTTTCTGTGTTTCTTCACCATCTCTGCATTCGCATATACGGATGCCGCCTCTTCCAGAACAACCTTATTTAAAAAGTTTCTGTTCCCCAGAAGTTTTGCCTGCCGGTATTCCTCCTCCGTCAGTCCTTCTTTACCCACCACCTGCAACAGCGGACAGCGTTGTATTCCAAAAAAAGCAAGCATTCCCATAAGCTTTAAAGAACCGGGATTCGCTTTCTTATTTTCATATGCCTTGGGAAAAGCCATATCCATCCCCACAATTCCCATAACCTCGTCAGGATATTTCTGTGCCCAGTAAATTGCTTCCAACCCGGACATCGAATGAGGCAGGAGCACAAAAGGCCCCTTTTCCCCGGCCAGGCGCAGAGCCAGTCGGGTTTCTTCCAGCATGGCGTCCAGCTGTCTGCTTCGCTTTTTAATCTCCGAATAGCCATAGCCGGCCTTTTCCACTACCACACACCGATAACAGGATGAAAGCTTCCGATAGAGCGGCCGGAAATCATAAACTGGCGCTGCTGTTCCTCCTCCTGAAAGAAAGATCAGCGTTATTGCTTCATTATGACCTTTGCCGCCGCTGCCGTCCTGTTCCTCCTGTCCCTGCTCTTTCTGTCCCTGATCCTTCTGTCTCTGTACCAGTTCCTCCGGGCCTTCCGCATATACATGCATTCTGTGCCCGTTAACTTCCACCATCGTCCCCGGAGCCGTCAGCTGTTCCTGTTCCGTATACAGAAGCCTTCTGTGTACAGCTGCGGCGGCAGTCAGACCGCCTGCCGCTCCTGCCAGTGTCCATTTCCATTTTTTCATATTTCCTGTTCCTTTCCTTCCTTATATGGCTCCCCACTTTCCGGCCGTATCCGGAAACTTACTTTTCCATGACCTTCCGGCGTATTTTCAATCTGTACTTCTCCGCTATGAAATCTAGCGACTTCCCGGGCGAAAGCAAGGCCAATCCCCATATGGCCATCCTGAGGGCGGCTTTCCCCCTCCGTATACATGGGCTCCAATGCATGGCGCAGTGCCTGTGGGGAAAAACCCGGCCCTTCATCAGACACACAGATTTCCAGTAAGGGCGCCTGCCATCTGCTATGGATTATTATTCTTTTTCCTTCCGGCGTATGCTCCGCCGCATTTCTTACAATATTCAGCACTGCCCGGCAGACATCCTGCCTGGCTAATATCAGTTCCGGCAATACAGCACCTTCACATTCCGCCTTCACTCCGAATACCCTGGCTATTTCTTCCGCTCCGTTAAAAATTTCCTGCTGCAGCAGTTCCCCTGATACCGGCTGTTTGTTTTCTTCGCCTTCCGATACATTCCGGGTCATTCTTTTCAGTCTTTCCAAATATCTGCCTGCCGCTTCCGTATTTTTAAGAATGGCGCTCAAACACTCCTGCTGCTCCTCTGTGAGCGGCGTTTCTTCCAGAAGCTGGGCATTTCCGCTTATTATGGTGAGAGGTGTTTTCAGATCATGAAGCAGCGCACTGGTCTGGGAGATGCGGCTGTGTTCCATTTTCCACTGTTCCTGCAGCGAATTACGCAGAGCCGTACGCAGCTCCTCCATGGCATCCATCACCTCGTCATATTCCCGGATCCCCGAACTGCCGAAGGGCTCCTCCAGTTCTCCGCGGGACAGGCTGAGTGCGGCATCCTGCAAAACGGAAAGCCTTCTGCGGAAAATCTTCACATATCGATGGGTCACAAGCCCCAGGCTCACGATAAGAACAGCTCCCCAAAAGATAAAATACCATTTTTCAACATCTGGAATCAGCTTTCTTCCTTCAGGATTAATCAGCTCCATCTTATATTGGAATTGAAGAACAGCCTCTTTTCCTTCCCCTTCCGCTTTTACATGGTAATATCCACCGGAATCTTTTCCGGATTCCCTGTATTCCTCCGCGGCGGCCTGTTCCTCATCGTTCATATCGGTTTCCGCCAGCTCTCCGTTTTCCCATATGGCATAGCTGCATAAGAAAGGAACCAGCTCTCTGCTTATTCCTTCCTTCTTCATACGTTCCGCCGCTTCCGCCGCCATCCGTTCCCCGGCATTTGCAGGATATGCAACGCCCTTATTCACAAGCAGGTTCAGCCCAATCCAAAAGGACACTGCAATCAGGCACGCTGTAAAACCGCACAAAAACATATACTGAATCAATATCCGTATCAGGCTTACGCCTTTTCTGCATTCCATCTGTATCCTATCCCCCAAACGGTTTCAACCGGCGATGCCCCGAAGGCCGCCAGCTTTGCCCGCAGGTTTTTGATATGCTCTGTTACCGCCGCCTCACTGGAATCGCTGTCGTACCCGAAAATTTCTTCCAGAATCTGCTGTCTCGTATATACCAGTCCCGGATGTCTGGCGAACATCTCGCAAAGCTGATATTCGCTTTTTGTCAACGGCAGCTCTTCTTCCTTCACATATACCCGTTTCGCCTGTAAATCAAAGTGTATCCTGCCCGATACGAACCGGTAAACGGGCACGCGCTGTTCCCGGCGCAGGTGTGCTTCTACCCTGGCTCTCAGCTGAGGCAGGCTGAAGGGTTTGGTAAGATAATCATCGCCCCCTGCTCCCAGCCCATAAAGCACATCCTCATCTTCCCCTTTCGCTGTAAGGAACAAAATAGGACAGTCCGTAAAAGAACGGATCCTGGCACAGGCCGCCACTCCATCCTCTCCCGGCATCATGACATCCAGGATTATCAGCTCCGCCTGGCTGCAGAGCTTTTCGTCCAGCGCCCGGGTGTCATACATCACAGTCACCGAATGCCCATCCTTTTCCAGCGCGCGCTTCAGAAGCCTGCAAATATCTTCCGAATCATCTGCCACAATAATCCTGGCCATATACTTCCTCTCCCTTCTTCAGCATCACAAAAGCTGCATCACCCAGGATATCCCGTACAGGATATATACATGGGCCGGATAAAACCAGTAAAATAACTTTTTATTCCCCTTCCCTCTTTGTCCGTTGTAAAGATACATAGGTATTGCCGCGAAACCGCTCATCCAGCCATACATCGTAGTGATCAGCATTTCCGCCGTAGCTCCGGGCGTAAGAAGGAACGGGAATACCCCTTCCAAAATCAGGGCCAGTACAAAAAATACGGCCGCCTGAAGCGCACGTCTTTTCCGGAATAAATACAGAAGGATTCCTTCCAGTATAAAGTAAGTCCCTCCGTCAATAATAGCGGAATGCATGGGAAGAAGGGTATAATGCAGAAGGAGCACCACATTCGCTGCCGAAGGAACAGCCTGTATAAGCCCCATTCCCACAAACGGCCAGATCAGAGGAAGCACAATCGCCGAAAGCCCTCTTCCCCATTTTTTCTGCTTACACCAGTCAATTCCCTGCAGTATCACCAGCAATATGGAAAAAGTCGCAAGCATCTGATTCTGGGGTACGAAACCATCCGGCCTTCTTACAAAGCAGATAAAAATATACTGCAGCAGCCCCATCCCCACGGCAATGGCATATATCCTGAGAAAATATTTTTTACGGTTCCGGGTATGTTGGAAACCTTCCAGCAGGCAAAACAAAAACAACGGAGCCGATAATCTGCCCAGCATAGAAAACCATTCCGGTATCTTACCTGTAAACTCGAAAAAATAATGGATATGATCCATCACCATGAGCACCAGCGCTATCCATTTCAGCTGGAAATCAGTGAATCTTTTTTTACATATTTCATTCTTCATATGAACCTTCCTCCTGTATTCGGAAGAATACCTCATCATAACAAGACGGTATTCTTTTTTTGATATACAGGAGTGTAACAGGTAATTATAAGGAATTTATAAGGATTCGTCATCCTGCAGCTGTTTTTCTTTCCGCGTCCTGATGAAGCCTACAATGGCGTAATATACGGGAACCGTTAAAAACAGCAGCCAGCCCGGATGCCAGAGACTTTTGAATATGCCAAGAAGCAGGTATATCATCATAATAAGAACGGGAAAGGCAAACCATCCCATATCTTTTCTCCGGAAGGCCTCCACACAGGAATGAAATAAGGGTATGGTAAAAAAGATCACCCAGGCCGGATGCCATGCTCCGGTAAGCACACCGATTACTATAAAGGCGGCGATTACCAGCAGTGTGAAGGGAAATTCCACACCGGCCCATTCCCGGAAAAAATGAGAATCATATCTTTTTCCATTCACATAAATGCCGTTGGAGTCCAGATGAACTTCATCCTTATCCTTCTCGATTACATGAATTCCTTTCCAGCCGACATGTACTTCACTGTCTTTATCCTTGCAGTGGATGCCGCTTAAACCGATATGTACATATTCATCCGGTTCTTTTTCCGGAGACAGGATTTCTCCCTCCTCTTCCCGTATTTCCTTTTCAGGCAGTTTCTCTTCTTCCATATCCATATAGGAAACCGGAATTTCATCTTCCGTGCTCAGAAGCTCATCCATGGATATTCCATAAATCCTCGACAGAAGAATCAGATTATCCGTATCGGGTGATGCCTCCGCCCGTTCCCATTTGCTCACTGCCTGACGGCTGATTCCCAGCTTTTCTGCCAATGCCTCCTGGGACAGACTGTTCCGCTTTCTTAAGGTTACAAGCCTGTTGGCAATTTCAATATTCATGTTTTAATCCTCCTGTCTTGTGTGGAACACTTCGTTCCCGACTGTCTGCATTATAAGGGGATCTCTCAAAGTTGCACTACCAATTCTGCTTTTCATTGCCGCAACTATCGGTTGCAAACCCTGTATTATGGGGATTTACAGCTTATATAGCAAGGCCCCATTCTGCCTTCGTAGAATGGGGCTCATCTTACACCGCCTGTTATTTTTTAACGTATGACAGGAAATGACAGCCGGTTTCTTCAAACCACTGGGCGGCCTCATTCATTCCCATTTTATATACCGAACCCATTTCCGGATTCATCAGTACGACATTTTTTTCATTAAAGCCGATAATCAATACCGCGTTTCCGTCTCCGAGAATAGCCAGAACAGGAATTTCTCTGTCAGGATAATACAGTACACTTTCCAGACTGCAGCCTGACAAATCCAGAACCTGCATACCATCCAGATTTTCTTCAAGGACCTCCTGTACCGTTTTTCCCTGTGCAAGCAGATATTCCGAATTTCTCATAATACCTTCATAAGAAAATAGGGAATCCAGACAGACGGCAAGGCTGTTCTTTTCTTCAGTTACAGGAACGCCTTCGATAGCCATGATCTGGTTTTTCACATTCAGCCGGCCTCTTCGCCAGATATAGGCGCCGCTCTCTCCCATCACAGTGCCCGCTATATCATTGGCCAGATTGATCGCTTCTCCTGCCGCCGACATAATCGTCACCTCTCCGCCCGGGCTGTATACATAATAGCTTTCTTCCGCTATCTGGGACTGAGGTATCTGAATTTCCCTGCTGCCTTCATACAGGACCTCCTTAGGTGTAAGGAACTTGAGTTTTTTACCGTCGAGATCGGACTTCATCTGGATTTCGGTAATATTTTTATATTCCTCCAAAGGAATAGTAATAATCTTATTGCTTCTCTGGACATCCACCACACCGCTTACAATCTGGTCATTCTCACAGGGGACAAAATTTCCCTCCCCATCCTTTTCCACACGATCCAGGATGATCTGGTTTTCATTCATGCTGCAGCCGGTCACATATACCCCTGATTTTTCATAGGTCTTCAGGACTTTTCCATTCTCATCCTGAATTTTAATCTGATACATGGGAAATACCATTTTGCCGGTATCATCCAGGCTTACATCAGATATCCGGGCCATCCCATATACCAAATCCTCATTCATAAATCCCAGGGCCATGATATAATTGCCGCTTCCTGCGTCTATTGTCACCTGTTCCGTACTGTTTAAATTCATCAGGGTAAGGCTGGTGCTTTCGTATTTTTTCCCCTGATCCGGCCAGACAATCATCCGGTTGCTCTCCGATACCTGATAACTGTCGCCATTCAGGTTCTCCACCACCACCTCCACGGTCTGCCTGTCAAGATGGATGCAGATGAACTGACTGTCCAGAAGCATATAGAGCTCATTTTTTCCGTTGACATAAGCCAGCTGTTCCACTTCCGCCTTAAATATTTCCGGCGCCTTCAGGGTGGGAATAAAAGCCAGTTCCTCCACCGTATTCAGGGAATTGTTATACAGATAAACCTCCGCTCCCGTATAGCCTTCCCTTCTGCCCCGGCTTATATATCCATAAACCATGAAAAATACATTTCCCGCTTCATCCACCTGGAGAATTTTAAATTCGTGCCCGCCGTAAAAGGAACGCTCATCCTTTCCGTTTGGATCATAAAAAGAAAATAATTTCGACAGCTTATTATCGGTCATATTCAGGCTGTAAAGCACGCCGGCCTGCGCAAAGGCTAGGATTTTCCCTCCGTCACTTTCCATCATTTCCACATTCGGATCCGTGATTCCCAGCGCAATTTTGTCTCCTACAAAAGCGGATTTATCTTCCGAAAAAATATCACTCATGCGTCTTTCAAAATCCAGCAGGTACATGGTCCCGTCTGTCCCCTGCCGGACGCGGTAGACCTCATCCACCACGGCAAAGGTTTCCTTTTCCTGACGCATATAGCTCACTATATATTCCACCGTTACAGACGCTGTCTGTTCTGTGATATCACGGATAGTAAAGACCGGCTCCGTGAGCTGTTCCACAGTCAGTCCGGCCCAGCCGATCTGGGAGGCGCTGCTGTGTATGTTCACCTTGCTGAGAGTGGAATTATCTCCTTCGCTGTTGGGCTCCAGATTGCCCTCGAACCCGGAAGGCCAGTCCTCATGGAAGGTGGCGGCGCTGAAATCCCTGACAAAAGCCAGCTTTTCCTTCACGCCATAACCGTCCGCCTGTATGATCCTGGTATAATACCTGGCGCATCTGCCGTCCTCCAGGTTCAGAAGAAACGTCAGGCTGTATTCTGTCTTTTCATCTATCAAATCCTTCAGCACGATATCTGCGGTGATGTTTTCTCCGTCCATACGGAAGTTGGTGATCTCCGTATTTTCCACCAGCCGGCTTCCGTCCACGCTTCTTACCTCAAAGGCCATGGAATCCACGGTCTGATCATATTTTTTTACACTTATGGAAAGCTTTCTGTCCGGGCCGATGGGCATAATACTTTCCTTCATATATTTTTCTTCCATAGGAGAAAGGAAGCCATGCATCATATTCACATGTTCCCCGCCCATATTTATATAAACGAGAGGCAGCTCCGGCAGCTTCATTTCTGCCGTCATGTCCGTATTTCCTTTATTCAAAAACAGGCTGCTCATTAAAAGCACCACAATAAATGTTGCTGCAAATACGCATCCCTTGATAATTGTCTTCTTCATTCCCATTCCTTTTTATTTGCCTACAGGCCTCTCCAGCAGCTCCTGCAGACAGGTATGCACATGCAGGAAGTCTGCCATTTTATTTATTCCCGTATCAACAGGCTTTCCGCCGTCCCGCTTCACAGCCCGGATCAGGATATTTTTAGGTGTATGCTCCATATCTATGAATTCCAGCAGCTGGGTATCATATCCCGCCTCCTCCAGCAGGTTTGCGCGCAGCGCATCCGTCAGAAGAGCGGACATACGCTCCTTCACCAGGCCATATTTCAGGGCCGGCAAAAGAGCCTCGCATTGGATCTGCCGGTTCATTTCATGCTGGCAGCACGGGACGGAAAGGATCACTCCGGCATCCCAGCATATCGCTTTATACAGCGCATAATCCGTGGCCGTATCGCAGGCATGGAGGGTAACCACCATGTCCACCTTCTCCTCCCCTGTATAATCAGCAATGTCTCCCTGCATAAATTCCAGGCCGGTATATCCGTATTTCTCCGCCAGCTTACTGCAATTGCGTATGACCTCTTTCTTCAGATCCAGGCCGGTAATGCGGATATCCAGCCCGCAGAGCTCATGAAGATAATAATACATGGCAAAGGTAAGATAGCTCTTCCCACAGCCAAAATCTATGATTCGCACACATCTCTCTTTAGGAAGTATAGGCATAATATCCGCAATAAATTCCAGGAATCTGTTAATCTGCCTGAATTTGTCATAACGGCTTTTTATAATCTGCCCGTCCTCGGTCTGTACTCCAAGATCCTTCAGGAACGCAACCGGACGGCCTTCCTCAAGAATATATTTTTTCGTCCTGTTATGGGAAAGCTCCCGGCCTTCCCTTTTGACGCTGTTTTTCTTCTTAATGGTAATCTTTCCTTTTTTGCTGACCAGGACCACCGCCTGGTAATCCATAGTCTCCACGTCCATCTGACGGAAAGAGGAAACCAAAGCTTTTCCCACTTTTTCCGCCGCCTCACCGGCAGTCAGGTTTTCATGGAATACCTGATTTCCCCGAAAGCTCTCCAGCTGAAAATAAATTTCTGTCTTTATCATTACAGGCCTCAGCTTAAGGCGGATATCCCCATCCTTATTCCTGGGGCCGCCAACACTGAGCTGATATAATCTTTCATTCAGGCTTTCTTCTAACAGCTTGTATAATTCTTCCATCCAAAGTACCTCTGTTTTCTTTTCTTCCTCAAACATTCCTGCGGATGTTTTTATACGACAGGAACAGCATCCTATCGTATAAAAACAAGCCTTCCCTGCCTTGCTGCAGGCTGAAAGTCTGAATCTATTTTAATTCCTCCGCATAAAAACCACAACTAGAATTTTAAAAAGCCGTTGTTTCTTCTGCCCTTTGAAGAACAAATCCCGCAGCCGCCTCCTCTGCCATGTCTTCTTCTGAAAATTTCATAATAAAGAAGGACCTGAATCAAATCCCCTTTATTCCGGCGATCCGTTTCCCTGTGGGAGGTAACCTCCATCTGCCGTTTTTCCGCAGAAGGGATTTCTTCCTGCGTTCCCTCCGCGCATTTTCCGGGTTCCTGAGCCGGTATCTGCACCGGTTCCTGATTCTCTGTTTTTCTGTTTTCCATGAAAGCATTTGCAGGAATCTGGCCCGAAAGCTCCGCACGTTCCTCTTCTCTCAATATCTTATCGATTATGCCCTCACTCAGACGGTACATAGCCAGTCGATCCGGATATTCATCATAAATAAGGCTTCCGTTATAATCCATAGTATCCAGGATATCCATGATCTTCTTCTGATAACGGCGGGCTTCCTCCGGATAAAGCTGAAGAAAATATTCCAGATCCCTTACGGCATCATCCTCGTCATCCCAATACATGGGCATAGGATAAGTCATATAAAAAGGAAGCGGCTTTTTTGTGCTTCCGCAGCCTCCGAAAGGACAGCCGTAATCCATATTTCCTCCCATGTTCCTCCATTCATCCTGAATCCCTTTTCCCCCGTACTCTCTGTAGCTCTTCTGGCCTCCTCTGTACTCCGGCATATTCCGCCCTTTATCTTCATTGCGGTAAGGCTCTTCCGGAAATCTTCCCGGGAATTTCCTTATATCATCCATCACTTTCCCTTTCCGAATTGTTCCGCCCCTGAAGACAGTCTCAGGCGCTTCACATCCAATCGTCTTTATCTTATGTTATGCGATCGGACAGGAAAGGGTTTATATCGATTTCTTTTTACCGGCAATCGTTTCGGCTGCATGCACGGCCAGTTCCGCTTCTTCCTTGCTGCAATTGCCGTAATACCTCGCTTTTTCGTAAAGCCGGAGCAGCTCGCCCACCGCCTTTTCTTTTTCCGGTTCAGGCGCAGGAACTGTCTCCAGCAGCTCCCTTGCGGTCCTGCAGTCCTTCGGCGCTCCCAGCTTTCTTACGGTACGGATAAAATATTTTCTTATCTTTTGTTCCGGTGTCCTGGTCAGAAAAGGAAGAGGCTTTTCCTTCTCTTTCTTTTTTCTTCTCCGTTCCAGAGACTCCCTGATCTCTGTGGCCTGTCCTTCTTCCTCATCCTGCACGATACCTTTTTCATAAAATTTCTTCACCGCGGCAAGCACCAGCCTGTACAGCAGAAAACAAATCAGGGCAATTGTCAGCGCTGCCATCAGATATTCCGTTATTTTAATCAGGACATCCAGCCAGGCCGGCGTCGCAGCCGCTTCGGACAGGCCCATATCCATCTGCCCGGCCGCCGCCCCATCCTCAATCATTTCCCCTTCTTTCCCGGAAAAAAGACTCAGCAGAAAGCTGATACATACGGCAATGGCCCTGGCGATATAATACGCAGCCGTTTTCACCAGATCCATCATGCCCCGGACAAGCTGGTTATTGGTTCCCGCCCCCAGGATACCTACGGCAATCACCCCGAAAACAGCCGCAAGCCCGCCGCCCTGCACCAGCATTTTACGTACAGGGATATGGGCGTTGCTGCTGCGGTTGAACTTCACAAACTGCACCAGATGCTCCAGGTAGGCGTAAACAAAATAAAAAAAGGTGTAAATAAGGGCCGTATTCACTATCCGGCCGCAGGCTGTTTCCTGTCCCAGATAAGCACACAGCAGAAAGGAACCTCCCGCCGCAATCCCTCCCGCAACAGGTCCAAGCTGGCCTTCCCCCACCTCCTGTCTAGAAATCCGAAGCTGGAAGGAGCGCACCAGATAACCCGCTGCCAGAACACCGAAGACCACTCTCTGCATGACACCGTCTCCCAGAAGAAAAACAGCGGCGGTAGCCAAAACGGCATGACAGGCCACAAACGTCAGAAAATGCCCCGCCTTTTCCCGTATGAGCAGAAAAAGCAAGGGTACTGCCAGAAAAAGCAGCTGGCGCAGGATTCCCGGCGCTTTCACCAGAGCGCTTGTCTCTCCCACGAGCCCTTCCAGATTGGAAAAGGAAGAAAAAACCACTGTCTCCAGGCAGAATATCACCAGGAAATTCATCACTACCTCCAGTATCTGCATACTGTATCTGAGCCGCTTATTTTCCATTCAGCATTTCCTCCGCATCCAATCTGATAAAATGCAGCGCTTCTTCCTCCTCCACATGGCTTTCCATCCGGGGAAAAAGCGGACACATCCAGGTAAAGTCCGTACCCATCCGTGCAAACGTCCGGATATCCTCCTGAAATTCCGGGCTTCTGTCCACCGACAAAAACAAAGTAGCCATATCCTTACCCTCTTCCTCCAGTTCTCCCCTGAAAAGCTCTCCGAAGGGATATACCCCTTCCTCCAGGCTGATTCTGGCAAAGGCCCTGTTTATGCTCTCCATATGGCCCGGCCCCGCGCTGGGCTGCATTTTCATGGGGTCGCCTGTGAGGACATCCTTTCCGTTGGCATAAACTGCAACACGGATCCCCTGTTCCAGCAGTTCTCCCGCAAACCGGGCGGCAATGGATATGCACAGCTCCACCAGCTGTTCATTTTTCAGGATTCCGGTATCCGCCAGATTCAGGAAAATCCGCACTGCCCTGAGCGAAGTATAATTTCTTATATTCACCATCAAATCGCCCGTTCGCGCCGTGGCCTTCCAGTTTATGGTTTTCATCTCGTCGTAAGGTGCATATTCCCGGATCCCCCGATATTCAAAAGGATCCTCCAGCATATGCCTTTTGGCCAAAATCTCTCCGTTCAGCTTCTGCAGGGCGCTGTCCAGCTCCACACCGGAAACAGGGGCAGGATAAACATACAGTGTGCTGTCCGCCGTGGCCGAGGATATCATTTCCCTTGTCAGAAATAAATCCGCCGCCACCAGATCCATCTCCCGGAGCCTGAAATACCCCCTTGCCCCGCAGACAAAGGGAATTGTCCTTATGACACGCTGCCTGGGGCCCAGCGAAAGGATATCGTTCCGGTAGTATTTGTCGGTAACAGCCCCGTCCCCTTCGTCGGAAAACCGGAGCTTCCTGGAAACCTGAAACTTCACCTTCAGCATGGGGAGCGGGAGAAGCTTTCCGTTCTCCACCCGCTCGGAAAGCTGGCATACTTCCCCTTCCACAGCACTTTCTCTTGAAAAGGACAGCTCTGCGGAAAGATCCTTCTCCCAATAATGGCCATAGATCCATTTTTGAAGATAAAACAGAAATACGGCGCCAAAAACAATCCAGATTATCAGCATGGCTTTCCCCCTGTGGCTTATTTTCTGCTAAAGTCTTCTACCGGAACAGGAACCGCTGCCAGGATATCCTCCAGAAGCTTCACGGCTTCCTCCTGCCTGCTCCTTCCAAAAGAAAATACCAGCCTGTGAGCCAGCACGGAGGACGCCAGCTTTTTCACATCATCCGGAACCACATAGGCTCTGCCTTCCATACAGGCCCGGGCCTTCGCGCAGCGCATCAGTGCCAGCGTCCCTCTGGGGCTCACTCCCATGACTATTTTTTCCTGCCTCCTTGTCGCCAGGGCAATATCTGCCAGATAGCCGTTGACGAGGGGATGTACATAAACCCTTTCCGCTTCTTCCTTTATGGAAAGCAGCTCCTTTTTGGACATCACCGGCTTCAGCTCCGGCAGGGGATCCTTATCCTTATAGGTCTCCAGAATCCGGATTTCCTCTTCCCGATCCGGAAGCCCCATGGAAAGCTTCATGATAAAACGGTCCGTCTGTGCCTCCGGCAGAGGAAAGGTTCCCGCTGTCTCCACCGGATTCTGGGTGGCAATTACGAAAAACGGAGCATCCATCTTTCTTGTCTCTCCGTCTACCGTCACCTGCCGTTCCTCCATACATTCCAGAAGGCCAGCCTGCGTCCTGGGCGTCGCCCTGTTGATTTCATCCGCCAGCAGTATATTGGTAAAAACAGGGCCTTCCTTCCAGACAAAGCTCTCTGTTTCCCGACTGTAAATGTGCATACCCGTAATATCAGCAGGCAGCATATCCGGCGTGAACTGGATCCTTCCGAAGTCCACTCCGAGTGAAGCGGACAAAGCCTTCGCCATCTTTGTCTTTCCGGTACCCGGCACATCCTCCAAAAGCACATGCCCGCCGGCCAGAAGCCCGGCCAGAAGCTTTTCCAGCACCTCTTCTTTCCCGATAATCACCTTTCCCACATTTTCCAGAACCTTACTTATATCCTCTCGCATACGCGCGCCTCCCGCTGCCTGTATTCTATACCCATATGTAATACCCGAATCGGAACGAAAAAGCAGGCATACTCCCAACGGGACGATTTTCCCCGTCTGGCTACACCTGCTTTCTCCCCCTTTATTTCAAAACATTAATACGTGCCATCGCTCTTTCCAAAGCCGTCTCCGCCCTTGCCAGATCCGTATTGGATTCATGGCGTTTGATACGTTCCTCAGCTCTTTCCAGCGCTGCCTTGGCACGGTTTTCATCAATTTCCTCAGGCCATTCCACAACCTCTGCAAGAACTGTCACCTTATCCTGCAGAATCTCCACAAAACCGGCATGCAGCGCGGCTTCCCGCCTGCCCTCTTCGGTCGTGATCGTGAGAATGCCCGGCTTGATCATAACGGTCATAGGGATATGGCCTTTGTAGATACCAATTGCCCCTTCCGTGGTATTGAACTCCACCATGCTTACCGGACCTTCATAAAAAATTCTTTCCGGTGTGATGATTTTCAATGTAAAGTTCCTGTCTTCTGCCATAACCGCTCCTCTATCTTACTCATGCGCAAGTGCACCGGCACGCTCCCGTACATCGTCAATACTTCCCGCATTGAGGAAATAGCTTTCCGGAATATCATCATGCTCGCCGTCCAGAATCTCACGGAAGCTGCGGATAGTTTCAGAAATAGGAACATATTTTCCTTCCATACCGGTAAACTGTCCTGCCACAAAGAACGGCTGGGAAAGGAATCTCTGCACCTTTCTCGCACGGGAAACCACCAGCTTGTCTTCTTCAGAAAGCTCGTCCATACCCAGGATAGCAATGATATCCTGCAGTTCATTATAGCGCTGGAGCAGCTCCTGCACGCCTCTGGCCACCTTGTAATGCTCCTCGCCCACAATTCTGGGATCAAGGATTCTGGAAGTGGATTCCAAAGGATCCACCGCCGGGTAAATACCAAGCTCCACGATGGAACGGGAAAGTACCGTAGTCGCATCCAGATGGGCAAAGGTTGTTGCCGGCGCGGGGTCCGTCAAGTCATCCGCGGGTACATATACTGCCTGTACGGATGTGATGGAACCATTTTTGGTAGAAGTGATACGCTCCTGCAAAGCACCCATTTCTGTCTGCAGCGTGGGCTGGTAGCCTACTGCGGAAGGCATACGTCCCAGAAGTGCGGACACTTCGGAACCGGCCTGTGTAAACCTGAATATATTGTCAATGAATAAAAGCACGTCCTTGCCGCCCTTATCACGGAAATACTCCGCCATCGTCAGACCGGAAAGCCCCACTCTCATTCTGGCTCCCGGAGGCTCATTCATCTGTCCGAAAACCATGGTGGTCTTGTCTATAACCCCGGATTCCTTCATTTCATAATAAAGGTCATTTCCTTCTCTGGTCCGCTCACCTACGCCGGTGAATACGGAGTATCCGCCGTGCTCTGTGGCAATGTTACGGATCAGCTCCTGGATCAGAACTGTCTTTCCAACGCCGGCACCTCCGAAAAGACCGATCTTACCGCCCTTCTGATAAGGGCAAAGCAAATCAACGACCTTTATACCCGTCTCCAGCAGTTCCGTTTCCGTGGACTGCTCTTCAAATTCCGGCGCGGGCCTGTGAATAGGCTCATAGCTCACTCCGGCGGGAGCCGGAAGATTATCAATAGGCTCACCCAGAACGTTAAACATACGTCCCAGGGTCTTCTCTCCAACCGGCACACTGATGGGAGCCCCTGTGGCAATTACATCCATGCCCCTCACCAGTCCGTCTGTGGAACCCATGGCAACACAGCGTACAATATCGTCACCCAGATGCTGGGCAACCTCCACTACAAGCGTGCCGCCGCTTCTGGTAGGAATTTTCAACGCTTCGTTTATATCAGGCAGACAGTCCTGTTCAAATTTCACGTCCAGAACCGCGCCGATAACCTGCGTGATTTTTCCGTTTTTATTCTCTGCCATTGTTGTTTCCTTTCCTTTATTTTTACCAGCATTAACTGATCGCAAGCAATCATTAACTGATTGCTTGGGCGCCTGCTATAATTTCTGTCAGTTCCTGGGTGATGGAGCTCTGGCGGGCTCTGTTGAACGCAAGCGTCAGATCGTCGATCATATCCTCCGCATTGCTGGTAGCAGAATCCATGGCCTGCATCCTCGCGCCGTTCTCACTGGCAGAAGCCTCTAAAAGGCCTCCGTAAATCATACTGGTAATATATTTGGGAATCAGCAGATCCAACGCGTCCACTTCTTCCATTTCAAAATTCATGGGCGCTTCCGGCCCTGTAAATTCTTCTTTCTGTCCGGCAGCCTTTTCCCCTGTAACCGTACCGGAATCAGATACGCCTGAAGCAGAATCCTTTTCCGATGAAGACGGCTCCGCGCTTACGGGCAGCAGCCTGTTCATAACGGGAATATGCACTACCGTATTTTTGAATACTGTATAAGCCAGGTAGATTTCACCGATCTCACCCTGTTCAAAAGCCTCCAATACACGCCTTCCGATATGCATGGCATCGTGGTAGGAGGGTTCATCCATAACCTCCGAATAATCGGCGGCAATATGGTATCCGCTGCGTTCCAGCGCATCCTTCCCCTTTTTCCCAACCGCATAAACCACCACATCTTCCTTGGGAAGATCGCCTCTTGTGAGAAGCTTGGTAATATTGGAATTATATCCTCCAGCCAGGCCTCTGTTGGAGGTGATGACAATCACCCCTTTTTTGCTGCCTGTGCCGCCGTCCAGATAGGGGTGCCTGATATTCTCAGACATTCCCAGAATGGACTTTACCGTCTGATACATGGTATCGAAATATGGCTTGGACTCCTCGGCTTTTGTTTTGGCCTTCTGCAGCTTGACGGTAGAGACCAGCTTCATCGCTTTCGTTATCTGCTGGGTACTCTGGATACTTCCCTTCCGTCTTTTAATGTCTCTCATGGAAGCCATACAAATTCACCTGTTCTTTCTATCTGAATTGTGCCTTGCACTCTTCAATGGCCTTGATCAGCGCTTTTTCCGTATCCTCAGAGATCACCTTTTCCGTTCTGATTGCAGCGGGTATCTCAGGATACTTCACATTCAGAAATTCAAACAATTCGCTTTCAAACCTGGTAATTTCCGTTACCGGAATATCCAGCAGGTACTTGTTTGTTGCCGCGAAAATAATAATAACCTGGTATTCAACAGCCATGGGCTTATACTGGGGCTGCTTCAGGACTTCCCTGATTCTTTCGCCCTGCGCCAGCTTCTCCTTGGTGTCCGCATCCAGTTCGGATCCAAACTGGGAAAAGGCTGCCAGCTCCCTGTACTGTGCCAGCTCCACACGGATGGGGGCGGCTATTTTTTTCATTGCCTTAATCTGAGCGGCTCCGCCTACACGGGATACGCTCAAACCGGCGTTTACTGCCGGGCGGAAACCTGCATTGAACATTTCCGTCTCCAGATAAATCTGGCCGTCGGTAATGGAAATAACATTGGTGGGGATATAAGCGGAAACGTCACCTGCCTGGGTTTCAATGATAGGAAGAGCTGTCAGGGATCCCCCGCCGTACTCCTCATTCATTCTCGCCGCACGCTCCAGAAGCCTGGAATGCAGATAGAATACATCTCCGGGATATGCCTCACGTCCCGGCGGTCTCTTCAGCAGAAGGGACAGGGTACGGTAAGCCGCGGCATGCTTGGTAAGGTCATCATAAACCACCAGCACGTCCCCGCCGTTTTCCATCCATTCCTCACCGATTGCACAGCCGGAGTAAGGTGCTATATACTGTAACGGTGCCAGCTCACTGGCAGTGGATGCCACTACCGTCGTATAAGACATGGCGCCGAATTCTTCCAGGGTCTTAACAATTGATGCAACCGTTGAAGCCTTCTGACCGATTGCAACATAGATACACTTAACGTTCTGCCCCTTCTGATTGATAATTGTGTCAATGGCAATGGCAGTTTTTCCTGTCTGCCTGTCGCCGATAATCAGCTCACGCTGCCCTCTTCCGATGGGAACCATGGAGTCGATGGCTTTGATACCCGTCTGCAGAGGAGTATCTACTGATTTTCTCGTAATAACGCCGGACGCAACCCTCTCGATTTTGCGGTATTTGTCCGTCTGAATGGGCCCTTTGCCGTCAATCGGCTGTCCAAGGGCATTAACTACACGGCCTGTCATTGCATCGCCTACAGGAACCTCAACCACCCTGCCGGTGGTCTTAACCATATCGCCTTCCCGGATATTTCTCTGGCTGCCAAGAAGAACGGCACCCACATTATCCTCTTCCAGGTTCAGTACCATTCCGTATACTTCACCAGGAAATTCCAAAAGCTCACCCTGCATTGCGTTTTCAAGTCCGTGGATACGTGCGATACCGTCCGCAACCTGGATGACCGTACCAACTTCCGCCACTTCCAGCTTGGAGGAGTATCGCTCAATCTGTTCTTTTATAACCGAGCTTATCTCTTCTGGTTTTAAATTCATGGACTTTCAACCTTCCTCATATTCCGCCTCAGGGGCGGTTTTCCATTTTCCCGCATACACGGGATCCTCTTTATGAAAGCTGTACTTTCATCAGCTGCCTCTGCAGCCCTTCCAGCTTCGTACGGATACTAGAATCAACCACCCTGTCACCAATCCGGATAACCAGACCGCCAATCAGATCTTTATCAAGGCTGTAATGCAGCTCCATTTTACTGTACTGCGTGGTTTCTATCAGGCGTTTTTCTATCCTGGCCTTCTGTCCGTCGGTAAGCGCCCCGGCGCTGGTAACATATGCCACCCCGATTTTGTGGAAAGCCTTGTATCTGTCCGTATAGTAAGTAAAAATATCATCAATTGCGCCGTAACGGCCCTTGTGAATCAACACCTCCAGAAAACCGTATAAAGTATCGGAAAGCTTTCCTTCAAAAACATTGTGAAGGATTTCAAGCTTTTCATCCCTTCCGATATCCGGATGATTCATCAGGCTGGAAAACCCGGGATTCTCTTTCAGAATTTTCCAAAGAGAATCTATCTCATCCATAAGACTGTCCACGATTTCCTTTTCCATTCCCAGGCTAAACAGCGCTTCTCCGTAAGTCTCCGAAACTAGCTTAGCCATGTGCTATCACCTATTTCCTTAAGAGTTTCATCAATCAGGCTGTCCTGAGCCGCAGCGTCGATGGTATTCCCGATAACCTTGCCCGCAAGCACGCTTGCAAGGGAAACCATTTCATTCTTTACCTCATCGGCCACCTTCTTCTTCTCCAGATCCGCTTCAATTTTGGCTCTGGCTACAATTCTGGCGGCTTCAGCCCTGGCCTCCGTAATAATACGGGTTTCATTGGCCGCTGCCTTCTTTCTGGTAGCGCTGAGGATTTCATCAGCTTCTTTATTGATGTTTGCCAGCTTGTCCTCATATTCCTTTTTCAGAGCGGCAGCTTCTTCCTGGCTGACTCTCGCTTCTTCCAGTTCATTCCGGATTTTATCCTGTCTTTTTTTCAGAAATTCCCTTGCCGGATTAAACAGGAAATAAGACATTGCCAGAAACAGCACAAATACGGCTATTATAGACAATACGGCGTCCGCGAGCAGCTGGAAATCCAGATCAAAAAGACGGGGCGTCATTTCGTCAGCAGTCATTAATACTGCCGTCACTAATTTTGTCGTCAAGATGCAGGCCTCCTTTCATTTCTATTTTTGATTGAGGCCGCACCTTAAATCAGCGGTTTAACGAACATGAGCAGCATGGCAACAAGAAGTCCGTAAAGACCTGTTGTTTCGGCAACTGCCTGTCCAAGAAGCATTGTGGATGTAATATCAGATTTAGCGCCGGGATTGCGTCCTACTGCCGCGGCAGCGTGTCCTGCTGCAATACCCTGTCCTACACCAGGTCCGATACCTGCGATAACCGCAAGACCTGCACCGATTGCTGAACATCCTAAAATAAAGCTTTCATTGAACTCCATAATTTCCTCCATTCTTCCGCATAAAAGCGGTTTTGCATTATTTTTCATCTATGAACAATTACGCCGGTTCCTTCCTGCGCTGTTGTTTCCCTTACTTATCTCCGATAGCATCTGAAATATAAGTCATAGTCAGCATACAGAATACGTATGTCTGAATTGCGCCGGAGAACAGGTCGAAATATACGTGCAGCGCTGCCGGCCATATCACTGCAAACCATTTTAACAATCCATATACCAGAGCCATCATAACGGTACCGGAAAGCACATTTGCAAAAAGACGCAGTGACAGGGATATGGGAACTGCCACATCACCGATAATATTTATGGGTGCCCAGATAGGCCATGGTTCACAAAGGCCTTTCAGGAAGCCTGACACCTTCTGATACTTCAGTTTATTAAAGAAAATCAGAGTAAACGTCAAAAGCCCCAGAGGCAGTGTCACGCCATAGTCCGCCGTAGGCGGCCGCAGGCCGAACAAACCCGAAATGTTGCATATCAGAATAAAAATAAATATCGTTCCGATATAGTTTGCAAACTTTACGGCATTCCTGCCCATTACGTTGTTTATCATACCATCCAGCTTTTCCACAACCATTTCCACAATGTTCTGAAAAAAGCCCGGCACTTCCGAAGCCCGCTTCATTGCCCGGTTTGCAGCTATGGCAAACCCTATAAGCACAAGCATAATAATCAGCAGGCATACATGGGTGGTGGTAATCCACACCTTATGTCCGAAGAAACTGTAAGAAAAGATTCCATGTATCATAAAATCCACTTCCGAATCCGCAGACAGCAAAATACCATTCATTATAAATTCACCTCCTTCTTTTCCATATTTTCGGCACCGTCCGTTCCGTCGGGGTGCCCGTTCCATTCAGGGGGAGCCTGAAGCACAAACGCCTCCCCTTCCCCCTCTTTATCAGGATGCAGACGTCTGTGCACAAAAGGCTGCAGATAAGCCGCCGCCTTTAAACCCATAATTCCCAGAAAAACCGCCAGCGGATTAGCCGCTCTCGTCAGCATTACCACCGCAAAAACCACTACTATCACGGCATATCTGATAAAAGCCGTTTTCCTGATATAGCCCTGGGCTGCGCCTCCCCTGTCCAGCCCCCGATCGAGGGCCCACCACATATGGAAGGCCGAAGCACCTGCCAGCAGGATTCCCAGCCATAATCCCAGACTGTAATCCGCCTTTTCCTTTAAAAACCATACAGGGATCAACTGACAGACGATCCCCCACAGCAGTATGCCCGTCCATAATTCCAGGACAGTTTCATTTACTTTTTCCAGAAGATTTTTCATCATGACTGCCTTTACTCTTGTCCCCAGTTAATTTTTGTGCCAATACATATATGTTCCTGAACCCGGCAAGCGCACCGACAAAGAACAGTATAACCATAAAAAAAGATGTGCCAAGCTTTTTATCCAGAAACATGCCCGCAAAGGAGCACAAAAAGATGGGGACCAGCATATAAATGCCAAACTGCGTTATCAGGGACAAATACCTGAAAACATTCTTATCCACTTCTGTATTCCTTTCGCCGATTATACAACACTAACCCCAGGGTAAAAACACTCATTTATGATTATACCCATTTTCATGGTTTCTGTCTAGCAAAACAGTGGTTTTTTTCATTGACATTTTGTCCGGTTAAGAGTAGTATTTTGGACAAATACATACTTCATTTTCAAACCTTTGGCATACCCTGAACAGACGCAGTCCCTGCGTCCCAAAGGAGGAGGAGGCGCTTATGAAAGATCCCATCCTGTACCGCAGACGTCTGATTCCCGAAGAATGCGTTCTTCTGAAGGATGACAGGATTCTTCTGCATGCAGACAACATTCTGGTAACCAGCTGGCAGGCGCTGAAACCAAGAAAGGATCTTCACCACGGCTATTCCTGCTATTTTTTCAAAGAAGGCTACAAAATCAGCAAATTCTATGCCGCAGACAACACCCTGCTCTACTACTACTGCGACATCATCACCCACGACTATAACGAAAAAACGAACACCCTCATCGTCACAGACCTCCTGGCAGACGTAATCATATACCCCGACGGCTTTGTCAAGGTAGTAGATCTGGCCGAAATATCCCAGGCCCTCTCAGCCAACCTCATCACCATCCCCCAGCTCCAGTCCGCCCTCCTCTCCCTCGACGCCCTCCTAAACCTCATCTACGCCGGCAAACTCGGAGAACTGACCGCCCCCATAAACCGCTTCGATCCAGCCCAAAGCCTGCTCCTTCAGCAATAAACCCTTTATTAAGTTAAAACATCTATTAACAAATTCAATCCTCTACTACACAAAGCCACAGCGGAAGCCTCCATTCCCCGCCATGGCTTTTTTATTAAACAATCAAAAACCTACGCCTGCCAGCTCCCCCACGTTTTCATGAACCGGTCTGCCTCCGGCCTTCGGTCTTCGTCCCCGTGCATTCTGTCTCGACAGGTGCATCTCAAAAAAAGGGAGCTGTTTCTTACCGTTTTGATCCTATAATATATTGCCCGCCCTTAGCGGCGCTGTAAGCGACTAAAGTCGCTCGACGACCAAAGGGAGGAGTTTAAGCCGCGTTGGCAATATATTATAGGAACAAAATGGTTAGAAACAGCCCCTTTTTTTGTCTGCACCTGCCGAGACAGAATGCACGGGGACGAAGACCGAAGGCCGGAGACAGACCGGTTCATGAAAACGTGGGGGAGCCCCCCCGCCGCCCCATTTTTTAATAAAACACATGCCCCCCGATATTGATACCCTCCAGCCCCGGTATCGGCGTCCTGAAATACACACAATTTCCCACATTGGTCATTCCTCTCATCGCCTCATCCGCCGCCCGGTAGCAGCTGGCCGTCGCCCTGTTTTCCGCGAGGGCAAGAGCAAGACGTCCTGTGGACACCGGTTCAAACTGCCGGTTCTGATAAACGACACCTGAAAGAGTGCTGGGATAAACGGAACTGAGCACACGGTTAATCACCACCGCGCCAACCGCCACCTGCCCGTCATAAGGTTCCCCGCCCGCCTCACAATAAATCAGATTGGCAAGCAGATATCTGTCATCCTCCGTAAAGGAAACCTCGGAAATGTCACGCCAGCTGGAATTAGCCGCCAGTCTGGATTTTGCCATTTCTTCCGCCAGCTGCTTCTGAAGAGCGGATATATTCTTATTCTGCTCCTCAATCTGTGCCTCAAGCGCCGCAACCTGGGCCTCTGCACCGGCAATCTGATTGGAATAGCTGCTTATATTTCCCTTTGTTTTATTAATCAGTCCGCTGAATTTTTCATGCTCCGCCTCTGCGGAAGCCTTCATTTCATCCAGCTCTTCCTTTTCCTTCTCCAGACGTGCTTCTGTTTCCTCTACCTGCTTTCTTGTTTCCTTGTACTGGGCAAGCATTTTCTGATCATAGGCGGCAATCTGCTCGAAATATTCTGATTTGTTCAAAAAATCCGAAAAGGAGGAGGACGAAAACAATGCCTCCAGGTACATCTGGCTGTTTTGCTCATACATGAACTGAATCCGCTTTTTCATACAGGTATACTGCCATTCTTCCGTTTTCTTGGCTTCCTCCAGCTCTTCCTGCGTCTTGGCGATTTCATCATTTTTAGCGATAATATTGTTTTCTATGGTTTCCAGGTTATTGCTCACTTCCGTCAGCTGCGTAGTAAGCCCGGCCAGTTCTCCTGCCAGGCCGGTCTTCGCTTCTTCCATATTATCAATATTGGTTTCCGTGGCATTTTTCTGTTCTTCCGTAGCCTGCTTTTCCTGCTTTGCCTTTTCCAGCTTTTCCTTCGTATCAGAAGTGGCTCCAGCCCGGATAACCGGAATGCTGACCAGCAACACAGCCGTCAAAACCCCTGTAAGCAGCCTTCGCCTTCCAGCTGTCTTCATCCCATCTCTCCTCTTATAATTCAATTGTCACATTACGGCCCGCAGATTCATACTGACGGTAAACCACCCCCGCCGCATCCAGCATCCGCTTGGAAGCGCGCACAGCCGGAGTATCCGCATATTTGTCACATTCATATATAACTTCTTTGATACCGCTCTGAATAATTGCCTTGGCACATTCATTGCAGGGAAAAAGGGAAACATAAAGCTTAGCCCCGGCAAGGCTTCCTCCCCGGTAATTAAGAATGGCATTCAGTTCACTGTGAGTGACATAAGGATACTTGGTATCCTCTTCCTCCCCCTTTTTATCCCATGGGAATTCATCATCGGAACAGCCGATGGGGAACCCGTTATAACCCATGGAAAGAATTTTATTATCCTGGCTCACTATGCATGCCCCCACCTGGGTGCTGGGGTCCTTGGAACGCATGCCGGACAGCTTGGCCACTCCCATAAAATACTCATCCCAGGTTATATAATCGGTCCTTTTCATGAAAATTCCCCTTATTTCTTTTATTTTGTACCAAAAATCCTGTCTCCGGCATCTCCCAGGCCGGGAACAATATAGCCGTGATCATTCAGCCTTTCATCCAGCGCTCCCACATACAGATCCACGTCCGGATGCAGCTCCTGCATTTTCGCGATTCCTTCCGGCGCCGCAATAATGCACATGAAATGAATCTTCTTACAGCCTTTATCCTTCAGCATCTGGATGGCTGCTACGGATGAACCGCCTGTAGCCAGCATGGGATCCACAACGAAAACCTCTCTGTCCGCACAGTCTGCGGGAAGCTTGCAGTAATATTCCACGGGTTCCAGCGTTTCCGGATCACGATACAGGCCGATATGCCCGATTTTGGCTGCCGGAATCAGGTTCAGCACACCGTCCACCATTCCCAGGCCGGCACGGAGGATAGGCACAATCGCCATTTTCTTTCCCTTCAGCTCCTTCACTGTGGTGTCACAGATGGGTGTGGTGATTTGCACATCAGCCAGCGGCAGGCTCCTTGTGGCCTCATAGCAGATGAGCATGGCAATTTCACTGATTGTCTGCCTGAAATCCTTGGTGCCCGTTTCAATTCTCCTGATGTACCCGATTTTGTGCTGAATCAGCGGATGATCCATGATTACTACCTTTGCCATAATATTTGTCCTCCTGTATGTTTTTATACCTTTACCTATCTTCCGGCGTCCCTGAGGGACATATCCGCGTCCCTTTTATCCTTTTTATTCAATAGCCTTTACCCTTCGGGCATGCTTTTCTTCCCCTGAAAAAGGAGTGCCTAGAAATGTTTCCACAATGCCCAGAGCCAGGTTTTTTCCTATTATGCCCGCTCCCATAGCCAGCATATTCGCATCGTTATGCTCTCTGGTAAGTCTTGCAGAAACTGTGTCCGCACAAAGCGCACAGCGGATTCCCTTCACCTTATTCGCCACAATGGAAATACCGATACCTGTGGTACAGATAACAATTCCCATATCACACTCTCCGCCTGCCACCGCTTCCGCAGCCGCCCTTCCGTATTCCGGATAATCACAGGACTCCTTTCCCATACATCCGAAATCCTTAAAAGCAATCTCTTTCTCCTTTAAGTATCCGATTACTTCCTGTTTTAAATCATAACCGCCGTGGTCACTTCCTAATGCTACCAGCATAAACGCACCTTTCCGCCTTCCGGCTTTTATTATTTGAATGATAATTGCTTATCCTTCCATCATACTGTAATAATCCGGTGTCCCGCCGCTTTCAGCAGCCGGTTCATAATCGCCTGCCCCATTCCATAGGAAGAAAAGGATTCCGTATACATCACTTCCACCTCTTCATCATCAAATTCCCTCAGAATCCGATACAGGCTATGGGCAATGGCTTCTTCATCCTCACGGCTCCCCACGCTCTTCACGCTGTCGGCCGTATAACGGGCAAAAGTCTCATCCGTTGCGATTACTCCGGTTTTCTTTCCTTCCGCCGCCGCACGGGCACAAAGACTGTTAATGTGCTCCACAACAGTCTCTTCACTGCCTTCCACAATGGAAAGCTCACCCTTGGGTGCATAATGCCTGTATTTCATACCCGGGGCCTTGGGACGCTGTGCGGTGGTCCCGTCCAGAATCGTCTGATCCAATTCCACCTTTCCCAGCACCTTCTCCAGCATTTCCTGCGTCACATAGCCGGGACGCAGTATGATGGGTTCCGGCCCCGACACATCCACAATCGTGGATTCCAGGCCGATTCCCACGGCTCCGCCGTCCAATATCATTTCTATTCTGCCGTTCATATCCTCTGCCACATATTCCGCCATCGTGGGGCTGGGTCTCCCCGATGCATTGGCACTGGGTGCTGCCACAAAGCCTCCGGCCGCTTCAATAAGCCTCCGTGCCGCCGGATGGGATGGGAAACGGATCGCCACCGTATCCAGCCCTCCTGTGGTTTCTTTGGGAACCGTATCCTTTTTCTGCAGAATCATGGTCAGGGGCCCCGGCCAGAAGGCTTCGGCCAGACGCTTGGCCTCCTCCGTCACGGGCTCCGCAATCCGGTAAATATCCTCCCATCTGCAGATATGCACAATAAGAGGATTATCCGAAGGCCTTCCTTTGGCCGCATATATTTTTTTGGAAGAATCCGGATTCAGCGCATCTCCCCCAAGGCCATAAACCGTTTCCGTGGGAAATGCCACCAGACCGCCGGCCTTCAGGATATCTCCTGCCCGGCGGATTTGCTCCTCATCCGCATTGTCTCCTTTTATCACCGCATATATCGTATCCATAGTACCGCTTTTCTTCCCCTTTCCAAAAGGGAAACTTTATTCCCTGCCGCCTGAAAATCCGCCGACAGGCTTACTTCCTGGACATTATACCACATTCAGTACTGATGTAAAAGGAAAAAAAGCCCGGCACTTTTTATAAAACCGCATAAAAGCGGCCGGACTTTTCCTGAGTCCTGCCGCTTTCTTATACTTCCCTTTTTATTTTTTACCAAAGCTGCAATTCCTGCCGGCCGGTAATTTCACACAGCGATCCCTTCCAGTATACACCTGCGGATATCCCATCCGGTAATTCCACACACATCCTGCCCCCATTCCGGATTATTTTCACCCTGCCCATGGGTGTATTATGCCATGCACTGAATTCTTTTACACGGTCCGAAAAGCAGGGCCTCAGTACAATCCGGCTCCAGCCCGGTTCGCATTCCTCGGGAACAAGTCCTGTCAGCGCCTTAAACATCCATGCTCCCACGGCGGAACGCATATGATGATTCAGGGAGCCCTTATTCCCGCTCCAATGCTCCCAGAGAGTGCCTCCCCCATTCTGAAGCATAAAGGCCCAGCCCGGGAATTCTTTCTGTCCCGCTATCTTCAGCGCATCTTCCTGATATCCGTAACGGGTGAGCATTTCCAACGTATAAACCGAACCGAAAATACCGCCTCCCGCCCGGTACCCCTTCCTGCGCACAATACCGGCTAACTCTTTTGCTTCCTTTTCCGGATTTTCCGATAACCCGAAAAACAGGACACAGCTCAAATAACTCTCCGTTCTATTGCAGGCTCCATAATAATCCCTCATTATCGCCGCCTTTACATAATCGGCCAGTGCCTTCCACTCCTTTTCATCTCCTTTTTGGAGAAGTGCGGATATCTGCTCCATAATCTGTGCCATACGCATCACAAAGCAGCTCAGTATCATCCCGGCAGGGCATACCTCCTGTGATTCATCCGGCAGGAAGTCTCCCAGCCCGCTTTTACAGATTCCGTCCTCCGATATCTGCTGTGTGTAACGCATGTATTTTTTCATTGCTTCATAGTAACGCTCCGGAATTTCTTTTTTCCCCGTAAACCGGTATAGCTGCCATGGAATAAAAATCAGCGCCCCATCCCAGGTCGGCCCGCTCTGATAGTTATATCCATAGACGCTTGTGGGCGCAATGCACGGAAGCTGCCCGCTCGGCCACTGACAATCCGCCAGACTGTCAAGATACTGCAGATAAGCATCCTCCATATCCAGATTCAGCAGGGCAAATTCACAGGACATATGGGCATCCCCGGTCCATCCATTCTTTTCCCGATGGGGACAGTCAGTAGGGATATGATGGAAATTGGTTTTTACCGACCACAGCGAAGCATCATATATACTCTGCAGTACAGGATCCGAACACTGAAGGCCCCCTGCCGTTTTAAAAACCGTATAAAATACACGGGCCCTGATCTGCCGGACGGCCGCCTCTCCCTTCACCTGTACATAACGAAAACCTTTATAACTGAATTCGGGATGCCATGATTCCTCCTCATCACTCCCTTTTCGATAAAAATCGATCTGGTTTCTTGGAATGTCACAATGGCGTTTAATCAGCGTCTGATCGATATTTCCCTGTCCGTCAAGCCGCTCTCCATACAGGATTTCCACCGTATCCCCTTTCTTACCATCCAGGGTTATTTCCACATCTCCGGAAAGATTCCGTCCGAAATCATATACTCCGTTTTTCACCGATACCGGCTGTCTGTATTCCTGAATCCGTATTCCAGGCAGCTTCTGCTCTTTCAGGATTCCTCCCGGTCCTTTGGCTATTACCGCCTGACTCCATTCCTTTTCTTCTGCTCCGGCATCATAGTTTTCTCCGAAACGTACGGAATTATAGGTCCACCTTCCCTCCCTGCACTGCCATTTTGTATCCGACCATAAGATAAACTGACCATCGGCATAAATCTGGCATATCAGCTGAAGATGATTTTTCCACACTGCATGTTCAAAATCAAAGCAATCTTCTCCCGGCTCATGAAACCAGCCGTTTCCCAAAGTCACCTCTATTTCATTGCTTCCCTCTGTCAGAAATTCCGTTATATCACAGGTATTATAGAGCACAGTCCTGTCATAAGCGGTAAAAGCAGGCTGCAGAAGTTCCTCCCCCACCCGCTTCCCGTTTATTTTCAGGTAATAAAAACCAAGTCCGCAGATATCTATGGATGCACTTTCCGGTCTTTTCGCCAGGCTGAAAATCCTTCGAAAAACCGGAGTGACATTTTCCGGACACGTTTCAAACATAATCCATTTGGCCTTCCATTCTTTCATACCAGTCTCCTCTATTTCATCTCCGGATACTCCCGGAAATAGCCTGCCGCTTCCAGCTCACACAGCAGCTGCTGTTCTTCTCCGTCAGATAAATCCACAGCCGGTTTTTCCGCTTTTCCCAAAGAAATCCCCTTTCGGTTAAAAAGAAATTTCATAGCCCGGATCTGCCCGTATTTTAAAAGAACTTCGATGATATTGTCCGCCTGGAACTGCCAATTCCGGGCAGACTTCATATCACCTTCCCTGAAAGCCCCATAAATCTTTTTGTAAATACCCGGCATAATGTTATAGGTGGAACCGATTCCCCCGTCGGCTCCCATAACAAGTCCGCAAAGCAGCGTTTCATCCGGCCCGTTCAAAAGATTGATGTTTCCGCCCTGAAGCCTGGAAATACGAAACAGCTCATAATAATCATTCCTGGTAAATTTCATCCCGATGACCCCTGGCAGCTCAAGGACTTTTTCCATCAGGACCGTGGGATCCTGTTCCCCCAGCATATAATTGACATAGACCAGCATGGGAATATCCACGGCCTCCGACAGCTGTCTGTAATAATCCACTGTTTCTTCCATACCATAGCGGTATACCGGAGGAGGAGTCGCAGATATGGCATCCGCCCCGGCCTTTTCCGCCTGTCTGGCCAGCCGGATCCCTTCTCTCACCGAATATGCCCCAATATGTACAATACAACGGCCCCGGCCGTCTATGGCCCTCAGGGCCTCTTTTGCCAGCTCTTCCCTCGCTTCCGTTTCCATACTATAGCATTCTCCCGTAGCTCCCCCTATATAAAATCCATCCGCTCCATGATACAGTTCCCAGTCAATGAGTTTTTTCAGCCCATCTCTGCGGATAATCCCCTCCTCTGTTATCGGAGTGAGAAGAGCGGGAAAAATCCCCTTAAAAATCTTGTTGCTGTCCCATTCTTTTTTCATTTTGGCCCCCATCTGTATGCTTTGACGTATTTTTCAGCATGTAAAACTACAAACATCCTTCCTTCAGCCCTTTACCCCGCCGATCGTAATCCCTTTCACAAAAAATTTCTGACAGCTTAAAAAGATAATCAGCATGGGAAGCGTGGCTATCATGGCTGCCATCAGCTGATAGCCTGTATTGGTTATCTGACCCTGGGAAAACAAAGCGATCCCGATAGGAGTTGTCCGAAGCCCTTTATCTGCAATCATAATCAACTGCCACAGATAATCGTTCCAGGCGCTGAAAAAAGAAAAAATACCGAGTGCACCGAGTGCAGGCAGAGCCATAGGCAGTACAATCCCAATAAATCTCCTGATCTCCCCGCATCCGTCTATCTCCGCCGCCTCCAGCAGCTCTGTCGGAATGCTTCCCATAAACTGCCTGCATAAAAACACACCGAATGCAGGAGACACAGTAGTCAGTATTAAGCCTATCCTTGAATTTGTCAGATGAAGCTTCATGGCCACAAGATAATTGGGTATCAGAAGCATCTGCCTCGGCAGAAGCATGGTTGCAATCACAAGGGCAAAAATGAGCTCCTGCCCCCGGAATCTTTTTTTAGCGAAAGCATATCCTGCCGTTGCACCGATAAAAACAGTAATAATCGCCGTTCCCAGGCTGACCGCCGTACTATTGGCAAGCCATAACAGAATCTCCGTCTTCTGCCACACATAAGCGGCATTTTTTCCTGTCAGGTTCCGAAAAGGATTCAGATCCGGAGGTATGAGCTGTAAGGCCATCTGGCTTTTAAAGGCTCCCGTTATCATGACATAATAGGGGAATAAAAAAACCAGTATCAGCAGTATCAGCAAAGTAAATGAAACCCATTTTCCTATTTTCTTAGTCTTCATAATCCCTCCTAATACTCAACGGCTTCCTGCTTCATCATGCGGAATTGAAGAAAGGCAATAACCGCCGTGATTAAAAACAGGATAACCCCGATTGCAGAAGCATACCCAAAGCTGCCATTCTGGAACGCGCTGGTATATACCAGCATCAGAAGTGTGGAGGTCTTAAAGCTGGGCCCGCCGTTTGTCATCAGATAAGGTACCGCAAAAATCTGCAGCATCCCTATGGTACTGGTTATTAAAATATAAGTAGTGGTTCCATGCAGCAGTTTTAAAGTAATACGAAAAAATATCTGATTTTCTGAAGCCCCGTCAATCCTGGCGGCTTCAAAATAACAGTCGGGAATACCATTAATGGCTGCCGTATACAGAATAACCGGCTGTCCCAGCCCATAGGTGCATATCAAAAGGGCCAGCAGCGGAATCGCTGTTTTGGGACTGTCAAACCAGGATACCGGAGTGAGGCCGCATATACGGAATAAGCTTGCAACCAGTCCGAATGTAGGAGAAAACAGGAAGTTCCACACAATGACCAGCGCCACCTGATTCGTGACCGACGGAAGATAAAATACCGCTTTGGCAAAAGCATTCATCTTTTTCCCACGAGTGCTCAAAACCTTGGATATCCAAAGAGAAACCATGACGGTAACCGGCAGTATAATAACTGCATAACCGAAAGTGGCGGATACACTGCGCCAAAAGGCCTCGCTTCCAATAGCCTGCCTGTAATTATCCCAGCCGCAGAAAACCGACCTGCTTATGGTATAGTCATAAAAGGATACCTTAAAACCATACAAAAACGGATATACAGTAAAAACAAGGAAAAAGCAAAACCAGGGCAAAAGGAATAAATATCCCCATTTTTCTTTATGTAATTGTTTCATTCGGGACTCCTTTCCAAGTCAGCTCCTGTGCAGGAGCCCTTCCCACAGGTGCAAAAGGGGGAAGCACCCTGGGGCACTTCCCCTCTTGCCTATTGCTGCAGTGTTTTTGCTATTACTTCATCTCCTGATGTCTTCCAGTCTCTTATCATATCTTCCGCATCCTTATCTCCGGTAAAATAAGACTGGAGCTGTACATAGAATGTCTCTCTGAAATCGGACCACCAGGGTTCCAGAACACCGATGGAAGAATCCGCATATGCCGCCGTACTGGCTGCCGCACGTTTTGCCTGTTCATTCAGCACTTCATCTCCGTAATCCACATCCAGATCCTTTAGTACGGTGGAGTTTCCTGTCTGAACACATACCTCCTGGCTGTATGCCTCATTTTCCAGAAAAGTCTGAATTACCTTACGGGCCGCTTCTATTTTTGTTTCATCTCCATTATTCTTAAATACGGTAAATCCTGTGCTTCCCCAGCTCATAACATGGGGATCCGCCTTTCCGTCCGGTGTTGGAATTTCATAAATATCCACATCAAAGGGCTGGATATCGCCGCTGTCAATCTGTTTTTTTACATTGACTGCTTCCCCTGTTCCCGTACTGACAAACATACAGGCCAGTTTCTGGCTGTACCAGTTGGGACGGATGTCATTATCCACAGTGGTTGCTGCACCTGCGGGAACCAGGTCCTCCTCTATCAATGTACGGAACAGATCGAGGGTAACCGCTGCTTTAGCTTCATCCACAGCCATTTCCGTATGCTCTTCATTGAGAATGCCGCTTCCCCCGCTCATCAGGAAGGAGTAATATACAGAGTCTGACGATTTGCTTCCTGCAAAAAGCTGTGTGGCATATATATTCTGTTCTTTCCCTTTTTCTCTTGCTGCCCTGCAGAATTCCAGGAACTCCTCATATGACCAGTGAATCTTATCCTCCGGCAGAAGATCATAAACGCCCAGTTCCTTCGCCAGGGACACATTTACCGTTATGTTATAACCCTGAGACAGATTAATGGGAATATACCCCTGAATACCATTCAGCTTCCCTGTATCCAGCACTCCGTCATACAGCAGGGAACTGAGTTCCTCTGCTGTGGCAGAAAGATCTGCTGCCAACCCTCCGCCGATTGCAGGCGCAATTCTGGAATACGTATCCAGATACAGATCCGGCGTGGCTCCGGTAGCCATGGCAACCGTAACCTTCTCAGGCCCCGCATCCCATGTCAGAACCTCCGTATTCAGGATGATTCCATACTTATCCTTTACTTCCTGAGCCAGATCCCTGCTCATTTTTTCATCAAAGCCTTCATATAATGGCATATACCAGAAAGTAACTTCCGCTCCTTCCAAATCTGTCTGCTGTGTATCCGCCGCAGTTTCCTTTTCAGCAGCATCGGAAGCAGCCTGGCTTTCCTCTCCTGATGCAGCCGTCGTATCCTTTGTTTCCGCCACCTCCGCCTTATTTCCGCATGCCGTAAGCATCACACCTGCGAGCATTAACGCAAGCAGTTTTTTCCCATTCTTTTTCATAGAACCCCCTCTCTGTCCGTCCCTGCGGACATCGATTTCTTCCGTAAACAGATACCAATCTTGCAAGATAGCTATATTATAATTTTTTAAGCATAACGATAAAATCAGGCCTGTTTGGAAATTCTCCGGATTTTTATGTTAAAATTCCTCACATTTTCCTAATATTCCGGATTTTCCGCATATTCCCGAGGTCTTTTCCCCGTAAGCTTTTTAAATACTTCATAAAAATAAGAAGGATTGCTGTATCCGGCTTCCAGAGCTATCTGATAAATTTTCATATTGCTGTTTCTCAGAAGCTCTTTGGCCTGTTCAATCCTGACCATATTCAGATATTCTACAAAGGTAAAACCTGTTTCTTCCTTAAAAAGGCTGCAGAAATAAACGGCGGAAAGGCCGATAGCCTCGCTGACCTGAGACAAATTCAGTTCTTCTTCCTTATAATGTTCCCGGATATATAGCTTCGCCTTTTCTATTACTCTTTTGCCTTTTTTCTGGCTTTGCTGCTGTTTATATGCTTTTATCTGCCCGCATACATCCAGCAGCACTCCCTGCAGCTCCAGAGGCTCTCTGCACTGAAGCAGTGAAAAATAAGGATCCTCCGTGAAACAGCCTTCCATATCCCAACGGATTTCCTGACATGAGGTCAGTATTTCCGACAGCAGCTTGATACACTCCTTTTGAATACAGGAAAAAGAACCCTTAGAAGCGATCATCAGACGGTTCATATAATTTCCTATCGCCTGTCTGATATCCAGAAAGCCTGAAGAATCCGAGTAACGGAGTACCTCTGCCATCTCTTTTTCCAATCGGATAGGCTCCCGCTCCTCCAGAACCAAAACGTTTTCTATCATAGTCACATGATTCCTGCCATATATATTGCTGTAATCCAATGCCTGTCTGGCTCCTTCGCAGCTCACAGGCAATTTTTTCATACTGTCCACCAGACTGCCTATCCCTGCCTGAAAATCATAATGGGAATAGGTCTGAAGCTTGTCCCGTACCCTCATCATCATTTTTTCCGCCGCTTCTTTGTCAGGATTCTTCATCTGAATAAAAACGAACCCCTGTGAAAAATCTTTCCAGAGAACCCGGCATACCAGGTGGTATTCGTTTCCGATTTCCGATATCATGTTCTGAAGAGCGAACTGGAATATCTCCTTATCCGCAATTTTCATACGTCCGAAATCAGGAACCAAAGCCACTACCTGAAAATTACTTCCCACTATTTCCAGATTCAGCTTGTCCATATGCAGCATCAGTTCTTCCTCCGTCTCCTCTGCACCTTCCAGCACTTCCAGCATATATCTGTCCTGAAGGAGCGGAAGGTTTTCCTGAAGGATCTCTTCCATACGCTGGAACTTTGCCAGCTCCTCCGTCTTCTTCTTGATATTATCCACAGCCTTCTGCAGGGCACCGATAAGCTCACCCGAATCCAGAGGCTTTAAAAGGAAATCCACGGTACCGGCTTTAATAGCCTCCCTCGCATATTCCAAAGTCCCAAAGCCGGTAATGAGCACAATCTGAATATCCTTTTCCCTCTCTGCAAACCTTCGGGCCAATTCCATTCCGTCTATTAGCGGTATATTAATATCTGTCAGGACAATATGAGGCTCATATTGCATGAAAAGAGCCATCGCTTCCTCACCTTCCGAAGCTTCGGCTGCCAGCTCAAGTTCCATGCTCTCCCATGGGATGCTTTCCTTTATATGTTCCCGGATCGCCTTATCATCATCAATTATCATCAGTCTGTACATGTTCTGTCATCTCCTCCGGTATGGTCAAAATAACTTTTGTATATTCTCCGAATTCACTTTCCAGGCACATAGTGCATCGGGGACCGTAATATAGCTTCAGTCTCCTGTACACATTCCAGAGCCCGTAACTGTTTCCCTGGCATTTTTCTTCCCGTATTGCTTCCTCTATCCGCATGGTTTTATCCTCCTCCATTCCCATGCCGTTATCCGTAATCTCTATACAGATTCCGTTTCCATCCCCACTTTCCACCCGGGCCATGCTTATCCGGATCCATCCGTCATTTATATTTCCTGAAAACGCATGAAGATAAGCATTTTCCACGATTGGCTGAAGGGTAATACGAGGTACCCTGACAGAAAGAAATTCTTCCGCAATATCCGTTATCAGTTCAATTTTCTTCCCTCTGCATAACATCTGCAGCCGCATATAATAGCTTATGTGATCAAGTTCGGTACGTATGGTATGAAAGGCATCCCCTTTCCCCAATGACAGCTTGAAAAATCCGCTCATGGAACGCAGTATCTGCAGGGCCATATCCATATTACTTTTTTCCATATAAAAAATAGCCACATCCAGAGTATTATACAAAAGATGCGGGTTGATCTGCGCCTGAAGGAACCTGATCTCTCCGAACTGGATTTGTTTCTGCTTTTTCTTATCCTCCGCAATATAGCCCCGAATATCATCCAGCATTTTATTATAGGTTTTTCCCAGGTAATCCACTTCATCCCTGCTTTTCCCCTGATACCTCAGCTCCAGATTGCCGGCTCCCGTACGTTCCATAATATCCTTTAAATGCTTGATATTACGGGTTAATCCCCGGGAAATGAAATAAGCGGCCGCCATGGAAAGCAAGGTGCATATTCCTGCTGCCGCAAGCATGGTGAAAAAGACAGTATCCTGTGTGGTTTTCAGGATCGTATTTTCCGGAACCGCAGCCAGATACCATCCCTTGTCCCCTACCGGAACATAAAAAAGCGCACCGGATTCCTCCTCCTTCAAATCAACCCTTTTTCCGATTTCCGCTCTGTCTCTCGCCGAAATCACAATGCCGTCTTCATCAGTCAAAAAGCTCTCCTCACCGAAAAAAGAATACATATCCTCCAGAACCTTTTCTTTCACATAGAACACCAGCATTCCTACCGGTTCATTAGAACCGGTATCCCGCAAAATACGCACATTCATAAAATAGGGTTCCCTGATACCATTCTGCAGATCTATTGCCATGGGGATCCATAATGCATAGCTGCTTTCCTCAGAAAATCCTTTTTTATATTCCTCTATTACCTCCATACAGCTGTCATAGTCATAATGCCCGAAATTATTTTCCAGGCCTGCGGAAACAGAAAATCCATCCTTACGGTACAGAGTAATCTGGCTGATGGATGAGGCGGCATTCAAAATTCTCAGGAAATTGCCATATACCTGATTATGCAGCCCCACAGGATCCTCAACCGCATGCTTGCTCAACAATATATTTCTCATATCCTTGTCAAAAAAAAGTGAAATCGCCGTATATTCCGCTGCATCCATTTTTTCCACAATATTCTTTCCCGCAATCTCCAGATTTGACTCCTGAAGCAGCCGGTTCATTCTTACTGCTTCCGATCTGAATCTTGTATAAAGAAGTGCAATACCTAAAAACATGATAATCAGACTGGTAATAAACAAGCTTCCTGCTATTTTCCGCATCAGGCCGGACCGTTTTTTCAATATGCATACCTCCTTTGTGTAGAAACACCCAATTTCAGCATAACATATCTGTTTTTCCAAGCCTATCAGGAATCTTATCATTTAATCTGGTAAATTAAGGTCACAGGTTATTTCTCCCTCGTATTAAGATACTGCATGATCGACATATGAATATTCCAGGCCACCTTCTCCTGATAATAATTATCACAAAGCTTCTCGGCCTCGGCGCTGTTGGACAGGAAACCGCACTCTACAATAACAATCGGTTTTCCCGTTTTTTTCAGCAGGTAATAACTGTCGTTAGCCTTGGCCTGCCGGTGATTCTCCGGATCCAGATACTGTATCATCCGGTTTTGGATCATCTCCGCCAGCTCCTTGCTTTTTACACTTCCATTGTAATAAAAAACCTGGGCGCCGTTCACATACTCCTCGCCGTAGCTGTTCTGGTGGATGCTGACCGCCAGATTAGGCTGTGCCTCTTCTATAATCTGAATCCGGCGTTTCATATCCTGCACCTTTTTATTGGAGGCATTTTCGTCGTAAAGGCCTCCGTCGCTTTCCCGTGTCATGACTACCTTCACATCCGACGCTTCCAGAAACATTTTCAGCTTCTCTGCAATCTGCATGTTCACTTCTTTTTCCAAGGCCCCGTTTATTCCGATTTTTCCCGGATCATCTCCTCCATGCCCTGCATCTATGACCACGCAAAACTGCTCCGTCTTCTGCGCCGTTCCTTCATTGACCAGCACAGCCGCCTGCCTTGCGGCAAAAAAAACGGACGTACACAGAATAATCGTCACTACGCCCTTAAGAAGCTGTTCTTTAAGTTCCTGCCTCATAGGAACCTCCCGACTTTTGCTTATTCCATTCTATGTCCTTCCCATAAAAATAAGAACCCATCGACGGCTCCTTTCCTTTACAGAGCAAATATAGATCGAAAAAATGTTTTGCCCGCAGCCTTAGCAGGCAAAACATTCTCTTTTTATAACATATTCGTTTATTTCAGGCTCAGCTTCAGCCGTTAGCGAAACCGGACAAAACATCCCATACCTCAGGATGTCCCTTTTCATATCCCAGCTTCCATGCAGCCACACCGCCTATATTATAGCTTTTCATGATATTCATCTTAACTTCCAGAGACCTGGCATCTTCGATCCAAACCTGATAGAAGGAATCACCATCCTGTACCTCGGCATAATTCTGACAGGTATCCTCATCCCAGACCGCCTCTATATTTCTGTCGGAAAGGAACTTCTGTACAGCGCTCATACCTACGGCCTGGCTCTTCACCTCACCGCCGGACGTTTCCCAAATCCGCGTGTAGAAGGGTACGGCATTAATCACTTTCTCCGGAGGCACGGACTGGACCATGGTGCTGATCCCTTCCTCCACATAACCGATGGAAGCCACGCTGCCCGGCTCCTGGGAACCGCCGTAATGCTCATCATAGCCCATAATAATTACGTAATCCGCCACTTTCCCCTGTTCCTTCCAGTCATAATGAGCATTGTAATTCTTAGGCACATAATTATCCACGGAAAGCACCAGGTTATTCGCCCTGCAGGATATGGACAACTCTCTTAAAAACTCCACATAATCTTCTCCTGCTTCACTGCTCACCTGCTCCAGATCCACATTAATCCCGTCAACTCCCAGGGCAAGCGCCTCATTTACAAGGCCCTCAATCAGCTTAGCCCTCTTACTTGTATAGGATAAAATTTCTTTTGTATTCACATCATAGGTAAAATTGTCCAGAAGCGCCCATACTTCAAGCCCTCTGCTGTGAGCCTTGTTTACATAATCCGTACTTCCGATGCTCACAAAATTTCCATCATCATCGCTCAGGAAAAACCAGGTCGGGGATATTACATTCATACCGGTAATGCCCTCCAACACCGATTCCAGTGTGGAGTTGGCGGATTCACTGGTAACCTGATGCCATCCCAGATTGATTTTATAATCCCTGCGGATACTGGTATATTCCGGTTCCTGATAGTCTGTTACCGGGATAAGCGTCTCGCTGTGCTGGTTCGTCAGCCGCTTATTCTCCACATATCCCAGAAATCCATCCTCAGTAGCCACCTTGCTCCAATTTTCCATTTCTTCCAATATAACGACCTTATCTCCGGCTGTCATATCCGTAAGAATATCGCTTTTTACACCGCCCTGATAGCGGACAGCGGTATCCTTCCCGATTTCCGCCGCCTGATGCTCATTCCAAATGGTAGTGAGTACAGCCCTGTTAGGTTCCTGATATAATGTATAGGAAAAATTGGTGAATTTCTTTACATAGTCAAGCGCTACATACATTATGCCATTATCCAGAAAAGCGGGAATGTATCCTTCTTCTCCGGAAACGCCTGCCTCCGCCCGGATAATGGAATCCGGAGTGGTATATAAAAGCAGCCCTTCGTTATAATCGGCATAAAACCGGTCATTAAGGTACTCATGCACCGTATCCAAATCCAGATAGCATCTGCCCTCTGACAATTTTCCTTTTTCTTCTTTAATTTCATTATTTAATACGAGGGCCACATCCTCCCCCGTTTCCAAACCATAATATGCATTCAGGTCCATCCTCTCTTTGGAATAAGAGAAACGTTCCAGAATCTTCGTCCCTGCAGTAATGGCAATAATCACGATAATAAGGACGACAGCGATTATTACCGGAAGCTTTTTTTTCATTATCCGTAACCTCCTGACCGTCCTTATTATAACAGACTATTTAAACATCGTCATTACCTATTTTTACATAAATCGACAGAAATTGACTCTTCCATATTCCGCAGCGGCGGTACGGGGGACCGCTTTTGTGCGGATAACGGAATTCGTGATTTTTTAGTATTTTGATTATGAATCAGATAGGAAACAATTCTATTGTTTGGCAATAAGAGTTATTAACGGTATTTTACCTTATCATACCGTACTTCCCGCAATTTGCCATCCGTATCGGTGACAAAATCGGGCATGTAGACGGCATCTTCGCTGACAAAAAATTTCCTGGCGATTTCCTCCGGGGAAGCAGGCCTGTCTTCAAGATATAAATTTACACCTTTATTGTGCATTTCCCTTAAGTGCTCCTCCAGCTTAATCTCGTCATCCTCTTTGTGCATGTCTAACATCCTCCGTAATTTCTATACGAAAAAAATACCCTCAGCAAAAACTGCTGCTCTCCAAAAGGAACGTGATATATAAATGGATATTCTTCCGTATGACTGTTACGGCAATGACGACATTTAAACAGAAAAAAATAAGATGCTCCAGGACATGTATCGCGGAATAAGATAAAAAAAACAAATACAACATGAATTTTGCGAATTAAACGGAACTTAGTGATAATTTTGGAAATGATTTTTACCACGACAAGCACATAAGCCTGTAAGACATCCTCATACTATATAGATGAGGAGAAGATATAGCGCATGCAGGAAAAATCCGATGCAACTATAATGTTTGCTTAAAATATGATATAATAGAATCATAATAAATGAGATATTACAACATCTCATTCCGGCTGAAAACCGCCCTCCTTCTGACACTGATTGTCCAGAAGCATCTCTGAATGAAATTATATCCGAAAAATGGAAAAATATCAAGCAAAAATCTTAAAAAAGTTTAAACAGTTACTCAGGACGCTTGACTTATTTCTTTCTTAAGTATAATATATTTGATAATTGCAGATACTATACAGATATGTTCATTTTACAGGCATTTTCAGTCACACAAGACAACAATTTCAATATCTTTATATTAAGGATGTGAGAACATGAAAATTGAAAAAGTAAATGATCATCAGATTCGTTGTACACTTACAAAAGCTGACCTGGCAGATCGTGAATTAAAAATCAGCGAGCTTGCCTATGGTACGGAAAAAGCAAAAAGCCTTTTCCGCGACATGATGCAGCAGGCATCCCTGAAATTTGGTTTTGAAGCAGAAGATATTCCGCTTATGATAGAAGCTATCCCTCTGAACTCCGATTGCATTGTACTCATCATCACTAAAGTGGAGGATCCGGAAGAGCTGGATACCCGTTTTTCCAAATTCGCGCCAAGCGTTCAGGATGATGAGAGTCTGGATGACATGATCCAGGATCTGAATGAAGGGGCTGACGATGTGCTCGATTTATTCAAGCGTATTCATGAAGGACGCGTCAATGGCTCACAAAACGGACAGAAGGCTTCTTATCAGGATGCGGGAACAGCAGAAGATGCGACCGGCAAAGAAAATTCTGCCGACAGCCTGGCATCAGCTGATTCCTCACTCAATCTGGCAAAGATTTATTCCTTTGATTCATTGAATCATTTAACAAGGCTCGCCCATATTTTGAACGGCTTCTACCACGGTGTAAATTCCCTTTATAAGGATGGAAGTACCGGACGATATTTCCTTATCGTCACAAGTTCCTCTCATACACCCGAAGAATTCAATAAACTCTGCAACTGCCTGTCCGAATATGGACGCCAGGAAAAATCAGTACCCGCCGGAGCAGCTTATTTTGAAGAACACTACGAACTGATAATCAGCGAACGCGCTTTACAGAACTTAAGCAAAATTTAATCCATTGCAAAGGAACACCGCGCTTTTATAAAGCGCGGTGTTCTGCATTAAGCAATAGCTCTTCTTTTTGTAAAAATGACTTTTCCGGCGTAAATATTTCCCCATCCCGGATTTCAATAATTCTTTTACAACGTTTTGCTATACTTATATCATGTGTCACAATCACAATGGTTTTCCCCTCCCTGTTTAATTCCAAAAACAACTCCAATATTCTGCCGGAGGTCTCTGTATCAAGGGCTCCGGTAGGTTCGTCTGCCAGAATAACATCCGGATTGTTCACAATTGCCCTCGCAATCGCAATTCTCTGCTTCTGTCCGCCGGACAGTTCATTTACAGGACAGTCTGCCATCTCCTCCATATCCACTTTTTCCAGGGCTTCAAGAGCTTTCTCCTCTTTTCCCTTTATTTTTCTCCTGGAAAAATCCAGAGGCATCATTACGTTCTCCAACCCCGTAAACTCTTCCACCAATGCAAAATCCTGCATTACAATACCAATACATTCATTTCTGATCCGGGCAGCTTTTCTTTCCGGCAGTCCCTTGACCAACTTCTTTTTCAGGAAATACTCTCCTTCATCATAATCATCCATACAGGCCATGATATGTATCAATGTTGATTTCCCTGCGCCGGACTTTCCAATAATTGCAGCCATTTCACCTTTGGAAATCTGCAGATTTACATTCCTGAGCGCTGTATATGCATTTTTTTGATTCCTGTTATATACCTTTTTCAAATTTCTTATCTGTATCATCCTGTACCTCTATTCTCTCTGCCATAACCGATATGGCGGCACTTTCTTTACCAATAGGCTTTGTACAATTACTGTAGCCGCACATATTAGGGAAATTCCTATACAAAATATAAATTGCCAGGCTCCAAATCCGATTGCCATATTATCAGTGAGCGAAAAAAGCTTTAATATGCAGATAATCAAAATCGAGGCAATGAGTGAAATCCCTTCTATAATGATGTAGGTAACTGTTTGTATCCAGACACATCGGTTCCATGGAAGGCCAAGCATATTATAAACAGCCAGATACTTCCATTGTTGTTTAGATACGATCACGCCAACGCACAGGGAACTAATCACGGTTAGCAGCAAACCACAGGCTAATACAGGCACATATTTTTGAAGCTCACCGGTTATTTCTTTCCGGCTCTTTTGGATAACCACAGATAATTCTTCTTTTTGAGCTATAAAACAGTGTTCGGACATATATTTGATATTTCTTTTCTTTTCCTTGTCTGTAATTCCTTCTTTCCATGTTAACAACACCGTTCCCTGCATCAATAACAGCTCACTTCCATTTTCCGTATTTATAATATCTTCACGGCTCATAAGCAATACAGGTTCATCCTGTTTTCCTTTGGAAACGGATGCGAACAAATTTTTATAATTGATCATATTGTCAGAAAAACTTATATCATAATATTCGGCATCGTCCGCCAGAATCCCCACTATTTCCACAGAGACAGGACTTTCCTCAGATGCCGCACCATATTCATGGATTGTAAGTGTATCACCCAAACCGATCCCATAACTGTTAGGCGCTATCACCGCTTCTACTGTATTCGTGCCGATATCTGCATTTTTCAGCCATCTTCCCTCTTTTATATCAGGCTTATAGGCATCGATAATCGGCTGATCATAAACAATAGTTTTTGCCTGAATTGGCATTTCCTCCTTCTGCAATTCTCCTGAAAGTGCGTAACAGGCCAATATATCTGATGAGGCCAAATAACCTTCAAGCATAGCAGGAGCATTAACCACATAGTTGTCCGGGGTTAATATATTTCCCCCATATATATACCATCCTTCTTTTTTGAGATAATTTTCGAATGCCTTATATTTTGTATATTCAGTTTCCATCATTGATATAAAACTGACTGCGATCAGAAATGTAATAATGAGCTGCAAAAGAATAAACGTATATAATTCTTTTCTTATTTCCAGTTCCTTAAGCGCCATTTTTATAATCATTTCTTTCCTTCCCGCCTCTTATAAATAATACCTTACCGGCTTTTTAAAATATGCCCTGCCACTGCTGCACTAAGTACAGTAAAGGAGACAATACAATAAACAGCAAAAATCAAAAGATAAGTCTTGCTTGTATATACTCCATCCAAATAATGATAAACCGGATAGAGAAACGGACGAATAATAATATGAAAAAACAGCATTCCCAAACAAAATGCCGGCAATGACAGCAAAATACATTCCCATACATAAATTCCCACTGCCCTGCCGCGGTTCAGTCCACATACTAAAAAAATCCCCATCTGCCTTTTTCGTTTATCCAGTATATATAAGTAAAGAATTGTAAAATTCAGTGAAATAACAAGTGTGATCAAAACAGCTATTGCTGTCATTGTCACAGCAATTTTCAGTTGGATATCATCCACACTTTCCATTGGCGGTATTACTGCCAGTTCTCCCAGTTCCTTTTCCATAATGCCCGTAATCTCTTTATACTGCTCTCCGGTAAACATGGTACGGAACATGATAGTAACTCCTTCTTTTCCCAAGATTGTCTTCTTATCCAGAGATGCATATGGGACTAATACGGAATCCGTCAATATTGTTTGTGTGCCAATGATGTGGTACTTTTTCCCCTGCAGCCAAATAAATCCATTACCACCTTCTTTAAGCAGCCTGTCCGTTACCGGTGTCTTATTTTGGCTTCCGCCTTTATCAAATATAAGAACTACCGGTTCTCCTTTGGCTTCCTGCTCTTCGGAAAAATAAGTATCCACCCAATCTGCCCTGAGAAAATTCTCCTTTATTTTTTCACCTGATGCAAAGACCCCATCTTTTACGGAAAACCGACATTCTGTGTATAATTCATTTTCTATTTCCGGTATTACTAAAAAGCAGTCTACCTTGCTTTTTATATTATCAGAAAATTGATCTATACATCGATCAAGCATTTCTTTTGTAACATATCGGTTATTTTCTTTATCGTCCTGAAAACCAATAACGAGGTTCGTTAACAGGTTGTTTGAAGCCAATCTTTCATTTGCATAATTTTGATAGATGCCAAAACTGAAACTTATCATAATACCTGATATAAAAATGCAGATAAACATTAAGCAGAGAATTCTTTTTTCATTTATCAATAACATTATGTTCTTAATTGTGTATTTAAGCATGATATTCCCTCATTGCTTTATGTGAACTTTAATTTTCTTTAACTGAATCATCACCTTGCAGCAGTACCACTTAAGACATCTGAAGAGCCAGATGTCCCCCAATGCTCTGGCGGCTTCTGAGATTGCCAACTCCAAGCATAAAAGTGAAATATCTTCGAATACGGAAGATAAGGATATTACAAATCTGTTATCTGTCTATTAATCAAACTGCAAGAAACCAAAAAACGTCCTATTCTCTTCTGCTTATTAGTAAAAAGAATAAGGCGTTTTAGGTTGACTATCTAACATAATAAAGTAGACTAAGACTTTATACTACTTGCTTTAGATTTTAATATTTTTATCAATCATTGATCCTATATGGAACTAATTTCATTACGGGTACAATTCCAATCATCAATCCACCCATTTTTATTCTTCCTTAATCGGTATCTTAGGATCAAAAACTTTTGTAACAGTTGATACGTATACTGAATCAACATATAAATCATATGTATTTTCCGCATTTAAAACAAAGTATGCATTATCTGCATTAAATGTATTTTCAGCATATTCTTCTGATATATAATAAGGTTCGCAGATAAAAGAATAAGAAAATATTGTCAGCATAAGTGCAGAAAGCAAGAATAACTTATTAATAAGAAGGAAATTCCTGTGCCGGGAATTATTCAAGAGAATATTACCTCTTTCCAAAAGCCTCGGTGAAGAAATAATCGAAAAAGGTACCGTGCAAATAAAGGATTGCTTATTCGTTTGCTGTAATTTAGCAATTTTAAGCAAACATTCCAAATACTCGATTTTATTATATTCAGTCAAATTTTCATTTACTTTTGCATCCACATAAAATTCCAATACTTTATTAAGTAACTTTTTTATCACACAAATAAGAGGATTCCAAAAATATATAACTGTTAAGATTTCGCAGAAAAACTTTATATGAAGATGCTTTTTATAGTAATGACATAATTCATGCTCAAATATGTAACACAATTCTTTATGGGTTAAAATAATTTGTGGCAATGCAATAATTGGTTTTCTTAATCCAAATAATAACGGTGTTGAGATAATAGATGAAGAAACTAAAGTAAATGATACCTTCTTATTATATTTGCTATTTACTTCGTTTAAGGCAATAATGATATCAGAATCATTTACTGATCTCATATTTAATAGTATATACCGTGTTTTATAATAATCTAACATGAACTTAATCAACAAAACTATACTTACCGTTATCCAACTAATTGAAAGAAACTTCAGAACAGAAACATTAAAATTGCCCAAAGTCAAAACATCATCATACAAAAACCCGTATATTTGAGGCATAACCTTTTTAACTGGGATTTCCTTTACAAAATAAAATTCATAAGGGAAAAGCAACCTTATCGCAATTAGTAAAAAACATAATATTATTGTATAAAAGCTTAAACGTTTAAAAAAGAATCTATATTTAAGTGTTATAATTATTAAAACAAGCATTAAACTGGTACATAAAATAGTGTTTACTACTGAAGAAAGAGTAATCTGCATTTTATTCTCCCAACAATTCTTTCCTTTTAGCTTTCAGTAATGTTTCCAATTCATTTATTTCGTTTAACATTTTTTCCGGTTCTTGCTCCTGCTCGAGCATAGTTGCTACAAAACGAGAAGTAGTAATATCTTTTTGTTCACTTAACAGCCGTTGGATTTCAAATTTTTCAGGACTTATAGTCGGTATATAAGATCGGCTCAAAACAGTTCCGCTGTAAACAATCTCATTAACTTTTATTAAACCATTTTTTAATAATTTACGTAAAATTGCCTGAACTGTATTTAAAGACATACCACCGCCTTCTTTGGCAATTTCAGATGCAACCAACGATTTAGGGGATGTCCATAATACTTCCATTATTTCCTTTTCACGTTTAGTAAGATTATATTTATTTGATGAACCTGCCACTTTAATTTCTCCTTTTAGTATACATATATATTATATAGTATTGTATTTCAATTACTGTGTCAATGTTTGCATCAAATAAATGGTATTATTTATATATAATATTTCTACATTTGAAGGAACTAATGATACACCTATCCTATATAAGCATCGTTCAATAATCTATATGTAAAAAAAACTTTACCCTTAAAAGTATCCCCATCAATTCCCGCTTTTCGAATACAAATTGCTATAATTTCATGGGTTTTATTATCTTTGCTTACATTTTTCAAATACTCTTCTACTGGTATCATTATTTCTTTTCCTGGCTCCAAGTTAACAAGATCATATGGATAGCTCTGCGTGTTTAAAAGATTTATCTGTTCAAAATTATCCATAAATATAATTGCACAGCTTTCTGTTTCTTCATCAAGATTCCCCACTTCTATAAAGTTTTCATTTCCATTAAATTTATTAATTACTATTCCATTTGTACGTGCTTCTATCCTGTCGACTCCCAGATAATTAAACGCATCAGGGAACTCTTCCTTGTTACCGACAACAGCCAGACACCTTAATGCACCATCAGAAGGACCTGTTCCTAATCTCTCTTCGTCTGTCAATTCTGTATATGTATTTAAGAAAACCGCAAATACAAGATCATGTTTCCCCTCCTCTAATGATGATAGGGTAATGGGAATATCTATATCTGTTCCGTTTTCAACACTCACGGTACATTGTCTCATTAATTTTCCATCCACCTCAAAATCAATCTGTTTATAATTATCAAATATAACTAAAGTACAGTTGAACTGTTTTCCCATGTTATTTGTAAAAACCAGAAAAGTATGCAGCGTATTATTTTCCAGATAGATGGTTGTATCATGCATGTACTGAGAATTTTCTCCCCATAAACCATAACTATAATACGTTTGTCCCTCAAACCCATCCATCTTTTTAACTTCACCATTATAAGATTCATTAAATTCAGTATATATCTCAGGAAAATCAATTTCTTCATTACTTCGTAAAGTACTATTGTTACTCCTTTGCTTTCCACACCCTGATAAAGCAAGTGACAAAAGTAAAAGAAGAACCAGAACACCTTTATTCGACATTATTTAAATTCCTTTCTTCATCAATATCATCTCCTTGACTCCAAGTAAATGCAGAACCACTTGTATTTGAGCCCGTTATATTACCAGCTGTCAACGTATATCCACCTTTTCTTTTTTACATATAAATTCATCAATCGTTTAGCACTAATCAAGTATTACATCATCTGCATATTCCATCCAGATAATACAAATCCAAGTTTTACCCGGGGTTAATTTGATATTCTCTCCTTTTTCATCTACATAAACAGCAGGATCCGTATCGCTAAAGCGTGACCAAGTCCCTTCTATCATTCTCCCCTTCGTAAATACCTGTACCGGATATCCATTATCTCCGTGACTGCTAAATGCCAGATAATCATTCTCATCCCTAACTTCGCCATAACAATACTGTAATATTACATTTTCATAACTCAGCTGATTGCCTGTTTCCTCATCAATTTGCGGACCACCATATTGGTAACGATAGTATTTACCATCTTTATACTCAAAATATGCCTGAATTTTTCCATAACCGTTCCTGGCATTTACTGCTTTTCCTCCGGGATAAATCTCCTTTACTTCTGTCTTATCCTTATAAATGTCTTTGTCCTTATCATAGATAAATGTGAATTTAGGCTTAAAAGTCTCATGATAAGTTAAGGAATAGCCAAATCTATCCACATCCATTAATATATCCGGTCCTGATGTAATAACATTATGCGGTGCCTTTCTATCTACTGTTCTATGAAAGGCATATTTAGCCGGATGATTAATCCCTGCAACAGCAGCGCTAATAGTATCCACTTTGCCGCTATTGAGCAATTCACCTACATAAAGAGTCGCCTGACCAAAATGACAATAAATAGCATCGTGTTCCATTGCGCTATACACAAAGTAATCTCTGCTGCTGCGAATATAACCTATTTTCTCAATGCTCTCCCAATCTTCAAATAATCCCATTAAACGTGTAATCCTGGTTTCTATTGGCGCTTCATATATAACAGAAGCTTTCTCAATTCCATACTGAGGACATCCACTTTCTATATTACTTAACATTACGGCTACAGGCCTGTTATTCCGTTTTTCCTCGGATATTGGCAAACCGGTAAGATAACTATATATATAAGTTTCTTTCGGAATATCTTGTAACTCTCCATCTTTAGCCTTTTCAAATTCTGTAACTGCAACGCTGTCCATGCTTTCAGGTGTTATGTGATTAATTTCATTTCCGCATGCCATAAACATACTAAGAATAAATATAAACGATAAAACAATCCAGTATTTTTTCTTATGCATATTTCTCCACCATCCTATTTATTCAGCCAATATAATCTCATTTGAATTAAAATCAGCAAATAAATGGCCTTTTCCCATCCTTTATTTTCTATGTTCTTATTCTACCATGCGTTGAAATCATCAGCCAGTTCTGCATAATCCCTTTTAAGAATTTCATCATTGATCTCCAGAATTGCTTTTTTATTATGATAAATACAGTTATCCAGCTGTATATCTTTAATTATCTCTATATTATTCGTGCATTTTAGGTATAACAATATCAAGAAATATATAATTAAGATGAGCTAATATGGCTTCGTAGAAATTATAATAATAAAATAGTTTCTATAAATAAATCAGCAGGCTTATTAATATAGTAAACTTCTTTATAAATTATATTATTTACTAACAGTGTATTTTATTTACGCTAAATAATACTATATTTTCATATAAAATGCAATAGAAATACTTTATATTTAATAAAATTAATTATTCTGTATTTTAAATACATTATTAAGTTTTAAGTATGGCCTCCAGGATCTGTATAGGGCTGCTTTCACGTAAATACGCGATAACAGCCCTATGCAGATCCTGGAGGCCATTAATACAAAAACCTCTGCATATGCAGAGGTTTTTGGGTTAGTACATTTTATAATGCTTCGATTTTACTCATCAAATCATTAATATCCATTCCATGAACCATAGCAGCTTCTTCCAGGCTCTCTCCCTGAGCGGAAGGACATCCCAGACAATGCATGCCTGCTTCCATCAAAATGGAAGCTACATCGGGATTGGTTCTTAAAATTTCACCAATTGTCATTTCTTTCGTAATTCCAGCCATTATGCCATCCTCCTTTTCCTCTGAAACTATCAGCGGCGCATGCCTGCCGATTTCTCTTAGTATAATACTTTTCCCTGAAATACGCAAGATATGCGTTTTTCTTTAAATATAAAAATTTTCGAAATAAAGTTATATACTTTACTCTTATTGATCGATTTTTATTAAAAAAGCATAAAACCGCCCTTTGTTTGAGAAAAAGAACAGTCCGCGCCTTGACGAAGCACTTTAGGAAACATATAATACAGATGCGGGTGACGCCTGACAGAGGTCTTATCCGCCGTTTTACCCGGCAGACGGCTCCGCCGTGCTGCTGACTGATTATCTTACAGTTCATGCTGCTTTGGCAGCGAAAAGGAGGAAAATCTTGAGAACAGAATGGAATGGTTTTATTGGCGGTGATTGGGAACATGAAATCAACGTGCGTGATTTCATCCAAAACAATTACCACCCTTATGACGGGGATGAAGCTTTTCTCGCAGGCCCTACCCGGAATACTCTGGATCTTTGGGAACAGGTGCTGGATCTGAGCCGCAAAGAAAGAGAAGCCGGCGGTGTCCTGGATATGGATACAAAGGTCATTTCCACCATTACGTCCCATGGTCCCGGATATCTTGATAAATCCAAAGAAACTATTGTAGGAGTGCAGACTGATGCTCCCTTTAAACGTTCTTTACAGCCTTATGGAGGAATCCGTATGGCGCAGAAGGCGTGTGCCGATAATGGCTATACCCTCGATCCTGAGGTGGAGGAATTCTTTTCCACTCACAGAAAAACGCATAATGCAGGTGTTTTTGATGCCTATACCTCAGAAATGCGCGCGTGCCGGAGCGCCCACATCATAACAGGCCTTCCGGATGCCTACGGACGGGGAAGAATCATCGGTGATTACAGAAGAATTGCCCTCTACGGAATTGATCGTCTCATTGAGGACAAGATTGCACAGAAGGATTCCACCGGCAGTGTAATGACTGATGATGTCATCCGTCTCAGGGAAGAAATTTCCGAACAGATTGTCGCTCTGAAAATGATGAAGCAGATGGCTGCTTCCTATGGCTGTGATATTTCCAGACCGGCCGCAAATGTTCAGGAGGCCATCCAGGCCACTTATTTCGGTTATCTCTCCGCAGTGAAGGAACAGAACGGCGCCGCCATGTCACTTGGCCGCACCTCAACCTTCCTTGATGTCTATGCGGAACGTGATCTTGCACTTGGAACCTTTACGGAAGAACAGATTCAGGAATTCGTGGATCACTTCATCATGAAGCTGAGAATTATAAAATTTGCCCGTACTCCGGAATATAACGATCTTTTTTCCGGCGATCCTGTCTGGATTACCGAATCCCTGGCAGGTGTTGGCGTGGACGGACGCCACATGGCGACAAAAATGTCCTTCCGCTATCTGAATACCTTAACCAACCTGGGGCCTTCTCCCGAGCCCAACCTGACGGTTCTGTGGTCCACCAGACTTCCGCTTAACTTCAAGCGCTACTGTGCGAAGATGTCCATCCAGACCTCTTCCATCCAGTATGAAAATGATGATCTGATGCGTGTGACCCACGGTGATGATTACGGCATCGCCTGCTGTGTATCTTCTATGAGAATCGGCAAGGAAATGCAGTTCTTCGGAGCCCGGGCGAACCTGGCAAAATGTCTTCTTTACGCCTTAAACGGCGGCATTGATGAGAAGAGCAGAAAGCAGATCGGGCCGAAATACCGGAAGTATGAAGGGGATGTCCTGGAGTACGACAAGGTTATGGAAGCCTTTCACGATATGATGGAATGGCTGGCCGGCGTTTATGTAAATACCCTGAATGTCATCCATTACATGCATGATAAATATTGTTATGAAAGAGCGCAGATGTCCCTTCATGACAGAGATGTGCGCCGGTATTTCGCTACCGGTATCGCAGGTCTTTCCGTAGTGGCGGATTCACTTTCCGCCATCAAGTACGCAAAGGTGGAACCCATCCGTGATGAGTCCGGTATTATCGTGGATTTCAAAACAACCGGTGATTTCCCCAAATACGGAAATGATGACGACAGAGTGGATACCATAGCAAGAGAACTGGTTTCCAGTTTCATGACTATGGTCAGAAGACATCATACCTACAGGGATGGTTTCCCCACTACTTCCGTACTGACCATCACTTCCAATGTGGTATATGGAAAAGCTACCGGAGCCACACCGGACGGACGTAAGGCCGGAGAACCCTTCGCCCCCGGAGCCAATCCCATGCACGGAAGGGACAGCCACGGAGCCGTAGCTTCTATGGCATCCGTAGCCAAGCTGCCCTTTAAGGATGCGCAGGATGGTATTTCCAACACCTTTACCATCATCCCCGGAGCCCTCGGAAAAGAGGATGAGGTTTTTGCAGGCGACATTGAAATCGACCTGAATCTGAACGAATAAAAAAGGAGCTGTTTTATGGATCAGAAGGCTATGATAGATGATTTGGTCCGGATGCTGGACGCTGGTGCAGCAAAAGGCGTAGGCCATATCAACGTCGCTTATGACGAAGCCCTGCCGGACAGCAAAGAAATACAGACCTTGGGGTGCCCGGACTGCTCAGCCGCACCGCTGGCGTGCAGCGTTCCCACCCTCCATGAGGGCCTTGACGGGACCGAAGACGAATAAACCACTCAATAAAAGAAAGGAATACAAACTATGGAAGCAAACAGCGCACAGATAGATAACCTTGTTTCTTTACTTGACGGCTATGCAGAAAAAGGCGGCCATCATCTCAATGTAAATGTGTTAAACCGCGAGACTCTTCTGGATGCCCAGAAGCATCCGGAAAAATATCCTCAGCTGACCATCCGTGTATCCGGCTATGCCGTTAATTTCATCAAGCTTACACCGGAACAGCAGGCGGATGTTATTTCCCGTACGTTCCACGAAGCTCTGTAACCGCATAAATCCATGATTGCATTTTAAGCAGTTATAAGGGGGACTGGCGCATATGCGGCAGTCCCTTTTCAGTCCGCTTCCATCGATTGTGAAAATCCGTTTTTCATGGTATACTTTATTACTGAAACACGGGCTTGTCCATAAGGCAGCGGAACTCTTACAGAAAGGCATGCCCGATTAACAGCAGTCTGTGATGGAGGGTTTGATATGCAGGCCAATCGCAGTAAATCATCCGGTTCCGGAACCGCGCTTTTGTCCCTTACCAGGGAGCAGATCCTCTCCTTCCGGCTTAAAAGCCATAACTTAACAGGAATATCTCCGTCCGATATTCCCGATGCCTTTGGAGGGTGGATTATGCAGAACTCACCTCCCGGGGCCTGGGAATTATCTGTCTTCTCACGGATGCCTGATATTACCCTTTCCGCATTAGATGAAGCTCTTACCGAATCCCGGACACTCATTCAGGCCTGGAGCCTGAGAGGCGCCCCCTGTATCTTTCCGGTGCAGGATTGTGACGTTTTTCTCACGGCCCTGATACCCGAAAATGAACCCTGGATATATACAAGAGGCATTGCACTCGTCCTTGAACATTTACATATGTCAATGGAGGAACTGCTCCCTCTTGTAAAAAATGCCGCTCTGATTCTGAATGAAAATGAAATAGTCGGAAAGCCTTCTCTGGATCATATCCTGGCCGAAGAAGCCGCCAAATCTCTTGACAGCGTAAAAAGAGAACTCTGGTATTCCCCGTCCTTTTTTTCACCCGAACAGACTATGGGAGAAGCCGCTGTTTCCTTTCTTCTTCGCCCCTGCTCTTTAGAAAAGCTTGTAGTTTTCGGCAAACGGGAAAAGAATCTTCCCACCTTTACTTCTCTGCGGAGCTGGAGTCCATCTGTCTTTGATCCGGACCGCCGCGTACCGTCTCCCACAGCCGTACTGGTGAAACGCTTTCTGCACAGCTATGGGCCTGCTTCTCCGGCAATGCTTGCCGACACACTGGGCTGTTCCCCCGCCCAGGCCAAACGCATGTGGAAGGATGCGGAACGCATCTATCCGATTATCCCTGTCCGGTCAGGTAATAAAACGGCTTTTATTCTGGAAGAAGACCTTCCTTCTTTCATGACGCCGGACTCCTCTCTTACCGACTGGGATATGTCTTTTGCCATCCTTGCGCCCCATGATCCGTATCTGGATATCCGCGACCGTGGCCTCCTGCTTCCTGATAAGCAGCTTCAGAAGCAGGTCTGGAAGACAGTAGGAAATCCCGGTGTAATCCTTCGGGGAGGTATGATCGACGGAACCTGGCGTTCGGCAAGAAAAAACGGTTCGCTGTCAGCCGAGTTTTCTCTTTGGTTCACTCCATCCGCCTCACATAAGAAAATAATAGAACGATGGTTTGAAGGCTATGCCAAATTGTACGATTTAAAGCAAAAAGAATTAAAAATAAATATTATGTAAATAACTAACAACATCTGCTCACCAGAGGGCAAATTTCTAAAGAAATTGCATTTTGTTCCGCAAAACATGGAGGATTATTATGCAGACAAATATACCGACCAATACGCAGGGACGCATACATTCCGTTGAAAGCTTCGGTACCGTTGACGGGCCGGGTGTTCGTTTTGTCATTTTCCTGCAGGGCTGTCCCATGCGCTGCGCCTACTGCCATAATCCCGATACCTGGGAACTGAATGCAGGAACCCCGGCTTCCCCGGCCAAAATTATGGAACGCTACGAACGCAACAAAAGCTTTTATAAAGACGGCGGCATCACCGTGACCGGCGGGGAGCCTCTGCTTCAGTTGGATTTTCTTATTGAATTATTTACCCTTGCCAAAAAAGAAAAGATTCATACCTGTATCGATACCTCCGGCATCCCTTTCGCACCCTCCAATAAGGAATGGATGGAAAAGCTGAAAACGCTGATGTCCATGACAGATCTCGTCATGCTGGATATCAAGCATATCGATCCCAAAGCACATAAAAACCTTACAGGCTGCTCCAACGACAACATTCTGCGTTTTGCCCGGTATCTGGACAGGGAAAAAATACCGGTATGGATACGCCATGTTGTTGTTCCCACGGTTACCGATGATGAAGCCAGCCTTTACCGGTTAGGCTGGTTTATCGGAGGCCTGGGCAATCTGAAGGCGCTTGATGTGCTTCCCTATCATACCATGGGCAAAGTAAAATATGAAAAGCTGGGCATTCCCTACCGTCTGGAAGGCATCCCTCCCATGGACAGGCCCACTCTTCTTCTGAAAAAACAGGCCATTTTAAAAGGGATCCGGGACCGCCGGAACCAGCGGCAGCCCGCCTTGTAAAATCTGTATATTTGTTCTTTAAAAAGTACAAAAAATCGCCGTATATTCACAAAAAATGTCTTGTACAAAATCATTTTCTATATTAGAATAGGTAATGATAATCAATAGAGAATAAAGGAGGATATCATTATGGCATATGTAATTAACGATTCTTGTGTAAGCTGCGGAACCTGCGAAGGACAGTGTCCTGTTGGCGCTATCTCTGCAGGAGATTCTCAGTATGTAATCGATGCTGATACCTGTATCTCCTGTGGTTCTTGCGCAGGCGTTTGCCCTACAGGTGCAATCTCTGAGGAATAATCCCGGAAAACACACATAAGAAGCATTCAAGAAAGAAGCATTCAGAAAAATGAATGCTTCTTTCTTTTTTCTCCGTTAGCAGCCGCCTTATTTTCCTCCTGTTTTTTCTGTTCCTTTTTTTCTCTTCCGGTAAGTCTCTTCCTGCTGCGCTGCCGGAGCAGCTCGTCCAGTTTTCTGTAATGCTCTTCTTCTCTGTCGATTCTCAGCTGTTCCCTGCGTTCATTTTCCTCTTCCTGTACACGGAACTGGTAGTCCATTTCCTTCATTATGGTTTCTTTGATTTCTCTCGTGAGATCTTCATTATTTTCCCTTACCGCCTGGGAAATCAGACTGTGCAGAAGCAGCTGAAGCCGTGCCCCCTTATCCTGTATATCCCGGCCTCCGGTTTCTGACAGCTCCTCCTGTACGTTGCGGGCGGCCTGGCTGTGTTCTCTGAGAGGAACCATTACCTGCATGCTGCTGTCCGTGAGCACCGTACGGATCGCCTTCAGCTGAAGCCCCTGTTCCTTCAGTTTTTTAATTTCCTTAAACTGCTCCACGTCCTCTTTGGTATAATACCGGTGCCCTAAATCATTTCTGCGTATGGGAAGCTTCAGTTCTTCTTCCCAATACCGGAGCACGTGACTTTCCACTCCCACCAGCTTTGCGGTTTCCGAAATCAGGAACATATCCTTTTCCGGCTCCTGCTTTTTTCCTTCCTCCATTCTATTTTTTGCCGTCATTTCCTCTTCGTTCCTGCCTGTCCTCTCCTCTTTTAACAAAATCACCTTACTGCTTTCTTTTTTATTTTCCATGCTTTCCTCCTGTCTGCCGTCTGACGGCACTTCCTTTTTATATAAGCAACGATGAACTGATTTATCCGGTTATCTATATAAAAAAAGAGAACTCCGGCATAACCGTTTGTTCTCTTTTGTAAGTGTATTCTATTCTGTTGTGCACAACTATTTCTGCAGATTTGCGAACTTGGTAAATTCGGGCAGCCATACCAGGTCAATGGTTCCGATAGGACCGTTTCTCTGTTTGGCTATGTTGATTTCCGCAATTCCTTTCTTCTCCGTATCAGGATTGTAATAATCATCACGGTATATGAACATAACCACGTCGGCATCCTGCTCGATAGCTCCGGATTCACGCAGGTCGGAAAGCATGGGCCTGTGATCCGGCCTCTGCTCCACCGCACGGCTCAGCTGGGATAATGCCAGCACGGGAACCTGCAGCTCCCTGGCCAATGCCTTCAGCGAACGGGAAATATCTGAAATTTCCTGCTGTCTGGAATCCGTTCCCCTGCCGCTTCCCGACATCAGCTGCAGGTAGTCAATGATAATCATCTTCAAATCCATTTCCAGCTTGAATTTACGGCATTTGGAACGCATATCCGCGATGCTGATACCCGGGGTATCATCAATAATAAGCTTGGACTGCCCGATCATGCCCGCACTCTCTATCAGCTTTTCCCATTCCATGTCGGAAAGGTTACCGGTACGCAGATGCTGGGAATCCACCTTGGATTCCATGGCGAAGAGACGGTTGACCAGCTGTTCCTTACTCATTTCCAGACTGAATATGGCGACGCACTCACCAGAGTGAAAGGCCACATACTGGGCAATATTCAAAACAAACGCTGTCTTACCCATGGAAGGCCTGGCAGCTATAAGTACAAGGTCCGACGGCTGCATTCCCGCCGTCCGGTAATCCAAATCAATGAAGCCTGTGGCAATACCGGTTACGCCTCCGCTGTTGTGGGAAGCCTTTTCGATTTTGTCCATGGCGTTCATAACCACTTCACGGATAGGGACGTAATCTCCGGTACTTCTCCTCTGAACAAGGTTGAATACCTTTTTCTCCGTCTCCTCCATGATGACTTCCATGCTGTCCTTGCCGGCATAGCAGTTGTTGGCAATCTCCTCCATCAGCCGGATCAGACGGCGCAGCATGGCTTTTTCCGCCACAATGTTGGTGTAATATTTAATATTGGCAGAGGTAGGCACCGCCGTGATCAGATCCCTGATAAATTCCAGACTGCTGATTTCCGGAGGCACATCCTTTTCTTTAAGCCGGTTCTGTAAGGTAACCAGATCCACGGGCTGTCCCTGGTCATTCAATTCCACCATGGAGTCAAAAAGCACGCCGTAGGACTTATTATAAAAATCTTCTCCGCATATCAATTCAGATGCGACAACAATCGCTTCTCTGTCCATTATCATGGAACCGATAACGGATTGCTCCGCTTCCAAACTATGGGGCAATACTCTTTTTAAAATAGCCTCATCCATCGATGCCATTGATAATTCCTTCTTTATTCTTCTACTTTAACCTTCAGTATACCAGTTACCTTCTGATGCAGCTTCACAGGTACATCATAGGTCCCGAACGCTTTGATCGCATCAGTCAGCTGAATCTTTTTCTTGTCAATGTCCAGTCCGCACTGATCCTTGAATGCGGTGGCTATTTCCTTGGAGGAAACGGAGCCGAACACCCTTCCGCCTTCTCCGGCCTTCATCTTAATCACAACGGATTTGCTCTCCAGATCCTTTGCAAAAGCCTGAGCCGCTTCCAGTATTTCTTTTGCCTTCTTTTCTTCGTTGGCATTCTGCAGCTTCAGGTCATTCAGATTCTTTGTATTGGCTTCCAGGCCCAGCTTTTTAGGCAGTATAAAGTTTCTGGCATAACCGTCATTCACATTTACAATTTCACCCTTTTTCCCCAGGGCTTTTACATCTTCCAGTAATATAACCTTCATTATCTCAGTTCACCTTCCTCTATCATTTTATCCAATGTGCCTTTTATTGTACCAATAACAGCCCCAAGCTCCGAATTATCAATCTGACAGCCGGCTACATTCATATGTCCGCCGCCGCCCATCCGCTCCATGATTACCTGTACATTGACCTCATCAATGGAACGGGCGCTGATATATATCCGGCCCTGGTATTCCGTCAGAACAAAGCTTGCCTTGATCCCCCTGATATTAAGAAGTTCGTTGGCCGCCTGCGCCCCCACGATAGTAGGACTCTGAATCCCGTCGCTTCGGCATACGGAAATGGCATAATCGTTACGATAGATTTCCGCCTGCCCCACCGCATCCGCCTTGGCCTTATATTCGGCCGCATTTTCACGGAACAGCTTTCTCACCCTTGTCACATCCGCGCCGTTCCTTCTCAGGAAAGCAGCGGCCTCAAAGGTACGCACGCCGGTTTTCGTCATAAAATTATTGGTATCTATCATGATGCCGGAATACATGCAGTCAGCTTCTTCGCCTTTAATGCGTACGCCGTCATTGATATACTGTAATATTTCCGAAACCATTTCGCAGGTGGAGGAAGCATAGGCCTCCACATAGGAAAGGGTGGCATTTTCAATTGTCTCTGTTCCCTGCCTGTGATGATCCAGCACCACAATGGACTTGCATACCTTAAGCAGCTCCGGGCATTCGGTAATGCTGGGTTTATTTACATCCACCACCACCAGCACAGTATTGCTGCCTGCCGTCTCCAGCGCCTGCTGGCTCTTTAAAAACATGTCCTGCTCATACTCCTGGCTGTTCTGGAACATTTCAATCAGGGGCTGTACGGAAGTCGTAATTTCATTAATGACAATCTGGGCCCTGCGATCCAGCGTCTTGGCTATGCGGTAAATACCGATTGCCGCACCAAAGCTGTCCACATCCCCGATCTGGTGCCCCATAATCAGAACCCTGTCCTTGCTGGTAATGATTTCCCTGAGGGCATGAGCCTTAACACGGGCCTTAACACGGGTGTTCTTCTCCACCTGCTGGCTCTTTCCGCCATAATAGCTGATCTGCTCCGGCGTCTTGACCACACACTGGTCGCCGCCGCGGCCCAGGGCCAGGTCGATGGCCGTTCTGGAAAACTCATAATTCTGGGAATAGCTCAGCCCGTCCAGGCCGATGCCGATACTTATGGTAACCGCCATCTCATTGCCAATATTTACGGTTTTCACATCCTCCAGAAGTTCGAAACGCTTCTCACTCATCTGGGCTACCGCTTTCTTACGCAGCACCGTCAGATACTTGTCCTTTTCAATTTTCTTGCAGATTCCGTCGAAACCGGAAACATACTTGTTCACTTTCCTGTCAATCAGCGCCATCAGCAGTGATCTTCTTACCTCTTCCACGCTTTCCAGCGCTTCATCATAATTATCCAGGTAAATCATTCCCACAGCCAGAGACTGATCATCATTTTCCCGCAGAGCGATCTTCAATGCCGTCTCATCAAACAGATACATGGCATACAGACATCCTCTGTAGTCTTCCTCTCCTATTATATCGCTGTCATCCGCCATTTCCCGAAGGGAAATCCTGGTGAATCTGGCGATATACTCGCTTTCCTCGTAAGAAATCTCAAATTCTGCAATGCCTTCTTCTTCCGTGGGAAGCCTGTCCTTTGTGGCGGAAGAAAAAAAGGACGTAACGGATTTGTGCAGGGCTTTCTCATTATGTATCGCCCTGGCAAATGCATTATTGTTCCATACGATCTTTCCGTCCTCATCCAGTAAAGCATAAGGAATGGAAAGCTCCCGAAGCAGTTCCTTCTGTATCTGTCCGTACTGCGTGGCAAAGCTCACCAGTTCATTAATTATAATAGGCCTGTTATACAGCATCAGATACAGAATCATCGCAAAATAGAATACAAGAAAACAGGTAATAAGAAAACCCGCCCGCATATCCAGAAAATAAATACCAATATCCACTAACAAAAGCAAAAGGCCAAGATACATGGAAATCTGCATATATATCTTCAGCCTTCCTTTTAGTTTGACTCTTTTCTTCATCTCTATCCTCATCCGTAGTCCGAGCCGGCCCACACCTTGCCGGCGGGCCATACATCGCCTGAAAATCTTCTGATTACTATACCCCGGAACCAGGTCCGGAAATACATATCTTTGATATTATACCATTTTTTTTTCCAGATTACCACACTTTTCATAGGTTTGACGGACGACGGTAGCCATGTCTTTTTTCCAATTCCTGACAAAAAAGGACCAGCCATCCCACAGGACAGCCGGTCCGACTTTTAAATTTACCGCTCAGTACGCATCCGTACAATTCCCACTGCTTAGTCTGCTACGTAAGGCATTAATGCCAAATGTCTTGCACGCTTGATAGCAACGGTGAGTGCTCTCTGATGCTTTGCACAGTTTCCGGTGATTCTTCTGGGAAGGATTTTCCCTCTTTCGGAAACGTATCTTTTCAATTTATTTACATCCTTATAATCGATGGTATTATCTTTTCCGCAGAATACGCAAACTTTTTTTCTTCTGCGCATACCGCCTCTTCTCTTCATCGGAGAATCAGATCTCTCTGCTCTATTAAAAGCCATAGTATTGCCTCCTATCTGAAAATCACATTAATTAAACGGCAGTTCCTCGTCAATTCCATCCGGAATATTCATGAAACCATCGCCGGGTGCACTGGGTTCAGGCCTGGATACCGGTGCGGAATAACCCCCGTCGTTACTGGCCGCAGCGTTCTTGCTTTCGGCAAACTCCTGGTCTTCCACAACAACATCGGTGGTGTAAACCTTAACACCGTCTTTGTTCGTGTAGCTGCCAGTCTGAATACGTCCTGTTACAACGACCTTCGTCCCTTTGCGCAGATATCTCTCTGCGAATTCAGCGCTTCTTCCGAATGCAACGCATCCGATAAAATCTGCGGAGTTCTCGTCGTTATTGCGGTTGAACCTTCTGTCCACCGCCAGTGTATATCTGGCAATTGCCGTTGCGCTCTCTCCCTGGGAATATCTCACTTCAGGATCCCTGGTTAAACGTCCCATAAGAATTACTTTATTCATATTACCTCCTGTACTGCGAATGCATCCTCAGTACAAATTCAGGACAGCACACCGCATCCACAAAATTTACTGATTATGCTTCTTCGCGCTTAACAACTAAATATCTCATAACGTTGTCCATAATGCGAATACGGCTTTCGATCTCTGCAGGTGCAGTGGTCGGTGCGTCGAACTGAACGATGTAATAGAAGCCTTCTTTCATTTTCTGGATTTCGTAAGCCAGTCTTCTCTTACCCCATTCATCAACGTTTGTAATTGTGCCGCCGAATCTTTCGATCAGAGCCTTGCATTTGTCTACAACTGCCGCTCTTTCGTCATCTTCGATTTTCGCATTCACAACAAATGTTAATTCATATTTGCTCATGCTTTGTTACCTCCTTTTGGTCTCTGGCCCCCTTTTCGGGAGCAAGGAAATTTATATATCACGGAGTAATATGATATCACAGAAAACCGGTTAATTCAAGCCTTTTCCCGTATTTCCCGCACGTTTTTTTCCACAAGCTTCCTGGGGACCATGATTTGATGGCCGCAGCCCATGCATTTCAAACGAAAATCCGCCCCGATCCGCAGAACCTCCCATTCCCTGCTGCCGCAGGGATGCTGTTTTTTCAGTTTCACTATATTTCCAACCTGGATATCCATTTCCGCCGCTCCTGTTCTTTACGTAACAGTTCAGACAGGTCTGTACTGTTGCTTCTTTACAGCCTTGAAAAAATTTCCCCTATACTGCCCTGCACCACCAGATCCGCTTCCCGGTCCCTTGGTGTGGGAGTCTTATTCACCAATACCAGCTTATTTCCCCTGTAATAATCGATCAGCCCCGCCGCCGGATATACCGCCAGTGAGGTCCCTCCGATAATCAGCACATCGGCTTTGCTGATATACTCAACTGCCCGTGTGATCGTCTCATTATCCAGACCTTCTTCATAGAGAACCACATCCGGCTTGACGGATCCTCCGCAGCTGCATTGGGGCACTCCCTGTGAATTCAGGATATATTCCGCATCATAGAACTTATGGCAGCGTTCGCAGTAATTGCGCAGGACACTTCCGTGAAGCTCCAGCACATTCCTGCTTCCCGCCTTCTGATGCAGCCCGTCAATATTCTGGGTAACTATTGCCTTCAGCTTCCCCTCTTCCTCCCACTGCGCAAGCTTCCTGTGGGCGGCATTGGGCTGCGCATCAAGACAAAGCATCTTGTCCCGGTAAAAGCGGAAAAATTCCTCCGGCATCCTCCGGTAAAAGGTATGGCTCAGAATGGTTTCCGGCGGATAGTCATATTTCTGGTTATACAATCCGTCCACACTCCTGAAATCAGGTATCCCGCTCTCCGTAGACACTCCGGCCCCTCCGAAAAACACAATATTGTCCGTTTTTTCTATTATATCCTTCAGCCTTTCCAAGCTTTCTTCCATATCCGGTTCCCCCTTATTTGTGCAGGCCGCGAGCCTGGCTTTGGCGGCAGCCCTCAAGAAGGACGGCAGCACCGTCCTCTGTCACGGTGCTGCCGTCTCATGGTTATTGGCAAATTCCACATACTTCATATCTTCCTGAGTAATATGCACCTTCCACCACTCCTGCAGGTACTCAAATACTTCTCCCAGCATTTCATCCTGTGTATCCAGGGAAAGCTGCGGTACCCGGTCGATGAATTCCTGTAATTTCCTGCGGAAAGCTTCATGACATCTTATATGTTCTTCCAGCTGATCAAATCCCAGCTCCCGCATATAATCCTCTTCATATGCAAAATGCTCTGCCGTATGGAAGCTGAGCCCTTCCAGAATCTTATTAATATCGGCACATTTAAACAGCATATTTTCATCCGTAAAAAGCAGATAAGCTCTTTGGGTATGATCCAGCATTCTTGCATGCTGCTGATCAATGGTTTCGTTTCCTGTACGGTATTCTTCGCTGACTTCATATTGCTTCATTCCTAAGTATCCCCACTTCCTTTTCTCTGTATTTGTAGTGAATTCTGCCGTATCGCCGCATGTTCCCCCTCAAAAAGCCCAACGGCATTTTACTATCTGAAGATAGTATAACATAACTTTTTTTGTTTGAATACCGTAATATAGCAAACGAAAAAAGTTAATTTTTTATCAAAGTCTCTGCATACATTTCCGCTTCCCGCGCATATAATAATTCCATACGCTTCCCTTCCAGCCTTCCTTTTCATTCTGCTGCGGGGAATACGGAAACAGAAAGGTTACTGTCCATGAAAAAAATAGCAATCGCCGGAATTTCCGGCAATACAGACAATTACCGCAATGCCCTTTCACAGCTGGGGGCCGTCTGTACCACACTCACCGACGTCAGCAGCGCATCACAGTTTGACGCCCTTCTTTTACCCGGCGGCGGAGATATTGATCCGGTCCTGTTCGGAGAAACCGATCATGGTTCCCGGAGCATTGACCCCGTACTTGACAGACAGCAGCTCTCCATGCTCGATGCTTTTGTAAGCGCCGGCAAACCGATCCTCGGCATCTGCAAAGGGATGCAGGTTATCAACATCTATTTCGGAGGACGGATCATCCAGGATCTCCCTACAAATACCCTGCACCAATATACGGACCGGGATCAGGTCCATCCAAGCCATGCGCTTCCCGGAACCGTACTCCAAAAGCTTTACGGCAGTGATTTTCCCGTAAACAGCGCCCATCACCAGGGCATAGGCTCCCCCGGCAGGGATCTTTTCATTATCCAATATGCTCCCGATGACGTGCCGGAAGCCATTATACATAAGACTCTCCCCATCCTGGGCGTCCAATGGCATCCCGAACGGATGTGCTTTGAACACAGACGGACGGATACTCCCGATGGAAGCCTTCTGCTCACTTACTTCCTGTCCCTTATTCCCTGAGAACCTGCTCCCGGCGGGCATACAACAAAAAAGACAGAGACGCTTTCCATCCCTGCCTGCTTTTCCTTTTCCCTTTTACTGCTGTATAATAACCTCTTCCCAATCCTTAATGCCGATATAGTTCTTCGCAAATTCGGTATAGGCGTCTTTTTCATCCGTATCTATGTATTTAAAGGTATCATATATGTATTTGCGGCGCCCGTTCTGATAAGAAAGCCCCAGCGCCAGCCCCTGCGCCACCTCTCCGGCATCGTCTGTCTCCCTGGACAGGAGCATGGAATCTATGTGCTGGTTATTTTCCGCGATATAATAGGCATAGGCGAAGGCCGCCGCCTGCACATCCTCCCCATAGGTGGACGTAAATCCCATCTCGCTTAAAATGACGGATCGGACCTCTCCGTCCGGCATCAGGTATTCCTCCTTCTGCAGGTAATTTGTCACCACATCAATATTATATATGGTCACCATGGAGGTATCCTCCGATTCCTGTACCATCTCCCCGGCTTCTCCCGTAAGTTCCCAGAATTTCGGCCAGGTCATGGGATAGGAATAAGGATGATGCGCCAGTCCCCACTGGATATTTCCTTCCTCTTTTATACACTCATTAAAGGCATCCATCAAATCCCTGGAATCATAACTGGAATCGGAGCTTAAGTTCCTGTTCCACTGCTGGTCCAGGGATATGTAAATCCTTGCATTGGCGTTAAAGCTCTTAATCCCGTTATAAAACAGCCTGACTGCCCTGGCATATTCCCTGGCGTAGGTATCGATATCCACATACTTCATATAATTCCAGGTAGACCGCACATTCACTTCATTTCCGATAATCCAGTTCATGACAATGCCGTGCTCCTCATCCCTGTATCTTTCCGCCAGAAATGCGGCCACCGCCTCCAGATAATCCGTTCCTGCCTCCTCCGCGGCATTAAATGCATAATAATAGGCATTTCCCCCCCTGGACAGCGGATGGATAACCTGAGGATAAGCATCCGATTTGTTATTCAGTAAAATCGCCGTTATCACAATTCCCTTGTCAGACAGAGTTTTAAAAACATAATCATACTCGGAAACCACATGGCCGTTCAGCGTATAATCCTTTCCATTATAATTATAAATAATGGTGGGATAATCGCTGTGGGTACTGGGCCCGAGAAGCCTTGCTATGGGGATATTATAAGCCGCCTGCTTTACCCCCAGATCATCCAGCTCCGACGTCCCCAGCTTCTGGGGATCCACCAACAGCCCCTTGATGGACTCCGCTTTCGGATAAGGCTCCGAATAACTGGCCAGAGCCTCCGGATTCGTTATATACTGAGGCGTACTCAGCACCTCATACTTTCCATCCTTCTTCACCGCTACCACAAATTTGGAATACAGCCGGCTGTCCGCCGTATTATCCAGGATATCCGCCTTCAGCATGAAAGACGTCTTCTTTTCGGCACGCGCAATCGGAACCGCGTCCTCCGGCACCGCATCCTCATAAGTCTTCATGGCTAACAGATACAGATTATTATCATCACTTTCCGGGAAAGCATCCGCCTCACCCTTAAGCGCGAACTGCGTTCCGTCGGGAAGCACCTCACAGGAAAGGATTGTAACCTTCCTTTCCCCCGTTCCCTTTACCGAATGCGTTTTCTCCGACTGCTCCGCTTCCGCCGAACCGCTTTCCTGCTCCGGCTGAACCTCTTCTATCCCCTCAAAAATCCCCGCAACCTGCTTCCCGATATTCTCACTTTGATATACAATAAACATAGCAGTCCCAATGACACCCAAAATAAGCAACAGTACCGCAAGATAAATTCCCAATACCTTGTTTCCTATTGCCTTCTTCTGTTTATTAGACCGATCCCCCTTTTTCCGGGGATCGGCGCCTTTATTCTGTTCCTGCTTCATATTTATTCTTAATTCCTGTTCCTGAAAATGGTTGCCTTGTTCTGCTTATATAAAAACCCTGTCTTTTATTGTAACATAAGCCTTGTCCTTGTAAAAGTATGAATAATGTCTATTTTTTATTCCAATTCATATAAAAAATATCCAATAAATACCTCATACCAACAATCCATCCCCTATTTTTTCTCCAGATAAGCCCGATAACTGGTAGGAGACATCCCATATTCCTTCCTGAAATTACGAAGGAAAGAAGAATAATCCGAAAATCCGCACTTTCCCCACACCTCCCCTATAGTCATCCCCTCCTTCAGCCCCTCACAGGAATACATCAGCCTCTTATTATTCAGATAACTATGCACCGTCATCCCCGTAAGCTCCTTAAAACGCCTCAGAAAATGATACTTGCTCATATGCACACATCCCGCCAGATCCTCCACCAGAATCGTTTCCGACATATGCTCCTCTATATACTCATTCACCCTCTGCACCAGCTCATGATGAATACTCTCCTCCTTCGTAAAATAAAAAGAATCCCGGGAACAAAGCTCATTCAGATACACAAAAAACAAAATCAGCTGCGCCTTATCAAACAGCCGCTTCCCCTCCGCCCCCTCCAGATCCGGAATCTCCGTCATAGCCGTCTTCACCAGCAGATTCTTAAGAATCTCCTCATAATGCACCGGAAAATGATACGCACAATCCCTCCTCCCGGAAAAACACCCGCAAAGATCCTGCTCCCCCTCCGAAAGCCCCTCCAGCATCCCCTCACTGATCCAAAGCACAATCCTCCGCGAATTCTCATGCTTCCCCTCCACATAATGATAATTATGCATCACATTCCTTCCAATTAAAAGAAAATCCCCCCGTTTTAAATTGTAAGTCCTGTTATCCACCAGACTAGAAAACTCCCCCTCCATCACATAAATAACCTCATAAAAATCATGATAATGAAGCCTCACCGCCCCCGTAGGCGCCCCACGCTTCTCATAAATCTCATAATCCTCCCCAATCATATACTGCCGCTCATCATCCCCGCTCATATACCGCGTCCGTATCGTCCCCATACTCCCCCTCCGTTCTCCGTTCTCTGATTCTCCGTTACAAAAAGTCTATAGCAATTTATGCATGATTTCAAGCAACAAATAAAGTTTTCAAGCATTTTTAAATCCCCTATAATAATACTAACCTACGATTCACTTATCCAACCCCTACCCTCCGGAGCCCTGAGAGCTGTTCCTGTATGGGGGCCGTTCCCGCCCGGAGGTCCTTCCTGCGGCGGATTTCTCCGCCTGTACGGCGGGCGCCGGGGGAA
>ERZ791934.144-NODE-144-length-93984-cov-4.492116_pt1 | contig 93984 bp, 83 predicted proteins | sample MGYA00510125_ERZ791934 | MGnify/ENA primary metagenome ERZ791934 (study PRJEB30046, sample SAMN00993240) | human gut metagenome | study: EMG produced TPA metagenomics assembly of the A metagenome-wide association study of gut microbiota in type 2... | reverse complement strand
GCCAGGATGCCAGCCCGCACCCCGCCTCCCTTGGCCTGTTCTTCGAAAGCGGCAGGCAATATTACGTTGAGGGGATTCCTGGAATTGTAGGATAGCCCAAGTGTTTTTACTGCGTCAGGCTGGAGCGAGAATGCATCCAACCAAGACCAACGTTAATTAAAGGGCAGGTAAAAGGGGAATATGGGAAAAACCATAAGAGATTGGATAAGCGTAAGAAAAGTCGAAAGAAAGCCAGAGATTTGCGCAGGCACACATCACAGGAATTGCCAACAAATTGCGGCAGCAGGGGAGACGGGCGGGGGATTGCGCAGGTAAGAGCAGGCGTCCGGAATATCCATGCCCGGGATGTTAGGCCCTGGGAGAGGAGTCAGCCGACGACTCTTCCAGAGCCTTACATCCCGGTGCATGAGATGCAGGCGCCGAAACGTCGGAGCAATCCCCCGCCCGTCTCCCCTGCGTTCACAACTCCAAAAATTCCCCCCAAAAAACACTTGTAATTTTCCTCGGAATCAAGTAATATATGTATTACTCTAATTATTCAAAAGAATCTTTTATATCTGACGTATCAAATTTATTTATTTCCCACAGAAAGACAATGGAAAAGGCAAGAAAAAGAGGTGATGTAAATGTCATCAAAAGAAGGTTATGATGTATTGCGCCTGATCGAGCATGGGCAATCCTGCTATATTAGTTCGGAGTATGTAAAGGGGTGCATTTTAGCTGTCTGGCTCAGATACCATCCGAATCTGTCTAAGGATAGGCTTCTAGAGTGGATTCAGGATATTACCAGGCAATTGGGACTGATTCACAGATGCCGGGGCAATCCCTGCTATCGGTATGTGAACCCTTACAGCATCATTGTGACGCAGGAAGGCCAGCTGCATTTTCTGGATATGGATGCCAAGTCCAATGAAGAGCAGTTAAGATTTATGCAGAGAAGGGTAATCAGGGAGCATTTTCTTCCGCTGCAGCAGGCCTATTACCAGAAGGCAAGCGTCCGCCTGGACATCTACGGGCTTGGAAGGACGATCCAGTATATATTGTCGGAGGCAGATCCCGAACCGCCGCTTAAAAAGCGGGAAGAAGCAAGGTTCCATAAGATTATATCAAGGTGTCTGAAAGACACATCCAAACATTCCTATCAAGACATATCTGACATTCGTAGACAAATCCCATCTTACAGAAAAAGAAAAGAATCCTATCCCAAAGCAAGAAAAATTCTGGCTATAGCCGGAGCTGCCATACTATCTGCCGCGGTTGCAAAAACGGTGCTCTGGGGAGGGCGCAAGCCGGAAGAATCCCATGAGCCCGCAACAGAAATGGCAGAAGCCGCGGCAGAAAAGAGAACTATAAATAAAAGCACGGCCAATGAGGGCGCGGTCAATAAAGACGCTTCCGATCAAGAGACAGCGGGCAAGGAGGCATATCTGGAACTTGCAATGGCTTACTGTCTGGAACTGAAAGATTATAAAAAGAGCCTTCAATATCTTGCGCTCGTATCGGATGACTATGCACCGGCCAAACACCTGGAAGCCATCGTAAAAGCGCTGGATGGAGGCGGAGGCGCTGGGGAAGCCGCGGGAGCAGGCCGGGAATTGAAAAAGCATCTTCTCGAACTGGAAAAGGAGGCTCCGAAAGATCAGAAAGAGCGCTATGATCTATGTCTGATCAAGGGATACAGCCTTCTGGAAACCAGAGACGGGGCAGAAAATATCCTGAGGCTAGGAGAAGAATGGCTTGAACGGGAAGACTTGGAGAACCAGGAGGTAAAGGAAGTAAAAGAGTATATGGCAAGCGCCTATGAGCAGACGGACGCGTTTGAGGAGGCGGCGCATGTCTGGGAAGAAATATTGGAATTAGAGTCAGAGGAGAAGAAGCGGGAAGAAGTGTACAAGAAATTGACATCCCTTTATGAGGCATGCGGGCAGAAGGAGATGGCGCTTAATACCTGTATAAAGGGCGTCGGGGAACTGGAAGATTCAAAGGACCTGGGAATCCTTCATATCCGGCTTTTGTGCAAGGATACAGCCATCAGCCGGGAATTGTGCGCCCAGACGATCCGGGAATATATTGGCAGGATGCCAGAGATTCTTGAGAAAGAAGAGTTTCAGAAGTTGCAGAAGGAATATGAGATTCGAGTGGAAGGGGAAGAAGTATGGGTAGGAAATTAAAGAGTATTTTAGCATTGGTCATCGTATTAGGAATGATATACTGGCAGCAGTCGTCAATCCTGCATGCGGAAGTCCCAAAGGAGGCAGGAAAGTTAAAGGGAGAATTATCAGAGGCAGGAACATGGAAAGCGTTGGATACTTCCAGGGGGTTAGAACGGCCGGAACAGCCAGAGGCACCAGAGGAGCCGGAAATTCCAGAACAGCCAGAGGTACCGGAAGAGCCAGAGCCTCCGGAGGAGACTATCGAGTGCTTTCATGTATCCATTCCTCAGGAAGATGGAGAAAATGGATACTATATTTCGAAGCCGGAAGTCGAAATTACGCATGTGAGCGGGGCGGGAGTTACAAAATACCAGTTTGCTGACAGCGAAGGCCAGATGATGGAAGGGGAGCTGGCGCAGAAAGACGATGCGGCCAGGATAGCGGGGGAACAGTTTAAGGAAGGAATCAACAGACTGTCGATCTGGATGGAAGATGGAGAAGGGAAGCAGGTAGAGGAGTACAGACTGGATAAGGATTTCCTTATTGATACGCAGGCGCCTGCTATTTGGCTTGGGGCGCCCCGGGGATTTGAGGCCTGGTATCAGGAGACGGCTTCGATAACGGTAACGGGAGAGGATGGGGAGTTAGGAAGCCAGATTGAAGAGGTGGTTTGCGCTTCTGGCAATTCCCTGATTGGAAGGAGCAAGGAACTGCCGGCCACCTTCCAGGTTGCTTATGCATCCGCCAAAGGGAATTCCATAAAGGTTACGGTGACAGCAAGGGACCGGGCGGGGAATACGGCCAGCCGTTCCTGCGGTCTTTACATCGACCGGCAGCCGCCAAAGGCCAGGATAGAGGGGATAGAAGATTACATGATTACCAGCAAGCCTGTGGAGGTAAGATACTTTGTAGAAGAGGAAAATGTAATGGAAGATATGAGGGCATGGGCCCGCCGGGAAGACCCGCAAGGAAATGCCGGAGAGATTCCGGTATCGGAATGGTCGGAAACAGAATCCGGGAAATGTGCCAGACAGGTACTGGCTGATGACGGCATCTATCAGTTAAGCCTGTCCTGCATGGACAAGGCCGGATATGAGGCAGGGAAGGCAGCCCGGTTCATTATTGATACGAAGAGTCCGTTAATAAGTTACGTAGACCGTCTGGATAATCAGTATCTGAAACGTTTCTGCTGGAATTATCCTGCCAGCGAATGGATCCGGGACTTTACCAGTTATACATACACCATACTTTTGGATGGAAGAATCTATCCTATGGGACAGGAAGTCCTGGAAGAAGGAAGGCATACACTGGAAGTAAAGGCCATTGATGCCGCTGGCAACACCGGTACGGCAAAGGCCAGATTCGTCATCGATCATACCCCTCCCCAAGTAGTGTTTCGGGATGTGGAAGACGGGAAGGACTATGAGGAAGAGAAGACTTTCCAGGTAACCCTCGAAGATCAGGAGGATCAGATTGATGGGATAAAGATTAACGGGGAGGCGCAGAAGACGAACAAAAGGAGCAGGATTTATCAGTTTACGGTACAGGACTTAAAGAATTATGAGATCGAGGTCAAGGCATCTGACTATGCAGGCAATCAGGCTGTCGGTCATATGCAATTCCAAGTGTCGCCTAAGAAGACGGTATTTCAAAGGCTGATTAAGCCGATAGAAAAGAAACTGAAGGCAGATGCTAAGGAGAAAAATGAGAAAAAACCAAAAAAATGGCCAATAATATGCATGATTTTTATCCCGTTTTTGGCAATCGCAGTGTTAATATACTATAAAAAGAGGAAAAAGAACGGCTTTTTCTTGCGATAATCCGGTAAATTTTGTATAATAAGAAAGCGTGTGAATATGCAGATAAATGTATATTCTTGCGTCAGAATACGAAGGAAAGAAAAAGAAGGTAAAGGTAATGAAGGCAGGTATATTAAAAGATATCAAGATTGGTGAAAACCGCGTGATCGCAACACCTGTGGAAGTGGCCAGCCTGATTGCGGATGGACATGAAGTACTGGTGCAAAAAGGCGCTGGTGTAAAGGCAGGGTTTGCAGATGAAAAGTATGCAGAAGCCGGCGCTGTCATGGTCGATACAGCAGAAGAGATTTACGGCACCTGTGACTTTGTGGCTAAGGTAAAGGAATTCGAGCCATCGGAATATGGCTTGTTAAGAGAAGGGCAGATTGTATTTACCTGTATCCATCCGGCTGCGCATCCGGAAGAAGTGCAGGCACTGCTGGATCAGAAAGTCATTGCATTCACAGCAGAAGATTCTCACAGATATGGCTCTCCGAACTGTGAGGCGGCAGGCAAGCAGGGGGCTCTGATGGGGCTGGACTCCATGCTTACCATTCATGGAGGCAAAGGAAAGTTCGTAAGCGGACTTGGAGCAGCGCCTGGAATGAAGGTTCTGATCTTAGGAGGCGGAGTGGTAGGACAGGCTGCGCTCGCCGTCCTGCACGCATTAGGCGCCTGGGTTACGGTGGCTGATATTAACATCGGGACCTTAAGGAGTCTGCAGAATCAGTACAGGCAGAACATCAATACTATGATTTCCAACAGGGAGAATATCCGCCAGATCCTGCCGGAGACCGATATGGTGCTCAACTGCGTGAAGTGGCCGAAGGGAAATACGCAGTATCTGATTACGAGAGAGATGGTAAGGACGATGGAGCCGGGATCTGTCATTGTGGATATCAGCAATGATGAGCAGGGGGCTCTGGAGACCTTCCATGAGACCACGCATGAGAATCCGCGGTATGTGGAAGAAGGGGTGGTACACTACTGTGTCAGCAACATTCCGGGGGCAATTGCCAATTCTACGTCCGTTGCCTATGCGGCATCCGTGCTTCCGCATTTTCGCAGCATCCTGAACCTGGGAGTTGCAGAAGCCTGCGCAAGAGACGGATTCTTAAGACGGAGCCTTACCGCATATCAAGGCTACCTGACGCATGAGGAGACCAGCGCGCTTCAGAATCGTCCGTGGATCCGTCCGGAAGATATCCTGGGCATAAGCGATAGGGCTTTGGATCCGGCGCCGCCGGCTACGGTCAGCCGATCCGATAATTTTATAAAGTTATAGACAAAAGAAAAGGGGGACTTTTATCTAATGGAAACAATGGGATTTATATCAATCATCCCGGCAATCCTGGCAATCGTTCTGTCATTCGTAACGAGAAATACGATCGTTGCGCTGGCAATTGCCTGTATTACCGGAACACTGCTGTCCGGACAGGGCCTGTTCGGATTCCCGACGCTTTTAAAAGAGAGCCTTGGCACCACCAGTTTTTCCTGGGTTATGCTTCTGAATACCTTTATCGGCATTCTGGTGGCTTACTTTCAGAAGACTGGAGCGATCCAGGGATTTTCTCAGAAGGTGCATGACAGGAATTTAAGCCGCAAAGGTGCGCAGCTGATGGCGTGGATTCTGGGCATCTTCATCTACTTCAGCGACTCTTTCAGCCCGTTATTCGTAGGCTCGGTTATGCGAAGTATTACGGACAAGGCAAAGGTATCCAGAGAAAAACTGGCCTATATTGCCGACTCCACATCCGCTCCGGTCAGCGTTCTGATGCCGATCACCGGATGGGCAGCCTACCTGATGGGACTCGCTGTAGGCGTGGGATGCATCGCGACTGACAAGGATGCGTCCGCGTTATTCCTGAAGGCGATTCCGTTTAACTTCTATCCGATCTTTGCGGTTCTGTTCGTAGGACTTCTGGCATCCGGGATCATTAAGGACTTCGGACCGATGAAGAAGGCTGAGCGCAGAGCCCAGGAAGAAGGAAAGGTACTGCGGGATGGGGCGACTCCGCTGATTGGCAAGGAACTTACGGACATGGAGGCATACCCGGGACTTAAGCCAAGGATATTCCTGAACTTCATCTTCCCGGTTCTGATGATCATCAGTATTGCGATCGGTACATATATCGCTTTTAGTTCTGCCAAGACCATGGAAGCCTTTCTGATGGTAGTCATCTTTATGACCGTCAGCATGATGATCCAGGGAATCCCATTCAAAGAGGTGATGAGCACTCTGACAGACGGCGTAAAAGGCGCGATTCCGGCAGTCATGCTGCTGGCGCTGGCTTATTCCGTGAATGCATTAAGTTCGCAGATGGGTACCGCAAACTATATCATCAATATGACGGAAGGCTTGCTGACGCCGCATCTGCTCCCGGCAATCATCTTCCTGGTATCTGCCGTTATGGCGTTTGCCACAGGATCTTCCTGGGGAACTTTTGCAATCTGCATGCCAATCGCGCTGCCGCTGGCATTTAACTTTACCGGCGGAACGCTTACAATTCTGGTAATCGCAAGTTTTGCGGCAGTAGCAGGCGGCGGAGTATTTGGAGACCACTGTTCTCCGCTTTCCGATACGACGGTATTGTCGTCTACAGGAGCCGCCGCAGACCATATCGACCATGTTAAGACCCAGCTTCCTTATGCGCTGGTATGCGGAGCGCTGGCTATGGCTGCCTATCTGGTAGTAGGTTTCTGTTTTGTATAAAGTGTTTGAAAATAGTTGAATATGATTCAGTGATGAAAGAGAGAAGAGGATACGACATTGCTGCCTGAAAAGGGAGCGTGCGTATCCTCTTCTTTTCTGCAAAATTAAGTTGAACAGTCAAAGTGCCGGGGAAGGCATCGAAGTTCCCTGGCACTTTTTTGATGGAAAATATTGGAAATGAATAAAAAACGCGTCTGAGATATACTATATGCGCTGGCATTAGTAAGAATATAAAAAAATTAATGTGACGAATTGTTGGAAATGCACAAAAAGATTCTGAAAAAAATAAAAAACTATACAAAATAACAGATTGCTATTGACTTTGCCCTTGGGGGAATCTTTTACAATGTGTTCAAACAATTTAAACATATGATTCAGGCGCTAGGAGGCGAGGATATGTTTCGGATTGGACAATTAGCAAGTATCTACAAAATTTCTGGAAAGACGTTGAGGTATTACGATGAATTAGGGCTTTTGAGGCCTAAATATGTGGATGAAACCACAGGATATCGCTATTATACATCATCGCAGATTCCCATTCTGAATGAGATTTTTCTTCTGAAGGAGATGGGATTGTCTTTAAAGGAAATCACTTATTTGATGAAGGAGGAGATCGATAAAGACCATACTCTGCTAAAAGGGGTGCTGGAACTCAAGCAGTTGGAATTTGACCGGCAGATTAAGGAACTGAACGAAAAGAAGCAGACAATTGAACTATTGAAGAAAAAACTGGATAAAAACGGAGGTATTGAACTGTCATCCTACAACGTGGGGATCAAGCCGGTGGAAGAGATGCAGGTAGCAAGCCTGAAAGCCTCCATCAGCACCTATTCCACCCAGGAAGCGCTGTGGTCCGAACTTCTGGAATACCTGAATAAATGCAGGGCCAAGACAGGAAATGAACGGTTTACCATTTATTATGACTCCGTATATAAGAGTGACGAGATTCAGGTAGAGATTCTCAAAAGGGTTCTGGCGCCGTTCCCGGAGACGGACAGGATCCGCTGTAAAAAGCAGGAGGGCTACAGGGAAGTGGCATACCTGCTGCATACAGGAGAACACGAAAGCGTGATCGACGCTTACGAGGCGATACTTACATGGATTGAGGAAAATGACTATAAGATAGTCGGAAATATCCGGGAAGAATTCCACATGGATGATTTTACAACGGATGATCCAAAGGAATTTGTAACAGAGATACAGATTCCGGTCGAGAAGAGAGGCCAGGAGTTTGTCAGATAGAAAGGAGGATATACAATGAAATTTATTGACTTAACAAGGGAGATTAACAACGAGACGCAGGTGTGCCCTTGTGACAAAGTGCCCGTGGTAGAAAATTATGCGACCACAGAAGAAGAAGGGGTTAACGTGAAGTTTATGAAGATGGGGACGCATACGTCTACGCACATTGATGCGCCTTATCATATAAGCAAGAGCGGCAAGACCTTGAATGACTTTCCGGTAGAGCGTTTTATCGGGCAGGGAATCGTGCTTGACTTCAGCGATAAGGGAGACATCTACGAGATTACGCGGGAGGATATCATGGCCCATGCGGATGAACTGAAGAAAGTGGATTTTGCAATCCTGAATACAGGGTGGGCAAAGTATTACGGAACTTGGGATTTCTTCCGCCATCCTTATCTTTCAGGGGATGCGGCACTGGCATTGGTAGAACTTGGAATTAAGATTGTGGGAACGGACGGAAGTTCTGCCGACGCTGCATATGGATTCTCGACCGCAAAACGTCTGGAAAATCCGACATTCTCAGAGATTCTTGAAAATATTGAGCGTGAGAATATTAAGAATGAAGCCCATGCGGCGCTGCTGGGAAATGAGTGCCTCATAGTGGAATATATGTGTAACTTAGAGCAGCTGCCGAAAGAAGCCGCAACCTATTCTTTCCTGCCGCTGAAACTGATGGAAGCAGATGGATCTCCTGTACGGGCAATCTGCATGATCTCGGAATAGGTCCGAGGAGAGAGAAGGAGGGTATTTATGGGAAACACCAATGAAGCAACTGAGAATGTCAATGTAAATGAAGAATATACTACCAAGAAACTGCGCCGGGTATTAGGCAAGAAAGAATTGATATCCATGGGCTTAGGCCAGATCATCGGCTCCGGCGTATTCTCGCTGACTGGCGTAGCGATCGGCTTTACGGGACGATCCGTCGTGTTTGCGTTCCTGTTTGGCGCGCTGTTCTCTCTGGCGGTTACCATCCCCAGCATTTTTGCAGGAAGCGCGGTACGCTTAAGAGGCGGACAGTACACGATGGCAAGCCTCTTGCTTGGCGAACGGTTTTCAGGTTTCTACATAATCATCTATATCGTAGGTAATATTTCGATAGGAATGTACGCGTTGTCGCTGGCGGATTATCTGCTGGCTCTTGTTCCTGGCATCCCCAGGGTACCGCTTGCGGTAGCGGCGCTGACATTGTTCTTCGTTATCAACCTTTTTGGCGTAAAAGACGCGGCGTTTATACAGAATATACTCGTTATTATTCTGGCGGCAGCGCTGGCAGTATTTGCGGCAGTCGGAGTCTTCCATGTACAGCCGGGATATTTTACGGGAACCGAGCCTCCGTTATTCATGGGAGGATGGAAAGGATTCTGCATGGCGGCAATCTTCACCTCATTTGCTACAACCGGTGGCGGTAACCTGGTAAACTTCTCAGGCGAGTGCAAGAACCCTACGAAAGACGTTCCTTTTGCTATCGTGCTCTCTACTCTGATTGTTACGGCATTATACGCTGTAATCGGATTTGTAGCAGCTGGAGTCATTCCGGTAGAAGAAGTTATGTATCAGCCACTTAGCGTTGCAGCAGCAGCTTTCCTTCCGAAAGGACTGTATGTATTCTTCGTAACAGGCGGAGCCCTGCTTGCCCTGTCTACAACCTTGAACGCTACATTCGGATGGGTTACCAAGCCGGTACTGCAGGCATGCGTAGACGGATGGTTCCCAAAGAAGCTTGGAACGATCAATGATAAATACGGAACACCTCATTATCTGCTGATTTTATTCTACATCGTAGGATTGATCCCAGTTATTGCAGGACTTGATATTGACAGAATTGCCAACATGTCCATGATCCTTATGAACATTACGACTTTCCTTGTAGTTATAGCTACGGCAAGACTTCCGAAACTGCTTCCGGAGGCATGGTCCAAATCAACCTTTAAAATATCTGACGGCGTTCTGAAGGTTGTCTGCTATCTGTGCGGCGCCCTGCTGATTTTCCAGAACTGGCTTCTGATCGAAGACAATACGAAGGAAATCATCATTGGCAACATCATACTTCTGGTTCTTACCTTTATCTTCATGGTAGTGCGCTACAAGTCAGGCAAGGTAAAAGTAGAAGTAAGCTGGGAGGAAGAGTAGAATGAACGCAGCCTCTATGGATGAGAAGGATGTATTGAAAAAATATAAAGAAGAGTTCTATCTTCCAGATTATCTATATTATGAAGCGAACGGCCTGGGACCTATGTCCCGCCGTTCGGAGGCTACGCTTAACCGCGTGGCGGAAGAATGGAAGAATCTTTTGGTTGCAGGCTGGTTTGCCGGGGAGGTTCCCTGGTTCTATTATCCGGAACGAATTGCGGCCATGGAAGAAGAACTGGTAGGAGCGAAAGAAAAGGAACTGATCATCAATGGAACTACCACCACGAATATACACAGCGTGCTGGCGGCCTTTTACAAGCCTTGGGGGAAACGGACGAAGATTCTGTGCGACAGCCAGATATTTTCCTCAGACAGATATGCTGTGGAGGCGCAGATCAGACTGAAGGGACAGGATCCTGACGATGATCTGATTTTGGCAGGGATAGGCAATCCGATCATCAGCGAAGATGAAATCATCGACTGGATGTCCGAAGAGGTCGCATTAATCTTCTTGCCCTCTGTGGTGCACTCCACGGGCCAGCTTCTGGATATGGAGAGACTCGCGGCCGAGGCGGCCAAGAGAGGAATCCCTATCGGGTTTGACCTGAGCCATTCGGCAGGGGTCGTGCCTTGCAAGCTTCATGACTGGGGCGTTGATTTTGCCGTATGGTGTAACTATAAGTATTTGAATGGAGGGCTGGGATGCCCATCAACCATATTTATCCATGAGAAGAACTTTGACGTGCCGGTGGCAATGCCAGGATGGCACGGATATGTTAAGGATCTGCAGTTCAGGAAGCTTCCTCATTTTGAGGCAGAACGAGGAGCCGGAGGCTGGCAGCACGGTTCGCCGCTGATTCTTAATATAGCGCCGTTAGAGGGAGCCTTGGATATGGTGCGGGAGGCGGGGATAGATGCGATCCGCAAGAAGTCTCTTGCCATGACCGGATACTTTATGGAACTGATCGATGAGAAACTGGCAAAACTAGGCGTTGAGATTCTGACGCCCAGGGAGGATGACCGAAGAGGGGGACATGTGACGATTCTGCATGTGGCGGCTTCTGAGATTACGGATTTCCTGGACAGTGGTTCCAGGATAACGGATGAACTGAAGTCTGCGGTAAGGGAGAAGATGGCTTCCGGCAAGCCGGCAGGGAAGGATGACCAGGTTAGGATATCATTCTCGCCGCTTTATTTTAGTTTTGAAGATGTGTATATGACTGCACAAAACCTGGAGCAATTATTAGGAGATTGAGTCTTGACCTTGCCCCGAAGGGAAAAGTGTAGAATAAAAGAGGAAGAAACAACATGTGATTGGAGGTAAACCGTGAACAGTCAAATAATTAGAGAACCAGAATATGAGATCAGGGTGGAAAAGGACCGCCCGATTGTAATGAGAGATGATGTCCGTCTTTACTGTGACGTATACAGGCCGGACGACAAGGAAAAGCATCCGGTATTAGTAGGCTTTTCCCCATTTGGAAAGGTAGCCCAGGAAGCGGGTAGAAGACGGGATCCGATTCAGCTTGGAAAGTTCATGTATGAGCAGGGGATTGAAGTTGGAGGAATTGACTTCTTTGCATCCCGGGGCTATATCGTCGTAGTCGTTAATCCAAGAGGAATCCAGAATTCAGAAGGCATATGGACCGGCGTGCTGAGCAGGCAGGATCAGATTGACTGCTGCGAGGTAATCCGCTGGGCAGGCCATTATCTATCTGATGGAAATGTGGGAATGATCGGATGCGGCTATGCAGGAAAGATCCAGCCGCTGGTAGCGTCAATGAATCCGCCTTATCTAAAAGCGATCATGCCGATAGACGTTATCGACGACATGTACCTTGACTGTTATCCAGGAGGAATATTAAGCGATATCAATTATCCTCTTTGCAGTTATATTCCGCATACCAATACCATATCTGAGGCAGAGATGGAGCATAGCGAGGAAGAGTTGAAAGAAATGCTGGCTGAGGCAAGAAGACAGCCAGAGATTGCTACCAACTCTTACTATTACAGAGGACTGGACAGTTTCCCGCCAAGGCATTATACCTGGAATATCGATATTATGCTGCATCCGTTTAAGAGCGAGTGGTGGGACAGAAGAAGCTTCAAAGACAGGGTAGTATCCATACCTACTTATATTGTAGGCCTTTATTATGAATATGGATATGCTACGATTTCATCCTATGATATCTATAACAAGATTGACAATAGCGTGCCGAAGAAACTGCTGATGCTGGATCCCGCAACAGCCAAGACTTCTCCATATGAGAAGCCGGTACCGGAGCAGCTCAGATGGTATGATCACTGGCTGAAAGGCATGGATACGGGAATCATGGATGAGCCGCCGATCAAGATGCTGGTTATGGGCGAAGACAGGTATCGCTATGAGACTCAGTGGCCATGCGAAAGCACGGAATATAAAAAACTGTATTTCAGGAAAGAGAACGGACTGACGCTGGAGAAGGCAGAAGAAGCAGCCGCACCGGATCAGATCCGCCATATACCTCCGACCAAGCTGTCACAGATGCCGGAAGACGTGCCGGCCCTTACCTATACATCTGTGCCTCTTACCGAAGAAATAGAAGTATGCGGGCCGATCACGGGATGCCTTCAGGCAGCGATCGACACGGATGATGCCCATCTGGCTATGAAGTTATGGGATAAAGATTCGGAAACCGGATACAGGACTTTGCTATCCTGCGGATATCTGAAGTGCTCCCACAGAGCGCTGGACGCAGACAGTACGGATCACAGGCCGAAAAATGTACATACGAAGGAAGAACCGGTAGAGCCAGGAAAAGTATATGAATATATATTCGAACTGGCGCCTGTGGATAATCTGTTCAAGAAAGGCCACCAGATTGAAGTAGAGTTCAAGACGATGGATCAGCAGTTCTTTGACTTTAACGAGATGGCAAGCCTGCCAAGACTCTATACATCCGGAAGAGTAGCAGGACCACATCCGCTGGCCAGGGAAGTGAACTTCGAGATCCACGTAGACAATGAGAATCCATCCTGGATTGAACTTCCGATTGTAACAGGCGAGAAAAACTGGGTGGAATAAGGTAGGAGGACGAAATGGAAAATAAAGAAAAACTGGAAATCGTCGGCCTGGATAAAAAGCCGAAATATTGGGATGACCGTTATATGGACGGCATTGAAAAAATGACGCCGCGCAAATACGAGGTGCTCAAGGAAGAGGACGTCTTAATGCAGGTCAGAGACGGAGTCACGCTTGCGGTAGACATCTATCGCCCGGATACGGACGAAGATACCAAGTTTCCATGCCTGGTTGCGTTCTCAGCCTATGGAAAGTCGATTCAGACGATGGATCGTATATCCATGCAGTTTAAGACCGTGCTTTTCGACCACACGATCGAAGCAGGCGATATCTATGAATATGTAAGGCACGGCTATATCGTAGTAGTTCCGGATCCAAGAGGAATCGGCAAATCCGAAGGTGCCTGGGATGGTCTGTACGGACGCCAGGAGCAGGAGGACTGCTATGATGTTATTGAATGGGCAGCAACGCTTCCTTACTGTAATGGTAATATTGGAATGATAGGAATCTCCTATTTCTCTATACTGCAGCCAGTAGTGGCAGCTTTGCAGCCGCCGCATCTTAAGGCTATCATGATGGTAGAAGTCGTAGACAACATGTATCACCATAATTATCCGGGCGGGGTATTTGTGAACCGTTCCTTCATGTACACGGATTTCTGCCCGGACGTAAATTCTATGTCAACTGCGGAGCGCACTTACACGACTGAGGAACTGAAGAGCCGTATCGAAAAGAGGCTGTCAGATCCGGATATCAATCACAGCGCGCTGTATTCCGGCATCTTAAGCTGCTGGCCGCCGAGAAACCAGACATATTTCTTCGATATGCTGCTTCACGATGATGACAGCGATTTCTGGAGAGAGCGTTCGATCCAGAGCCATCCGGAGGATATCAAAGTGCCAATGTATCTGATATCCGAATACTATGAACTTGGAAGATTCTCTCAGGGACCATTCTTCTTATTTACGCATGGAGATATGTCCGTTCCGAGAAAATTAGCCGCTCCGGAAGAGCATGATGCCCTGCATCTGCCGCACCGGATCATGACGCCGGAATACCTGCGCTGGTACGATTACTGGCTCAAAGGCATTGATACAGGTATCATGGATGAGCCTCCGATGAAACTGCTTGTAAGAGGAATCAATAAGTTCCGCTATGAATATGAATGGCCGCTTGCCCGTACGGAGTGGACCAAGTACTATCTCAGGGATGGCGGACTTCTTTCTACAGAGAAAGAAAAAGATGAGCACGTAGAGCCTACGATCCTTAACCATAAGAGTCCTTATGAGGGCGGATCCAATGAGACCTACGCAGTGCCGAATGTCGTATTTAGAACGCCAGTATTGGAAGAAGATGTGGAAGTGACAGGGCCGATCGTTATGCACCTTCAGTGCGCGATCGACAAGACGGATGCCAACTTCACCATTATGCTAAATGATGTCCCGCCAGAAGGCGAAGGACGTCCGATGAACCTGGTAACAGGAAACTTAAGAGCCTCCCACAGAGGGCTGGAAAAGAAAGAATTAAAACCATGGGAATTCAACAATGACCATACCAGAAAAGTTCCTGTAGTACCGGGAGAAATCAACGAATACACCATAGAAGTAATGAACACTTCTAATGTATTCCGCAAAGGACACCGTATAGAAGTAGAGGTCAAGAACTACGATGCGAATCCATATCACTGGATGGTTCAGCTGCCAAACAGCCAGGATATTGAATACAAGATATTCGTAGACAGCATCCACGCTTCCTACATCTATCTTCCAATTATTCCATATTCCGATGAGGAACAGTGGCTTAAGTAAGAAGAGACAAAGAAATGCCAGATCGAAGTTATATGATCTGGCATTTCTTTATGTTGTAACGCCGTTGGAAGCGATTCTTAAAAATTCTTCCATAGCCCTCGTCACGTACCGGGTCTCTTTGTGGTAGAAATAGATGCTGCGTCCCGCATAGTCTGCATCCAGCTTGTAATAGTAACAGTCCCCTCCATTAGGAATGTGGGCAAGAAGCAGATCGCTGACAAATGTAATTCCCATTCCATAGCAGCAGATATGGAATGCGGTAACCTGCTGATCCAGCTTCAGGATAATGTTGGGCGAAAATGACTGAGCCTGACAGATCTTTTCAGCCCGGGATCTGGTATCGTTGCCGGAACGAAGGAGAATGAAGGGATCATCCTGGAATAGGGAAAGCGGAACGCAGGGCGTATCTTCTTTCACATGCCTGCGGTCCAGCACATCCTGGATCGTAAGGCGATAAGAAGCAGCCTTTTCATTGGAGGCAAAGGACGCGGGCACAGCCAGAAGCAGCGTTTCCTGGGTATATAGATGATGATGGTAGATCGCATCCGGAAATGAGGAATTATCAATGACCATATCCAGTGTTCCCCGGAACAGTTGATCCACCAGCTGAGGCGTATTCGCCTCTACCAGATGGACCTTAACCAGAGGATACTTCTGGGTGAAGCGGGTGATTACCGGGGGAAGGATATAGGAAGCGAATAGATTGCTTCCTCCGATTGCGATCTGGCCTGTCTTCAGTTCATTCAGGTCATTGAGATAATTCTCGAACCGGCTCTGGGTATCCATGATTTCTTCGACGGCCTTGATATAATGCCGGCCGCATTCCGTCAGCTGTATCGGGCTTACGCTGCGGTCAAAGATTGGCGCGCCTATGCGCTCTTCCACCTTCTTGACGGTGGCGCTTAAGGATGGCTGGCTAATATACAGGTTTGCCGCAGCCTTGGAAAAACTTCGCTCTTTATACACTTCATACACATAGTTCATAGAATTAAACATCTCAGATATCCTCCCTGTTTCTACTTATTATATTGTACCATGATTTGCAAACTCGTAAAAGACCTGGCTGACAATTCAGGCATATGTCATGCCAGGCTTGAAGGGAATGAATATATGACACGAGGGGCCTGCGCTTGGCAGGCCCCTCGCTTAGCAAGAAGGGTGTGTTTTATGGCCAGATAGCTCTCGCTTTCTTGGCGTCTACCACTCGTTTTACGGCGATCAGGTAAGCGCCGGTCCGCAAGGTGGCGTTGTTTGATTCCGCAATGTTCCATACGGCGTCAAAAGCTGAATCCATGATATCTTTAAGTTTCTCATTGACCGTTTCTTCGGTCCAGTTGACAGACTGGATGTTCTGTACCCATTCAAAGTAAGATACCACGACGCCGCCTGCGTTTGAAAGGATGTCAGGAACAACCATGATATTCTTTTTCTTCAGGATATCATCTGCTTCGGAAGCAGTCGGGCCATTCGCAGCTTCGATAATGATATCTGCCTTTATCTTTTCTGCGTTGGAGAGATTGATCTGGTTTTCTAGGGCAGCTGGGACCAGAAGCGTTACATCCAGTTCCAGAAGTTCAGCATTGCTAATGCGCGTGATGCCTTCCTCCTGATATCCGGACAGCAGGTTCTTCCGGTCTTTGGACAGGTATTCGAGTATCTGCGGGATGCAGAGGCCTTCTTTCTTATAGATGCCTCCGGATACGTCGCTGACCGCAACGACTTTCAACCCTTCCTGATAAAGAAGTTTGGCTGTCACGCTGCCGACATTTCCCATTCCCTGGATAGCCACGGTGGTGCCTTGTGCAGGAATTCCTTTTTTCTTCAGTACATTCTTGACGGTAAACATAACGCCGCGCCCGGTAGCCTCGCTTCTTCCAAGCGCTCCGCCAAGCTCGATCGGCTTGCCTGTAACAACTCCGTGAACGCAGTGGCCTTTGAGCATACTGTAGGTGTCCATCATCCATCCCATAACAGCAGCGTTCGTTCCTACATCAGGAGCAGGAATATCCTGTTCCGGTCCGATCAGAGGCGCGATAGCGGCCGTGAATCTTCTGGTGATCGCGCGAATCTCATCTTCAGAGAGTTTGCCGGGATCGCAGACAACACCGCCCTTTCCGCCGCCATAAGGGATATTGACGACCGCGCACTTGAACGTCATCCATGCTGCCAGAGCCCTTACTTCATCCTGATTGACATCCGGATGGAAGCGGATTCCTCCTTTGGCAGGTCCGCGGGAAGTGGAATGCTGGATACGGTAGCCTTCGAATACCTTCGTACTTCCATCATCCATACGCACCGGAATCGCGACCTTCAGTTCTCTTTCCGGGTATTTCAATGCTTCAATGTCACTGTCTGAATAGCCTAGGATGCCTGCTGCTTCGGATACGACTTTTAATACGTTATCATAAGGGTTATATGTTTTGCTCATAATAGATTTCCTCCTGTTATATTGGTTTATTTATTTTCCAGTGCTGCAATTTTAATACATAGAATAAATATGTCCATGGCCGCGTCCAGTTCCTCAAGCGTTGGATAGGACGGCGCGATACGGATATTCCTGTCTGATTCATCCTTCCCGTAAGGATAGGTTGCCCCGGCATCCGTCAGAGTGACTCCCGCTTCCTTGGCAAGCGCCACCGTTCTCTTGGCACAGCCTGACGGGGTATAAAGGGAGATGAAGTATCCGCCCTTTGGCGTGCTCCAGGTCGCCAGTCCTGTTCCGCCAAGCTGGCTTTTAAGTTTGGAGAGTACCAGATCGAATTTGGGCCTTAACTCCTGTGCCAGGCGATCCATATGGGACAGAATGTTCTCCGGCGTCTGAAAGTACTGTACATGCCGCAGCTGGTTGATCTTGTCATAACTAATGATCTGTGCGGACATATGCTGCCTGATCTCTGCTACATTTGAGGAATTGGAAGCAATCAGCGCAAGTCCGGCTCCAGGAAATGTAATCTTGGATGTAGAGAAGAAATAGTATGCCCGGTCTGGATGGTGATGCCTTTCGCAGGCCTCCAGGATATTCATAAGCTCCACTTTCTCGTAGATGTGGTGGATGCCATAGGCGTTATCCCAGAAGATGCGGAAATCGTCGGCAGCGGTTTCCATAGAAGCCAGCTGTTCTACCACCTGGTCGCTGTAGCAGATTCCTTCCGGATTGGAATGAAGAGGCACGCACCAGATGCCTTTGATTAAGGGATCCTTCTTTGCAAGCGACGCGACCATCTCCATGTCCGGACCTTCCGAAGTTAGCGGTACCGGAATCATCTCGATCCCCAGTTCCTGACAGATCCTGAAGTGGCGGTCGTAGCCTGGCGCGGGACACAGGAACTTGACGGGCGTGCCCTGGAATTTGTAATAATGCCAGGGGGTGCCCCCGCCGGTGCCGAACAGGCAAAGGGACGCCAGGGTGTCGAACATCATGCTCAGGCTGGAATTCCCGCCCATGATAATCTGCTGAGGCTGAAGGCCCAGAAGTTCGGCAAAAAGTTTCCTGCACTCCGGGATGCCGTCCCCGATGCCGTAATTACGGGCATCCGTGCCGTCGGCGGTGATGTAAGTGTCCATGGAGTTAAGCAGTCCGTTGCTTAGATCAAGCTGGGAAGGCGCCGGCTTCCCCCGGGACATATTCAGGTTTAATTTTTTGGCCTTGGCTTGTTCGTACTGTAGTTTTAACTCGTCAAGGGCATCGGCGCTGTTTACTGGTTGGTTCATGCTTCCCTTTCCTCCTTTGGGTGCTTTGTTTTCTTGATTTCATTATAGATAAAATGGTATGATAAAAACAAATACTTATATATGTATAAGAGGTATAGGCATTTGGTTATCTCATAAGAACAGGAGGTATAGGCATATGAACTGGGAAGAGATCAGAAGCAGGGAGAGCCTGACAGCGAAAGAGAGTAAATATATATGCAATGATCTGATGAGTACGGGGCTTGAGATGGAACGCCTGATCGTGGAGAATTTTGGCCCTGAAGACTACTATAAGGTGGCTCAGCGCCGAATTGGGGGAGGCAGAATCGGGGGAAAAGCGTGCGGTCTTCTGCTTGCAAGAAAACTGATCCAGGCGAGGATGCCTCAATACATGGATTATATGGAGCCGCACGATTCCTATTTTGTTGGCTCGGACGTATTCTATCATTATCTGGAAGAAAACGACTGTATGGAGTTAAGAAGGCGCCATATGAAGGAAAAAGAGAAGTTCCAAGAGGCGGATGAACTGCAAAGCCGCATTCAGAATGGCAGTTTTTCCGAAGCCATACAGGAAGAATTTCTCAAAGTGGTGCGGCATTATGGAGATACGCCAATCATCGTCAGATCCAGCAGTTTCCTGGAAGATGGATTCGGCAATGCTTTTTCCGGCAAGTATGAATCCATCTTCTGCATCAATCAGGGAAGCGAAGAAGAGAGGCTCTCTGATCTGATGAATGCCGTGCGAAGCGTCTATGCAAGTACTATGAATCCCTCGGCCATCGAGTACCGGAGGCGCTGGGGGCTTCTGGATGTAGACGAGCAGATGGCGCTGCTGATACAGAAGGTCGCGGGGCAGAGGTACGACAACTTCTATATGCCCGTGGCAGCGGGCATGGGATGCTCTTATAATCCTTATAAATGGATGGAAAACATGAATCCGGACGCGGGAATGATACGGATGGTCATGGGGCTTGGCACGCGCGCGGTGGAGCGTACGCCGGGCGACTATCCCAGACTCGTGGGCCTTGACCGGGCGCAGGCCAATCTCCGGACAACGGTGGCGGAACGGCACAAATATTCCCAGCGGAATGTAGACGTGATGGATTATGCATCCAATTCCCTGTGCACGAAACGCTTGGAAGAAGTGATAGAGGAACTTCCCGGGTGGCAGAAGAAACTGGTGCTAAGCCATGACACGGAGGCAGAAGAACTGCTGGCCCAGAGAGGAAAGTATAAGCAGGTACTGTTTGCCGACTGCCAAGGGATGGTAAATAATGATCTCTTTATCTAGATGGTAAAGGATATTCTTGGCATGCTGCAGGAAGTATACGGAAGGCCGGTGGATGTAGAATTCGCGGTGAACAGCGCGGCAAAAGGAGAATGGAAGCTGAATCTTCTGCAGTGCAGGCCTCTTCAGGCCAGCGTATCAGAGAAAATCCACATTCCGGAGGAAAAAGTCAAGGAGTTTCTCTTCGATGTGCGCCGCACTTCCATGCGCCGCTCCAAGATGGAGAAACTGGATATCATCGTATGGGTGGACCCGAGGAAATATTACGAGTACCCTTATGCGAAGAAATTCCATGTGGCGCAGAAGATCGATGAGATCAATCGCCACTATGAAGATACGGATAAAAAAATGATGCTTCTGGTTCCGGGGCGGATCGGAACTTCGTCGCCGGAACTGGGGGTCCCGGTAGTATATGCCAACATCAGCGCCTTCTGCGCCATCTGCGAGGTAGCGTACAGCGAAGTGGGGTACCATCCGGAACTGTCTTATGGAAGCCATATGTTCCAGGATCTTGTGGAGGCTGACGTATATTATGGTGCGATTAATGAAAATAGCAAGACCAGATGTTATCAGCCCCGGCTGCTGAAGCAGCATCCGGACATATTCCCGAAACTATTTCCGGGAAATGAGGAACTGGGCGAGATTATCAAGATTTTTGATGTGTCAGACTGCAATGCCCAGCTGCTGCTGGATTCCAAAAAGGGAAGGGCAGTGTGCTGGCTTGCCGCGCCTTTGATTCCCAGGTAAAAGTAAGAAAAGGAGGTACATAGGGGAATTATGGGAAAGAAACTAAAGAATCGATTTTATCTGACGGTATTCTGCGCGCTGATAGGAGCCTGTGCCGGTGCTATTATCTGGCTGTTCTTAAAGGCGGTGGCAATGGGAACCCAATTTCTCTGGGAATGGCTGCCGGGCAGGGTACAATTTCCGTTTTATGCGGTGATTGCATGTACGGCAGGAGGCCTGATCATTGGCCTATTTCATAGAAAGTTCGGGGATTATCCTGAGGAGTTGGATGTAGTGCTTGGAAAAGTAAAGACGGAAAAATGGTATGATTATCATAATATGCCCGTTCTGCTTGCGGGAGCTTTCCTTCCATTGATTATCGGAAGCAGCGTCGGGCCGGAGGCGGGACTTACAGGGGTGATCGTTGGCTTGTGCTACTGGGCAGGAGACAATCTGAAGTTTGCCCGTCAGAATGCCAAAGAATATTCTGAGATAGGAATGGCTGTGACATTGAGCGTCTTATTTCATTCCCCGCTGTTTGGAATTTTTGCGGTGGAAGAGGAAAATGAGGGGAAAGATAGTCCAAGCCTTCCGGGTACATCAAAGATATTTATCTATGGTATAGCGCTTGCCGCTGGGACAGGAATATATATGCTTCTATCTGCGCTGTGCGGGGGCGGAATGGGAGCCTTTCCCTCCTTTTCGGCGCCAAAGCCGGAAAACCGCGATTACCTGATGCTGGTGGTATATATCCTGCTGGGCTGTATCCTTGCAAAGTTCTATTGGCTTACCCACGATGGAGCCAAGAAGTGTGCGGAGAAGATGCCCACGATTCTTAAGGAGACGGCAGGAGGGCTCTGCCTTGGCATTGCAGGAGCGCTGGTGCCTGCCGCCATGTTCTCAGGAGAAGAGCAGATGGGTAAACTGATCGCGGAGTATGGACAATATCTGCCCTGGATGCTGGCAGGCGTGGCCTTCCTCAAAGTGCTGCTGACGAATGTATGCATCTGGTCAGGACTTAAAGGAGGACATTTTTTCCCGGTAATATTTTCAGGCGTGTGTTTGGGGTATGCAGCCGCGTCATTTGCATTTCCAAATAGCGCGGAGCATGTGGCATTCGCGGCGGCAATCGTAACGGCCGCGCTTTTGGGCGGAGTAATGAAAAAGCCATTGGCGGTGACCATGCTTTTGTTCCTCTGCTTTCCGGTGAAATTGTTTGTCTGGATTTTTGTAGCGGCCGCGGTAGGCAGCAGATGCTTTTCGAGAGGAAAGACCTCATAAAAGGGAGGATGCCGGGTGATTCTTACGAATCCCCGGCATGTATTATGAAAAAGTTTATTCAAAAATAGTATTTTACTATTGGTCAATGGTCTTATTTAATGTTCAGATGTCTTGTTCTTCATCTGATAAACTTAGTATAAAGCAGACCTATGAAGAAACGATGTTAAAGAAATGAAGGTTTTTTGAAAGATAAATGAACAAACTATGAACAATGCTTCTGACGAAGAAGGGTAATTAAAGAGAATGCGATGATGATACAAAACAGGATATTCACCGACATGCCCATCTTAAGCCCCAGCAGATCGTTTATAAATCCAATGAGCCATGGCCCGATCATTCCTCCCAGCCCGCCGCATGCAAAGAACATGCCAAGCATGGTTCCGGAACTCTTTGCGGGGATCCCGGAGACTACCGCAGTGGCGGTAGGAAAGATGATAGAAAAGCAGAACCCCGTAAATGCCAGCACGATTGCTATGGAAGGCGGCCCAAATATCCCCAGTGAAATACAGAGGACTGCGAGTAAGGAGAAGATCAGCAGGCTTTTTAGATGGCCCGCCTTGTCTACGAAAAAACTGCCCAGCAGCCGTCCAATGGTCATGCCTGCAAAATGAATGGACAGATACAGGGAACTGGCAACTACGGAGACATGCCTTTCTTGCTGGAAAAATTCCACCATCCACGTTGCCATACCAATCTCGGCGGCCACATATGCGAATATGACCACATACATCAATAGAACATCCTTCTGGGAAATAATCTGAATCAGATCTTTAAAATCAATCTTCTTCTCAGCCTCATCCGGGGCTGTATCCCTTGGATATCTCATGACAATAAAATAAACCGTGATGGGAACTATGACAAACAGACTATATCTGTAGATGGTTCGAAAAGAGAGGCCGATGTTCAAAAAATGTCCGGCTAAAATAGGCGTGATAATGGAGCCAATGCCATAGAAGGCGTTCAGAAGATTCATATAGCGCCCCTTATGCTGCTCGTGGATTCCGGAGATGATATTGCTTCCGCTTAACTCAAGGGAGCCCAGCCCAAGTCCGATCAAGAATATGAAAGCTACAAACATGGCCAGATGGGAAGAAGAGGCATATCCGATCACGCCCAGGATCAGACAGAGCCCTGCCAACACAAGAGAGAATTTCTTGCCCAGCAAGTCTGCAAGCAGCCCCGCAAAAAAGGTTGCAAGAAAAAAGCCGGTATATTCGCTGAAAATAATCGTGCCGCCTTTTGAATAATTAAATCCCACATCTTTAAGAATGGCTGGAATCGTCGTCCCCTTCAGATTATCTATAAACCCAAATAAAAAATAACTCAAAAAACATCCGATCGTAATCACCCATACCTGCCGCTGGCTTAATTTCATTGCCTTATCCCCCTTATGCTTGCTATCTTGCTTTTCATTTATAAATATATTATCATAGAATAGTGACAAGTCGTGTCACTATTCGGGAAAGGAGTTAAAGATGTCAAAAACTGAGCGGCTCATAGCAATGATGATGACAATAAATTCCAAAAGACATTTTACGGTGGGAGAATTGGCGGAAGAATTTTCCGTGTCCAAAAGGACCATATTGCGGGATTTGCAGGCTCTGGAAGAGGTGGGCTTTCCATTATATTCAGAAGTGGGCGCCGCAGGCGGATATCATGTCCTTAAGGAACGCGTGCTGCCTCCGATTGTCTTTTCGGAAAATGAGGCAATGGCCATCTTTTTCGCCTATCAATCCCTTCAGTATTATAAGGACATTCCTTTTAAGCAGGAGAGTCTTTCGGTGTTAAAAAAGTTTCTCAGCAATCTGCCGCCGGATATACAAAATAGTATTGCCAGGATGCAGGATAAAGTCCTATTCTGGATTCCTGACAGGCACTGCACTGCCCCGCTGCTTAGAGAGATATTTGACATTGTTACTGCCGGATGCTGTGCCACGATCCGGTATTCCTCGGAATATGCGATAAGCGTGCGAACCATCGTGCCAATTGGGCTGTATGCTATGAACGGACTGTGGTATTGCCCGGCTTACTGCCTAAAGGCAAAGGCGATACGCGAGTTCCGCGTGGATCGTATTGAAGAGATTGTAGAGGCAGGGGAATATGAAGAGGAATCGCTGGAAGGAAAAGAGATTCCATCCCTGAAGGAATACCTTGATCATAAAGAAAGCGGAGATGAGATCCATATTACCATCCGGCTTACAAAACTGGGAGTCAAGCGCTGCGAGGCTGATTTTTTGCTGGCGCGCGGACTGACAGTCCTGCCGGGCGGAGAAGGAATCATTGATATGGAGATCGCCAGGTCATCCCTGGAACTGGTGGCAGAATGCCTGGCGGCCCTGGGAGATAATGCCGCCGTTATTCAGTCGGATGAATTACTGAATCTGATGCGGCGAAAAGCCAGGGAACTGTATTACCATTACTGCCGGGAGCCTTAGCGCGAAGAAGCCCCATGCCACGATCAGGATACGATGGCATGGGGCTTCTTATACCAGTCTATTTTCTATAAGCGAAAAGCGGTATTCCGTTTTTGGTAGGCAGTTCTACAAATCCTTGGGTCAGCGGCCGAACATAGTCTATGAATTCATTGCTGATATCGGAGCCATCCGCAATGATCCACTCCAAAGGCACGGTCTTTTCCTGGTTGCAGATGATGTTGACATCGGCAGTGCCATACGACAGTTCATAAGGAACGCTTTTGTTACGGATGAAGTTGATCATCTTGCCGGTCTCTCCCGCAAGGGCGGACAGCACGGCGAATATGCCTGCATTCTCGGACTCGTCAAGATCGACTCTGGACAAGTGGGCGCAGGAGCAGCGCTGGCATACGTTTAGCTCGATGGAGCGTACTTTGACTCCAAGCCTTTCCTTGACAAGGTTTTCCAGATACTTGCCGGAGCCAGTCAGCATCTTGTGCCCGAAGGTATCGGTTCCTACTTCGCTGGAGTATTCGCAGATAAAAGTGCCATCCTTGTCATGGATCCCCTCTGAGATGCAGACTACCAGATTAGGCGTATGCTTCAGGGATTCTGTTACCTTGGCGATGAAGGCCTCCTGGTCAAAGGCAACCTCCGGCACATAGATGAGTACAGGGTTGTCCCCCTCGAATTTGCGGGCAAGAATACTGGCGGCAGTCAGCCATCCGGCATGGCGTCCCATAATCTCCACGATGGTGACAGACTGCTTATTGTCATAGACGGTGGCGTCAGCCGAGATCTCTCTTACGACGGTAGCAACGTATTTGGCGGCGCTTCCGTATCCCGGCGTATGATCCGTCTCTACCAGGTCATTGTCGATGGTCTTTGGCACGCCGATGAAGCGGATATCGCTGCCGATAGTCTGGGCGTAGCGGGACAGTTTGCTGACCGTATCCATGGAATCATTTCCCCCGATATAGAAGAAATAGCCGATGCCATGCTCCTTAAATTTCTGGAAAAGCTGTGGATATACTGCGTCCTCCAGGCTCTCCGGCAGCTTGTACCGGCAGGAGCCAAGATATGCGCCTGGCGTGGTACGTACCATTTCCAGTTCATTTGTCTGGTCTAAAGCGCCGATGTCCATCATATGTCCCTGAAGGAATCCTTCGATTCCGTTGATCATTCCATATACGCGGCCGATACGGTCAGGATGCTTAAGTCCTTCTGCAACGACTCCGTACAGGCTTCCATTGATTACGGCGGTAGGCCCGCCCGATTGTCCGACGATAATATTTTTTGTCATATGAATTCCTCCTGTTCTTCCTATACCAAATACTATAGCGGATGTAAAGGGAATTTACAATCAATAAGGAGATATTTTACCAAGAAGCGGTTGGAAAATCTTATGAAATGATTTATACTAGATAGATAATTCATCGAAGAAAAGGAGAAGAATGATGAAGTATATTTCATTTGCAATCCCATGCTATAATTCCCAGGATTACATGGCCCATGCCATTGAAAGCATCCTGCCGGGCGGGGATGAGGTAGAGATTATTATCGTGAATGATGGTTCTAAAGATAAAACTTCGCAGATTGCCCATGAGTACATGGACAAGTATCCGGATATAATCAAAGTGATTGACAAAGAAAATGGAGGGCATGGCGACGCGGTCAACGCCGGACTTGCCAATGCCAGTGGAAAGTATTTTAAGGTTGTGGACAGTGATGACTGGGTGGATGAGGAGGCGCTGCATAAGATACTGATGCTGATGCGCCATCTGGAAGAGGACAATGAGCAGATTGACATGCTGATTTCCAACTATGTCTATGAAAAAGTAGGGGTCACCCATAAAAAATGCATACACTACCGGAACGTTCTTCCGCAGGACGAGGTGTTCCGCTGGGATGATATCGGACATTTCCGTTTAGATCAATATATTCTGATGCATTCTGTAATCTATCGGACGGACATGCTCAAACTGAGCCAGATGAGACTGCCGAAGCATACCTTCTACGTGGATAATATCTATGTATACTATCCCCTTCCTCATGTACGCAAGATATATTATCTGGATGTAGATTTTTACAGGTACTTTATTGGAAGAGAGGATCAGTCCGTCAATGAGAAGGTAATGATTGCAAGAGTAGACCAGCAGATATTCGTAACCAAGACCATGATAGACATGTACCAGCTGAAAAAGGTGACCAGCAAGAAACTGAGACAGTATATGATAAATTACCTGGCAATCATGATGACGGTATCTTCGATTCTTTTAATCCGTTCAAAGGAGAAGGAGAATCTGGAGAAGAAAAAGGAATTGTGGCTGTATCTGAAGAAGCGGGATATGAAGACCTACATTAAGATCCGCTACGGAATCCTGGGTCAGACCATGAATATCCCGGGCAAGTCAGGCCGGAAGATCTCTTCGCTGGCTTATACGGTTGCAAGAAGAATAATCGGATTTAATTAAATATGTATAATCTGGCAGCCATGCCACATACTACTATTAATAATGAAAAGGAGTGTGTGACATGGCTATTGATTTTAAAGAAAGTAAGACAAGAGAGAATCTGATGAGAGCATTTGCCGGGGAGAGCCAGGCAAGAAACCGCTATACGATAGCAGCCGAGGTTGCAAGAGAGCAGGGATTATTTGCCGTCAACCAGGTATTTCTCTTTACTGCAGACCAAGAGCGCGCTCATGCAAAGCGCTTCTATGATCTGCTTAAGAACCTATCGGGAACGACCATCCATATTGATGGAGGCTACCCGGTAGACCATTTTGACAGCGTGATCGAACTGTTAAAAGCTGCGGAGCATAACGAGATGGAAGAGTATGAGGATGTGTACCAGAATTTCGGAGATATAGCCAAAGAAGAAGGCTTCATAGAAGTGGCGTCCGCGTTCTACCAGATAGCAAGGGTAGAGCAGACGCATGCAAAGCGGTTTGGCAAGCTGGCCTGCATGCTGGAGAATAATCAGTATTTTGAAAGCAAAGAGGATGAGTACTGGATGTGCCTGAACTGCGGGCATATTCATAAGGGCAAGCTGGTTCCGGAAGTGTGTCCGGTATGCCGCCACGAACGTGGATACTTTATACCAGCAAGCATGGCTCCATATTTTGAATGCGAGTTTATCAAATAATATTGTAGGTAAGGAAGGGATTGCATGGCAAGTCAGAAGATTGAGGACCAGTTAAATCTGGCGATAGACGCCACGGAAGAAGAACGGGAGAAATCTCTGGATCTGGATGTAGGATATAATCCGATTGACAGGGAATGGGATCTGATCATCAAATACTCAGGAAGCCTGGAACGGGTGAGGACCCTGGCAAACCAGGTCGTGGAACTGCTGAACGAATATGCAATCATTACCATCCTGGAATCCAGGATTGACGAACTTGCGCAGCTGGTGGAAGTAGAATATATTGAGAAGCCCAAAAGGCTGTTCTTTCAAGTCGCAAACGGAAGACGGGTATCCTGTATCGATTCGGTGCAGGATACCCGCTTTGCGCTATATGGACAGGGCGTTCTTGTCGCAGTCATAGATTCCGGGATCGATTATGCCAGCCAGGATTTTCGGGAGGCAGATGGAACCACAAGAATACGGGCGCTGTGGGATCAGTCTCTCGCGCCGGGAGAGGGACGGACGCCGCCGGAAGGGTATGCCATTGGAGCAGAATACACGCAAGAGCAGATTAACGAAGCGCTTAGACAGCCGACTTTGCAGGAGCGAGGAAGGCTGGTTCCAAGCGTAGATACCTCTGGACATGGGACGGCGGTAGCGGGAATCGCGGCAGGAAATGGAAGGAATAGCGGCGGCCAGTATGCAGGTGTTGCCTCTGAAAGCCAGCTGCTGGTGGTGAAACTTGGGAATCCCAGGCAGGAGGGCTTTCCCCGGACCACGGAACTGATGCAGGGAATTGATTATGCCATCCGAAAATCTCTGGAATTTCAGATGCCGGTAGCGATTAACATCAGTTTTGGAAATACATACGGCCCCCATGACGGGACATCGCTTTTAGAACGGTTTATTGACGACATCTCCAATATCTGGAAGAACAGCATCTGTATCGGGACAGGGAATGAGGCGGCGAGCGCGGGCCATACTTCCGGCGTGCTCCGGGAAGACGAGGAGACGATTATCCAGTTGGCGGTGCAAAGTAGTCAGCCAGCGCTGAATATACAGATATGGAAAGAATACACGGACGTGGTGGACATCTCCATCGTCAACCCTTCCGGAGTGGCGGTAGGGCCATTTAAGGAAATATTGGGCCCTCAAAGATATACGGCAGGCCAGACGGAGATCCTGCTCTATTATGGGGAGCCCAGCCCTTATAGCACGTCCCAGGAAATCTATATTGATATGATTCCAAGAGACGGGTATATCTCAGGGGGCATCTGGCAGATCGTACTGTCTCCAAGGCGTATCGTATCCGGAGAATTTGAAATGTGGCTTCCGAGTGAATCCGTGCTTAACCAGGGAACCGGCTTTTTATTTCCGACGGACAGCACGACGCTTACAATCCCATCTACTGCCAGCAGGGCAATTTCCGTAGGCGCCTACAATGCGCTGACATTTTCCTATGCGGATTTTTCCGGAAGAGGATATACCCGGGAACAGCAGCTGGTGAAGCCGGATATCGTTGCGCCGGGAGTAAGCGTTATCTCTGTCATGGTCGGAGGAGGCTATGGACAGTTTACCGGAACCTCCTTTGCGACGCCATTTGTGACGGGTGGCGCGGCGCTTCTGATGGAGTGGGGAATTATAAGGGGCAATGATAATTACCTGTATGGGGAGAAAGTAAAGGCTTACTTAAGGCGCGGCGCGAGGCCATTGCCGGGATTCACCCAGTATCCCAATCCTCAGGTGGGATATGGGGCGCTCTGCGTTAGAGATAGCCTGCCAATTTAAAGAGTTGTTTTCAGCATGACAAAAGATGCGCAATTCATGAGGAAAAAGCGCAAAAATAGTGATTTTTTAATAGTTTGATGTTAATATATAGGCTAAGAGGAAATTTATAAATAAACTCCTTCGGAGCGTAATATGAAAAAAAAGATGAAATTTCTCCTTCCAATAGTCCTGATTATCATACTTGTTATGAGTCTTTTCTCAGCCCGGTCAATCACCCGCATCCGTAATTATGGAAAATTAATTAATTATGTGGGAATTGTACGCGGGGCTACTCAGCGCGTCATAAAACTGGAAACTAACGATAAGCCGGATGACGAATTGATAGCATACGTTGATGGCATCATGGAGGAATTGCTGACAGGCGAAGGCCAGTATGGACTTAAGAGAACCAGTTATGCAGACTTTAACAACGAGCTGGAATTATTAAATGAAAATTGGAGCCAGATTAAAAAAGAGATCTATGATGTAAGGCAAGGGGCGGATAAAGAAAGGCTTTTAAAGCAAAGCGAAGAATTGTTTGACGTGGCAAATGATACGGTATTCTCTATCCAGGAATATTCCGGACAGCGTTCGACAGCGCTTGTCAGACAGATGGTTATAACTGGAGTATTCTGCCTGATTGTCAGCATATTCGCCATAGGCTATTATGTGAGAAAGTATTTCCGGCTTCGGGAAAAGACGGCGGAACTGGCTGATCAGGCCGGGCGGGATGAACTGACCGGAGCATATGCTATCGAGCGCTTTTATGCAGAAGGTCAGGAGATCATTGATAAGAATCAGGAAGCGAAGCTAGCGGTAGTCTATATCGATTTTGAGAACTTCAAATATATCAATGATGTATTCGGCTATGAGTATGGGGACAGGGTTCTGAAAGAATATGCCAGGACCCTGACAGATTCCCTGAAGGAGAATGAACTTCTCTCCCGCTCTATGGCTGACCAGTTTCTGGTCCTGCGGTGCTATGAAGACAAGCAGGACCTGCTGAATATGCAGAGGAAGATCGACTGGGATTTCATGAAGCGCGAAGTCCTTCCTGACAAGCATGTGATGGCGATCGCATGTGGAATCTGCTGTATTGAAGATACCATTGAAAAACTGGATATAAGGGGATTTGTCAATCGGGCGAATTATGCCCAGAAGACCATCAAGAACGCGCCAGGCAGCAACTATGCGTTCTATAATGAAAGCATTCGCGAGCAGATGTTCCGGGAAATCCATATTGCGGACCGTATGGGAAGCGCGCTTGCGGCGGGCGAATTCATCGTTTATTTCCAGCCGAAGGTGTCACCCTATACAGGAGAGATCGAGGCCGCGGAGGCCCTGGTACGCTGGAAGACTTCGGAAGGCAAGATGATAATGCCGGGAGAGTTCATTCCTGTATTCGAAAAGGAGCATCTGATCGGACGTCTGGATCAGTATGTTTTTGAAGAGGTGTGCAGATTCATGCAGGATAGATATCGGGAGGGAGCCAGGGTAGTTCCGGTATCCGTTAATGTATCAAAGATCCGATTCTATACGGCGGATTTTGTCAAGAATTATGCCGCGATTAAAGAGCGGTACCAGATACCCGATGGCATGCTGGAGATCGAGTTTACAGAAACGGTGGCCTGCGAGAGCCAGGACTATATGCTTGAGATTATAAAGGAATTGCATGACAATGGCTTCCAGTGCAGCATGGATGATTTTGGCACCGGGTATTCTTCGCTTGGGATGTTGAAGGATTTGGAAATAGACGTGTTAAAATTAGATGCCCTGTTCTTCCGGGGCAACCCGGACAGCAAAAAGGAGCAGCTGATCGTAAAAGGCATTCTCGGAATAATCAAGGAATTGGATATTAAGTCTGTAGCCGAGGGCATTGAGACGAAGAAGCAGTTGGAATTCTTAAAGGAGTGCGGATGCGACTTGATACAAGGATACTATTATTATAAGCCCATGCCTGGCGAGGAATTCAGGAAACTATTGATTGGCCGGCAAGACGTCTCCCTTGCGTCTGGAAACGAAGGAGGAAACAGATGAAACTAAGCACGCTATGCTACATCGAGCAGGACGGGCGTTATCTGATGCTGCACCGTACCGTAAAGAAAAACGATGTAAATAAAGATAAGTGGATTGGCGTAGGGGGCCACTTCGAACAGGATGAAAGCCCGGAAGAGTGCCTGCTAAGAGAAGTATGGGAAGAGACCGGATACACGCTTACGTCTTACCGTTACAGAGGACTTGTAACTTTCGTATCCGGCAATGGGGTTACCGAATACATGTCCCTGTTTACCGCGGACGGCTTTGTAGGCGAGCCGATTCCATGCGATGAGGGGGAATTGGAATGGGTGGACATTGAAGATGTATGGAACTTAAACATCTGGGAAGGGGATAAGATCTTCTTCCGGCTGATGGATGAAGAAGAGGAGTTCTTTTCCCTGAAACTGGTTTATGACGGACATGACAAGCTGGTATCTGCCGCGTTGAACGGAAAGCCAATGGAATTATTCGATATACTTAACCCGGACGGCTCTAAGACCGGAATCGTGAGAGAGCGGGGCGTTGCCCACCGGGAAGGAAGCCTTCATGCCACCGCGCATATCTGGGTGGTAAGAAAGAACCACAAGAGCGGGTATGACGTGCTGCTTCAAAAGAGAAGCGCTTGCAAGGATTCCAATCCAGGATGTTATGACATCTCGTCCGCAGGCCATGTGGCTTCGGGGGATACAGTGATAGAATCGGCAGTCAGGGAGATAAAAGAGGAACTAGGCATCACGGCATCAGAAGAAGAACTGCATTATGTAGGCGTACATCATGGAGCCTTTGAGGATGTATTTTACGGCAGGATGTTCCGGGACAACGAGCTTAGTTCGGTCTATGTGTATACGGAGCCCGTAGAGATAGAGGAACTGACCTTGCAGGAGTCGGAAGTAGAAGAAGTCATCTGGATGGATTACGAGGAATGCATGCAAGAGGTTCAGGAGGGGACTCTTGCGAATTGCATATATGAAGAGGAATTCAGAATGGTAGGAGAGTATTTGAAAGAGTATTCTAAAGAGTAGGAAACGTGCCGGAAGCATGGTATCAGACATGCTTCCGGCACGTTTTTTATGCGAATTATGGAATCCTGGCATTTCTACTCGATCCAGCAGATATCCGGCCCCACCTCTCTTTGAAACACCCGCCCCAGATTATCAGGATCCTTGGCTTGGTGATATTTGAACACCATCTGCCCGGCATCGGTCCGTCCCAGAATCTCAATCTTGCCGTCCGGATTAGACAGAACATAGCGGAAGCATTTCCCATTGCCATTCTGCATGGCCTTCGCCTGCTCTATGATATCATAGCCAGCCTGTAAGGGAACCTGGAATTGGTTCATCACACCGGTCACCGGCCTGCATTGGAAGATGTAGTAAGGGATGATCCCAAGTTCTGTGAAGCGCCGGAAAAGCAGGGCAAGTGTTTCGGGACAGTCATTGACTCCTTTTAAAAGAACCATCTGGTTTTTGACGATCAGGCCGAGGCCTTGCAGGCATCTTACGGCACTTATAGAATCTTCTGTTAATTCTCTGGGGTGATTGAACTGTGTCACGATATAGATCTGTTTCTTACGCCCATATTCCTGAAGAATGTCCTGCAATCTAGAATCTTCCAGTATACGCTGGGGGAAGACGACAGGGGTCTTGGTTCCGAACCGGATATAATCAAGATGACCGATAGCGGTAAGCGAATCCAGGTATTCCCTGATGACGTCCGTATTCAACAGGAAGGAGTCTCCTCCTGAGATGAGAACATTGGTAATTTCCTCATGTTCCCGGACATAGGACATGGCTTCCCTAATATCTGCCACGACCTCTTGCGTGCCGCTTCCTACCATACGCTTGCGAAAGCAGTATCTGCAGTACATGGCGCAGCGGTTCGTGGAAAGCAGCAGTACCGTTTGCGGATACTTATGCTGAAGTCCCTGCAGCCTGGTATTGGATTTCTCGCCGCTGGTGTCGAATGTGCCGGCAAGATCCATTTCCAGGAAGGAGGGAATGCACATCTTCCGGATAGGGTCATTGGCATCATCTGGATTGACAAGGGACAGATAGTAACGTGGAATGGACATGGGATATTTGTTCAGCACTTTTGACGCAATATCTCCATATTCATTGATCTGTGGGATCGATGCTGATAATTCATCCAGAGTAGTGACATTGTCTGCCAGTATTTCTTCCCATCTCATATTGCACCTCCTTAATACGGATACTCGGGGTTGCTGTTGTCTAAGTATAGCATAAAATGGAGGCGAATTTTAAGAAATATTTTATGAACTAATATTAAAATTCTGTGTATACAGATGTGGGATAACAGTTCGCTGGTCTGGTGGCTGGAGTTTACTATTCTTTAAAATCGAAGATGAGCACATTTCCTTCCGGGTCATAATATTCATTTGGATTCCCGCTTTCTTCAGCGGCCACTTTCTTTTCGACGGACAGGGGAGCATCCTTGATGTTCTGGCCTTTTTCCCAAATAAGTTTCCGCTCGCCTTTTTTGCCTTCATAATAGATGGAAGTGCTGTAATGGATTACGGTTTGGTTCTCTTCATCTATGGAAGAGGCGGAGTCAACTTCTTCCTTAAGCGGCAGTACATAAGACATTTCCGTGAAAGAGGCGCTGTTAGACCAGAATTCTGCCCATCTGGAGCGCTGCAGTGAAAGAATGGTCTTGCCATCATTATAAGGCTTGTCATAATATTTGGGTGATACATCTATCCCGTAGGATGAGATGCTAAAAGGCTTCTCGCTCTTAAGCGTACAGAAGATGCGCCCGTCTTTCAGGCGGTACAACTGGGTTGGCTTGATATAATCGGCAGCAATACGCTTATCAAATAAAGGCAGCTTTTGGATGCCTTCGCCGATTGGAGTGTTATCCCAGATCGCGCAGAATGCCAGAACTGCCAGTAGAAGAATTCCGCAGGCCAGCAGTTTCTGGCGGGCGATCTTGCGCTGGATCCGCTGGATGAAGCGGGTCTCGTCTATGGCCGTGTCCTCAGAAGAAGGCTCCATAGGCGGCAGTTCCCCGTGGAGGGACTCCAGATATTCCCGGCAGTCTTCACATTCTATAAGATGTTCTTCGATCAGGTCTTTGCTTTTTTCGCTGCAGATATTATCTTCATATAACGGCAGCAGATCTTTAATTATATCGCAGTCTGTCTTGCTCATATCATTACCTCCTTGATTTTCAGCCTGGCACGGTGATAAGTAACTCTGGCCCAGGTCTCCTGCTTGCCGAAGATCTCCCCGATCTCCCGGAAGCTTAAGTCTCCCAGAACACGAAGGATGAATACCTCTTTATAAGGTTCCTCCAGGCAGTGCAGAATCTTATAAATCGATAGGGCTTCGTCTTTGCGGATGCACATGCTTTCAATATCCGAGTCATCGGGAAACTGTTCAAGACCATCCGTATGGACTGCTTTTTTCTTGCGCGTATAGGAGATGTATAGATTCTTGGCAATCTGGCACAGCCAGGACTTGACGGAACAGTTTCCCTGGAAATGCTTGATTTCCTTTAGCGCCTTGAAGAACGTATCCTGGGTAATCTCTTCCGCGATATGCGGATCCTTGCTCATAGCCAGCACGAACAGATATACATCCTTGAAAAAGCGCTTATATATTTCATCAAATTCCAGTTCCATTCCGTCACCTCCCCTCGCTTGTCCATTAGACGCATGACTGCTTGATTCGTTACAACCAATATAACATTTTTTTCTGTTTTAGTGGATTATAAATAAAATTTACAAAATGTGACTGAATCACAGATTTTCTTTTTAAATAGGGTATAATAGAATCATCAAAGCAAACAAATACTCGAAAGAGTACAATGAAAGAAAGGATGATAGATATGGCAGCAGCTCATTTGACAAAGGAAACATTTAACGAGGAAGTATTACAGGCGAAGGAACCGGTGCTGGTTGATTTCTGGGCTACCTGGTGCGGACCATGCCAGATGGTATTGCCAATTATAGAAGAGTTGGCAGGAGAGGTCAAAGACGCGAAGATCTGCAAGGTGAACGTGGATGAGCAGCCGGAACTGGCCAAAGAGTATAGGGTAATGTCGATACCGACTCTTATGGTATTTAAAGATGGCAAGCCGGTGAAAAGGGAAGTAGGGGTAAAGTCCAAAGCAGAGATATTAGAGATGTTAAAATAAAGAGTTCGGATATAAAATTGGCAGATTATTTAAAATGGACATAATACAGGCAGCGGCAGGAAATCCTTCTATGGGAACCTGTACCGCTGCCTGCCTGTCGTTGTATTAGGCCTGTCATCTAAACCATCATGCTATGTGGGCACAGATGGCGTCCCGAAGAAACTTGGCGCATCCCGGGAGTTCTTTGTCATAATAGGATTGAAACCGTTCATCCGCCACGTACATTTCCGCCAGCCCCAGATGAGCCTTGGGGTCATAGGATGGCCATGTGTAAGCCAGCCACTCTTTGTGCATCATGGCAATATCCCTGCCGACGGCATCTGATGCAGACGCGCCGGAAGTTACGGCGTCTTTCAGCGCCTCGAGAATCTTTCCTTCTAATTCTTTCATGGCATAATACTCCTTTGCTGTGAGATTCAGCATGTTCTGATTGCTGTTTTCAATCGTTTTGTCACCATACTTTTCACGGAGTTCCTTTCCATATTTCTCTTCGTTTTCTTCGATTAATTCCCTTTTCAGCGCGGCAAATTTTTCCTGGTCTGTCATGCGTATCTTCCCTTCTTCCATTTGAATCGTCTTTTTCACAGTTTCAATCAGAAGCCTTAGATTCTGCTCCTCCTTGTATAAATGGTCGAGATGCGCCCGTAGCGCTTCCAGCGGGTTGAAGGCAGGATCCTTGATTATTCCTTCAATCGTGGAAAGTTCCAGTCCCATCCGTCTGTAGAACAGTATCTGCCAAAGTACGTCTACCTCTTCCTTGCCATATATGCGGTAGCCCGAGTCCGGGGCGCGTCTGGGTACAAGGAGCCCGATCTGGTCATAGTAGCGCAGCGTGCGGGGGCTGATGCCGGCAATGTCAGCCAGCTGGGTAACCGTATAGCTATGTTTCATAAGACTTCCTCCTTTGGTCAGTTCCTGACAAAGCCAGTGTAACTGTTTACGCGGCGTTAAGGTCAAGGGTTCAGGCCAGATTTTTTAATTTATTTTTATCAAGGATTTTTACGGTTCCTCTGGAAAGCTCTACATAACCCTCGCTTGAGAAGTATTTGAGCATTCGGGTAACAACCTCACGGGCACTTCCCATCAGACGGGCAATCTGCTCATGAGTCATCTTGATCTCTTGTGAATGCAGGGCCGCGGCCTCATCCAGCAGGAAGATGGCAAGGCGCCTGTCAAAACTCATAAAGAGAATCTGCTGCATAGCCCACATTACATCGGAGAACCGCTCGGTTGCCATCTTATACGCAAAGCATTCGGCATAAATATTCTGTTTCATGACGGATGAGATGGAGGCGGAGCTAACCTGGATGACTTCGCTTGCTTCCACGGCATCGATATATACATCAAACGTGATGGACTTTAAGACGCAGGAGGCGGACAAGACGCATACTTCTCCGCTGTAGATACGGTACAGGGTAATCTCCCGTCCTTCCTCCGAAAGCATATAGACCCGAAGAGAGCCGGATTTGACCAGCAGCATGCCGACGCACTGTGAATTGTCACTGTGCACGTTGCTGTTTTTAGCGTATTTCATGAGGGAAGAGCCGGACTTAAGCAGTTCCTTCTGGTTGCCGTTAAGTTGATCCCAGAAAGGGAGGGATTCTTGCAATATAGTGGTATCTGTCTCTGTGAGCATGGAACATCCTTCTTTCTACGTATGATTGATTTTATCCTAAGTATAGCATAAGAAGGAAGCGCTGCAAGAATAAAATGATATCTTGCTATTTTATGGCTCTAGGGTTATAGGGTAAGCGAATGGTTCCCAATCGAGTTCCTGTGAGTTCTTGTACTCTTCTTTGACTTTCTGCTCAATCTCTCTGGGAGCAGGATCGACCTTCTGGCCTTCTTCCCAGATCATAAGCCGGTCATCGTCAGATTTGCCTCTATAATAGATGGAGGCGCAGGAGTGGGTATACTGGGCGGCATAAGAAGAAGGGCTTTTCTCTTCCTTCGGAAAGATGAAGCTGATTTCATCCTGGTAAAAATAGAGGCTGCCAAGGTGTTCAAATGGCTGCGGATAGCCAAAATGAAGTTCATACCATCCCTTGTCATAATCTACATTCTCTTTTCCGGAAGGTACCTGAAGCATATCGTACCGGACATCTGTAAATTTCTCTTTGGTTTTCAGCGTACAATAGAGATCCCCATTCTTAAGTTCATAAAGTTCTGTAACCTGGACATCATCGGCAGGAACGGAATAGATCCAGGGCGCCAGGCACTGGGACCAAACATAGTCCGCTGCAAACAGCAGCAGCAGGACCAGGCCAAGGATCATCAGATGCCGGGAGGTAAGCTTGCGTTTCAGGGTCTTGATGGAACGCACAGCCCGCTCATTGGCTGATTTAAGAGAATCTTCATCTTCTATCTTGATATCAGGAAGCGGAGCTTTCGTTTTTTCATAGAGGATACGGCAATCCTCGCATTCCTGGATGTGCTCTTCTACCAGCTTCCTGCTTTCAGCGCTTATGACATCGTCCTCATACAAAACCATGAGATCTTGGATGACGGCGCAAGGTATTTTGCTCATTTACTGCACCTCCTTGATAAGTTCTTGGATTTTTAACTTTGCTCTGTGATAGGTCACGCGCGCCCATCCTTCCTTGTGTCCGAAGATTTCTCCAATCTCCTTGAAGGACAAGGCGCCCAGGGTGCGGAGGGTGAATACTTCTTTATAAGGATCTTCCAGGCAGTGGAGGACCTTATAGATCGAAAGGCTTTCGTCCCGGCGGATGCAGATGGCCTCGGTACTTTCCTGGGAAGGCGTGTCAGCGCAAGGTTCCGGGATTGCCTCGGCGTGGGCAAGGTGCTTCTGCTTTTTCAGATGCGACAGGTAGGTATTCTTGCCGATCTGGCACAGCCAAGTCTTGATCGAGCAGTCGCCTTTGAATTTATTGATGTTCTTCAAAGCCTTGAAGAAAGTCTCCTGGGTAATCTCCTCTGCGATATCCGGATTCTTGCTGAGTGCCAGGATGAAGAGATAGACATCATTAAAATATAAGCTGTATATTTCCTCGAATTCCACTGCGCCTCACCTCCTTCTATGGATTGGACTCCCCACGGAATATTTCGTTACAGAAATAATAAGATCATTATAACAAAAATTTTTCTGGATTAATACGGACAGATACATTACAATATTACCATCCATAATATACCAGACAGAAGGAGTATTCGTATGAAGTATGAAAAGTTATCAAAACGGGCACTGGGATGCATGTATGTGGCAACGGCGCTTGCGAGCGTGATCGCGCTTGCGGTGATCGGCGCGGTCAATTGGCTGTGGATATTTCCAAAGGATATGGATATGCTGAAGGCAGTGTCCCTGGCGCTTGTGATCCTGACCTTATTCGATGCGCTGGCGAGCCCCTATTTCCGATATCACAGATACCGGTACAGTATTAATGAAGAGTGCATTGACATCAAGGAAGGATACCTGTTTGTAAAGCGTAATATAGTTCCTATAGAAAGACTCCACAAGCTGCAGACCTTGAAGGGGCCGATAGACCAGATGTTCAAAGTGGCAAAGGTGGTGGTGACCACCGCAGGCGGCGATGTCACGATCCGGTTTCTGGAGGAAGAGAAGGCAGAACAGATAGCGGAGAATCTAAGGGGCAGAATCAACGAGATCGTTGTCAGCCAGAGGGAAGAGGATGGGGAAGAAGATGGAGAATAACATAAGATTCCGAAATCATATTTCTATTGTGGCAGAACGCCTGGGACGGGTTCTTCTATTAGTTTTTGTCGCCGCGATCAGCGGCCTGGCGCAGAATGTAAAGGCTCTGGCCAATAGTTCGGGAATGGATGCAAAAGATGCGAAAGTTATCTTGCTTGCCTGCGGCGCGGTCCTCCTGCTGCTGGCAATTGGGGCGGCATGGCAGTTGATTGTCTGGTCGAAAACTTATATTTCCATCTATGACAATACCATCGTGATCGAGAGAAATACGCTGAACCGGAAGAAGGATACGATAGGGATCAAGAATATATCCAATGTGAATATGGAACGGAACCTATTCGAGATGCTGGCGGGGACCAGCAAGATAAAGCTGGATACAAACAGCATGTCAACAGCCAACAAGACGGATGTTACGATCGTCCTTAAGAAAAAGGATGCCCAGTCGCTACGCCAATATCTTATGGATCTGATGGAAGCGTCCGGGGAGGAAAGCATAAAGGAAAGGAAGGCGGATGCAGAGCAGATGCAGTACGATGTGGAGGCGTCTCTTGGAGATATGATCGTCCATGGACTCTTTTCCATCAACCTGTTCTCTCTGCTGGTTCTTCTGGGATGTGCCGTCGGCATGGCGGAAGTAGTATCAGATACGCTGGGCCAGGGATTCGCCGGAAAAAGCATTATGGGAATCCTGGCGAGCATTCTGGTGATGGCCACCGTATTTATGTCAGCATTGTGGGATATTATCAAAGGATTTGTCAAATACTATGATTTCAAAGTAAAGAGAATAGAAGACCGGCTGTATATCCGTTACGGATTCTTGAAAAAGGTAAATTATACCATACCAGTGGACAAGATCAATGCATTGAAGCTGACCCAGTCGCTTCTTGGACGGATGTCACACCGATATATGGCAGAGATCGTGAATGTCGGGATGGGAGATGACGAAGCGGAGAAGCAGTCCTTCCTGCTGCTCTACAGTAAGAAAGAAGTGCTGGATGCTAAACTGCATAGTCTTCTGCCGGAATTTGAAGAGGCAGTCAGAACGCCCGTATCCAGACAGCCAAAGGGAACCCTGGCAGCCTGGATGATGCCTCTGCTGGCTTACTGCGCGGCTGTGGCAGGCGTAGCGGGGACCTTAGCAGAGTTGCTGCCCCGCTACAGAAGATGGATAGGGGCAGCAATGGCAGGGCTCATCGCCTTAGCGATCCTCTTGATGGCGCTTCGGTATGCTACCGCAGGCTTTGCCGTGGGCAAGGAATGCGTAATCCTGGCAAACGGCTATTTCCGCCGCTGCCTATCCTATGTGTCTTATGAGAAGATTCAGCATGTCCAGCTGGAGCAGAATTTTATCGCGAAACGCATGGGAATCCAGAAAGGCAGTCTGTATCTTCTGGCCAGCGCAGATAGCCGGGTGCAGGGAATTCCATATTTTCCGAAAAAAGAAGTAGACATAATCAAGTCAAATATGATATCATAGTATGGAAACTGTGTGAGTACTCTTTACTTGGGTTCAGGTAAAGAGTATTTTTTTTGAGATTTGAAAGGAATATGTAATTAATGGAAGAAGCAAGATTTGAAGATCTGGGATTATGCCCGGAGATTATGAAAGCAGTAAAGAACATGGGATTTGAAGAGGCGTCACCAATCCAGGCGAAGGCGATTCCGGCTATGATGGAGGGAAAAGACATCATCGGCCAGGCCCAGACCGGAACAGGAAAGACGGCAGCATTTGGAATTCCCCTGCTGGAAAAGATAGATCCCAAGAATAAGAAACTACAGGCCATCGTTCTGTGCCCTACCAGGGAACTGGCTATCCAGGTGGCGGAAGAAATCCGGAATCTGGCCAAATATATGCATGCGATCAAGGTGCTGCCGATCTATGGAGGACAGGAGATTGTTAAGCAGATCCGTTCATTAAAAAGCGGTACGCAGCTGATTATTGGAACACCCGGACGCGTGATGGATCATATGAGAAGAAAGACGGTAAAGATGGAGAACATCCATACCGTAGTCCTGGATGAGGCAGATGAGATGCTGAACATGGGATTCAGGGAAGATATTGAGACGATTCTGGAAGGCGTGCCCGAAGAGCGTCAGACCGTTCTTTTCTCTGCGACCATGCCAAAGCCGATTCTGGATATCACTAAAAGATTCCAGAAGAACGCTGAATTGATCAAGGTTACCAAAAAAGAACTGACAGTTCCAAATATTGAACAGTTCTATTACGAAGTAAAGCCGAAGAATAAAGAGGAAGTGCTCTCCAGGCTTCTCGACATTTACAATCCGAAACTTTCCGTTATCTTCTGTAATACGAAGAAACAGGTTGACCTGCTGGTAAATGGGCTTCTGGGAAGAGGCTATTTTGCGGCCGGACTTCACGGAGATATGAAGCAGGCGCAGAGAGACCGCGTCATGGAAGGGTTCCGGAAAGGCAAGACAGAGATCCTGGTGGCTACAGATGTGGCAGCCAGGGGCATTGACGTTGAAGAAGTAGAGGCCGTATTCAATTATGATCTTCCGCAGGATGATGAGTATTACGTGCATAGAATCGGAAGGACAGGGCGTGCAGGACGTGTCGGCCGTTCCTTCTCATTCGTGACCGGCAAGGAAGTATACAAGCTTAAGGAAATCCAGAGATATTGCAAGACTAAGATATATGCACAGAAAGTGCCGTCTCTTGACGATGTTGCCAATACGAAGATGGATAAGCTGATGGAAACCATCAACCGGATTATCGAGGAAGAGGATCTTACCACATATTTCCAGATGATTCAGGCGGAAGTAAACGATTCAGACTATACCAGCATGGATATTGCAGCCGCGCTTTTGAAACTGTGTTCAGGAACCAAGGAAGAAGACAGTGCAGATATGTTCGAGGATACAGGAGCAGAGGAGCCAGGAATGGTACGACTGTTCATCAATATTGGCAAAAAGCATAAAGCGAAGCCGGGCGATATTCTGGGCGCGCTGGCAGGAGAGAGCGGATTGCCGGGCAAGGTAGTGGGGACTATCGATATGTATGATAAGTATACCTTCGTAGAAGTGCCAAGAGAATACGCCAGGGATATCCTGAATGCGATGGATCATGCCAAGATCAAAGGAAAGTCCGTAGCAGTGGAGCCTGCCAACCAGAAATAGTGCTTGCAATCAAAAGATGTATCAGAGTATACTAAAAGTGCAATAATAAGGATGAATCTAAGAGGGGCTTTTACCCGAAAAAGGGGAGAATACGTATGATTGAAACCGGAGTAATACATGGGAGATTCCAGGTACTCCACCTGAAGCATATGGAGTATATCCTGGCAGCCAAGATGCGCTGCAGGAAATTATACATTGGCATTACGAACCCAGACAGCATGCATACCAGAGATTCGGTCAATGATATCAACCGTTCGGCCAAATCGGCCAACCCGCTTACCTATTTTGAACGCTATGAGATGATACGGGGAGCCATGCAGGAGTTCCGGGTTCCGGAATCCGAGTATGACGTGATTCCGTTTCCGATCAGCTGTCCCGAGTATATTCTCCAGTATGCGCCCAAAGAGGCCGTATACTATATGGGACTGTGTGACGAATGGGATGAGGAGAAATACAAGATTTTAAGAAGCCTTGGACTGGACGTGGAGGTTCTGTGGAGAAAGACGCCGGAAGAAAAAGGCGTGACCGCCTCCTGGATCAGAAGCTGCATCGCCACTGACCAGGAATGGGCTCATCTGGTACCCAAAAGCGTATATCGTTATCTGACGGAAAACCATCTGGATGAGCGAATCAAGCGATTGGAAAAAATGCGGATGGACGAAAAGGATATTAACCTGATGTGAATAGATAAGGACGCATAACACGAAATTAAAGTGTTATGCGTCCTTATCTTTATTCCTTGGCGTATGCCTATTCCACAAACTTAACTGCCGTGCCGTATGCCATAACCTCTGCCGCGCCCTGCATGACAGCGCTGGAAGCATAGCGGATGTTGACCACCGCATCCGCGCCCATGGCTTCCGCGTCCTCGCACATGCGCTTGGTAGCAATGGCCCTTGCCTCATTCATCATCTCTGTATAGGATGTAAGCTCGCCGCCTACCAGAGTCTTAAAACTGTTCATGATATCCTTTCCAAAATGAACAGACTGGATCATGGTTCCTCTTACGAGGCCGATCATTTCAAAATTCTTACCTGAGATATAATCCGTATTTACTAAGATCATTGTATAGTCCTCCTTTGGATAATGCATAATTGTATTATTTGATTAATACAATTATAGTTCTTCGCTCATCAGATTGCAAGAAAATTTTACGATTTATTATAAGTTTAATACATCCTTAATCGTGTAGAAGCCCGGCTCTTTGTCTGCCAGGAATGCGGCACAGTCGCATGCGCCTCTTGCAAAGCATTCCCAGTTGTATGAGTGGTGGGTAATTTCAAGGCGTTCGCCCATGCCGCCGAAGAATACGGTGTGGCTGCTTGGGATATTCCCTGCACGCAGGGAGTGATAGCCAATCGTGCCAGGTTCTCTGGGCGATACGCCCTCCCGTCCGTATACGGCGACATCTTTTAATTCCTTGCCAAGAGCGTGGGCCATGATTTCTCCCATTTCCCTGGAAGTGCCGCTGGGAGCATCCTTTTTCCACTGGTCATGCATTTCCAGAATCTCGATATCAATCTCGTCTTTTAGGGTCGTGGCTACCAGTTCCAGCAATTTATTCATAATATTGACTAATTTGGAAGTATTGGCGGCATACAGCATAGGGATCACTTTGGAGGCATCCATAAAGCGCTGCATTTCGTCTTCGGTAAATCCGGTGGTACCGCATACAAGTGCCTTTTTGTGGGAGATAGCCAGAGACAGCACGTCCATAGCCATCTCCTTCGTGGAGAAATCTATAATGACATCACAGCCGTCAATAACGCTTTCCAAGTCATCGGTAACAGGGACGCCCAGCTCGCGGCCGACCATGGCGACTGTTCCCAGGTCTTTTCCTATGTATTCGCGATCCTTTGGCCCGATACCGGCTACCAGTTCCATGTCATCCCTGGCCGCCGCCACCTGCGTGATTAATTTCCCCATTTTTCCCCGTGGTCCTACAACGATTACTTTCATAATATAAGCTCCTTTCACATACAATGAAATACCTGATATAAACTATGATTATTGTACCATAGAAATGGGAATTATAAAAAGGATTCATAAAAAAGAAAAATAATACTTGCAATCTTCGACGCGATTCGATAGAATATCTCTAGCGGGGTATGGCTCAGTTTGGTCAGAGCGCACGGCTGGGGGCCGTGAGGTCGCAGGTTCGAATCCTGTTACCCCGACTTCATAAGGCATAACTTCTAGAATTAGGAGTTATGCTTTTTTTTGTGCGACGGAATCTTTTTAGAGACAAAAAAGGCAGAAAAGACAGAATATTACATTAATTTGCTTGTTTGTTACAAAACTTTCGAGTATAATACAAAGTAATTAAATATACATTCAGGAGGGGATTTATATGAAATGGGGGAGAAGGCTGAAAAGGTCGGTCCTTGCCATAGGCTTGGGCTTATTTTTTGCTGTCCTTGGAAGCGGCAGCGTGGTACAGGCGCAAGAGCCGGATTACGGAACTATGTACATATTTTCAGGGGGAGAGATCAAAGGATTCCAGACAGCATATCTTAACAGCATTCCGGAGGAGAACGGTTATAAGTATGTAGATATCGTGATCCCGGATTCTATCAATGGGACAGCGGTAACCGCCATCGGGGACTCGGCGTTTCTGGGAAGCAAAAGCGAGTATGCCAATGTCAAAGTAAGGCATATTGATCTTTCGAATGCTGCGCATCTTATTGACATTAAGAAATGGGCATTCTATGCGTTTGGAAGCATGTATACAGAGATGGAGCCATGTACGCTGACATTTCCGCAGACGCTTGTGACCATCGGTAATAACGCGTTCTCCGGGCAGAAAACGCTTACGGGGTCTTTGGATATACCGGACAGCGTCACATTGATTGATGACAGCGCATTCATGGGATGCGGCTTTAACGGGACGCTTAAGCTTCCATCAAATCCGCAGTTTACGGAGATAAAGCAGCAGATTTTTAAAGACTGTTCTTTTACCGGGACATTGACCATACCCGAGGCAGTGACGGTGATCTCGTCGAATGGGAACTATGCCTTTTCAGGCAATCAATTTACGGAAGTGATTCTGAATAATAACATAACGAAGATTGGCGGCAGCGCGTTTAACAAATGCGAGCAGCTTTTGAAGGTCAGGGTTAGCGGGAAGCCGGATGACTATTCCGTGGTTCTCCCGGATGCTTTGACAGAACTTAAGAATATGGTCTTTCAGTACTGCAGCAGCCTGGAAGGATGCGTGAAGCTTCCGGACGCGCTGGCCAGCATCGGATCGCAGATGTTCCAGGATACCAGGATTGGGACTATCTATATGCCTAATAACGAGAATGCGACCTATTCTTCTAATTTTTTGCAAAGTACAACGGTCAATGCTGCTGTATTCCCAACGAAGGAATTGTATGATAAATATGCAGGCAGTTTTTCCAGTTCCAGCAGAGAATATTTCTCCTATCCGGTTACCGTGACTTATCTGGGAAAGGATGAAGCGGTTCTTGGAAAGAGGGATGTTCTCTATAACCGCCCACTTAATTACCATGAGACGGAAAATGGCTGGGAAGAGCAGGCGGATTTTACATTCCCGGAAACAGGGGAGAGTGAGGCTGGCTATGATACCGGCTTTAGCTTTACCAAAGGAGGGAAGGTTGCAGGACCTAAGGATGTGGTGACGGGTACTACGCTATACTTCTCCCAGTCCCTTTCCAAGCCGGAAGTAACGTTCCAGGAAGTCAAGAATAAGACGTATGATGGCAAGACGGAATATATCCGGTGCGAGGCATCCCACCCGCTGGCAGGGGAGGATGGACAGTATGCCTTTCTCTACTGTGCGTTAAAAGGCAACAGTAATTCCTTTTTCTATGTCAGCGAAGAGCCTTTTGAGTATCCAATCACGGATGTAAAGGATTCTATGCGGTATGTGTGCTATGTGCAGATGTATGACCGGGCGCACCCGGAATACCAGGGGAAATGGAGTCAAAGCGCATGGTACGACTATTTCGCTACCTATGTGACGATCAGCAAGGCAGATCCTGTGGTTACCCCATCCTGCAAGGCGAAAGCGCTGGAAGGGACCAGAATGTCGGATATTTTGCTGGAATTATCCCAGGGAGATACGCCGGGGACGCTGTCCGTTGCCAATGCAGATGCGACGATCGGCCTCGGTGAGAACATACTCAGTTGGACTTTCGAGCCGGAAGACACTGATAACTATAATACAGGAAAGACCGGGCAGATAACGATTACGGGGGTAGAGAAGGCAGAGGCGCAGGATGTCAAAGACAGTATTGAGAAACTTCCGGATACCGTGGAGAGCGCGCAGGATGCAAGGGATGTCCTGAATGCATGGAAAGAGTATTCCAGTTTGGCTCCGGAAGAGAAAGAGGCTTTGGACCCGGCTTTAAAACACGATATTCTGCATAAGATCAGCCAGGTACCCGGGGTAGAAGTAAAAGATGAGACGGCAGGAAGCACGGCCAAACTTATGGGAGGACAGGAAGAGAGGCTTCTGGGATGTATGACAGGCGAAGAGGCAGACAAGCTTCTGGATGGCACGATTGAGAAATACGTGGTGGTGATCAATTCCAAGGAAACGCAGGATATTCAGGAAGAGATCTGGCAAAGCGTGGCGGGAGTTCTGGAAGACCATGAGTGCGGAGTGCATTATGATATTACGATGGAGAAGCAATTATATGAGAAAAGCGGCGATGCCGAGCCGGTTTTACGGGAGGCGGTTACACAACTTCCGCTGCCGATAAAAATCGCCTTTGCTGTTCCTGAGAATCTCAAGGCGCCGCAAGGGATGGCCAGGGAATATGCCATATTCAGGACACATGGACAAGAAGGAGGATTTTCTTCCGTCCGTCTGGAGACGGAATGCACAGAGGAGGCCATCTATGCAGAGACAGGCCAGTTCTCAATCTATACGCTGGCATATAAAGACCGCCAGGTGCCAGAAGAAGGCATTGCTCCAGGGAATACGCCGGGTGGACAGCAAGCAACCGGAACAGGCAGAGCGCCTGCCGCGGGCAAGGTGGCTGTCACAGGAGACGAAAGCCCGATGCTGCTGTATCTGGGATTGGTCATTTTGGCAGCAGTAATTATCATTGGAATTATCGTCTGGAATAAAAAAAATCGAAAACGATAGGATTAAGATTGTATAAATTTTCCTTTTTCCGGGTAAGATATATGGGAAGAATGAAATCGATGTATGGTAACGGCTATGGGCTGGATACATATATAAGTAATGAGAGAAAGGAGTATTCCACATGAGCCAGGTAATCATTCAATTCCAAAACCCGGATGAAGTAGTAGAATTTACAAATACAGTAGAACGCTTTCCATATAACATGGATATTCTGCGAGGCAGCAACTCGGTGGCAGATGCCAAATCCCTGCTGGGGATTATAGCGCTAGGTCTGGGCAACCGGTTGAAACTGCGAATATACAGTGAAGATTGCGATGAGATGCTGAAAGAAATCAGCAAGTATATCGTGGCGGCATAGCCAGAGGATGAATCAGAAGGCAGGGCGATTGGCCCTGCCTTCTTTATATGGGACGGTTTTCAGCATCCAGCGTGTAGAACGTTATGGAAAGATGCCTTTCTTCCAGGAGTTTTGCAAAGACATCCATAAAAACGCCGGGCCTGTACTCCTTATCCAACTGGCAGGGGGCATCCTTGCCTCCAAGCTCGCCGCCCCAGTCTCCATCGTAGGTATAGTCTACTCCGCAGCTGGGACTGCCATTGATGCCGTAGACGCCCAGAATGTCGTAGCGGTCCGGATAGGCTGCGTATTCCTCCAGCTGCATGACGATCGGCAGCAGCATATTCCGGGCTTCCTGGCGAAAATGTGGCGTATCGAACTGGGAAGCGGCGTGGCCCCAGCGGTTACATCCATACAGGATGAATTCCGGGCAGGGCAGCTGGATAACTTCAATTCCTCGTTCCAATAATTGCCTCAGAAATGATCGCTTTTTTGTTCTTTCCTGCTCCATATCCGCAGCATCCTGATTGCGTAGTTTGGCAGCATCATTTAGAAAGCAATGGCTGACTATAACAATTTTCTGTTTCATGAGATACTCCTTATAGCACATGCATGTGCTGGCTGATTTTCATTTATCGACAGGACTATTGTACCAGTTCTTGAACCGGAAAGGCTATAGAAAAATATTATATAGTTCCCTATCTATTATAAATAATGATTGGAAAACTATGAGACCTGCTGATACGATTACAGCGTAGCAATGAAATATACAAAGGAATGGGGAATCACTATGAACAAAGAAATTTCTAACACAATGAAACTTATGATGTGCGGGCTTGCGATCGCCATTAATATTGTCCTAGGGATTGTAATGGCAATGATCAAGTTCCCGGTCTACCTGGATACCATCGGCACGATCTTCATCGCCATCTATTTTGGCCCATGGTATGGCGCTGCGGTTGGCGGTCTTACGAACTTTCTTACCGCGATCTTAAATGGAATGACGGACATGCCATTTATGCTGGTAAATATCGCAATCGGCCTGGTTATCGGATTTATTTTCCGCAAGGCGAGGTTTACGCTAGTCAATGTAGTGATCGCGGGAATCGCGGTTGGAATTATCGCTCCGATTATTGGTACGCCGATTGGAATCGCCGTATATGGAGGACTTACGGGAACGATTTCCGATGTGGCGGTTGTCTGGCTTAAGCAGAGTGGCGCAAGCATATTTGCCGCTTCTTTCCTTCCAAAGCTTGCCAATAACCTGGTAGATAAGATTGGCTCATGCCTGATCATCTATCTTCTTATTAAGTCTATGCCGGCGACATTGAAACCAGCCTGCCTTCTGCAGAGAAAAGCAAAAGCATAGTTCCCTGCGCAGTTCAAATCCAACATTGCATTTTCTATAGAAAGATACTATAATTTTCTTATGTTTCACGATAGTATTTTTCAAAAAAGCAGAGGTATAGACGATGAAGAAAAGAGTTGTAGTTGCACTAGGACACCGTGCCCTTGGCACCACCCTGCCTGAGCAGAAGGAAGCGGTAAAGAAGACAGCAAAGATAATCGCAGATCTGATCATGAATGGCTGCCAGGTGGCAATCACACATAGCAATGCGCCCCAGGTAGGAATGATTCATACGGCTATGAATGAATTTGGCAAGGCGCATCAGGACTACACGGCGGCTCCTATGTCCGTATGCTCTGCCATGAGCCAGGGATACATTGGATATGACTTGCAGAATGGCATCCGGGAGGAACTTCTGAACCGCGGGATATACAGGACGGTCAGTACGATTCTTACCCAGGTGATTGTAGATCCTTATGATGAGGCATTCTATACGCCGACGAAAGTGCTGGGGCGCTATATGAATGCAGAAGAAGCCAATGAAGAGCGTAAGAAAGGCAATTATGTGGTGGAAGAGCCGGGAAAGGGATTCCGCCGCATCGTATCTGCGCCAAATCCGGTCAGCATTGTAGAAATTGATGCCATCAAAGCGCTTCTGGATGCCGATCAGATCGTTGTGGCCTGCGGAGGAGGAGGAATTCCGGTACTAAAGCAGGACAATCATCTAAAAGGCGCCAGCGCAGTCATCGAGAAGGATCTGACGGCCGGCAAGCTTGCGGAAGAGGTCGATGCGGACGAATTGATCATCCTGACCAGCGTTGAAAAGGTCAAGATCAATATGGGAAGGCCGCAGGAAGAGGAACTGGGCGAGATTACCATAGAACAGGCCAGGCAGTATATGGAAGAAGGCCATTTCGGCGAGTACAACATGCTTCCGAAGTTCAGCGCATCCGTATCATTTCTAGAGAAGCGGGAAGGAAGAAGGGCGCTGATTACGTCCTTTGACAAGTTGAAAGATGCGCTGAAAGGCAGAACCGGTACCATTATAAAATAATGGACACGAGTAGAATTGGAAAAATAGGGCATACTACTTGAAAAATGCAAGGAGGAATGATCTATGAAAGCCAGAGTGAATGAAGGCTGTATCTCATGCGGGGCTTGCGTGGCAGCCTGCCCGGAAGTGTTCCGGTTTAATGATGACGGTGTTGCTGAAGCATACGCGGATGTAGCGCCAGAGTATGAAAGCGCGGCAACGGAGGCAAGGGACAGCTGTCCTGTATCCGTAATTGATATTGAAGAATAGGAAATCTGCCGGAGATGAAGCATTGATATGCTGCATCTCCGGTTTTTCTTGCGGAACTATTGACAAAAGGGGCAAAATATAATATTATTGTACTAGTTTACTAGTACAATGAAACTACGTGACAAGGATGATGTGAGGAGAGAGCAATGATTGAGATTAAGCATTTAACCAAGGTGTATAAGCTGAATAAAAAGCAGATGGCCGAATCCAAGACGAAGAATCCGCTGAAGACAGCGGTGGATGATCTGAGCCTGAAGGCAGAAGAAGGGGAGATCTATGGGCTTCTGGGTCCCAACGGCGCGGGAAAGACTACGACTCTCAGGTGTATTGCCACATTGATAAAGCCTACCAGGGGAGAGATCTATGTGAATAGCCACGAGGTTCAGAAGGAACCGGAGTCGGTGCGCGAAAGTATCGGATTTTTGACCAGTGATATCAAGCTGGATGAGCAGTTTGATGTAGACTACATGTTCGGCTTCTTCGGAAGGCTGCATAATATACCGAAAGACAGGCTGGAAAAGCGCAAGGAAGAACTATTTTCCTATTTTGGAATCCAGGATTTTGCCCATAAGAAGATTAAGGAACTGTCTACAGGCATGAAGCAGAAGGCAGCCATTGCGGTCAGCCTGGTTCATGACCCGGATATTGTAATATTTGATGAGCCTACCAATGGCCTGGACATCGTTACGGCAAGAAGCGTGACGGATTATTTAAAGAAATTAAGAGATGATGGCAAACTGGTGATCGTCTCTACGCATATCATGTCCGAAGCAGAGAAACTCTGCGACCGGATAGGCATTATCATTGACGGGTATAAGGTCGCGGAAGGAACGCTGGAGCAGCTTCTGGAACAGACCAATGCGGCAGACTTGGAGGACGCGTTCTTCGAGTTCTACAAGTCAAGAAAGGGGGAAGAGTAGATGAGCGGAATTAAGCAGATATTCAACAAGGAGATGGCCAGAATATTTAAGGACAAGAAGATGGTGTTCTCCGTATTTCTTCTTCCAGTCTTGATTATGGTGGTCATCCTGTCGATCGTAAATGGGCTGGCATCCAACATGAAGGATGATATTGAATCCCATGTGGCTCAGGTATACATAGTGAATGAGCCCGAGGCGCTGAATGATATTCTGGATGCTTCTAAAGCGAAGTTCAAACTGAAGAGCATTGACGGCGCGAAAGAAATGAAGCAGGCCAAGAAAGAGATTCTGGATGGAGAGGCAGATCTGATTGTGGAATTCCCGGATAACTTCCAGCAGGAGATCGAAAACTATCAGGAAGGCAGCCAGATTCCTCAGGTCAAGACATACCAGAATCCGTCCGAAGATTATTCCAGGACAGCAGCAGACAATATGGACGCGGCGCTGGAAGCCTATCGGCAGTTCCTGCTGTCCCAGAGGGTGAGCGACATGGAACAGCTGACCGTATTCCAGATAAATTCAGACAATGATGAAATGTACATCCAGGATGAGAAGAAGGCCAGCGGCAAGGCAATCGGAACGATGCTCCCATATTTTATTACGATTCTTCTCTTTGCGGGGGCAATGGGAATTGGAACGGATATGATCGCGGGAGAAAAGGAGAGGGGTACTATGGCCAGCCTTCTGGTATCTCCGATCAAGAGAAGCTCCATCGTACTTGGCAAGGTATTCTCTCTGATGACGGTATCTGGCATTTCCTCATTGATCTATGTGATCGCCATGGTGATATGCGCGCCAATCATGATGGGCTATATGGGCGGCCTTGATAAGCTGAGCATCAGCTTAAGCCCGCAGCAGGGAATTATGCTCGGCGCGATGCTGGTGGCACTTTCCTTCCTTTATTCCAGCATTATTGCTCTGTTTTCGGTGTTTGCCAAGTCGACCAAAGAGGCAAGCACGTATGTGATGCCGGCCTATATGCTGGTGCTGATCGTAGGGCTGCTCACCATGTTTACGTCAGGAGAGCCCAGCCAGACGACCTATTTCATCCCATTTTACAATAATGCGCTGGTGCTGCAGGGAATCCTAAGCCAGGAGGTCACCATGTTCCAGTATGGAGTAACGCTGGCTGAGACGCTGGCGATAGGCGCAATCCTTCTTGGCGTCATTGTAAAAGCGTTTGAAAGCGAAAAAGTGATGTCCGCATAAGGCAAGTGACTGAGGTTCCGCATATACTATGTAGTAAGTAGTATATGCGGATTTTTAGATTGGTCCCATATGGATAAAAGGAGGTGCCGGCATGCGCCTGTGCGAACTGGAGAATAAAGAGGTAATTAATGCGTGCGACTGTAAGAAACTTGGATATGTTGTAGACCTGATCATTGATGAGTGCAAAGGATGCATCGAGGCCCTGGTCATTCCCAAGGGCGGAAAATTATGCGGCTTCTTCAGCGATGGGGCGGAATATATTATCCCATACAAATGTATACGGAAGATTGGACCGGATATAATCCTTGTGGAAATCCATGAGGAGAGATGATCGAAAAAAGAATCAAAAGAGATTTGACTTCTGAATATTGAGCGGATATACTATATGTATTAAGAAAAGAAAGGATCAAGTCGAGATGAAGTGCCCATATTGTAATCATCCAGATACCAGAGTTATTGATTCCAGGCCAGCGGAAGATGGCAATTCCATACGCAGGCGCCGGTCATGCGATGTGTGTGGCAAAAGGTTTACGACCTATGAGAAGGTGGAGACGATTCCACTGATTATCATTAAGAAGGATAATAACCGGGAGCAGTATAATAGAAAGAAGATTGAGAATGGGGTTCTGCGCGCCTGCTATAAGAGGCCGGTATCTGCAGAAGACATCCAGCGTTCCATCGACAGCATAGAGACGAAGATATTCAGCCTGGAGGCAAAGGAGATTCCAAGCAGCAGGATAGGCGAGATCGTCATGGAAGAGTTAAAGGGGCTGGATGAGGTTGCATATGTAAGATTTGCATCCGTATACAGAGAGTTTAAGGACGTGAATACCTTTATGGATGAGTTGAAAAAGATATTGAAGTAATGTAAGAAGGTATTTGCTAAGCGGGCCATAAAGTGATAGAATAAAAGGGAGAAGCAAAAAAGAGTCGATTTGCTTCTTCCTTTTTCTTACATAATTTTGGGGAAACAGAAGATGCTTATAAAGAATACGATTTTTAGATTGGGTGAGATATATGAGAACGTACAAATTAACCATTGCTTATGATGGGAGCAGATATCAAGGGTGGCAGCGCCAGGCCACGACGGACAATACGATCCAGTTCGTGCTGGAGTGGAGCATCGGCAAATTAGTGGGATACCGCGTGCATGTGGATGGCTCCGGCAGGACGGACGCGGGCGTGCATGCCCGTGGCCAGGTTGCGAGCGTAAAACTTTCCAAACTCTATGATACAAAGGAACTGAAGGATTCGCTGAACCGCTACCTTCCGGAGGATATCCGGATTGTAAAAGTAGAACTTGTAAAGAACGGGTTCCATGCCCGCAAGAGCGCAAAAGGGAAAAAATATGAGTATTATATAGACTGCCGGGAGAAGCCGGATGTATTTTCGCGCCGCTACTGCTACCATTATCCGGAGAAGCTGGATATCGAGGCAATGAGGGATGCGGTGCAGTATCTCATCGGACCTAAAAATTTTACCAGTTTTACAGATGATAAGGAGTGCAAAGATCCAATCCGCCGTATTACCAATATCAAGATTGTCAGCACCGGCGAGAAGGTAAGGATCACTTATTATGGGACAGGCTTTCTCTACCATATGGTGCGTATCCTGACGGGAACTTTGCTGGAAATCGGTACCGGGAAGAGGGAAGCATCCATGCTGCCGGTGGTAATCGCCGCAGAAGACAGGAGCCTTGCAGGATTCCTTGCTCCGGCAAGAGGCCTTTTCCTACGTAAAGTGTATTATTAATAGAGAGCATACTATATATTTTGGAGGAAGATAGATGAAGTTTGTTTCATGGAATGTTAATGGAATCCGGGCCTGCGTGCAGAAAGGCTTTATGGATTTCTTTCAGGAGGCTGATGCGGATATTTTCTGCATCCAGGAATCGAAGATGCAGGAAGGCCAGCTGGAACTGGAGACTCCTGGCTATCATCAGTACTGGAATTACGCAAAGAAGAAAGGGTATTCAGGAACCGCCATATTCACAAAGCAAGAACCCATATCCGTATCTTACGGAATTGGAATCGAAGAGCATGACCAGGAAGGCCGCGTGATCACCCTGGAATTTGAAGATTATTATTTTATAACGGTATATACGCCCAACTCCCAGAATGAGCTGGCAAGGCTTCCCTATCGTATGCAGTGGGAGGATGACTTCCTTGCATATCTGAAAAAACTGGAAGAGGCAAAGCCTGTGATCTTCTGTGGGGACTTGAATGTGGCCCACAAGGAGATTGACCTAAAGAATCCGAAGACAAACCGCAAGAATGCTGGGTTTACAGATGAAGAGCGGGCTAAGTTTACTTCGCTGGTAGATGCCGGGTTCATTGATACGTTCCGGTATTTTTATCCGGATGCACAAGGGATCTATTCCTGGTGGTCTTATCGCTTTAGCGCCAGGGCCAAGAACGCAGGCTGGCGTATCGACTATTTCTGCGTATCAGAATCGCTGGAGGAGAGGCTGGTGGATGCGAAGATCCTGACGGATGTGATGGGGTCTGACCACTGTCCGATCGTATTGGAAATAAAATAAATGATAAGGCCGGCATCACTTAAGATGCCGGCTTTTTCAGTCTTGTATGAAGCTTACAGATACCCGCCGTCAATCCCGATCACCTGTCCCGTCATATAAGGAGACGCATTGGCGATATCCCAGATAATGCTTGCCACTTCATCGGTGGTACCGAACCTTCCCATTGGAATCTCTTCCTCCAGATCTTTTCGCTCTTCTATGGTAAGCCTCTGGTTCATTGCCGTATCAATGACTCCGCAGGCCACGGCATTTACCTGGATATTGCTGGGAGCCAGTTCCTTGGCGAGCGCCTTAGTAAGGCCGTTTACTCCTGCCTTGGAGGCAGAATACGCGGCTTCGCAGGAGGCGCCGGAGGTTCCCCACATGGAAGATACATTGATGATCTTGCCGGACTTCCTGGCTACCATAGGAGGGATGGCGTGTCGGCAGCAGTAGAAGACGGAAGACAGATTCGTCTGAATGATATGTTCCCACTCCGAATTGCTCATATCCGTAAGCAGTCCGATATAAGAAACGCCGGCATTATTGATCAGTACGTCCAGATAGCTGCATGTGCTGTAGATGCGCCGAAAGATCCGATCCGTCTCTTCCGGATTGCCCACATTGCCAAGCACGATATCGCAGGAGCCGTGATAAGTAGTTTCTATGGTATGCTTTACCTTGTTCAGATCAGAAACGGAAGTGCAGCAGTTTAGAAAAACATGATACCCTTTTGCCGCGAAATACAAGGCAGTGCTTTTTCCAATTCCCCTGGAAGCACCTGTAACCAGAACCGTTTTTTTATTCATCTATATTGCCCCCTGTCCGAGATTCTAAAATAATTATAAAATTCCCTTTTTCTACTTATTATTATATACCAGAATCATTGCTAATTAAAGTTCCAAGTGATATGATTTACATATGAGCCGCCATGCATATTTCGGGCGGCAATAAAAGTATAGGCGAGAAAGTAAAGACGAGAAAGAGGACGAGTATGTTATCAAAATTCAGTGTAAAAAGACCCTACACAGTAGTGGTGGGAGTGGTTCTGATTATTATTCTGGGAGTAGTCTCATTCGGCAATATGACGCTGGATCTGCTTCCCAGCATGAACCTGCCATATGCGATAGTAATGACCACCTATACCGGCGCAAGCCCGGAAGAGGTGGAAGAAGTCGTAACCAAGCCCGTCGAGCAGACGATGGCTGCGGTCAGCAATATCAAGACAATTCAGTCAATATCTAATGAAAATGCATCTACGGTCATATTGGAGTTCGAACAGACGACGAACATGGACTCCGTTACCATAGAGATGAGAGAAAGCCTGGATCAGATCCAGGGATTCTGGCCGGATGCAGTTTCGAATCCCATTATTATGAAATTAAATCCAGATATGATGCCTGTACTGATTGCTGCAGTCAGTGCCGGAGGAGATAATGCGGCCGAAACCAGCAAAGTGATCGAGGAAGAGGTTATTCCAGAAGTAGAAAGCGTAGAAGGGGTAGCTTCCGTCGCTGCTTCGGGAAGCATAGAGAATACGGTGGAGATTACCGTCAACGAGCAGAAGGTTACGGAATTAAATGATGATATTAAGGCAGAACTGGAAAAAAAGATAAATGAAGCCAAATCGGCCCTGGATGATGCCAAGGCGCAGGTGGAAAGTGGAAAGGTGGCCCTGGCGGCAGGTACTTCCCAGGCGTCACAGGGGCTTGCCCAGGCGGAGTCCCAGATATCTACAAAAAGCGAGGAGATTAAGCAGGCCCAGTTGGAGATCACGGAAAAAATGGCGGAGCTTAATGTGACTGAGACCCAGCTTAAGCAGAGCCTTGCTACCATACAGGCGGCAAAGGCAGCAGCCCAGGCCCAGTTGACGCAGCTGGAGACGGCGAAAGCAAGTTACGACCAGATCATTGCAGCGTTGCAGAGTCCGGATCTTACTACAGAGCAAAGAGAAGCATTGGAGGCGCAGAAGAACGAATTACAGCCAATCATTGATTCCTACGACACGAGTCATTCAACCTTGGAAACTACTATCCAGCAACTATCGCAGCAGGAAGCAGCGATTCAGCAAGGACTTGATCAGGTGGCTGCGGGAAAGGGACAGCTGGAATCTATCCAGGATCAGGTGAATAACGGAGCCATGACGCTGGCGCAGGCCAGAGGCCAGCTGGCATCCGGCCAGTTGGAGGCAGCAGTAGGCATCGGGGAAGGAACAGCCCAGCTTGCAGCAGGAGAAGCAGCAATCCAGATGCAGGAAGCACAGATGGAATCGGCACAGAGCCAGGCGGCGGGAAGCACGGATGTAAGCAGCATCCTGTCTGCGGATATGGTCAAGACGATTCTGGCCGCGGAGAACTTCAGCATGCCTGCGGGGTATGTGACGGAGGATGGAATTGATTACCTGGTCCGCGTCGGTGACAAGTTCAAAAGCATTGAAGACATCAAGGATCTAGTGCTGATCGACATGGAGGGCATTGATCCGGTCAAACTGTCGGATGTCGCGAATGTGGAACTGGTGAATAATTCGGATGAGACGTACGCGAAGATTAACGGCAAGCCCGGAGTCATGCTGAGCGTTCAGAAGCAGACCGGGTACTCTACCGGCGATGTAAGCAAGCGGGTGCTCGAGAAACTGGAGAGTTTAAAAAAGGATAACGCGGGAATTAAGACGGTGACGCTGATGGATCAGGGCGTATATATTGACCTTATCGTCCATTCCGTACTGCAGAATCTGATCTATGGAGCCATATTGGCGGTGATCATCCTGCTGGTATTCTTAAAGAGCCTTCGTCCTACATTTGTTATTGCGTGCTCTATCCCGATCAGTATCATGACAGCGCTGGTTGCCATGTATTTCTCCGGGGTAACCCTGAACATCATATCCTTATCAGGGCTTGCGCTGGGCGTCGGTATGCTGGTGGATAACTCTATCGTCGTAATCGAGAATATATACCGCATGAGAAATGAAGAAGGCGCTTCCGCCAAAGAAGCGGCCATAGAAGGCGCAAGACAGGTAGGTGGGGCGATCATGGCCTCTACGCTGACGACGGTCTGCGTATTTCTGCCAATCGTGTTTACCAGTGGAATCACCAGGCAGCTGTTTGTAGACATGGGGCTTACCATCGCATACTCGCTTCTGGCCAGTCTGGCTGTGGCTCTGACTCTGGTTCCTATGATGTCCGCAGGATTGCTGAAGAAGACGGAAGATAAGGAGTCAAAAATATTCGCCAAGATCAGGCAGGGATATGGCAAACTGCTTGAAAAGGCGCTGCATAGGAAACTTCTGGTACTGCTGGGGGCTCTGGCGCTGTTCATAGCAAGCATTGCATTGGCTCTGTCAAGAGGAACAGAATTCATGCCTCAGATGGAGAGCAACCAGATTGCTATGACGCTGGAGACGGAAGAGGGAAGCAGCCTTGACGATACAGCCAAGGTGGCGGATCAGGTAATGGACCGGATTGGTAAGATTGAGGATATCAAGGATATCGGCGGACTGGTATCTGCATCTGATATGATGGGGACGCAGACGGAATCGAATGTAATTGAATTCTACGCGATCACAAAGGACCATCCGTCCCTGAACAATGAACAGCTTAAGAAAAAGATCGAAAGCGTAACAAAGGATATTGACGGCGAACTTACCGTAAATATGTCCAATATGGATATGAGCGCTCTTGGCAGTTCGGGGATTAATATTCAGATAAAGGGGAAAGATCTGGATAAGCTACAGAAAGTAGCAAATGATGTCAAGGGAATCGTAGAGAAGACAAAAGGAACTCAGAATGTACTGGATGGAACAGAAGACAATAATGAGGAACTGCGGGTCGTAGTGGATAAGACAAAGGCAACGCAGCATGGCCTTACGGTGGCTCAAGTATACCAGCAGCTGTATGGGAAACTCGCAGAAGCCCAGACGGCCACCACGTTGGCAACCGATACCAATGACTATGATGTCTATGTACTGGATGATGCTAACGAGAGCCTTAGCAGGGAGGATATCCGCAATCTGACCATCACTGCCGAGAAGCAGGATGGAACATCAGAAGATGTGAAACTGTCCGACATTGCCACATTTGAAGACGCCTCCGGCCTTAGAGCAATCAGCCGGAAGGATCAGAGCCGGTTCATGTCGGTTACGGCAGAGATTAAGGATGGGGATAATATCGGCCTGGTCAGCAGCCGGGTGAAGAAGGCGCTGAAATCCTACGACGCGCCGGAAGGATACGAGATAAAGATGACTGGAGAGGATGAGACCATCAACGAGGCGATGATAGAACTCTTTAAGATGCTGGCGCTGGCAATCGTATTTATGTACCTCATCATGGTGGCACAGTTCCAGTCTCTGCGCTCTCCTTTCATCGTTATGTTTACCGTGCCGCTGGCATTCACCGGAGGCCTTCTTGCGTTATGGATGTCGGGAATGGCAGTCAGCGTAATTGCGATGATCGGATTTGTAATGCTGTCAGGCATTATAGTCAATAACGGTATCGTATTTATTGACTATACCAACCAGCTGATTGCAGCCGGCATAGAAAAAGAAAAGGCGCTGGTAGAGGCAGGCAAGACCAGGCTTAGGCCAATCATCATGACGGCTCTTACAACAATCCTTGGCTTGTCAACCATGGCGATCGGCTTCGGAATGGGTGCGGATATGGTGCAGCCTATGGCAGTTGTTACCATTGGAGGATTGATATATGGAACTATATTAACCTTAGTAGTTGTTCCTTGTATCTTTGATCTGTTTCATAAAAAAGAAAAGGCAAGACTTCGTGAAGGTATTGAAGAAATCGAAACCACGTTGGATCAATAATGATAAGAGAGGTACATTATGATTGACAAAGCAATTGAATTTGCAACCAAGGCACACGAAGGACAATACAGGAAGGGAACCAAGAGGCCATACATTGTGCACCCGGTAGAAGTTGGGGATATCGTGGCGACAATGACCGACGACGAGGAAGTGATCAGCGCCGCAGTGCTGCATGACACGATCGAAGACTGCGAAGGCATTACTCAGAGAATTCTGGCCCAGGAATTCTCTGAGCGGGTGGCCTTCATGGTCGCCCAGGAAAGTGAAGATAAGTCAAAGACCTGGATGGAGCGAAAGCGTGCTACCATTGAGCATCTCCGCACAGCCCCCAGGGAAGTGCAGATGATAGGATTGGCGGACAAACTGTCTAATATGAGGGACATTGACAGGGACTATCCTGCAGAAGGGGAAAATCTATGGAACCGTTTTCGAATGAAGGACAAGGAGACCATTGGATGGTATTATAAGGGTATCCGGGATGTGCTGGCAGGCTCCTTTAAAGAGGTACCGGCATTCCGGGAATATTGCAGGCTGATTGCTAAGAATTTTGGCTAAGAGGCAGAAGGTTTGCGTTATAAGATAGGCAGAAGTGAAACAGGAGTGCGAAGATGATAATCAGTGCAAGCAGAAGGACAGATATTCCGGCTTTGTATCCGGAGTGGTTCATTAACCGGCTAAAAGCCGGCGAGGTGTTGGTCCCAAATCCATATAACCGCAAGAAGATAAGCCGTATCCAGCTGTCGCCGGATACGATAGATTGTATTGCCTTTTGGACGAAGAATCCAGAACCTCTGATTCCCTATCTGAGTACGATTGACAAAATGGGATATTCCTATTATTTCCAGATGACGATTACGGATTATGAAGAGGATATTGAGGAAAACGTTCCCTGCACAGAAGAGTCCATGGCCACCTTCCTGCTGCTTAGCGAGCGCTTGGGAAAAGAGCGGGTGGACTGGAGGTTTGACCCTCTTCTGCTGACGGAGAAGTATTCCATATCTTATCATCTGGAGCGGTTTGAAATGATGTGCGAGTGGCTCCACAAGGCGACGACCAGATGCATCATAAGTTTTATCGATTCCTATAAGGACAGCCCGTATCTGGAGATGGAGCCGGAGGATATAGTGGGACTGGCGGAAGGACTGGCGCGGATTGGCAGAAAATATGGCCTGCCGCTTTATACCTGTGCGGAAAAGATAGACTTAAGCAGATTGGGAATTCAGCATGGAGCCTGTATTGACAAAGAAAAGATCCACAGTCTGATCGGCTATAAGCTGGATCTTAAGAAGGATGCAGGACAGCGGCGGGAATGCAGCTGTGTTGAGAGTATAGATATCGGGATGTATGACACCTGCATCAACGGCTGCAAATATTGCTATGCGACAAGCGGCCTGGAAGGCGCCCGGCGGAGGATGCAGCAGCATAATCCACTTTCGCCGCTGCTGATTGGACAGCTCAAGGGCGATGAGACGATCACGGACCGAGAGGTGAAGTCCGACAAGGACAATCAGATTTCTTTGTTTGATTTGCCAGAAATGTATATGAAATTTTAGTGAATATGTAGAAATGATGATGGAAGGACGGAAACCGGTTGTTAAATACTTGACAACCGGTTTTGCTTTTGTTATTTTAGACTAAAGTACAAACTATAGTCTAAACAGATGACACAAAAAAGAGAGGTGGCAAAATGAGCCTGATCACGAGTATACAGAAATACTCTATCCATGACGGAGATGGTATCAGAACAACCGTTTTTTTCAAGGGATGCCAATTAAGATGCGTATGGTGCCATAATCCGGAAACCCAGAGTTATAAGAAACAGATGCTGTATGACGCAGAAAGATGTACAGGATGCAGGAACTGCGAGCCAACTTGTCCGAACCAGGCGATTCGAGGCGAGGAAGGGAAGGTGTTCACGGATATGCGGCTCTGCGATGGCTGCGGCACATGCGTGGACTTTTGCAATCAGAATCTGAGAGAGATCGTAGGAAAGGAATACTCCGTAGATGAATTGGTAAAGGAATTAAAGAAAGATGAGATGTTCTATGAAGAATCCGGCGGCGGTGTCACACTATCCGGCGGCGAGGTGATGACAGCGGATATGGCCTACGTAGAAGAACTGGCGAAAAAACTTTCCCGATATGGAATCACTGTAACGATTGATACTTGCGGCCAGGCGCCATATGAGAATTTTGCCCGGATACTGCCATACGTCGATACCTTCCTGTATGATATCAAAACGATGGATAGCCAGGTACATAAAAAGTATATGGGAACAGGGAATGAGACGATTCTTTCCAATCTGGAAAAATTAAGCGCGGCGGGCGCAAGAATCTATATTCGGATTCCCACCATCAAAGAGGTTAATGGAACGGATGAGGATATGAAAGCGATTATCAGATATCTTCAAGAAAAGAATATCCGGGTGGCCAATATTAATCTTCTACCCTATCATAACACCGGCTCAGGAAAGTATGAGAAGATCGGAAGGACATACGAAGGAACAGATCTTCATGCACCGGAAAAAGAAGAAATGGAACATTTTGTAGAATTATTCAAAGAAGCGGGATTTCACAATATCAAAATAGGAGGTTAGCAGTATGGAAGAAAGAGGAATGAATGAACGGATCAGAAAACTGAGGAAACTAAGCCTGGAGACGCCGGCGCACATTGATATGGAACGGGCGAAGAGCATGACGGATACCTATGAGAAATATGAAGGAGCACTCTCCATACCGGAACTTCGTGCCCAGGTTCTGAAGGATTACTTTTCGACCAAGACTCTGTACATTGGCGAGGGAGAATTGGTTGTAGGAGAAAAGGGAGACTCTCCGCAAGCATCCCCGACGTTTCCGGAATTATGCTGCCATACCATGGAAGATATGCATGTAATGAACGACCGGGAACTTATCAGTTTTAAAGTAAAGGAAGAGGACTTTGAGATTCAAGAGAGGGTAATGATCCCATACTGGGATAAGAGATGCATCCGGAATAAAATACTCAGGCAGATGACGCCGGAGTGGAAGAAGGCATATGAGGCTGGGCTTTTTACTGAATTTATGGAGCAGAGGGGACCAGGGCATACGGTAGGTTCTGTGAAAATATATGAAAAAGGATTTCTGGACTACAAGCAGGACATCCAGGAGGCAATTGACCGGCTGGATTACTTCCATGATCCAGAAGCCCTGGATAAGAAGAACGAGTTGGAAGGCATGAAGATTGCCTGTGATGCTATTATGATTCTTGGAGAACGCTACGCTGCATACGCCAGGGAACTGGCAGAAAAAGAGAACGATCCAAAACGCCGGGAAGAGTTGCTTCAAATCGCTGCCAACTGCGACGTCGTGCCAGCGCATAAGCCCCAGACTTACTGGCAGGCAATTCAGATGTACTGGTTCGTGCATTTGGGCGTGACGAGCGAGCTGAATCCTTGGGATGCGTATAGCCCGGGGCGCTTAGACCAGCACCTGAATCCATTTTATGAGCGGGATGTAGAATCGGGAATCCTGGATGATGAGAAGGCTTTGGAGTTACTGGAATGCCTGTGGGTAAAATTTAATAACCAGCCAGCGCCCCCGAAGGTTGGAATAACTTTGAAGGAAAGCAGTACCTATACGGATTTCGCCAATTTGAATACCGGAGGAATCGCGCCGAACGGAGAGAATGGCGTTAACAATGTAAGTTATCTGATATTGGACTGCATGGACGAAATGAAACTGCTCCAGCCAAGTTCCAATGTGCAGATCAGCAGAAAGACGCCGCAGAAGTTCTTAAAACGTGCCTGCGAGATTTCCCGCAAGGGGTGGGGACAGCCTGCTTTCTATAATACCGAGGCAATCGTGCAGGAACTTCTAAATGCCGGAAAATCCCTGGAAGACGCAAGGCGGGGAGGAACCAGCGGATGCGTGGAGACCGGGGCGTTTGGCAATGAAGCCTATATCCTGACCGGATATTTTAACATTCCGAAGATATTTGAACTGACCTTGAATAACGGCTACGACAAGATGACAGGCCAGCAGTTGGGACTGAAACTAGGGTATGCCACGGAGTTTGAAAGTTATGAAGAATTGTACGATGCATTTAAGAAGCAGATGAAGTACTTCATTGACATTAAAGTCCAGGGAAGCAACGTGATTGAGAAGATTTATGCGGAAGAGATGCCGGTACCGTTCCTTTCCATTATCACCAACGACTGTATTTCCAAAGGGAAAGATTACAATGGAGGTGGCGCAAGATACAATACCAAGTATCTGCAAGGCGTAGGAATCGGAACCATCACGGACTGCCTGGCATCAGTGAAGTATAATGTATATGAAAAGAAGAACTTCTCAATGAAAGAACTGATGCAGGCTCTGGATGATAATTTCGAAGGGCACGACAGAATCTTGAACCTTGTAAGCAACAAGACCCCTAAGTATGGAAATGATGACGAGTATGCAGACAGCATCATGAGGGATGTATTCGAATATTACAGGAGCCAGGTGACAGGGCGGCCGAACATGCTGGGAGGGACCTATCGTATTAATATGCTTCCTACTACCTGCCATGTATATTTCGGCGATGTAATGATGGCAAGCCCCAACGGACGTCTGGCTCACAAGCCGGTATCCGAGGGAATCTCTCCGGAAAAAGGCGCGGATACCAACGGGCCGACGGCAGTCGTAAAATCCTGTGCCAAGATGGATCATCTCCAGACCGGCGGAACACTGCTGAACCAGAAGTTCACCCCAAGCGTAGTCGCAGGAGAAGAAGGGCTGAATCAGATGGCAAATCTGGTACGTACCTACTTTAACATGGACGGACACCACATACAGTTCAACGTCATAGACAAAGAAACCCTGATCCAGGCCCAGAAACATCCGGAAGACTACAAAGACCTGATCGTGCGTGTGGCCGGATATAGCGATCATTTCCGCAATCTGAGCAAGGCGCTGCAAGATGAGATTATCGAAAGAACCGAGCAGTCGTTCAATTAGACACACCAGTTTTTTAATTTTGCGCACCAGTTTTTTAAATTGACACGTAACACTTTTTACTTTGACACGTAACACTTTTTAAAAATGTTACGTGTCAAAGTTTGCTTTTCCCATGCAATCGGATTACAATAATAAAAAACTTTACAAGGGAAACGGTGAGAATATGGCAGATGTAAGAAAGCGCCTGGTCTTCTACGGCAGGGTACAGGGCGTAGGATTCAGATATACGGCCAAATACCTGGCTAAGTCCCTGGGACTTACAGGCTGGGTAATGAACGAATATGACGGAACGGTAGTGATGGAGATTCAAGGCAGGGAGCCCATGATACACAAACTGATGGAAGGGCTTAACAGGAACGGCTTCATTTCCATCGACTGGATTGATTCTAAAGACATACCTACGGTTGATGAGAGTTGTTTTTATGTACGCTAGTGTGGTAAAATAGAAGAAACAGACGACGTGGAGAGATAGGGATGGAAAAACAGACAGAGAAAAAGAGCATAAAGAACAGGATTGTCTCAGCAGCCTGGCAGCTCTTCTATGAGAAAGGGTATAATGGAACGACAGTAGACGATATCATCGAACTGTCCGGGACATCGAAGGGTTCGTTTTATTACTATTTCAATACCAAAGATGAGCTTCTTAATACGTTATCCCTGATTCTGGATGACTACTATGAAGAATTGGAAGCAAAGATGGATCCGGAAATGAATAGTTTCTTCAAACTGCTATATTTAAACTGTGAGATGCATACGATGATGGAGGAGAAGATCAGCATTGATCTGCTGGCCTCCCTTTATTCCACGCAGCTTGTGGCAGAAGGGCAGAGCCATCTGCTGGACAGGAACCGCAATTATTATAAACTGATCACCAAGATTGTGGAAGAAGGGCAGAAGCGCGGACAGATACGGACGGATGTAGCGGTCAGCCAGATCACAAATTATTATGCCATGTGCGAGCGCGCCCTGGTTTCGGACTGGTGCCTGAACAAAGGGGAATATTCTCTGGGGCAGTACAGCAAGGAGTGCATGCCGATCATGATGGAGCATTTCAAGGCATAGGGAGGGACAAGTATGGTAATACAAGGGCTTCAGAAACTGACGCTTCTGGACTATCCGGGGAAGGTTGCATGTACGGTATTTACGGCGGGCTGTAATTTTCGCTGCCCGTTCTGCCACAATGCATCTCTGGTGATTGACACCTATAAGAATGAGGAGATTTCGCTTGAGGAGGTGTACTCCCATCTGAAGAAACGCCAGGGAATCCTGGACGGCGTATGCGTCACAGGGGGAGAGCCGCTGATCCAGCATGGGATTGAAGAGTTTCTTGGAACTATTAAAGAGATGGGATATGCGGTGAAACTGGATACCAACGGCAGCTTCCCGGAGAAGTTAAAGAAGATCGTCTCGGCAGGGCTGGTGGATTACGTGGCTATGGATATCAAGAATTCCAGGGAAAGTTATGGGAAGACGATAGGCATTGAAGGCTATGACACCGGAAATGTAGAAAAAAGCATTCAGTACCTGATGAGCGGATCAGTACCCTATGAATTCAGGACAACGGTGGTACAGGAGTTTCATCAGCGTACTGATTTTGAGTCTATCGGAAAATGGATCGAAGGAGCCGATAAGTATTATCTCCAGCAATTCGTAGATTCCGGCGATTTGATACAGGATGGGCTCCACGGATATAATAAAGATATTATGAACCAGGCGCTGGAAGTCGTGAAGAAAAGCGTGCAAACGGCGGAATTGCGCGGTTTATAGTAAAACTATACAATAACAATATATTGTGTGAAAACGTATTTTGTGCACAATATATTGTTATTTTTGTTGACGCAAAAACACAATAAGTGGTATCATAAAAGAACCGGACGAAATAGAATTAATAGTTGAGATGAAAAAGCATGGAAGGGGAGCGCAGATTATGTATCGAGTAATGAAACGCGACGGACAGGTAGCAGAATTTACCCTGTCCAAGATAGGCGTTGCAATTGAGAAAGCATTCAAGGCACAGGAGAAAGAGTATAACCAGGACATCATAGATTTGCTGGCATTGAAGGTCACAGCTGATTTTGAGCCAAAGATCAAGGATTCTTTGATTAATGTTGAGGATATCCAGGACAGCGTGGAGGCTGTTTTGATCAAGGCCGGATATGCAGACGTGGCAAAGGGGTATATCCTGTATAGAAAACAAAGGGAGAAGATCCGTAACCTGAACTCTACCATGCTGGATTATAAAGAGATTGTGGACAGTTATGTAAAGATCACGGATTGGAGAGTCAAAGAGAATTCGACCGTCACGTATTCCGTAGGCGGATTGATCTTAAGCAACTCTGGTGCCATCACGGCCAATTATTGGCTGTCTGAGATCTACGATGAAGAGATTGGACAGGCACACCGGAATGCGGATATCCATATCCACGACTTATCCATGCTGACAGGATACTGTGCAGGATGGTCGCTAAAGCAGCTGATACAGGAAGGGCTTGGCGGGATCCCTGGCAAGATATCCTCCTCTCCGGCCAAACACTTAAGCGTGCTGTGCAATCAGATGGTTAACTTCCTTGGAATCATGCAGAATGAATGGGCAGGCGCTCAGGCATTCTCATCCTTTGATACCTATCTGGCGCCTTTCGTGAAAGCAGATAACCTGTCATATCAGGAAGTGAAAAAGTGCATCGAATCCTTTATCTATGGAGTAAATACACCATCACGCTGGGGAACCCAGGCACCATTTTCCAACATTACGCTGGACTGGACCGTTCCCAATGACCTGGCGAGCCTGCCGGCCATCATAGGCGGAAAAGAGATGGACTTTACCTATGGAGACTGTAAGAAAGAGATGGATATGGTCAACAAGGCATTCATCGAGATCATGATCGAGGGGGATGCCCACGGAAGGGGCTTTCAGTATCCAATCCCGACCTACTCCATTACCAGTGATTTTGACTGGTCCGATACAGAGAACAACCGGCTTCTCTTTGAAATGACAGCCAAATATGGAACGCCATATTTTTCGAACTATATCAACAGCGACATGGAGCCAAGCGATGTCAGAAGCATGTGCTGCCGTCTCCGCCTGGATCTGCGAGAACTGCGCAAGAAGTCCGGCGGCTTCTTTGGAAGCGGCGAGAGTACCGGCTCTGTAGGAGTAGTTACCATCAACATGCCAAGGATTGCTTACCAGTCTGCGAATGAAGAGGAATTTTTTGCCCGCCTGGATAAAATGATGGATATATCTGCACGATCCCTTCATGTAAAACGCGTGGTTATCTCTAAACTGATGAACGAAGGCCTGTATCCATACACCAAGCGCTACTTGGGAACGTTTGACAATCACTTCTCCACCATTGGACTGATTGGAATGAACGAAGCCGGGCTGAATGCAAATTGGATTGGCAAGGATATGACCCATGAAGAGACGCAGGAATTCTCTAAGAAGGTTCTGAACCATATGCGGGAACGCCTGTCTGCTTATCAGGAAGAGTACGGTGATCTGTATAACTTGGAGGCAACTCCGGCAGAGTCCACGACTTATAGATTTGCCAAGCATGACAAGGCACAGTTCCCAGATATTATCACAGCCGCGGAAGGCGATGGAACACCATATTACACCAACAGTTCTCATCTGCCGGTGGGTTATACGGAAGATGTTTTTGAAGCCCTGGATATCCAGGATGAACTTCAGACGCTGTATACATCAGGCACGGTATTCCATGCATTCCTGGGAGAGAAACTTCCAAGCTGGAAGGCAGCCGCCTCTCTGGTCCGTAAGATTGCCGAGAATTATAAATTGCCATACTATACCATGTCGCCGACCTATTCCATCTGCAAGAATCACGGATATCTGAACGGCGAACAGTATAGTTGTCCGGAATGTGGGGAGACTACGGAAGTATACAGCAGAATTACTGGCTACTACCGTCCGGTCCAGAACTGGAACGATGGAAAGGCCCAGGAATTCAAGGACAGGAAGGTATATGACCTCAGCCATTCCAAACTGCAGGTAAAAGCAAAAGCAGAAGAACATATAGATGAAGTATTAAAGCAGGAAGCCCAAGAGCCAAAGAAGCTTCTCTTTACCACCAAGACCTGTCCGAACTGCGTCATGGCCAAGACCATGCTGGAGAAGGCTAACATTGATTACGAGATCGTAGATGCGGAGGAGCATGCAGATCTGGTGGAAAAATATGGAGTAAAACAGGCGCCGACTTTGATCGTGATTGAAGAAGGCAAAGTAGAAAAACTTGCAAATGCATCCAATATTAAGAAATATACCGAGAGTAATTAACAGTACTCTATGAGGAGGTAGTCCAATGTATGATATTGTGATTGTCGGAGGCGGAATCGCCGGTATGACGGCTGCAATCTACGGGCTGCGCGCGGGGAAAAAAGTAATGCTCATCGAAGGAACAACCTTCGGTGGGCAAATTACTTTGTCGCCCCATGTGGAGAATTATCCGGGGATTGCCAGCATGAGCGGAAATGAATTCGCGACAACTATGATGGAACAGGTTTCGGCCTTTGGCGCGGAACTAAGCTATACAAAAGTAACGGCTGTCAAGAAAGACGGAAACCATAAGATCGTGGCAACGGAAGATGGAGAGATTCCTTGCAAAAGTGTTATCCTGGCGACAGGAACCACTCATCGCCATCTTGGGATACCGAAGGAAAAGGAATTGATAGGCGCCGGCATATCTTACTGCGCGGTCTGCGACGGCGCATTCTTTAAAGGAAGCGATGTCGCCGTCGTGGGAGGCGGAAGCACGGCATTGCAGGATGCTGCCTTCCTGAGCGAATACTGCAGCCATGTATATGTCATTCACAGAAGAGACGAGTTCCGTGGAGAGAAACGGCTCGTGGAGACCTTGAGGCAGAAGGAAAATGTCACTTTCGTGCTGGATAGCGTCGTGAGCGGGATTCTGGGTGCTGACGTGGTGGAAGGAGTCAAGATACAGAACAAGAAAACAGGAGCGGTAACAGAACAGAAGGTAGAGGGTATCTTTATCGCAGTTGGACAGGTTCCCAATAACCAGGCCTTTGAAGATACTGTGAAGTTGGATGACTATGGCTATATCCTCGCCTCGGAAGACTGCATGACCTCTATGCCGGGCGTCTTTGCCGCTGGCGACTGCCGCACCAAGGAGGTGCGCCAGCTTACAACTGCCGCGGCAGACGGGGCAGTTGCGGCACTGGCAGCCTGCAAGTATATAGAAGAGATGGATGAATAGGGAGAACAAAAAGGACAGGCAAAGACCTGTCCTTTTTGATATTATAATATGCATTTAAGGGTCAGAAAATCGACATTATAGGGCCAGATCCCCACAAAATCATGATGTCTATGGTATACTTATTTTAAACGGGAAGACAGGAATTGCAAGGTTTCAAGAATAACCTTCTGCTTCTCCTGTGAAAATTTTTCCACCTCGATTTTTATTTGTTCGGGAACGGAAGTACTTTTATCCGGATAGATAAAAATATCACATAGGATATCCTGAGGCGTGAGTTTCAGAGCACCGGCAATATTGCAGATACAATCCAGATTTGGATTGGAAGAGCCCTTCTCTATGCGGTTCATAAGGCTTGCTGATACGTGAATGGAATCGGCCAGCTTCTTCTGGGTCATTCCCTGTGATTCGCGTAAATATTTAATACGTTCTCCAATCGTCATAATGCTACCAAACTCCTTTATATAGTACATTTTACCAGCAGGAAAGGAAAATGAGAATTTACTAATATGCAACTGATTTACTAATGGTAAATTTTGCGCGCTATAAAATGAAAAAGGGGGAAAAGTACAATGTTGTATAATACGGTTCAGGTTGAAGTAATTAAACTAGGGATATGTAACATAGAGAGCTTGGGACTTTCGAGCAAAGATATCTTAATTAGAAGTGTTGCCTGGCTGAGGGAAAAATATGAGATGTTTCACGAAGAGTTATATCTACAGAAAGCAGTGTGGCACATATACGCATATTTGGATTTGGGATTTCCTTATGAAGAAGGCCAGAAAGAATTCCAAAAGATACTTTCACATTTGAAACTGACTGTAGAGGAAGTCTTTCCTTTGACAAAATGGAATTATAAAAAAATGCCATTGAGTAAAACCAATGTCAGGAATTTGCTGGGAAAATGGAATCCGCGGATGCATTCTATGAAGATAACAGACGCGGTAGAAGATATAATAACAAAGGTGGCTGGAAAAGAAGAAGGCGAATATACCTATTATTGTGGTAAAATGTTAATACAAGAGGGAGAAGAGGCATTATGGGAACATACCTTCCGTTTATATATACGGAAGCAAGAGGCAATATTCTATGATGTCAATAGAAACCGACATTACATATTTGTTTAGGAGTTACTTATGATAAGAATTGCGATCATAGAAGATGACGATGATATGATGAGAATCGTAAGCAAGTGCGTGAAAGAATCAAGCATGGGAGTGGCTGATTTAGATATTTGCTGCCTGACAAATGCAGAAGACTTTCTGGATAAAGCGAAGCAAGAAGAATTCGATATCCTCTTTTCAGATATAGAACTGCCGGGTATGAATGGGATCGAGTTGGGAAAAATGGTCAGAGAGAAATATCCAGAACTGTACTTAGTATATTTGACATCCCATTCAGAATTCGCCGCAGAAAGTTATACAATTGAAGCTTACCAATACATATTGAAGAAGGATATGGAGTTGCGCTTCCCGCTAGTTGTTAAACGCCTGGTAGATAAGATCAGCAAGGAACACGAGCAGTACAGATGGATCGGAACATTTTCAGACAAGAAAAAGATATATTATAAAGATATTATCAGCATCAGTAAGTTAAAAGGGGCTAAATATGTGGAATATGTGACGGTAAATGATATTTTCAGGGAACGTATACCATTGGAGTGCTTGCTGAGAGAATTAAACAGCAAAGAATTTATAGTGGTTGAGCGAGGATTCGTTGTTAATATGAAGCATATTGCCAGAGTGGCTGGAAATACATTGTATCTGGATAATGGAGACAAGGCCATGATCAGTAGGGCCAGGATTGCGAAGGTTAAGGAACAGATTCACCTGTACTGGAGGGGGCTTTAATGTATGATGCGGTTCTGAGAATCATCCGGCTGGGGATATCCATCGGCGAAGTGTGGCTCTGTTACCAGTTGATGTATCTTATAGTATTAGAAAAAGAGTATCTTAGGAAGAGAGACAAAGTTATTATCTGGGGCAATATTTTAATCTTGGGGTGTTTGCTTGCAATAAATAGAAATGCGGTGTTTTTCTCCATAATAATGTTTTTGTTTTGTGTTATTGTAACGGTAACATGTGTGTGGATTGTTAATCGGAAAAATGTTCTATTAATATTTTCAGTTATTTTCTTGTATTATACATTAATTTCTTTGATGGATTTTGTTTTTGCGTTTGTTAGCATGGAATATTTAAAACAAAATTTTATTAATATGATTTTTGTTCATGCTGATACATGGTGGCCTCTAATTATATATCTTTTTTCTCGGCTTCTGATTGGAGGGGGAATATTTTATTTATATAAGAGAATTGATGATATTCATAAAGTAGTTAAGGAATTTCGCAATACTATGTTGGGAATAGGCGCAATTCTAATTATTCTATTGAGAAAATATCAAATCATGATGGATCAAATGATACAGAACACTCAGAAAATGCGGGGCGGAGCCAGTAGCCTTTCCTTACTTTTTATTGCTATAGTTATTATGTTTTGCGGGATATTGCTTTTTCAATATAAGAATTTAAAGAAGGAAAGAGAAGTCTTGCTTTTAAGGGACAAAATGATGGAAGAAAAATATCAGGAGATGTTGAAAAGTCACCAGGTAATTCATGATATGAAAAATCATTTGATTGTCCTTAGAAATTATGAGAAGGAAAAAGAGTGGGGGAATTTGCACTGCTATCTGGATGGTATCAGTCAAGAAATAATGAATACTTCTGATCAAATGTGGACTGGCAATGTGATGATTGACTTGATACTGAACCAGAAATCGGCGGAGGCTAGAGAAAAAGGAATAAAAATGAATATACTAACGGTTCCTATTTCTGAATTCTCATGTACAGACAGAGAAATCATTTCGCTATTTGGAAACCTTCTGGACAATGCAATAGAGGCCTGCGGACGGATGGATGTGGATGATACATGGATCAATTTTAAAATGGAGAAGCAGAACCAGATGCTATTTATTGAAATCGCTAATAGTATTGGTGAAATACCCCGGTGCAAAAACGGTGAATTTATTACGTCGAAAAAGGAGGCTGGTAGCCACGGGTATGGATTAAAGAGCATAGAGCGCATTGTTCGTAGGTACGATGGGACAATCTCTTGTCAAGTAGATAAGAATCAGTTCTGTGTGGAAATTTCTTTTTTTGACAATGAGAATTCTAATTAAAAATGAAGAAGGGAGGGATTTTATGAAGGAAAAAGTTCAATATGATTGCGCAGGCAATCTGATGGAGGAAATTACGGAGGTTGAGAATTTGATTTCTCAAGAAAATGAATTTGCGGAAGCAGCTTCGTATACATTAAACTGTACTCACTTTTTAACGATATTATGTTGTTAAAAAGCGAAAACCACAAAGGCAGAATGTCATATATTTTATGGCATTCTGCTCTTTTAAAATACAAAGATAAGGAGCCCACTATGAAGAAAAGCAGTTATTTATTTGAAAGACATTATACAAATCAACAACCCTCAAATTTAAACAAGGCAAAGTATGAGTATTGGGAAAATATGCTGGGGAAAGATGCAATGAAACGCCTGATGGAATGCAAAAATAATTACAGAGATTATCTGAGCGACGATCCATATACAATTAATAATGGGGATGAGACGGATAAATATAATAAAATACTTACCACTTCTATAAACCAAATGAAAACTGTAAACATAGAAAAAATCAAATCACCAATATTTTTTGCGGAATTTTACGTAGGCATACTAGATTCTTCTTTGAAAAGATTGAAAAAAGCATTGGAAGGGAGCGAGGGATGTTTTGAACAGAGCATTTATGATGACTTTGCATTTCATTTAGCATCACAATTACAAAATATTTGTTTGAGGTCACTTATTGCAGAATTAAATGCTTACAAAACTAAAAAAATGTTAAAAGGCCAGGATACAAGGGAAGAGTACAGATACTTTTGCGAAGAAATCGTAGGGAAGCCAGGATTTAAAAAGACATTATTTGAAAAATATCCTGTTTTATGCAGATGTATTGGGGAACGAACGGAGTATCTGGAAGCCTATTATGTAGAAATCATAAACTATTTTGAAAAGGATAGGGCGCAGATACAGTCCATTGTAGGTTCGAATAGCAAAGTCTGTAAGATTGCGCATATGACTGGAGGAATTGCAGATGTGCATAATCGAGGACGACAGGTTATTAGGATTCAGTTAGATAATGGGAAAGAGATATTGTACAAGCCTCGTTCAATGGAAAATGAACAGAAGTATATGAAGATGCTACGATGGCTGAGTAAGAAGACAGGAGTCAGACAGTATGAGTATGATTTCCGATCCTTTTCAGATCATAGCTGGTGCTCCATCGTAGAGTATAAAAGTTGCAATTCTCAAGAGGAGTTAAGAGAGTATTATAAAAGGCTGGGAGTCCAGTTGTTTCTGACTTATTTCCTTAGCACAAAAGATTTGCATTACGAAAATATAATCGCCTGTGGAGAATATCCGGTATTGATTGATCTCGAGACCATGGTCACGACTACATATAGCCACAAAAGAGAAACGGCCGATGAAGAAATATACTACCGATTGTCACATTCCGTGCTGGCAACAGGCTTATTACCTTATTCGCATTGGAATAGGGAAGGAAAGGGAATAGACAGCAGCGGAATTGGAGGAAATGAAGGACAGACGTATCCATTTAAAGTTCCGACGGTTATAAATCCAAAGACATCGCAAATGCATATCGAGTATCGGTATCCACAGACTCAAAAGGCACAAAATCTGGCAACAATGAATGGAAATTTTGAGAGTCCTGTTAGATATGAAGAAGAGATACTTTCAGGCTTTACACAGGCATATCAGGCAGTACTTGATTGCAAAGAGGAATTCAAGATGAGGCTGAGGGATCTAGAAGATACAAAAATTCGATTTCTGGCAGCGGACACGCAGCGCTATAGCATGCTTTTGTCGAGTTCCTATCATCCCAGCCTGCTGAAGGACGGTGCAGACAGAGAGATATTTTTATATTCCTTATGGAGAGGAAGAGATGACGAAGATAAAGAACTGGTAGAAAAAGAAGTGCGTTCTCTACTGAAAGGCGATATTCCATATTTTGAGCGCTGCCTGTATGAAAAAGATATGGAAGAACTTTATAAAAGGCTGGATTGTATTGATAGCAATGACTTAGAGCAACAAAGGGATCTGATTCAAGTCGCGCTTGAACTGACGCCAGAAAATAAGGACCAATATATAAATAACGTATATCGAGTAGAAGAATGCAGTCAGATAGGCTGGGAAGTAGAGATAATACAAAAGGAAATAAAAAGACTAACGGATAGGCTGATACGAGATGCCGTATGGAATCAGACAGGAACAGAAGTAAGTTGGTATATCGTACAGTTTACATCAAAGACGGGAATGAGATGGAACATCAAGCCCATGAATATGTATCTGTATGATGGTTTGGCAGGAGTGCTTCTGCTAATGTATCAGTTACAGCAGTTTGATGGGCGGGAAGAAGTAAAAAGGATGTATCAGGTGTTGAAAAAGATGCTTTTTGATTACACGGACAGGGGGACTGGTTCGATTGAGAACTTAGAGTCTATGAATACCGGGGCATATGAAGGAGAGGCGTCCATTGTATATGTCTATCTCATGCTGTATCAACAGAGTTGGAAAAATGAGTACTTAGATTATGCTAAGAAACATGCAGTAATTCTGCGCCAGCTGTTAGAAAAAGACGAACACTATGATCTTCTGTCTGGGAATGCGGGAGCAGCATGGATTTTATTGAAACTCTATGATATTGCCGGGGATAATAAATATCTGGAAATGGCTGAAAGGGCGGTTGGAGTTCTGATAGAAAAGGCTGAACTACAAGAAAAGGGCGTTGGCTGGCGGATAGAAGAAGGGACTGCGCCGATGGCAGGAATGGCACATGGTAATAGCGGAATTCTGATGCCTATCATTATCTTGTGGGCTCGAACAAAAAAAGAAAAATACAGGGAATTAGCAGAAGAAGTATGGAAGTATGAAGAATCACTATATAATGCACAAATTAATAACTGGCTGGATATACGGACGAACGAAATAAGCGTAGATGAGGCGGGAGCTGTGGCGTGGTGCCATGGCGCTGGCGGCATATTGCTATCCCGACTTGTATGTTATAAGGAAGTAGGAGATATTTGCTGGAAATCCAGGTTTGAGACGGACATTGCACGGGCATACGCAAAGATGAAAAATTACTGGAAACGTGACAGCTGGTGCTTGTGCCATGGGATATGCGGGAACATGTGGATATTGGAGAAAGCGAAAAGATTCTATGGAGAAGTGAAAGGAGAGGGGAAAAGATTGCCGGGGAATTCTGTTAGATTGCTTCCTCAAGAAATAGTAAATCCTGGGCTGATGAACGGGTATGGAGGGATTTTGGGGTACTTGATAAATGTTATATTTGCATTATTTAATGAAGAAAAAATATAATGATTATATTTTAGGGTCAGAAAAATGTATGCTTGTGGTCAGAGTCTTGAAATTTTTAGATAAACTGGGCAAGATGAAAATAACAGAAAGTGTAATAATACCTTGGGACGAAAAGAATTCAGTAATAAACGAGGTGAAAATGTTGGAAAGCAGGAGGTATGTGGTAAAATGATCCAAATTAAGGAGGAACATCATGAAACCTTTGATAGTTTTCAGTATACTTGTCATAATTTATGGTGGATATAGCATTATCACAGGAAGAATTCCCTATGCCAGGAAGCATTATGATTTTAAAAAGCCTGTATTATTTGCTAGAACTAGTGGGGGAGCCCTGGTAATTCTGGGCATTTACTATTTTATATTTGGATTTATCAGGCTTCCAGGATGGACGGTAATTGTTGTTCCTCTGGTACTCTTTTCTATAAGTTTTATATTACAGAAAATCTTAGATATAAGATGAGAATATAAGGTGAGGGAAGGAACGGAACGTTTGACTCGTGTTAATTTTTAGGGGGGGTGGACGTTTTCGTTCCTTTATATGTTTTCTATTAGGTTTAGAAATGAAAATGTAAGATAAATATGATGAAACAGAATAAATCAGACTATTGAGCAATAAAAGTGGATATTTTGATTGCCTGTGTGGATGGAAATATTACCTTCTGTATCAACAGAGTTGAAAGAATGAGTACTTTAGCTAATGCTAAGAAACATGTAGTAATTCTGCGCTAGCAGTAAGAGGAAGACGAACACGATGACCTTCTGTCCGGGAATGCGGGAATGGCTTGAATTTTATTGAAACATTATGATATTGCCGGGGATAATAAATATCTAGAAATGGCTAAAAGGGTGGTTGGAGTTCTGATAGAAAAGGCTGAACTAGAAGAAAAGTGCATTAGCTGGCAGATAGAAGAAGGAACTGCGCCTATGGCGGGAATAGCACATGGGAATAGCGGGATACTGATGCCCGTAATTAGAACATTGATGGAGACCGGAAAAGAAAAATATAAAAAATTGACAATGAAAATATGAGGAGTATCTGTATGATGAAAAAATCAATAACTGGTTAGATGCTCGAGAAAAAGGGATAAGATTGATTCGGTTGCGTGGTATCATGGCGCTGGAGGATTATTGTTGTCGAGGCTGGAGAATTACGAAAGAGTAGATGATGAAGTATGGAAAGCATATTTAAGAATAGATATCGTAAGGGCGTATATAAAGTTAAATAAATACTGGAAGAGAGACAATTGGAGTCTATATCATGGCATCTGGGGGAATATGTGGATTTGGGAAATTGCAAATAAAAGATTTCAAAAGCCGCATAATAACTTAGGTATCAAAGGTTATGAAAATATTAAGTTACTACCTTAGGAACAAATTAATCCTGGATTTATGAGTGGGTATGTTGGGATATTATATTATTTTATACATAGCAATACAGTCTAATTTATTGAGGAACTAATTTATTAGACTGTGAAAATTAATGGCCAGATATTTGCATACTCATGGTCATAATATTGAAAATATATGTTAAAAAATATATAATTTCAACAGTAGAAGGCGTTAAAATATAATTGTCGAATTATTCGCGTGTAATGCTTGAAAAGTCTTGAGAATGAGTGGGAGGAAGGGATGTGTTTATGAAAGAGGTAATCATTAAATGTTTCAAAACATTAAAAAATTATTATTTTTATGATCGTAATTCAAATTCTTTAATAAAAGTAAGTCAGAAAGAATATGAAACTCTAAAAAAGATCGAAGAAAAAGGAGTTATTCCAACAGATAGTTCTTGTTTGAAAAAGTATATAAATAGTGGTCTGTTACAAAAAAAGAAGACAATAGAAATAAAACACCCTTCGTATGATGACATAGAATATCATGCATCAAATAAGGTTAAGCAGTTAATTTTACAAGTAACTCAACAATGCAATTTGAGATGTTCATATTGTGCATACTCTGGAAATTACTATAATAGAGAACATTCTAATAAAAGAATGTCGTTTGATTTAGCTAAAAAAGCTATTGACTTTTATTATGACCATGCAAATGAAACAGACAAGTTAATAATTGCTTTTTATGGAGGAGAACCTTTGTTAGAATTCCAACTAATAAAGAAATGTGTAGAATATGCAGAAACAAGAACCAGAGATAAGGAACTTGTTTTTTATATTACGACAAACGGAACATTGCTAACGGATGAAATTATAACATTTCTTACTAATCATAAATTTGCTCTTACGATTAGTTTAGATGGTAATAAGGAGGAGCATGATATTAACCGCAGATTTAGAAATGGAGAAGGGTCTTTTGATTTAATTATAAGAAATCTGCAAAGGATAAAAGATTTTGATAATGAATATTTTTCTACTATTAGATACAATACTGTGATAAATCCTAAAGCTGATTTAGAAAAAGTACTTGAATATTTTATGAACTCTAAGTTAATTAATCCTCGTCAAGTTAAATTAAGTATGTTGACTGAAACAGGAGTAATGAATAATTCCTTGCTAAAAACGGATGAATCATTTTGGATTCCACATAGATATGAGACTTTGAAAGTTTTTCTTTATATGATTGAAAAAATAAGTTGTAATGATTTAAATCCTTTATATATGAGTATAAAAAATTCTATTGAATTATTTTACAAAGAGTTAAGGCAACATAGTGAAGAAGCAGCAATTATGCATCATGGAGGACCATGTATTGCCGGGACGAGAAGGTTGTTTGTGAATACAACTGGAAATTTATATCCATGTGAACGAGTAAGTGAGTCAATAGATGAAATGGAAATAGGATCTATAGAACAGGGGTTTAATTGTGAAAAGATGCGTTCTATTTTAAATATCGGAAAATTGACAAAAGAACAATGTTTAGAATGTTGGAACCTGAGACTTTGTAGAATATGTGCAGGTGAAATAGAACCGATTGACAATAAATTAACAACGGAGGGAAAATTACTTAGTTGTAATAAAAGTATTAATGAAATTTTATATGGTCTAAGAGAGTTATGTGTTCTGATTGAAAATGGCTATCGATATCGTGAGGAGGAATGCTATGAATAATAAATCAGAAGTTTTAAAAATATCATTATTTCCATATAATTATGAGGCGAAAATTTTATGTAAGTTTAAAGAAGACTTGATAAATTCTAATATTTATGCTGCTATCTCTTATCAAGAAAATAAACAGGAAAATGTAGTAAAAAAAGATGGAATCCTATATACAAATGATTCCAAATTGGCAATCGCTAATTCCGATATACTTGTATTATGTGATAATGTTCAAAAATTGGAAAAGAAAGCATATTTAAATAGATTGCAAGAGTCGACAGAATTTGAAAATAAAATCTATTTAAGTAGTACTCTATATAAATGGTTAGGAGAATCATCTTTTGAAAATAAAAATGTGACTATTTTAAATGAAGATCCAGAAAAGGAATTTTACACATCAAATTCTCTTCTGGAAATTACATGCCCCATTGTATCTATTGTGGGAGTTGGAGAAAATTGCGATAAATTTCCATTACTATTGTCTATTAGACAGTATCTTATGAATAAGGATTATAATGTCTTGGCGATATCAGGCAATTCTATTGCTAAACTTTTGGGATGCGAGGTTTTGCCAGCTTTTCTTTTTAGAGATAATATGTCTATAAAAGAGAAAATTATAAAAATTAATCATTATATATATAGACTTGTCGATATTCATAAACCTGATATTTTACTTATTAGTTTTGCTGGTGGTTTTATGCCTTTAAATGAATATGAGTACAACTATTTTGGAGAAATAGCATATATACTATCTAACGCGGTAGTGAGTGATTATGGAATACTTTGTAATTACTTTAGTTCTAATTATTCAGAGAAATATTTTAAAGAATTAGCAAAACTTTGTAAATCAAGATTAGGAATTGATATAATACAGTTTTATATATCTCGTCAATCATATAAGGTTGATACTGAATTTAAGAAGATTAATTATCATTTTTATGATAAAGTATTTTGCGAAAAATATTTTCCTCAAGGCTTAAATAAGAAAAAAAGAATCATGCTTCCGGAGAGTAAAGAGGGGGTGAAGAGAGTAAGCGATGAAATAATAGATTTACTTAATTGTAATCCTGAAATTATTTAATATCGTTAGTTAGGAGGATTAATGTGACATTAACAAAGGATAAAGCGATAAATATACTATTAACTGAAATAGAAGCACTCTATGGTATTAAAATTAATAATCTGAATGAAAATCTTTTGAGTCAAAAGTTTGGGATACCAATTGTGGATTTTTTGTATCTTTTTGCAGAATTAGAAGAAAAGTATGGTATTGATCTTTATGCAATTCTTGCAAAAAAAGATTGTAGCGTTTTTACTGTTGATAACTTAGCGAACGAAATGATAGCTCAAGTAGATATATGAAGATAGGGGTAATTGATGGAGTTTTAGTAAAAAATAAGATAACTAAATTCGCAAATGTAATAAAGTATGGGATTTTTAATGGGAAAGTTGAGAATATCAAAGATGAAAAGATTAGTTATAATATGACACATAGCACTTCCTGTTGTGTCGCTTTGCAGAATTTTTTGCGAAATCCAAGCAAACATTCTTTACTACATATTAATATTATTAAAAATTGTCAACTTGATATTGAAAATTTTATTATAGCAATTCGGTTTTTGGCCGATAAAAGAATTGATATTCTGTGTCTTAGCATAGGAACAACGAGAATATCTAATGCAGATCGAATCTATTCGGCAATAAAAGAATTAAATGATAAAGGGGTTTTTATAATTTCTGCAAGTAGTAATGCCAATTTAGTTACATATCCGGCGGCATTTGAAGAAGTAGTAGGAAGCGTAACTTTGCCTAAAAATGTTGGAGTACCTCTAAGTCTTTATAATATTCCAAAGAATGGATTAGGGATAGATATAGGAATTACGACAGAGAGATTTTTAAGTAATAGTTACTCCTCACCGATGATACTTGCGCAACTATTGAATGTAATGGAAGATGAATTTAATGTTAAAGAAGGATTTACTAAAATTATTAGTAGAGAATTAAAATGTCCTAAAAAAAGTCAATTGAATTTAATCAAATCAAGTTTATTTCTAATAGGGAATGATCCTTTACCTATTATTATAATAGAGAAAGAAAAGGGTGAGAGTTATGATGTTATGAAAAAGATAATGATGTATTTAGCAGATTTTTATAATTATGAAAGTGTTTGTGTATTAGAGGATAATAGTAAATACAATTCGTTTCAGTTTATAAATTTTAGTGCTAATATATTACATGATCAGTTAAGAAATAAGTTTAATAGGGATATAGATCTATTATTCCTTTCCTCTGGTTTTTTAAATGATGTTTTAAATGAGATATATTTAACTGATAATACGTATATAAAGATAAGTAGAACTAAAATAACTTTATGTTTAGGTGAGTACCATAAAATATATCATAACAATATTAATGAGAGGATTATATGTAATGATATAGTGTTTCAGTTTCTAGAAAATAAGAAGGAGTGTTGAAATGTGAAAAAGAGTGTTGTTGTTTGCATGTTATTGATTTGCATCAGTTCAACATCATGTGCGAAGACTCCAAAAGAGAAAGTAGTAACGGATAAGTCCGAGGGGCTTGCAAAAGAGAGCATCCTTCCCAAAGAGACGGATACGCCCAAGGATCTGGGGATTCCGAAGCATTGGAAAGAAACCCTGGACAGAAGCGATGGGTTCGTCACGCTGGAGGCAGACTGCGATACGAATATCCCTGAGATCTATAACACCCCGGTATATTCTTATGAGATGGCATCCCTGAAAAAGGACTGGCTCTCCCGGCTGTGCGGCTACTTTGCAAAAGGGGATAAGTTATACGAATATCCGGAGATGACGAAGGACGAGTTGCGTAAAGAGAAAGAAAAGATAGCCAATTATGAGGGGAGATGGGCGACCTGGAGCAAGGGAGGTCAACTGACCACTTACTGGGAAGGCATGCTAAAGACGATGGATGAACTGATTGAGAAAGCGCCGGAAGAAAGAGCGGAGAATAAGTATATCGAAGCCAATCTTGGGATGCCGTACCAGACGGAAAAGGATTATTTTAACGAGGTCAGCGATTACTATTACGATACGGATGACAAGATTGGACTTACGGCCAGGGTGGACAGAGGAAGGGAGTGTGACCCGGTCATCCGGGCGGTGGATTATGACGACAAGGTGGGAAGCACGACGAAGTTTGTGTATTCCCAGGGGACATTCGTTGATGAGATTGATCTGGCGGAACTTGAGTTTGATAATGCCGAGAGTACCGAGGCCTATGACGAGTGGCTTGGCCGTCTAAGAGAGGAGGCGGGCGCTGACGTAGGATTAACGCAGGAGGAAGCATTGAAGAAAGTGGATGAGATGCTGAAGGATCTGTCGATCAAAGGGTTTGAAGTCAGCGACTGCGTCAAGGCTGTCGGGAATGAGGATACGGAGAGTTGGGCCCTTCTGGAGGAAGCCGGGCTGGAAAAAAGCGTGGGCTACTCCGTATATTTATATCGGAAGGCGGGGGATGTCATGGGATACAGCCAGCGTTCGCCGATGATATATGACGATCTGCCGGAGATGGTATATGCGCCATATTTTTCAGCAGAAAAGATACGCGCTATTATTACGGAGGACGGAATCCAGAGATTCGAATGGACGGACATATCGAAGAAGAAAGACACGATCGCCGATAATACCAAGTTATTATCCTTCCAGGAGATTCAGGAGAAGCTTGCAGACCATCTGCTTTACGGCGCGCTTGCTGACGGAGGAGAGGAACTAAAAAGCGAAGGAGCAGGCTACCTCTACAAGGTGAGGAAGGTGCAGCTGCGGGCAGCGAATATCAACGCGTACGAGGAGCCATCGGCGGCATGGATGGTTCCGGTATGGGTATTCGACCTGGAGCGCACCGGGGTGACAGGAACCGGAGAGAATCTGGGATGGGGCACGGAGACGGTCGTGCTAAATGCGATTGATGGCGGCTATATATCTATGAATATAGAATAATTAGGAAATATGCTTTGATTTTATAACAATAATTACAGCCTTTCTGATCGAATGTGATTTCAGTAAGAGTAGGCATAAAGTAAAAATGCTTTGTGTGACGAATAATGGTAAAGGGGGAATGAGATTATTAAATTACGACCAAAGATAGTATAAGATTAAGAAAGGATGTAAAGATACTTAAAACTTTTTATAAGGAGGAGAAAAGATGAAGAAACTACAAAAGAAAATAAGGCAAAATAGAAACTCATTAGAGCAATATGGGAAGTGTGTTTGTGGTGTTAATTGTCAATGTTATTGTGGACCGGGAGGATATCCGTATGCTTTGTCAAAAGAAAGTCTAAGGAATAGTATGGATCTAGAAATTGACAAGCATATAGTTTAGCAAGCGCCGTATGCAATATTATCAATAGTATTGCTAGATATAAATGTATAGAGAAATTATCATAATATATTGAGGCATTAATACTTCTTACTTCTTAGAGAAGCGGATAAGGTAGGAATATCTTATCCGTTTCTTATTCATAAAGTCAAATATAAATTTTTAAGAAAGAATCATATTAAGTAATAGTTTAGCAAATGGGTAGGAATATTTATATAGACTTATATGGTGCAATAGATAGTATAGTATTTAAGAACTAATTTAATAGATATAATATTGCTCTTTTTGCCATTACCATAAACAATTGAAGGGAATTCGCCTATTTACCCAAAGTACTAAATCAGTAACTGAAAAGATTGCTTGATTTTTCGACTTCGCAAATTACCAGTCCATAACAGAGTAAGCAAGAAGTTACTATGAGTCAAATATGTGAAAAAGGGTTATCTTAACAGTAATGAATTACATGAATTTCAGTAACTTTGCCGTTGTATCCTCTAAATTATACAACCTCTTTCTAGTATAAAAGTATAAAACATACTTTAACAAGTCAAGTTAGAACATATAAACAAGAAATAGTACAACCAACTTCACAGAATAAGAATATCATGATATTCGCTATTCGCTTCATATTCATCAAATGTAGTGCTATGAATCAAGTGTATTCATTTATTGTATATGATATTGTCTATCTTATGAATTTCTTGTTGAGATAAATTTCTCTTATTTGCATGTAGATAAAAGTGATGCAATTATCTTATTTACATATTTTAGAAAAAACGTTGTTGTTTTTAATCTGTAAGAGTATTTTTAAGGTACAGATTTTAGATTATGATAAATATTTTTTGTGAAAGGTTATGTAAGAGATGCAAAAGAAAATAATATTTATGGTGCTTTTTTGCTGTATAGTGCTGATTGGAACGGCTTTTTTCAGACCATTAATCATTAAGCATATTATGGATAAAGGGCTGATGAACCAGAATTTTCAGGTGATTCTTTTGTTTTCAATTTTATTACTCCTATTAATCCTTTTAGAAGAAATTATACAAATATTACAAACTACAATGTTTGTTGATATTCAAAATCATGTGGTACTAAGTTTGTACACTAGAACTTTTCAAAAACTGCTATATGCTAGAATAAGTTTTTTTTCACAAAATAATACTGCGGAAATTATTAATTCTATATCTACAGATATTGGCAGCGTAGGAATGTTGGTTGACAGTAACTTAATGAGTCTATTAAGTTATATTTTTAGAATTGTCAGCGGTATAGTAGGACTGTTTGTGATTAGTTGGAAGTTAGCAATTTTGGTTCTAATAATTGTCCCGCTTAAACTCCTGTTTGTCCATTTTTTTTCGAAGAAAAAAGAGACTGTTATAAAGCAATGGATAGAGGAAATGACATCGTTTTCAGCATGTTTTGATGATACAATCAATGGGATTCGTGAAGTGAAACTATGGAATATGTATAAAAGAAAGAGCCAGGATTTGCGAAGAAGCCAGAAAAGAGTGTTGGAGTTTAGCAAGAAGAACACACTTTTAGAGACCTATAATCTTTCCAGTGATTCTCTGTTGCAAGGTATTATGGTATGTTTGCTATACGGGATTGGGGGATATATAGTATGTGGAAATGGACTTAGCATTGGAGGGTTAACTGCGTTTATTACATATAGCAATTATGTGGTTGGACCTATTTCTCTGGTTTTTAATTTTAAATTTCTTTTTGCCCAGGTGAGGCCGTCGATAGAAAGGCTGAGAAAATTTTTTCAAGTGGAGACAGAAAAAACTTCGAAGAGGAAGAAAAAAATAAAAGAATTTAAAAAAGAGATATCTTTTGAACATATATCGTTTGCCTATAAAGAGGATGAATTGCTTACAGACATTAATCTTAAGATTCATAAAGGGGAAAAAATCGCGCTTGTAGGAGATAATGGAAGTGGAAAATCTACATTAATCAGTTTGTTATTACAATTTTTGAATCCTAAAAATGGGAAGATCTATATGGATGGAACGGATATTTCTTTTTATGATCTGGAACAATACCGCGCGCTATTTGGAGTTATCAGTCAAGACATTTATTTATTCAAAGATACAGTCAGGAATAATATTGTTATGGACCAGGAAATTGGAGACGAAAAACTCTGGGATATATGTAATCGTACAAATATGCGGGAGTTTATAAATCGACTTCCGAAAGGTTTTTCGAGTAGCCTTGAAAAAAATGGAGAAAATTTATCGGGTGGAGAACGTCAAAAAATTGCATTTTTACGAGTAATAATTAAAGACTCTCCTATTTTGGTTTTGGATGAGGCAACTGCAAATATTGATAAAAAATATAATGATTTCATTCATCAAACATTATTACCTGAACTTCGTGATAAGACGATAATTATTATAACGCATAAATTGGAAAATCTGAAGGGAATGGACAGAATATATCAAATTGAAAATCATGTATTAAGGGAATATAGAAAAGACATAAGATATTAAATAGTTAATCTTCTATAGTTACAGATGTGTATAGTCATGGACACACTGTTGAAGTCTTGAAATAAATAATGTATAATTAAAATAACAGAAAATTGATGAATTTAATTTGAATTGTATACTAAAAACGAGCCGATAGAGAGGATTAATAATGAGTATTGTGTCGGAAATATTATAAAATTGAGGAACAGAAACTAAAAACATGTCTGTTTTTCATTATGTATAGCATTCTTTTCGGCAGTATCTTGACATTGCTTGTTTTTGCTAGTTCCCTAAGAAGGCAGGCATGGTATAGAGACATATATCACGATAATACCAAAAGGAAAAGTAATCTTTGCTGATGTTGACGAGGGAGGGGGAGTTAATGAAGTATCAAATCAGAAGAATAATTTCTTTCATATGCATTCTTGCCTGTGGATTCAATCTAGTATCGTGTGCTAAGAATCCAGAGAAACGTATCGTTGTGGACAAGGCAGAGGGGCTGTCCAAGGAAAACGTGCTGCCGAATGAAAAGGATGTCCCTAAGGATCTGGGGGCACCGGAGCATTGGCAGGAGACCATGGACAGGAGCAATGGCTTTGTCACTATAGAGGCAGACTGCCAGGTGCGGATACCTGAAGTGTATAATACGCCCGTGTATCTCTATAAAATGCGTCCCGTGACTAACAAACTTCTGAAGAGACTGTGTGACTATTTCTCCGGAGGCGACAGACTATATGAGGAGCCGGCGATGACGAAGGAAGCTCTTCAGGCTCAGAGAAACAGCATGGTTAGCCTGAGCGGTGATTGGTCATGGTATAGTGAGAGAAGTTTAAAGCCAATGCTGGAAAGAGTAGATGAATTGATCCAAAAGGCTCCAAAAGAGGAAGAACGCCATTATATCAAGGCGGAACTCATGGCTCCATACCAGACGGAAGAAGAGTATGTTAAGGAGAAGAGCATGTACGTATCCCGCCAGAACAGTGATTATTATTTTGATACGGGAAAAAAGATTGGCTTTATGGCGAGGGTTGACAAAGGGCGGACTGTCAACCCGATCATACGAGCGATAGATTATGATGAAGAATTAGGGAGCACATCGAATTTTCTTTATAGGCAGGGGACGTTCGTTGACGTGAAGTGGATGGAGCATACGTTAAGCAATCAAGAGATTTTTGGATACGAAGGCGAGGCTTACAATGAATATCTAAATCGCTTGAACGATGCACTTGGCCAGACTGAGAGCGACATGTTTCAGAGAGCGGATGCATTAAGGGAAGCGAATAAAATATTAAAGGCATTGTCTCTGAAGGGGTATAGGGTCGCGGACTGTGTTAAGGCAGTGGGAAGCCCTGACAGCGAGAGCTGGGCGTGTCTTGATGAGGCGGATCTGAAAATCGTCAGGGGCTATTCAGTTTATCTTTCCCTTGAAGCAGGGGATCTTGTAGGTTATGCGCAGCCATTCCAACAGCCATATTTGGAGCTGCCGGAGACCACTTATGCGCCGTCCTTTTCGACGGAACAGATACATATGGTTTTAACGGAAGAAGGAATCCAATTGTTCGAGTGGACGAACCTGGGAGAACAGGAAGACGAGATTGCAGAGAACACAAAGTTGCTATCCTTTGATGAGATAAAGGAAGAGATGGCAGATCATCTGCTATATAGGGCAGTGGCTGATGGCGGCGAGGAAGCCAAGGCGCTGGGGGATCGGTATCGTTACACTGTAACTGATGTACAACTAAGGGCAGTCAATATTTCGGCTTATGAAGAGCCTAAAGCGGTATGGCTGGTTCCGGCATGGGTATTCAGTTTGAAATATGATGTAACCTTTTCCCAACAGACAACTATGAAGGGGAATGATATTGAACTTGTACTGAATGCAATTGATGGAGGCTATGTAATGCCAAGGCTTGACCCTCGAATTATTATTCCGTAAGGCTGATAAACTGTACCTGGTCCCTTTTAGATGAAAAACCACATATGAGAATGAGGAGGGATTGATGTGACGGATTATCTGAGGAAAAGAATTGTTACCGTAGTATTTATCCTGGCAGCCGGAGTCTGTCTGATCTCATGCGCCAAAACCCCGGAAAAGAAAGTCGTCGTGGATAAATCAAAGGGCTTATCCAAGGAAAGCATCATCCCCAAGGAAAAGAACACCCCAAAGGATCTGGGGGTTCCGGTATACTGGCAGGAAACGATAGAAAAAAACGATGGTTTCGTTGTCTTGACGGCAGATTATAAGATGCAGATTCCAAAGATCTATAACACGCCTGTCTATTCCTATGAAAGAGTGGAAATGACAGACAAACTTCTGAAGAAACTGTGCCAATACTTTGCGGATGGAGATAAACTATACGAGAATCCACCAATGACAAAAAGCGAACTGGTCAAGGAGAAAGACAAGATGGCTGGATATAAAGGGCTTTGGGGGCGTTATACGGGTATACATGGCGCTGATTTGAAAAAGGTTGAGGCAGATGTGGATAAACTGATTGAAAAGGCACCGGAACAGAAGCCGGAACACAAATACATAGATGCCAAACTAATGGCTCCACAGCAGTTGGAAGTCGAAAACTTTCGGACATGGGATTATACCAGCGGTTGGTATAGTTGGTACTATGAGACAGATAAGAAGATAGGATTTACAGCGAGAGTGGACAGAGGAAGAGCCGTTGATCCTATTATTCGTGCACTTGCCTATAATGAGGAGGAGGGAAGTAACACACAGTTCGTGTATAGCCAAGGGACTTTTATAGATGAGATGGATTTGGAAAGCGATTATGACTATCAGAAAGCCTTTGACACGCAAAATAAGGAATATCTGGACTCTTTAAATGTAGAGATGAAGCGGGAGGCCGACGAAGGTTTTTCCCAGGAGGATGCATTAAAAGAGGTTAATGAGATGCTGAAAGATTTATCAATCAAGGACTTTACCGTAACGGACTGCGTGAAGGCAATCGGCACAGAGGACAGTGAAAGCTGGGCGGGGCTGGAAGATGGAGAACTTTCGAAAAGCGTAGGCTATTCTGTATATCTATCGCCAAAGGCGGGAGACGTTGCGGGATACACTTTACCTCGAAGGATGGTCTATAATGACTTGCCAGAAACGATGTATGCTCCGTCATTTCTGACAGAACAGATACGAGTGATCATTACCAAGGAAGGAGTCCAGAGATTTGAGTGGAGAAATATCTCAAAGCGAAAGGACACTGTTGCAAAAAACACAAAGTTATTATCCTTTGAGGAGATTAAGGAAAAACTAGCACAGCATCTGCTTTATGTGGAGGTCTCTGAAATGGGAGGAGATAAGCAGAATGGAAGCCAGGGTCTGTATAAAGTCGAAGACGTGCAGTTTCGTGCGGCGAATGTCAACGCGTATGAGGATCCAGACGCAGTATGGCTGGTTCCAGCGTGGATATTCAAGGTAAATCATACGCTCAGGGCTGAAAGCGCAGGCCAGGTATATGAAAGCAATCTAGGCCCTGATGTAATTATATTGAATGCCATCGACGGCGGATATGTGACGATAAATTTTGACTAGCCAAAGAAGCATCAGCGAATAAGGGAGCAAGGTGATAGAGCGCGTGAGCGGAGGAGGGAGCATATGATGAGGTATCGTATAAGAAAGCAAGTGATTTCCGCCATCTGTATTCTTGCCTGCGGAATCAATCTGGCAGCGTGTGCCCAGACCCCGGAGAAGAAGATTGTGGTAGATAAGTCGGAAGGACTGTCCAAAGAGAATATTCTTCCAAAGGAAACGGATACGCCGAAAGACCTGAAGATTCCGGAGCATTGGCAGGAGCGGATGGAAAGAAGCGACGGATATGTCACGGTAGAGGCAGACTGCCAGATACAGATTCCGAAGATATATAATACGCCGGTCTATTCTTATGAAATGAGACATATGACGGATAAGCTTTTAAAGAAATTATGCGACTATTTCTCCGATGGCGATCCATTATATAAAGAGCCGGCGATGACCAGGGAGGCGCTGCAGGCTCAAAGAGACGATATCATCAATATGAGAGGACAATGGGCCTGGGAGGAAGGGAATGATATATCCCCCATGACAGCCCGAATAGATGAGCTGATTGAGAAGGCTCCAGAAGAGGAAAAGCGCCAGCATACTGAGGCGAAACTGGTGGAGCCGCAGCAGTTAGAAGTAGAATCTGTCAATGAGAAGGGCACGTCAGCATCCCGGATGTATAGCAAATACTACTATAAGACGGAGGAAAAGATAGGATTTGCGGCACGGGTAGATAAGGGACAAGAGGTAAATCCAATGATCCGTGCGATTAATTATAACGACAAACTGGGAAGCACCTCTAATTTCCTCTATAGCCAGGGAACTTTTATAGACGAGAAGTGGATGGAAAAGAATATCACCAGCCAGGAAATTCTGGAATTCCACAATGAGTATTACGATAACTATTTGGAACGCTTGAAAATCGGCCTGGCGCAGGAGGGAGATGGAATCATTCAAAAAGAAGATGCGTTAGAAGAGGCCGATAAGGTGCTGGAAGCGCTGTCTTTAAAAGGATATGGGGTTACGGACTGCTTCAAGGCGACAGGAAGCCCTGAGAGTGTCAGTTGGGGCTATCTGGATGAGGAAAATCAGACTTTGACTACTGGGTATTCGATTTATTATGCGCCTAAGGCAGGAGACCTGGTCGGCTACGAGCAGCCGTTCCAGCGGCCTTATGAAGAAGTTCCGGAGACTATCTATGCGCCATCTTTTTCGACAGAGGGAATACATATGATTATTACCAAGGAGGGGCTGCAGCTGTTCGAGTGGACCAATCTGGCGAAGAAGAAGGAAGCGATTGCAGAGAATACGAAACTATTATCGTTTGATGAGATAAAGGAGAAATTGGCAGATCATCTGTTTTACACGATAATATCCAGCTTTAGCGAAGGCAAGGAGCAAGGATGTAGTTTTCATTATAAGGTAGTGGATGTGCAGTTGAGAGCAGCCAATATCCCTGCATATGAGGATCAGGAAGCCGTATGGCTTGCCCCGGCATGGGTATTCAAGGTGAAATACGATATGGTCCTTTCGGCGTTAGGAACGAAAAAGAATGAGGAAACCGTTGTACTGAACGCAATTGATGGCGGCTATGTGATGCCAAAGGTTGATCACCGATTGGGGTGGCCATAGGAGAACGAATCGTTTGAAGAGGAGGCCTTAAAGATGAACAGAATATTTAGAATCGAATTTAGGAGGGGCTTCTATTCCGTGGGCTTTTATCTAAGCATCCTTCTGCTTGCAGCGGCTGGGTGGATTAGTGCGGGGGACATCTTGGGATATCTGGCAGGGGTGGAGTACATAGAAGGCGGGATCCGGTTCCTGGAGGCAGCGTATCAGGCACTTTGTTCGGAACCTTTTGCGCTTCTTGTGCCGGTTGCGTGTACGCTGGCTATGAGCGCCGCTTACGTGGAGGATCTGCAGAGCGGCACCCTGCAATATATTCTGCTTCGCACCACGAAGAGCAGATACCGGTGGAGCAAGGTGGTTAATTGCGCTATTTTTGGCGGGATGGCTGTGGCGGCCGCCATTTTGATCCTGCTTGTAGCCTGCTTTGCAAGATGCCTATTTACCAGCGCGGAGGCTGCACAATGGAAGACGGTGGGTGCGGCTTATTTTCTCTCCTTTTTGCGGCGGATACTCATACTATGGCTCAATGGCTCATTCTATGCCCTATTGGGAGGCTTGATCGCGACATTTGTCAACAACAGGTATATGGCTTATGCAGCCCCGTTCATCTTTTATTATGTGATATCCACGCTGATGGATGCCTACCTTTCAAATCTGCGGCTGATCAATCCGAAGGAATGGCTGCTGGAGAGATCTGCATCGCCAACGGCGATCCTGGCAATTCTGATCGTTGCGAATATCGTGGCGGCCCTGGCGTATTCAAAGGCGATAGAAAGAGGGTGGAGATATGACTAACGCGCGGCTTGTATGCTCGATAACGAAGTTGAATTTCCTGGAATGGAAGAAGAATCCGAAGATTATTACCGCGTTTGTCCTGGCATTCGTGTTCTGCGTCATGCTGTCCGGACGGGCGATCATGTTTGCCAATAGTTATGATACCACGATGCAGATATTCGAGCCTTTTATCTGGGCTTTTGGAAATGGCAGGTCCATCCTGCTTGCATCTCTGCTTCTGATCTTCTTCTTCGTAGATATGCCGTTCATCAACGACGCGACGCCTTATTATCTGCTGCGGATTAGCCGGGCTGTGTGGGTTAGCGCGCAGCTTCTGTATGTAGTCCTGGTGACGGTCATTTATATGGCATTCCTTCTGGGAACCTTCTGCCTGCTTTGCGCCCCAATCTCGTTTCCGGGAAATATGTGGAGCGAGACGGGAGCTATGCTGGGATACTCCGGCGTAGGGAGCCAGATTGCACTGCCAGCCTCGGTAAAGACGATGGAGATGTCTAATCCCTACAAATGTACGGCTACCATCTTCCTGCTGATGACTCTATATACGCTGCTTGCAGCGACTCTGATGATGGTGTTTAATCTGATGAAGAATAAGTTTGGCGGCGTACTGAGCGTATTCATCCTGAATTTGTACGGGCTGCTTCTGGATCCCCGGACGATCGGGAAGATTTTGAATATTCCGGAAGAGGTGCAATATAAGAGCAATGTGATCAGCGGCTGGATCTCGCCGCTGAATCATGCAACCTACTACATGCATAATTTTGGATATGACCTGTTGCCGCGGCTGTGGCACAGCTACCTGATCCTGGGCGTGTGGATTCTGCTGAATATTCTGCTGATCAGAAGGCTGGCAAGGCGGTACCAGTTCAACTTCTCTTAATGTGCTAGGAGGTGCGACGATTGAGTGATGCGATTGTAAAGGTAGAGAATCTTAGAAAGACCTTCCGCGAGGAAGAGGTGCTGAAAGGAATCACCTGTGAATTCTCCAGAGGAAAGACCCATGCTGTAATTGGGAATAATGGCTCAGGAAAGAGCGTGTTCTTTAAATGCGTCTGTGGGTTTATCGAGCCGACAAAAGGCCATATTATCGTAGGTGGAAAAGAAATTGGCAAGGACATAGACTTCCCGGAATCCGTGGGCGTTATCATTGAGCGTCCGGGATTTTTGCCAAATCTGTCCGGCTATAGGAATCTGCAGCTGCTGGCAAATATCCGGAATGCCATTACCCAGGACCAGGTAAAAGAGGCGATACGTAAGGTAGGACTGGATCCGTCCTCCAAAAAGGCGGTTGCGAAATACTCTCTGGGAATGAAGCAGCGTCTGGGAATCGCCCAGGCCATAATGGAAGATCCGGATATGCTGATCCTTGACGAGCCGTTCAATGGACTGGACAAGGAGGGAGTGAAGGAGATCAGAGAACTGATTGGGGAACTTAAGAAGGCAGGTAAGACGATTATGCTGACCAGCCATAATAGCGAGGATATCAAACTGCTGGCGGACGATGTGTGGGAGATGGACGGCGGGCGGCTGGAACGGATCGAATAAGGCTGGCGCTGTATGGAGTAGATTGGAGGGAATGCAATTGAGTCAATCTATAAAGAAACGATTAGGGGTTATAGTATTGGTGCTTATTAGCATATTAGAAATTACATCATGTGCGAAGACTCCAAAAGAGAAAGTAGTTGCGGATAAGTCCGAGGGGCTTGCAAAAGAGAGCATCCTTCCCAAAGAGACGGATAC
>ERZ791934.133-NODE-133-length-96589-cov-5.055307_pt1 | contig 96589 bp, 83 predicted proteins | sample MGYA00510125_ERZ791934 | MGnify/ENA primary metagenome ERZ791934 (study PRJEB30046, sample SAMN00993240) | human gut metagenome | study: EMG produced TPA metagenomics assembly of the A metagenome-wide association study of gut microbiota in type 2... | reverse complement strand
TGCTATGGGACGTGCGATCGTTCGTAATCCAAAAGTATTCCTTATGGACGAACCTTTATCAAACCTTGATGCAAAACTTAGAGGACAGATGCGTATCGAGATTTCTAAATTACATCAGAGATTAGGTACAACAATTATTTACGTTACTCATGACCAGACAGAAGCGATGACATTGGGAACAAGAATCGTTGTTATGAATGCAGGTGTTGTACAGCAGGTAGATACACCACAGGTATTATACGATACACCTTGTAACTTATTCGTTGCAGGATTTATCGGTTCACCACAGATGAACTTTGTAGATGCAGTATGTAAAGTAAATGGAAATAAAGTTGCCCTTCAGGCAGGTCCTGCTTCCATTGAATTACCACCGGCAAAAGCGAAAAAACTTATTGAAGGCGGATATGACGGAAAAACAGTTGTACTTGGTATCCGTCCTGAAGATATTCACGATGAGCAGATGTTTATCGAATCTTCACCAAACACAGTAATTGAAGCAACAATCCGTGTATACGAGATGTTAGGTGCAGAAGTTTACTTACATTTCGATTATGAAAATGCTTCCATGACAGCGAGAGTAAATCCTAGAACAACGGCAAGAACAGGCGATACAGTTAAATTTGCTCTTGATGCAGAGAAAATTCATGTATTTGATAAAGAGACAGAGAGAACAATTACAAACTAAAGTTTAGGGTTGACAGAAATCGGAAAAAAGTTTATATTAGACTCTAGTAAAAGGGAGTAACTAACGTTTTAAACGTGTACGATGTCGTCAGTACGATGAGCAATCATCCGTATCGTAATGAAATGGTGAGACTTTTATTGCATAGTAATTCTGTGCAATAGGGGTCTATTTTTTTTATCCCATTGCAGGAGGAAAGAGAGGGCAAGCAATGCTAACAAGTGAACAAGCAAGAAAAAACCAAGAGATTTATGGATTTAATGAACTGGTAGAAGGCAAGAAAAAAAGCATGATCCAGATATTCCTGGAGCAATTCAAAGATTTTCTTGTCATTATTCTGATTATTGCAGCAATCGTATCAGGCTTTCTGGGAGATGCAGAGAGCGCGGCCGTTATATTTATCGTCATTACTATTAATGCGATTCTAGGGACCGTGCAGACGGTAAAGGCAGAGCAGTCGCTAAACAGTCTAAAACAACTGTCAGCGCCTGAGGCAAAGGTAATCAGAGATGGCGTGGTGATACAGATACCATCCAGAGAAGTAACTGTTGGAGATGAGGTAGTAATTGAGGCAGGTGACTGTATTCCTGCGGACGGAAAACTTTTGGAGTGTGCAAGCCTCAAGGTCGATGAGAGCGCGCTAACAGGAGAGAGCCTGTCCGTGGAGAAGTCGTTGGAAGAGGTGCCGGAGGGCGCTGCATTGGGAGACCAGACGAACAGAGTGTTCTCTGGAAGTTTTTCCACATATGGAAGAGGGACATTTGAAGTTACGGCAATTGGAATGGAGACGGAAGTAGGAAAGATTGCCAAACTATTGAAGACAACATCGGAAAAACGAACGCCCCTCCAGATAAATCTGGATGATTTTGGAAAGAAACTGTCTATCATTATACTTGTATTCTGCGCAGTTCTATTTGCCATCAATGTGATAAGGGGCGGTTCTGCGGTAGATGCATTCTTATTTGCGGTAGCCCTGGCCGTAGCAGCGATTCCGGAGGCGCTTAGTTCTATCGTAACGATCGTACTGTCATTTGGCACACAGAAAATGGCCAAGGAGCATGCAATTATAAGAAAACTTCAAGCGGTTGAGGGCCTGGGGAGCGTATCCATCATCTGCTCGGATAAGACAGGAACTCTGACGCAGAATAAAATGACAGTGGAAGACTATTATGTGGATGGAAAGAGAATCTCCGTGGCTGATATTAATCTTGATAACAGAAACCAGAAGATGCTTCTTAATTGCAGCATGCTCTGTAACGATTCCACTAATACAGATGGACAGGAAATAGGAGATCCGACGGAAACGGCATTGATCAATCTTGGAAGCAATCTTGGCATGGAAGCGGCTATGACCAGGGAACGGTATCCTCGTATGTCGGAAGTCCCATTTGACAGTGACAGGAAATTGATGTCTACAGCACATGTCTTCGATGATCGATATGTGATGGTAGTCAAGGGGGCGGTAGATGTCCTTCTGAGGCGTATGAGCCACATCAGGATTGGCGATACTGTTAGGGAGATAACGGACGAGGATCAAATGCAGATCGAGATACAGAATCTGGAGTTTTCCAGAGACGGGTTGAGAGTCCTGGCATTCGCATATAAAGAACTGGATGGAGAGAAAGAATTATCTATAGAAGATGAAGAGGGCCTTACATTCCTGGGATTGATCGCAATGATGGATCCGCCGAGAGAAGAATCCAAAGCGGCGGTAGAAGAATGTATAAAAGCAGGAATCAGGCCTATAATGATCACCGGCGATCATAAGATTACCGCGGCGGCAATTGCAAAAAGGATCGGCATACTGAAGGATGAATCAGAGGCTTGCGAAGGCGCTGTGATAGAAGAAATGTCAGATGAAGAACTGAAAGATTTTGTAGAGAAGATATCAGTATATGCCAGGGTATCCCCAGAGCATAAGATCAGAATTGTGCGGGCATGGCAGGAGAAAGGAAATATCGTAGCCATGACTGGGGACGGGGTAAATGATGCGCCGGCTCTGAAGCAGGCCAATATAGGCGTTGCCATGGGAATTACAGGAAGCGAAGTATCCAAGGACGCGGCGGCAATGGTTTTGACGGATGATAACTTTGCAACAATTATTAAGGCAGTTGAGAATGGACGAAATATATATCAGAATATCAAGAATTCCATACAATTTCTGCTGTCTGGAAACTTTGGCGCAATATTGGCCGTACTGTATGCATCAATTGCCGGACTTCCAGTACCATTTGCGCCAGTGCATCTGCTTTTTATCAACCTTCTGACCGATAGTCTTCCAGCCATTGCATTGGGACTGGAGCCGCATTCCAAGGAAGTCATGAAGCAGAAGCCGCGCCCCATGAATGAATCTATCCTTACAAAGCAGTATCTTCTGAGCATAGGCACTGAGGGGCTTGGCATAGGCATTATGACGATGGCGGCATTTTTGATTGGATACAGAAGCGGTGATGCCGTTCTGGCAAGCACGATGGCATTTGGTACTTTGTGCACCAGCCGGCTTGTCCATGGATTTAACTGTAAATCCAGCCGTCCGGTATTATTTACGAAAAGATTTTTTAATAATATCTACCTGATCGGAGCATTTTTAATTGGGCTTGTGCTGATTACAGGCGTACTGATGATTCCGGGGCTGCAGGGAATATTCAAAGTAGAAAGCCTAAATATTGGGCAGCTGCTTACAGTATATGGACTTGCATTATTGAATCTGCCTGTGGTACAGTTGTTGAAATGGATTAGAAATTCTAGATAGGAACAGGAGATTTTATGGAATTAAGTAGAGAGACGGTAAAAAGAATAAAAGGATTGATTGTGTTTGCCGCATTGGTTGTAGCCTGTCTGTGGAAGTATGATGTGGTGGTATCGGTTCTTGCATTTATCTTTCATGTCATATTTCCATTCGTGCTTGGCGGAGCGATCGCATTCATTTTGAATGTGCCGATGAATTTTATACAGAGGCATCTATTCGCGCCGGAGAGGGTAGAAAGGCATAAGATACAGAAGAAGATTGCCCGTCCGGTCAGTATGCTGATCGTAATATTCGGAGTGTTTGGCATTGTGGCACTTGTAATGTTTGTTTTGATTCCACAATTAGGGGATACATTCTCTAATCTTGGAAGCAGCATTCAGGCTTTTATCCCAAAAGTACAGGAATGGGCGGAAAAATTATTCCATGACAATAAGGAGATTATGACCTGGGTCAACAGCCTGAAATTCGATTGGAATAAGATCATGGACGCAGGCATAGATTTCTTCAAGAATGGGGCAGGGAGCGTGCTTGATTCTACGATTACTGCCGCAAAGAGCATTGTGAGCGGGATTACGACCTTCTTTATCGCATTTGTATTTGCGGTCTATATCCTGCTTCAAAAGGAAAAACTGGGTATTCAGGCTAAAAAGGTCTTATTTGCCTTTGTAAGGAAAGGCCGGGCTGAGGCTGCAATGGAAGTATTATCTCTGACCTACAATACGTTCTCAAACTTCCTGACCGGCCAGTGCCTGGAGGCCATTATCTTAGGAAGCATGTTTGTCATAACCATGACGCTTTTCAAACTACCCTATGCTTTGCTGGTGGGGATTGTGATCGCGTTTACGGCCTTGATCCCAATATTCGGCGCATTTATCGGCTGTGCCTTGGGAGCCTTCCTGATATTTATGGTAGATCCATTTAAGGCGCTTATGTTTGTAATCTTGTTCCTGGTACTCCAGCAGATAGAGGGGAATCTTATCTATCCTCACGTAGTAGGTAATTCAGTAGGACTTCCATCCATCTGGGTACTGGCGGCAGTCAGCATCGGAGGAAGCCTGTTGGGGATCGTTGGAATGCTGATTTTTATACCGATTATCTCTGTAGTATATGCGCTGTTCAGGGAAATCGTCTACTTGAAATTAAGACAAAAGAAGATTAATCCCAAAGAACTTGAATAATCGATCCAAGAAAATCTGTTATAATATTGTAGTGTTAAAAAATTTTAGCGTTGCGAATGGGATCGTGCGGCAGGATTATGGTACAGATATATTATGTACATCAATAAAGAAGACAGACGGAGCAGGGCCATAGGCAAGGGTCCTGCTCTATATTACTCTATTGCGCCTGCTACGAACGGTCCATAATTTTACAGTAAATGACGGCAACAGCCGTACTTATGGCAGTGGAAATGATTCCGGCGCCTACGATGGCAGCAGGATTGACGCTTCCATACTGGCTCCGGTAGGCAATGACATTTACCGGAATTAATTGCAGGGAGGAGATGTTGATAATCAGAAAGGTGCACATCTCATTACTGGCAATTCCCTTTGGACGTACCGGACCTGGAAGCCGGTGGCTTCGCCTGTCTTCCTCTAATTTACCGAGTTCGTCCATGGCGCGCAGTCCGGCTGGCGTTGCTGCCCAGCCCAGGCCCAGGACATTGGCTATGATATTGGTGGTGATGTGTTCCTCGGCAGGGTGCCCGGCGGGGAGTCTTGGGAATAAGAAGCGTATAATCGGACGGATCTTTTTGGAAGCGCCCTTAATGATTCCGGCCTTCGTCGCAATCTCCATAAGACCCACCCAGAAGGACATGACGCCCATCATAGTGATGCACAAGGTAATGGCCTCTTTGGAAGAGTCAATGGCTGCATTGGTAATATCCGGCATGCGTCCGGTAAAGGCGGCAAAGATAATGCCAATCAGTATCATGCCGGCCCACAGATAATTCAGCATATAAAATCCTCGTCTGGCTTTTTAATATAACGTATGAGCCGGGATGGATATTTATCACAAAGACATAAGAAAGAGGCGGAAGCAATTGGTTCCTTGCTTCCGCCATCCTTTATGTCTACTATTTGATTACTTCTTTGATAATTCTGTGCCAGTTCTTATAGGCGATCTTTTCAATCTCATCTTCGTGGAATCCGACGCGCTTCATTTCTTCAATGACATTTGGTACATAAGAAGCATCCTCAAGTCCGATGGTAAAAGGAGTAGACTGGCTGCTAAAAGAGCCCAAGGTATCTCCCTCCAGGAATTCAGAAAAGTCAAATCCGAAACCGACATGATCAATGCCCATTACTTCCACCATATGGACAAGATGTTTTACCAGGTTTTCCAGAGTCTGCTTATCTTCCTCCATATGAACGAATTCGTTGAATGAATTGAGCCCGACTATGCCGCCTGTGCGTGCCAGTTCTTTTAACTGGTCATCCATCAGATTCCGCGGGCGGTTGCACAGTGCCCGGCAATTCGAGTGGGTTGCTACAACAGGGCCTGTGGCAGTGTCAAGGAGATCCCAGAAGGACGCATCATTTAGATGGGATACATCCAGTATCATTCCCAGATCCTGAATCTTTCTCACCGCCCTGCGTCCTACGTCTGTTAACCCACGCTCCGGGGTGCCAAGGGCTCCGGTAGCCAGAGGATTTTCCTCATTCCAGGTAAGCCCTGCATGCCTTGCGCCAAATTGGTAGAACTCGTCGATAAGGTCTAAGTCTTCCCCAATGCTCTTTAAACCTTCCAGTCCGATAAATGCATACATCTTTCCTTCGCTTCTTGCAGTCATCATATCGGAGTATGAGCGCGATACCTTAAGGATATCAGCACAATCAGGCTCTTCGCAGGCAATGGCCTCCATCATCTGGCGGGTACGCTTCAGCGGGTCCTTGTCATAGGGAGGATCATTCCATATTACGAAGATGCCTCCTTCGATCTGCCCTTTTTTCAGCCGTTCATAATGATATTTACGGAAGATATCACGTTCTCCCTTTAGATGGTGCTGCGTTACATCGGTCCAAATATCAGAATGTGCATCAAAGTTCATAAAAACACTTCCTTTCTTTTGTGTAGATAAGTCTAAATAAATCAGGGACGGACAGTTGTCCGTCCCTGATCATTTTCCTGGATTCAGGATGTTATTCAGTTTTATAATCCTAAGATGCTGCCTACAATCAATCCAAAGTATGTTCCAAGCACATATCCCAGAGTACCAATCAGTACGATAGGTCCTACCAGCTTGGTCCAGCCCTTAGATACAGCCATAGCAACGGCCGTTGTTGGTCCGCCGATGTTAGCATTGGAAGCAAGGATAATATCTTCCAGATTGAACTTCAGTAACTTTCCAGCGATCAGGCTGAAAAGCATATTTACGATTACGATGATAGCCGCAAATAAGAGCAGTAACGGCGAATTCTTGATAATCATAGGTACGGATGCCGGAACACCGATTACGAAGAAGAACAGGTAGATTAAGAATGTACCCAGTTCCTGCGTACCTTTGATCTCGCCAAAGAACTTAGGTGCAAATGTTGCACAAAGCATGGCAATTGTCGTAATCCATAAGTACATATTTCCGAACAGCGTATTGATTATCTGCAGGAATGTATTAGATGTCGGTATCACGCCTGCAAGTCCTGTAGATATTACGTTAGACAGCGCAACAATGACAAATCCTGTTGCAGCGGCCAATGCGATATCTTTCAGGGAGATTTCTTTTCTGCCCCAGAACGCAGAAGCATTTGTCTCATTTTCCTTTACATTGGCTCCGGCAGCCGCTTCCACTTCATCCACATATGGATGCTTGAAATGCTTGCGGAAGAATCCGATAGATGGCATTGCTATCAGTACGAAGAAGTACAGTACCATCAGCAAGTTATCTGCAACCGTTGCAGCAGATATCATGTCGCCAGATACATCGAATGCTGCTCCAAGAGCGGCAAAGTTTACCGTACCTCCGATATAGGTTCCGGTAAATACGCCCGCAAGTCCGGCAAGTTCCGGAATAAATTTGTGGAGCGCCGCATAAGCAAGAAGCGCGCCGCAAGCGGTACCTACCGAGCCGATCAGGAATATAATCAGGATACGTCCGGATTCCTTTCCGATCTTTCTCATATCGCACTGCAGTAATAACAGAGGAATGGAAAGTGGTACAACGTAACCCCATACGGCATCCCATACAGGAGCGTCCATTGGAATGATTCCAAAGTTCGATAAGATGATTGCGAAAATCAGTGCAACGATGGCACCGGTCATTTTTGCTGCCCATTTATATCTCTGCTCCAGATATATTGCGGCAGCGGCGCCGGTAGCACAGATAGCCCACAGCACCCATGTGTTATCCGCTCCAACCAGCGGATTTTGTAGATCGAATATATGTCCCCACATACTCTCGTCCTCCTTTCAAAAATCCTTTTTTGAAGAATTTTCGTCAATTTTTACAATTGAACTAATAACAGTATACAAAAATTGTCAATAAAAGTCAATGAATGTGAAGAAAGGACAGGATTATGCTTGGAAAATCAAAGGAAATCCTTAAATTTTACAGAAAATTACTTTCGTTTGTCCAGAGTCCTCCATACAGTCAGAAGCATGGTGACGAAACAGGCCGTTCCTCCGATAAAATTAGATACAGGCTCTGCAAGGAATACTCCGTCTGTACCAAGACTGGCTATGGTAGGAAGCCATAACGTCAGAGAAATTACGATAATAACCTTGCGGAATAAGGAAAAAAATACAGCCTGCCTGGATTTGCCAAGCGCTACAAAGGTTGACTGGCCAGCAAACTGCAAGGCCATCATAAAGATGCCGAAGAAGTACAGATGCATGGCAGGCACGCCTTCTTTTAACAGTTTCGGATCGCTATTGAACATCTGGATGAAGACGTGCGGGAAAAAGAATAGGAATGCCCACATTACCAGAGTAAATACAATACAGGATATAGCAGTAAAGGAAATGGCAGACTTCACCCTTCCATATTTTTTCGCCCCATAATTGAAACTCATAATGGGCTGTGCCCCGCTGGTAATTCCCATGACTGGCATGGTTATAATCTCCCGAACGGAATTGATTACCGTCATGATTCCTACATACAGGTCGCCTCCGTATCTCTGCAGGGTAGCATTGCACATGATCTGGACAGAACTGTTGGTAATTGACATGACAAATCCAGATAAGCCCAGGGCGGAGATTTCCCTTATAAGCGAGAAATTTAAATGTAATTGTTTTCTTGTTAATTTTATAATTGCTTTTTCTCCTGTAAGAAAATGAAGTACCCAGATGCAGGAGACACATTGGGATAGGATAGTGGCGGTTGCGGCGCCACGGACGCCCATATGAAATACGAAGATAAACAGTGGATCCAGTACAAGATTCAAAAGCGCTCCGATTGAGACGGTCAACATTCCTGTTACGCCGAATCCCTGAGCGTTAATAAAATTATTCATGCCAAGACTGACCATGACGAACAAGGTGCCCAGAAGATAAATACTAATATAGGCATTCGCATATGGATAGGTCACGTCGCTTGCTCCAAAAAGATAGAGGAGCGGATGCTTGAACAGGTAGCAGAAGACAGCAAGAAGAGCGCCGGATGCAAGGAGCATGGCAAAAGAATTCCCCATAATCCGTTCTGCCCTCTCTGGCTCGTCTGCTCCGCGCGCCATGGAAAACAGAGGCGCGCCGCCCATTCCGAACAGATTGGCGAATGCGGTAATAATAGTGATGACAGGCAGGGTAAGACCGATGCCTGTCAATGCTTGCGTGGATGTATGCGGAATGTGGCCGATATAGATGCGGTCCACAACGTTATATAAGACATTAATTAACTGGGCCAGCGTCATGGGAATGGCCAGACGCAGAATATTGGCCGAGACGCTTCCCTGGCCAAAGTCCTTTTCTTTGTTCATGAAATCACCGCTTTTTCCAGAGCCAGAGTGCAGCAATGATTCCAATCGTATACAGGATGCTGACTAGGATGGAAGGATTATCTTTTAATAAATAAGTAACTGCAACGACGGCTGCAAGAGAAACCGTTAGCTGGAATGCAGTGAAGATACGTTTTTCGCGGGTTTCTTTTTCCTGCTGGCTCATTTCTGCTCTCTTCTGCTCTAATTCCAGGTATTTCATAAGATCCTTTTCATTGAGGTGGGAAAGGATCCATTGATCCCTGGAAAATCCGTCCTCATCGTCTTCCGATGAATAAGAATCCATTATTTTTTTATCTGGCTTTTCCTTTTTGAAAAAATGAAAGTCTTTTTGCCGCTCAGATTGTGGCTCGTCAGAAGAAGACGTTCCCTCTTTCACTTTGTCTTCTTTGGCTTCTGTTTCAGGCGATGTGGCTGCCTTTGGCTCATCAGAAGTATCAGGGGCAGTCTTCGGTTCTTCAGATGCCTTCACTTCTCCAGCGGTCTCGGGTGCTGCGTTCTTTTGTTCTTCAGTCATAGGATGTTCCTCCGTTAGGTATTTTATATATGCTACATGTATTGCAGATTTATCTTCATGATATAGATTGTAGACGTTTTTCCACATATTTTCAAGGCTATTCAGCATATATTGGGAATAGACTTCACACGGAAATGAGGATGCCCGATGAAATTATTCATGTATGTCACGGATTTTATCGTTCCGCTGGTAATATTCGGAATTGTCAGTTATGGAGTGCTGATGAAGGTAAATGTCTATGATACCTTCATCAAAGGAGCTAAAAGCGGCTTTTTCACGGTAATTAAAATAATGCCGACGCTGATTGGGCTTATGGTGGCAGTAGGGGTGCTGCGCGCTTCGGGATTCCTTGACTTTCTGTCAGGAATTATCGGGCAGTTCACGGAATACATCGGATTTCCAGGAGAACTGGTGCCGCTTACGGTGGTAAAGATGTTCTCATCTTCGGCGGCCACGGGGCTGCTTCTGGATGCGTTCAAGGAGTATGGAACGGACTCGTACATAGGACTGGTGGCATCCATCAGCATGTCCTGCACGGAGACTATATTCTACACCATGAGCGTCTATTTTATGACAGCCAAAGTCACGAAGACCAGATATACTCTGGGGGGCGCCATGCTTGCGACCTTTGCCGGGCTTGTGGCCAGCGCGGTGCTGGCTGGTATGATGGTGGCCGGGTAAGGGGGTTCCTGTCTTTCATCAGGGAATCCGGCATAAAGACGCTTTTAGGGACTCTACGAATAATTGGGCCAGATGAGTAAGATAAGCATCCTTTTGATATACGGCGGCCAAGGACCAGGACAAGTCAGGAAGATCAAGGGCGAAGTAAGTAACGTTTCCAGGATGATTGCAGACTTTGGCCCCTTCTTCTGGAACCAAGGTACAGGCAATACCGGTGGCCACCAGGTTAATCGCGGTGGTCAAATTGCCAGTTTCCAGGAGAATCTCTGGTTCAATGTGATGCTTTCCAAGAATATGGTTGATTTCATGAGTGAGATTCTGCCCTGGCTTAGTTTTTATAAGCGGAAGCTGAAGAAGCGTCTTGGCAGGCGCGATGGGATACCCATCGGAAATGCGGGCAGCGTCCAATAAGGTACGGATGTATGGATGCCGTGTAGGCGCTGCCAGAAGAATTCGTTCTTCAAAGATAATATCGCTGGTCAATTTTCGGTAATCCAAGGTATGGGGGAGATTCATGACCGCAATATCCAGTTTTCCATTCATCAAAGCTAAGGCAAGCTTGTCAGAATGATCTTCCATCAATTCAATGCGGATGCCAGGATACTGGCGATGAAATTCAGGAAAGATATCTGGAAGCAGGCAGGCTCCGCGCCAGAAAGCGACGCCAAGCCTCAGACATCCGCTTTCCTGGTTCTTGATATCCTGGAATTCTTTTTTTATATTTTCTTCTAATCTCATCATCTGTTTTACAGACTCATAATATCGTTCTCCCGTATAAGTCAATTTTAATGGAGATGTCCTGTGGTTAAACAGCTCTACACCAAGTTCAGATTCCAGACGCCGCAGATACTGGCTGAGGGAAGGCTGGGAGACATATAGGATTTCTGCCGCCCTGGTAAGGCTTCCAGCTTCTGCAATTGCAACAAAGTATTCATAATTCCGAAACATCATGACACATATCCCTTCTAATAATTATAATATTGATATTATAATTATTATATCACTTTATGTCTTTGACTGAAAGCAATATAATGGGTAAAATAAGAATTGAAAACAACATTGTGCACAAAATACTGTTGTATAATTAATTAGAGATTAGCAAAATGACAAAAATATAACAAAGATTAGTAAATTAATAAATATAATATTTTTGTTATGAACAATTGTGAGGGATAATATGTTTGATCTGATCATAAGAAATGGGCACTTGATGGATCCCCGCTGTAATCTGGACAAGCAGGCGGACATTGGAATAAAAGGCCGTCATATTGTGGACATTGGGAATCTGGAAGGTAAGGAGTGCTTGCAGTCGGTAGATGCAAAAGGCTGTCTGGTGGTACCTGGACTCATTGATTTCCATGCTCACGCAGCATATGGAATCAGTGATTTTTCTATGCCAGCCGATCTCGTACAGATTCCAAGCGGAGTTACATCTATGGTGGATGCTGGATCCACGGGAGTCACAGATTTTGAGGCGTTTTATCACCGTAATATTATTACCAGTATAATGACGGTCAAAAGTTTTCTGCATGTGGCAAGCGAAGGGCAAAGGACGCATCTGAAATACGAAAATCCGGATCCTGCACGATATGATCTGGAAAAGATAAAAATGCTGTGTGAAACATATAAGGATAATATTATAGGCTTAAAACTTCGGCAAAGCAGGGACATAGTAGGGGAACTCGGACTTAAGCCGCTTGAAGGCGCGCTTTTACTGGGAGAAGAAGTAGGGCTTAGACTGTCGGTACATGCTACAGACTCGCCGGGAGATATCAGGGATACGCTTAGTCTGCTGCGCCCGGGGGATATTTTCTGTCATATGTATCATCAGAAGGGACAGACAATCCTGGATGAAAAAGGGAATGTGCTGCCGGAAGCCTGGGAAGCCAGGGAAAGAGGAGTCCTGTTTGAGTTAGGGCACGGGGCGTTTAATTTTTCGGGAAAGATAACGAAGGCTGCTATAGAGCAAGGATTTCTGCCAGATATTATTAGTTCGGATTTGAGCCTGCTGTCTGCGTTTAAAGAGCCGACGTACTCATTTTCATATATCTTGTCAGAACTTTTGAATCTTGGAATAGGATTGAAAGATATTATTACCAGATGTACAGACATCCCCGGACGCCTGATGGGGATGGAGCAGGAGGGATTTCTGATGGCAGGAGGCATTGCGGACATAGCAGTGTTTAAAATTATAGATAAAGAGATTCATTATATAGACCGCTACCATAACCAATATGAAGGTAATCGGCTGATCAAGCCGCAGTTAACGGTCAAGGAAGGACATATCGTATACCGCCAGGCAGATTATGTATCATCCCTTGCAGATAAAAAGGAGGAAACCAGAGAATGAAAAAAGCAATCAGCATTCTGACGGTCATCTGCATGACGCTTGCGCTGGCCGGATGTAACAGCAAAACCGTACTTTCAAACGGAGAAACAGTCACGGCGAAGCGAGTATATCAGCTGGGACATGTCAATACCAGTGCAGAGGATGACCAATACCAATATTTTGCTATGGTCTTTGCAAATAAAATAAAGGAACTTTCAAAAGGAGAGATCGCAATTGATATAGTGACGGACTCCGTTCTGGGTGGAGAAAGAGATATGATGGAAGGTATGAAACTTGGAACCATCGATATGGCGCTTATCACGAACTTCAGCTTGGGTTCTTTTTCTACCGAATGGGAGATATTTGATCTTCCTTATATCTTTCAGGACAGAGAGGAGGCATATTCTATATTGGATAATGAGAAAATTATGGGACCAATGGAGAAGAGGCTGTATGATCAATGGTCAGTAAAAGTTCTGTCGTATGGAGATGGAGGATTTCGCCATACCATGAATAACGTGCGTCCGATCAACAAGGCTGAGGATATGAAGGGAATGCGGCTGCGTCTTCCAGAGACAGCGATATATGTGGACGCATTTAAGGCTATGAACGCGAATCCTACGACATTGGCATTTAGCGAGACATTTACTGCGGTGGAGCAGGGAACTGTGGATGGCCTGGAATTGCCAATCTCCTCATTCCACTCTACCGGCTATGGAGAAATCTGCGATTATCTTTCGCTGACAGGCCATTTTTATTCTCCTTACCAAATGGATGTTTCCAGCTTTGTATGGGAAAACCTGACGAAAGAAGAGCAAGGATGGTTCGAGGAGGCAGCAAAAGAAGCCATGGAAAAGGAGAGGGTGTTTGTACAGGAAAAGGAAGAAGAGTTCCTCGCACAGATGGCGGATAATGGCCTGAAAATTAATGAGGTAGAGGATAAAGGCTCCCTGGCAAAAGCAGCCACAGCAATTTATGAAGATTATCGTGATGAAATAGGTTCTGACCTTTTAGATAATGTACTTGGCGAACTTGGCCGTAACTGATGAGAGGAGAGAGAATATGCTGAATATAATGAAGAAAGCAAACGCCATGCTGAATAAAGTCTTTACCGGCCTGTCCGTAGTATTGCTGGCGGTGGTGATAGTGGCGACGGCGCTTCAGGTCTTTACCAGATATATTATGAATGCATCCTTATCTGGAACAGACGAAGTAGCCAGATTCGCATTTGTATGGATGAGTATGATGGGAGCCAGCCTGTGTGTCAGAAACCATGGACATGCAGTCGTCTCCGTTTTGAATGACTCGCTTAGGAATAAGCCAAAAGCGCAGGCCATTCATAGTGTCGCGGTACAGATACTGATTATGATAGGCGCTGCGGTACTAGTCGTATGCGGCATTCAGCTAGTGATCGCTACGGGAGAACAGAGCAGCGCAGGCCTTGGGATACCGATATCCTACACGTATGCCTGTATTCCTGTGGGCGGAGCAGGTATGGTAATAAATAGTCTTGTAAACATTTTGGAAGAGATATCTTGCAGGAAAGGGGGAGATGCTTCATGAGCCTTACATATGCATTGATTATATTTGCGATCTTACTGATTTTAATATTCTTTGGCGTGCCAATTGCATACAGTATTGAACTGTCCGTGGTTGCGCTGCTTGTCATTACGCATTTGAAGCCACTGATCCTCATTCCCCAGAAATTAGAGATAGGAATGGATACATTCGTCTACCTGGCAATTCCTTTATTTACTCTGGCAGGGTATCTGATGGAGCAGGGAGGGCTATCTGACCGCCTTGTAGACTGTGTGGAGAAGTTGTTTGGCTGGTTTCCTGGAAGCATGGGAACGATAACGATTATATGCTGTCTGTTCTTTGCATCCCTGACTGGATCCGGTCCGGCAACAGTCGCTGCTATAGGCGCGATTATGGTTCCTACGATGCTAAAAAACGGGTATTCCCGGCGGGAAGCCGCCGGACTTCTGGCCGCGGGAGGGGCCCTGGGACCGATTATTCCACCGAGCATTGCGATGATCGTCTATGCGACAACGATGGGCTTGTCCGTACCGGAGATGTTTATGGCCGCCCTGCTTCCAGGCATTCTTCTAGGAGCAGCATTTATTGTTACAAATACGGTGCTGGTAGTCCGCAAGGGAATGAAAGGAGAGCGGCCGCATTTTACGGCAAAAGAACTGGGGAGATCTATCTGGAGGGCGCTGGGGGTTATCTTTCTTCCTATTCTGGTTCTAGGAGGCATCTACGGGGGAATCTTTACGCCTACAGAAGCAGCAACGATTGCTGCCGTATATGCGCTGATACTGGGACTGGCATACCGGGAACTGAATCTCGGGAAGATTATCACTGCCATGAAGAAAACAGTAACGACATCAGCAATGGTTATATTTATTGTCGGAATATCCAATGCATTTGGAACCGTGCTGGCAGCAGCGAATATTCCCAAGACGATTGCCAGCGTGATCATTCCATATCTGAACAGCCGGGTTGTCTATCTGCTGCTTTTGATGGTGCTTCTCTTCCTGGTCGGATGCGTTATGGAGACGGTATCTTCTATTGTAATCCTTGCGCCGATTCTCGTTCCCATCGGCATATCTATGGGAATCAATGAGATGCACCTGGGAATCTTATTCAGCATCTGCCTGATTGTAGGATTTATCACGCCTCCATTCGGACTGAACCTGTTTACATCAGCGGCGACTTCAGAAGTAAGCTTCCAAGAGGTGGTAAAGGGAGTCCTTCCCTATCTGGCGGCGGCTCTGGCCGTGGTAGTGCTGATAGCATTCATTCCGCAGATATCGCTGGCATTGCCTGAACTTTTGGGATACTAAATATTAGAATATATACATAAGGAGTTTGAATCATGAAAGCAATTGTAGTAGATAAAGATTATGGGAGCGTAAGCGTCCGGGAACTTATGGAAGTGCAGGAATCCTATAAGCAGGCTGGCATTGAACTCGAAGCATATCATTTTCAGACAGAGGAAGAAATCATGGAAGGATGCAGAGGTGCAGACGCAATTCTTGCAACGGGCAATCCTCCTATAACCAGAAAAGTTATGGAGGCGCTGCCGGAATTAAAGTTTATACAGAGATTTGGGGCAGGGGTTAATTCCATAGATCTTCATGCAGCGGCAGAGATGGGGAAGATTGTCCTTAATCTTCCTGGATTCTGCGCGAAAGAACTTGCAGATCTTGCAACTGCGATGATTCTGGGATTGATCCGCAATACGGCATATTATGACCGTGAAATTCGCAAGGGTAAATGGCCGAAGTGCCAGTATCTTCTTCCGGGGGATGTTCGGGAGATGACCCTTGGCCTATATGGATTCGGCGCGGCAGGACGTTATCTGCATGATATTTTTCATGGAGGATTTGGGACAAAAGTAATCGCATGTGACCCATACGTGACGGAAGACGTAAAAAGACGGTATCCGGATGTAGAATTCGTGGAATTCAATCGAATGCTTAAGGAAAGCGACATCATATCCATTCATGTGGTCCTGACGCCTGAGACAACGCATGTGTTCAACGAAGATGCGTTCCGGCAGATGAAGAAGACGGCGATGATTATCAACGTATCCCGCGGCCCGGTGATAGATCAAAAGGCGCTTGCATGGGCGCTTGACGAAGGAGAAATTCTTTATGCGGGACTTGATACGGTAGAAAAGGAGCCGATTGATCCGGATGATCCTCTTCTTCAAATGGATAATGTAATACTTAGCCCTCACAGCGGCTCTTATGGAGCAGGCGCAAAGAAGACACAGATTCAGATGGTGTGCGGCCTGCTTCCGGAGGCAGTGAAAAATGGAAGGATTCCCGCCAGAAATATAGCGAATAAGGGCGTAATAGAAAAAATAACGGAATATGAGTTTGTTTAGAGGAGGAGAGTATAGATGGCAGCAGGATGTAAGATTATAAAAGAGTTTTGCAGACCAGAGAAAGATCTGGTTATGCGCTTTAAAGATATGCCGGTAGCGAATATTGATGATAACATGGGAAGGGTAGCAGCTGTAGACAATTCTATCCTGCCAGTGGGAAAAGGACAGCTTCTTGGTACCGCGTTTACAGTGAGGGTTCCCCAGGGAGATAATCTGATGTTCCATGCGGCTATGGATTTGGCAAAACCCGGGGATGTAATTGTCATTGATGCAGGAGGCTTTGAAGACCGCGCGATATTTGGAGAACTGATGGCATCCTATTGTAAGAAACGAGGAATAAGAGGCATTGTATGTGATGGAGCGATTCGCGACAGAGGAGGCCTTGCGGCAATGGAAGATTTTCCGGTATATGCCAGGGCAACGACGCCTAACGGGCCATATAAGAACGGGCCGGGAGAAATCAATGTGCCAGTATGTATTGGCGGAAAGGTAGTATATCCCGGAGATATCGTGGTGGGAGACGAGGATGGAGTACTCTTTATACGCCCTCAGGATGCCGGCAAAATTGCTGATGCAACCCTTGCGGTTGAAAGGAAAGAGGCAGATATTATGGAACATATTATAAAAGATGGGACCTATATAAGACCTTGGGTAAATGAGAAGCTTGAAGAGATTGGATGCGAGATAGTCGAATAGTCAAAGGGTAAATTTAATACAATGTAGCAAGTCAGGGATGGAGACCTATTAAAAAGGCTTCATCCCTGCTTGGCATTTATCCAGACTATAACGGTAGAAATAGTCCGGCAAAAATGATAAAATTAGAAAGATCTATGAAATCAAGGACAAATTGGAGAATACATATGCAGTTACGCAATGAGATCCCGGATACGTTCTGGGGCCTGTTCCGGTCCGTGAACCGGGAGATATACATTGATGCGCTATTATATATCAATGAAGAATACCAATATAATAACTATTTCCTTACCAAAGAAGCATGCATCCAGGTTTTAGGCGATATGAACGCCAGGAAGCGGTACGAGCTTAAATGGGAGGAAAGCGAGTCGGAATTCGATATGCTGGAGACGCCGTCATCCCGTATCTTGAACTGGCTTCTTCGGACCGGATGGCTTAAACGGATAGAGGATTATAATACGCTGGTGACCAATATCGTGATCCCGGACTATTCCGCCATATTTATTGACGCTTTTGAACGCCTCAGTTCCGAGGATATGGAAGAGACAGACATCTATATCCAGAATGTCTATGCCACGTTATTTTCCTTTCAGAACGATGCAAGAGCCAATCTGGGCATGCTTCGCACTGCCTTGGTGAATACACGCAGGCTTAATAAGGCGCTGCAGGATATGCTCCATAATATGGACAAGTTTTTTGCACGGCTGTTGGATCAAAAGTCTTATGGCGATCTTCTAAGAGAGCATCTGGACGGGTATGTGGAGGAAATCGTCAGGAAGAAGTATCATATCTTGAAGACTTCGGACAATTTCTATATCTATAAGATGGATATTAAGAAGTGCCTGCGCGATATGCGGGAGGATGAAGCGTGGATAGGGCAGGTAAGAGACCGTTCAAGGGCCATGGGAGATACAGGAGAGGATGTATTGGAACTTCTGGATCAGATCGAGAGGGGATTCGATGATATCGAGCACAGAATCGCCAACATGGACAAAGAACATACCAAATACGTCCGCGCGACGGTAACCAGGCTTAACTATCTGCTGAGCGGAGAGTCGGATACGAAAGGTCTGGTCATAAAACTTCTGAACCGTATGTCAGAGAGCGCGGATTATGATGAGGTGCTGGCAAAGACAGGGGAGAAGATGAATCTTTCCCTGCTGGAGATCTTATCGGAGAAGTCCTTGTATAAGAGGCGGAAGGGCCGAAGAGATTTTATCAGCCAGATGGAGCCGGATGAAGAGATTGCGGACCTTGACAAGGAAGATGTGCTGAAGCTTAACCGCATCCAGGTACGCTATACCAAGGAACAGATAGAGGCATTCATTGAATCCCACATGAATCAGGACGAGATTATGGATGCGGCTCAGGTAGATATCATGGATGAGGAAACCTTTGAAAAACTGATCTTGGCCTATGATTACAGTACCAGAAGGAGCAGCAAGTACATGGTGCTGGAAGAAGAGCCAAATATGATAGAAAAAGGGCCGTATAAGTATCCGGCGCTGAAGTTTGTAAGGAGAAGATTATGATAGACTATTTTGAACAGCTAAGCCAGGAAGAGCAGGAGGATATCACAGAGGTAATCCAGATCCTGTACCGCCAGACATTTCTGCTGGAGAGAAAGTATGACAAAAAATCCGGGCGCATGCAGTATGTGCGGGAGTATCGGATATGCAGCAAGCATATGGAATTCTTAAGGGCATATTATAAAGTCGCGGGAATTACCTTGAAAGAGAATGCCCATATGGGCCTGATCTATATCCAGGGGGAGGCTTTGTGGGGAGAGAAGCTGCCAAGGCTTGCAACCATCTATCTGCTGGTATTAAAACTCATCTATGATGAGCAGATGGCGGCGGTATCTTCCAGCAGCCATATTGTCACCACGCTGGGGGCAGTCAACGGAAAGGCGGGAGACTTCCGGGTGCTCCACGGCCTGCCTTCTCCTACGGAAATGCGCCGGACCATCGCGCTTCTTAAGAAATATCAGATCATAGAGCCGCTGGACGTTCTGGAGGAATTGAACGAGCACACGAGGCTTATCATATATCCCTGCATTCACGCGGTGCTGATGGGGGATGACATTAAGGAACTGTTAGAGACATTTGGCGAGGAGGAGAACATTGGAGACGAAGCAGCCATTCAAAGCACTCTCGAGGATATGCCTGAATAACTGGCATTATATAGATAAGAAGATACTGACTTTAAGCGAAGGAATTAATTTCTTTACCGGCCATTCCGGAAGCGGCAAGTCTACGGTGATCGACGCGATCCAGATAGTTCTGTATGCCAATACGGATGGCCGCGGGTTCTTTAACAAGGCGGCGGCAGACGATTCTGACCGGAGCCTGATAGAGTACCTGCGGGGCATGGTAAATATCAGTGAGAATAATGAATCCCAGTATCTTAGGAATAAGAACTTTTCCAGCACCATCGTACTGGAACTGGAACAGACCAATACCAGAGAAAAGCAGTGCGTAGGCGTCGTATTTGATGTGGAAACGGCTACCAATGAGATTAGCAGGCTGTTCTTCTGGCATACGGGAGAACTTTTAAATAACCATTACCGTACGGAAAAAAGATGTCTGACGACCATAGAAATGCGGGAGTATCTGCAAAGGACATTTCCGCCGGAAGGATTCTACTGCGGTCCCAGCAATGAGAGATTCCGCCGCCAGCTCTATGACATTTATCTGGGCGGGCTGGACATGGAGAAGTTTCCCAGGCTATTTAAACGGGCGATCCCGTTCCGCATGAATATCAAGCTGGAGGACTTTGTCAAAGAGTATATCTGCATGGAACAGGATATCCAGATTGAGGACCTTCAGGAGAGCGTCATGCAGTATGGACGGATGCAGAATAAGATCGAAGAGACGCAAGAAGAGATCAGAAGGCTTAATCTGATTCGGGAGCAGTATGAGGAATTCTGCAAAGATCACCGGGAAGTGGAAGCCTGCACGTACCAGATTGACCGGCTGGAAGAACTCTGGCTGGAAGCAAAGATCCAGGAATGCCGGGATAAGACGCTGGGACGCCAGGAAGAGATCGGCAAACAGGAAATGGTTAAGGAACAGCTGGAATCACAGGCCAGAATCCTGCAGAAGGAATATGAGGATATAATTCTCAGGATTGCCGACAGCGGATATGCCAATCTGGAGTCAGAACTGGCTGGCCTTAATGAGACGCTTGAGAGGCTGGGTGCCAGCAAGGCACGCTGGGGGCAGACGGCCGACCGCCTGAAAGAGTGGAAGCAGCAGGATGTGACGCCCAACCAGACCATCTGGGATATTGACAAATTCGCGGACGGAAGCATTTCTGAAGGAGAACTTGAGAGGCTCAAGGAGAGCCTTCTGGACATCCAGGAAGAATTAGAAGAGCAGCGCCGGGAGGCAGACTCCGACCTGCGCAAGATCAAGAAGGAAGAAAAGGATGCCAGAGAGGAATTGAAGGAACTGAAGCAGGGGAAGAAGGCATATCCCAGGGAACTGGAGGAGGCCAGATACGAACTGCGCAACCGTCTCCACGAGCGATGCGGTAAATTCGTCAACGTACAGATACTGGCAGACCTTCTGGATATTAAGGATGAGCGGTGGCACAATGCCATCGAAGGCTATCTGGGCGGCAATAAGCTGCTGCTTGTGGTGGAGCCGGGCTATGCCAGGGAAGCCATGGACATCTACCAAGGGATGGACCGGAAGAAGTATTACCGTGCGGCTGTTCTGGACACGGAGAAGGTCATGGAGGATGGGCACCAGGCAAAGGCAGGTTCTCTCGCAGAAGAAATTGTGGCAAAAGAGCCCTATGTCAGGGCCTACATCGACTTTTTCCTGGGAAATGTGATGAAATGCGAATCCATAGAGGAACTGCGGGAGCACCGGATTGGAATTACGCCGGACTGCGTCTTGTATCACAGCTATCGTCTGCAGCATATCAATCCGGAGAATTATACCAGAAGGGCCTATATCGGAGAGACGAGTATGCGAAAGCGTATCCGCCAGCTGGAAGAGAAATGCCAGAAACTACAGGAAGAGCGTCTGCCTCTGCAGGAGATGCTGGAGGAAATCCGAAAGACTATGCAGCTGGAAATGCTGTTGCAGCCGATCTCCGATTATCTGGGCTGGCTATCTGATATGGAACAGATTCCGGCAAAAGAACGAAGGAAGAAGCAGATCATAGAGAAAATGCAGCGCTTAAAAGAAGAATCCGTGGATACCTGGAATCGTCAGAAAGAGGAAATCCAGCGGCAGCAGGAGGATAAAAAAGCGCAGATCGATCAGGTGCAGAAGGACATCTGGAACAACCAGAGGGACATCGAACGATTCCGGGAGGAACTTATACAGTCCGAGTCCGCATTGGCGCAGCAGAATCAAAAGACCGTGGAAAATCCCGGATATGAGCAGGAATTCCAGGAGTACCTTGCAGGGAAGAAGTCTTCCAATTATGAATATCTAAAGCGGCAGAGGATTGCGGAGCGCTATCCGAAGCAGGAACGGGAGGAGCAGGCATACCAGAAACTGGTGGACATCCGGGGCGAATACCTGAGGAATTATCCGAACCGTACCTACTCCGCGGCAATCAAGAATAACGAGGCTTACGACAAACTGCTGAACACGCTGCAGTGCGATGATCTGGAAGCCTACCGGGAGTCGGCGAAAGAACAGGCGCGCCAGGCGGTGGAACACTTTAAGGATGACTTTATCTTTAAGATACGAAGCGCCATCCGGGAAGCCTACCAGCGCAGGGACGAGCTGAACCGCATCATTAGCAGGCTGGACTTCGGAAAAGACAAGTATCAGTTCGTAATTACCAGGAATAAAGGGGCCGACGGGAAATATTACAAGATGTTCATGGACGATTCGCTGCAGATCAATCCAAGCCAGCTGACTAATACTATAGACAATCAGCTTAATATGTTCACCATGGAGCATGAGGATCAGTACGGGGACCTGATGAATGAACTGATCAACATCTTCATCCCGCCGGAAAACGCAACCAAGGAAGAACTGGACGAGGCGAAGAAGAACATGGACAAGTATGCAGATTATCGCACCTATCTGTCTTTCGATATGCAGCAGATCGTAAGAGGCGATAAAGATATGACCATCGGTCTTAGCAAGATGATTAAGAAGAACTCCGGCGGCGAGGGACAGAATCCGCTGTACGTAGCGCTTCTTGCCAGTTTCGCGCAAGTTTACCGCATCAACCTATCGCCCAAAATCCACAGAAGCCCCACCATACGGCTGGTCGTACTGGACGAAGCCTTCTCCAAGATGGACGCGGAAAAAGTGGCCAGCTGCATCTCGCTGATTCGGGGACTCGGCTTCCAGGCCATCATTAGCGCCACCAATGATAAGATACAGAATTACCTGGAAAATGTAGATAAGACGTTTGTGTATGCCAATCCGAACAAGCGGCATATCTCGATACAGGAATTTGAGAAAAAAGATTTTGGGGAACTGAAAGATTGAAAGATAACACGTAACAATATTAAGATGTGCACGTAACACTTTTGAAAAGTGTTACGTGCACATCTTAATTTTGTTACGTGTCAAACCGCACTAACTGGTGTGCATTTTTGAAATAATAAAACGGGGACGCAACATTGATATGTTACGCCCCCATTAAATATTGTAGGCATATCCAATGAAGAAAGTAATTATTTAAAGATAAACATCGCTTTTCTCATGGTGTTATCATGTAATGCTCTGTCGAAAGCCTTTTCCAGATTTTCCAAGGTAAGATCCAAGGTATAGTCAATAAATTCTCCCATAGGTACGATACCGGATTCGATTAGGTCTAAGGCAATATCAAATCCGTGGTTGCTATTGGGGGCATTATGCGCATTAATCATGCCAGAGCCAACTACACACTTATTGATTGAAAGACCGCGGAAGTGGAAGTAAGACCAGTCTACAGGCACCAATTTGCAGCAGGCTCCAATCTGTCCGATTCGTCCGCCAAATTTTGTGATATAAGGAAGCAACTGAATACATTCAGGCTCGCCAGTAACTTCCAGCACGCTGTCTGCGCCTTCACCGTCTGTCGCTTCCCAGATCGCATCAGCAACGTTATCTACGGTATTAGGATTGATGACAACATCAGCACCATGAGCTTTTGCAAACTCTAGTTTGGCATCATCTAGATCTACTGCTACGATCTGTTTTGCGCCCATGCCTTTAGCAATGCACATGGAAGCAAATCCGAGCGCTCCAACGCCAAGGACAACTACGCGGTCACGGAACTGAACCGTCTGGGATACATGCGGGTAAACGCACATAACAGGCTCTGCAAGCGTAGCCGTCTCGTAAGAAATACCCTCGGGAATTTTAAAGATTGCGGAGAAGTCGGCAACCACATATTCTGCAAAGCCTCCGAATATCGGGCTTCCAGTAACACGATCTCCGACTTCGAATGGATTATTATCAGAGATAAGGTTATTTTCAGTGACACGTTTGCTGCCGTCATCTGTAGTATATTCGCCATAAGGATGCTGACCTAGGTAACCGCCGATCTCTACGATTTCGCCTGCCATTTCATGTCCCATACGAGATGGGAATGGCTCCCAGTCGTATTGCAGATATTTTTTTGGATATATATCAGCCAGAGGATCCGGACTTTCCGGCGTATTATGGTATAACATCCTCATATGATGCGGGAGCATTCCCCAGCACTGATGATCGTGAGGCGGGTGATATCCACGAACCGTATTCGAGTCTGTCTGCTTACAGATAGAGCCTGCATGGATTTTGATTAACGCCTGCCCAGGTCCCGGTGTAGGAATCGGAACTTCTCGGATTTCCCAGTTGCCTTCGCCGACATTGTTAAGCCAAGCTTGTTTCATTGTACCTTCCATAGTGTACCTCCTTTGTGTGTTGCATCAAATGTTATAAATGTATGATATATTTGAAAACGCAATATGTCAACAGAAATTGTAAAAACTGTAAAAATATGCAAATAAAGCACAATAAAAATATGCATAATGCACAAAAACAGTCTCCGTAAAGGAGGCTGTTTTTGTACGTAAAAAATCAATTGGTCATAGCAGCAAGGTAATCTAAACAATACGCCGATATGCATTTTGAAAAGCAATATTTTTTTGATACAGAGTAATCTCATATTTGTTCCGATTGCCTGGAGCAATAATAATAGAATATTCAAATATGTCTCCATTTGAATTTTTGGAGACACGCTGAATCCGAAAGGCTGGCGTGCATGGCTGGCAGCATAATAACTTTGCCTCCTTTTCAGAAAGGACGATGGCCTCATAAGTCTCAGTAGCCTCGCTGGGAAAGGTCCCAGTATGCTGAGATATCATAGCATAAAGAGAATCGCCCAGATTATTTTTGGTCAGATAAGGGAGATAGACGGTAGGAATATATACTTCTTCAAGAAGCAAAGGTTTGCCATCGCCTTTTCTTAAACGATAAATTTTGTATACATCTGCAGCGTTTGAAATATTCAACTGCTCTGCAACGTAGGAATTGGGCTTTATGGTTTCAAAACTGATGACATCTGAACTTGGAGTAATTCCAAGAACCCTCATTTCAGAAGAAAAATTATAGAGGGTATCCAGGTTACGACGCAGTTTGGGTTCACACACAATAGTTCCCAGCCCTCTTTTACGAATAATCTTGCCCTCTTGTTCTAGTAGGGCAAATGCATTACGGATCGTAGACCGGCTGAGGCCTAGATCTTTGCACAAAAGCATCTCGGCGGGAAGCGAGTCCCCGACTTTAAGAGAGCCATCATTGATCTTCTGGCGAAGGATGTTAGCAATTTGTATATAAAGAGGGGCAGAAGAGTTTAAATCTAAGTTTTCTTTTAACACGATAGTCTGATGTTGCATGTAATAACCCTCCAATGATAGGTGTATTGAATAATTGTAAAAAATGTCTTAATCATTTTAAACTAATTGGTAGTTTATGTCAATGGTATTGTGGGAAGTGCACAAAATCTTATAAAAATTATGTCAAACTATTGACAAAATAATGATTCAAATGTATCATACATTTAAAGCATATGGTGCAAAATAAATAAGGAGGGACGAATGGAAAGATCAGTAGGGATACAGCTTTACATGACTCGCGACTATCTAGGAAGTGAAAATGAGATCGCGGAAACGTTACAAAGAATATCGGATATCGGATATGACGGAGTCGAATTATGCAATTTCCTAATGAGAAGAGAGGAGGTGCAGTTCTGGAAAACCAACATGGATAGGTTTAATCTGAATACGCTTGCAATTCACGAAGTTTTCGAAGATATGAAGACAGATATTGATGAATGTATAAAAAGAGCAGAATTTTTTGAAACAACCAGTCTTGTATCTGCAGGAGCGATGAAAGTCGGATTTGAAGACAGTGAACAGGTCCTAAGGCTTGCAAAAGAATTAAACCAGGTAGGCAGACAGTTGAAGGCGCATGGGCTAACATTGATGTATCACAATCATAATTGCGAATTTGTAAGGACGGAAAAGGGGACGATTCCAATGGATATCCTGCTAGAGGAAACAGACCCAGAATATGTGAAGTTCGAAGTCGATACTTTCTGGATTGCTAATTCTGGATTTACAGTCATGGAATGGCTGGATAAGATTGGCGTAAGAATGGGATATATGCATATTAATGACTGCAAAGTATGCCCGGATAAGCCAGGGGTACCAATACGGCATATCTCCGGAACAGAATTGGGGATGGGAAATATGAATCTGCCTGAGATGGTTAGAAAGGCAGAAGCAAATGGGTGTTCATGCCAGATATTAGAGACACATGAAGGATGGATCCGTAATTGTCCATTTGAATCTATGAGAGTCAGCAGAGAGTACTTACGAAAACATTTTAAATAAACAGGGTGGAGATCATTATGCAAAAAGATATTGTAATAAAAGTGGAGAATATTACAAAAACCTTTGGTATGACAAAGGCTTTGACGGATGTATCCCTTCAGATAGCATATGGCGAGATACGGGGGCTGATTGGAGAAAATGGTTCTGGCAAATCTACGCTGGCATCTATGATTGTAGGAACAGGACATCCGGATTCAGGAAGAATGTGGTACAAGGGCGAGGAACACGCGCCTAAGAATATGCTGGAATCCAAAAAGAAAAAGATAAATATTCTTGTGCAGGAGAATGGTACTATTAACGGTCTGACAGTTGCTGAAAATATGTTTCTTGGAAAGGAAAGTTCCTTTTCTAAGATGGGAAATGTCTATAAGAAAAAACTTATAAAAGAGGCTCAGAAAGCGTTAAAGAATATTGGAGCGGACTATATTAACGCGGCAGACCGGATTGAAAGACTCAGTTTTGAAGACCGAAAATTGGTTGAGGTGGCAGTGGCCATGTATAGCGAGCCAGATGTGCTTTTTGTGGATGAGACAACAACAGCACTGTCACAGAAGGGCAGAGAATTAGTCTATAAGCTGATGGATGATATGAGAAAACAGGGGAAAACTGTCATATTTATCTCACATGATATGGAAGAATTGGAACGTATGTGCGACAGCATCAGCGTGCTGAGAGACGGTAATTTTGTAGGTACTATCCAGAAGGAAGAGATTACGCAGGATGTGCTGAAGAGAATGATGATCGGACGCGATCTGACAGGCGACTACTACCGGAGTGATTGCAAACTCAGTTATAGCGACAGGGTCGTGCTGGAAGTGAATGGCGTCTCTTACGGTACTTCGGTACAAAATATCAGTTTTCAGCTTCATAAAGGAGAAATCCTTGGATTAGGAGGGCTGACAGAATGTGGCATGCATGAACTTTGTAAAATTATATTTGGCGCTGTCAAACCAGATAAAGGGAGCGTGAGACTGGCTGATGGTACAGAGATAAAAAGTCCAAGTGTAGCGATTGAAAATAAAATTGCCTATATGCCAAAAGACAGAGACCTGGAGTCTTTATTCCTGGCTACCAGTATCAAGGATAATATCTCGATGGCTTCGCTGAATAAGGTGAAAAAGGGCATTTTTATTCCACCCAAAGAAGAAAGAGAACTGGCAGATTTCAATGCTAAGAAACTGGAGGTTAAGATGCAGAATATCACCCAATATGTAAGGGAGCTAAGCGGTGGGAACAAGCAAAAAGTTGTAGTTGCAAAATGGATGGCAAATGATTCAGAGATTTTGATCATGGATTGCCCAACCAGGGGAATCGATATTGGAGTTAAGGCTGCAATTTACCGCTTGATGGAGCAGTTAAAGAAGGAAGGGAAATCTATCATCATGGTTTCAGAGGAGATGCCAGAATTATTAGGAATGTCGGATCGCATTATTGTTATGAAAGACGGAAAACAGACAGGACAGTTTGACCGTAGCGAGTCACTGGGAGAAGAAAACCTGATTCATGCGATGCTGTAAAAGAGGAGGGGAATCATGATGAAAGAAAAGATAATTAACCGCGTGAGAGAATCCGTGCCATTTTTAATGTTGATTGCATTGATCATCCTGTTTGCATTAACGACCAGCGGAAGATTTTTTACGCAGTATAACCTCAAGATGCTGCTGATACAATCGTCCCTTTATATTGTGGGCGGCGTAGGCGCAACATTTGTAATGGCCCATGGCAATCTTGATTTTTCATTGGGGGGGATAGTTGCGTTATCTGCGGTGATCGGATGCACAGTAGGAATGAAGTATCCGATATTGACATTGCCAGTGTGTCTGGCAGTAGGCATAGTATGCAGCCTGGCGGTCGGAGCGATACATATGTATGCCAAAATTCCTTGTTTTGTAGTGGGATTTAGTTTTATGTTCGCGGGGAAAGGATTTGCGGCGGCTATGACTTCTGCATCACCAAGAATAACGCCTTCATCAATTGGACAACTGAATACTTTTGGATTTTATGTTGCTGTGGCGGTGGTCATAGTAGTGATTGGATATTTTATTTTGAACTATACGAAGATTGGAAAATTTAATAAGGCCATAGGATCAAACGTGAACGCAGCCAGACTGAGCGGTGTTCCGGTGAATAAATATAAATTTCTTGCGTTTCTGGTTACTGGAATTACGATAGGCCTGACATCGTTCGTGAATCTGGTCCGTTCGGGCGGATGCACAGCACAAACAGGACAAAGTTATGAGACACAGATACTTTTAGCACTGTCACTCGGAGGAATATCTCTGACAGGTGGCTCTAGCGTGAAGATACGTTCTATTGTTATAGGAGCAATTCTGTTTATGATGCTAGATAATGGGCTGCTTTTAATGGGAGTCGATGCGAATTGGATCGATCTTATCAGGGGCATTATTTTCATATTGACGGTATTTATCTCTTATGACAAGAAGTCTGTAGGATTTGTAGCATAGCTCGAGGATGAGGAATAAGAGCAGCGAGGCTGTTTTTATAGAAACTTAAACCAATAACAAAATTGAAAAAAGGAGGAAACAAAAATGAAAAAGAAGTTAATCGCAGCTATTTTAACGATTGCAATGCTTGCGGTCATGGCAGCAGGATGCTCAGGGGGCGCGGACAAGAATGCCAAAGACTCGGGAGGCGCGGATAAGGATACCTTTAAAATCGGGGTTGTATTCTATAGCAAGGATGATGCGCTTGGTCAAAGCGTAGTGAGTACGATTAACTATGCGGCAGAAGTGCTCGGGAATGTAGAGATTGAGTGGAATATCTGCGGAACGGAACCGACAGAGCAGATCGCGGCAGTGGAAAATCTTATCTCGTCAGGATGTAAAGGTATTATGACAATACCGATGACAGATGTGGTATCCCAAAGATCGGCAGAAGCGTGCGAGGCGGCCGGAGTGAAACTGGCTCTTTGCTTCCGTAATATTTCGGACGATTCAATTAGAGAGCAAGTAGAATCCATGGACTGCTATGTAGGACAGTGCGAGGAGGATGAAAAGGGAACTGCAAAAGAAGTCGTAGAATATTTGGTTGATCAGGGATACAGTAAATTTGGCGTAGGATATCTGGACCCTTCAAATGCACTGGTTGCCCGCAATAAAGGTACGGATGCCGGAATCGAAGAGACGAAAAGCGAGAAGCTTGCTGAGTATACGGTACCTTTGGCACAAGATCCCCAGACCCATTCAAGCGCAATAGAAAACTTTATGTCTTCATATCCTTCTATGGAAGCTGTCATCATCGACTCAGCAGCGCAGGGTGGAGGAGAAGCAATTTTAAGCACTATTGCCTCATCTGGCAGTGACCTGAAAATGGCAGCATTCGATACCTTTGATGGCATGAAGGATGGATTTGACCAGGGAATTATTGAGGTTTTGGTTGGTGGGATGTATCCGGATGCACTGTTTACATTTATGGCGCTTTACAATGCGGTCGATGGAACACCGCTTTCAGAGGAGCCAGTTCATCTTTCGCAGGGCTATCTTCTTATCCGCAGCGCCGATGAGTGTGAAGTATATGAGACATATGTAGCAGATCCGAATTTCCGCATTTATGACGAAGATGCTATCAAGAGTATGGCGGGTCGCTATAATAAAGATCTTACACTGGACAAACTCCAAGGTTTGCAGGATGAATTCTCAATGGATTATGTAATGGAACAGATTCAAAAGTAAAACAGAAAGAATTGAGGTTATTGGCATGCAAAGCAGCAAAGGTAAATGGATTAGAAATATGTTGATTGTTGTTCTGATACCCACAGTAATTTTTATACTTTTGTTAATTGCTTATCCACAGAATATCTCGTTGGTGAATGTGCCGAAATTGCTGTCGCAGGCAATCGCTCCTGCAATTCTGGCCTGGGGAGTCAGTTTCTGCCTGGTTAGCGGGAACTGGGACTTCTCGGTAGGGGCAGCTCAGTTGATGGCAGCAATTATTGGTGGAAATATAGCGCTCAAATTAGACCTGGGCTTCTTTGGTGTCGTGATTTTTGCCATCCTGACAGGATTTATCTGTGGAGTGATTACCAGTATGGTGTTTTATATTCTGCGGATACCGACAATCATCGTCACAATCGGCATGATGCTGATCTACGAGAGTCTAAGCGGAGTCTTTTTCAATGGATTTGGGGTTACGCTTCCGATGAAGTATCTTATTATTGCGAAGTTTCCTTATAATTTCATTACGCTGATTCTGGTTTTTGCGGTGACGTATTATCTCTATAATTACCGTAAGATTGGATATAATGTTCGGGCAGTGGGGAGTAATGCAAATGTATCGAGCCTATGCGGGATCAATGTATATAAGGTGAAATCCATAGCTATGGTTATTGCAAGTACCTATGCGGGTATTTACGCCATGGTTTCTCTGGGAACAAATGGCGTTCAGAAGGCATCAAGCAATATGCAGACGACATCTATCGTATTTGACGCGATGATGTGCGTATTTATAGGAATGGCACTGCAATCTCTCTGCAATTTAGTGATTGGCGTATATGTTGGCAGCATCATTATGCAACTGGTAAAATTGGCGCTTATGGTATTTGGATTCCCCAGTCAGTATAACCAGATCGTGATTGCAGTTTTTGTAATTATATTTATGACTATTTCTTATAACGGAAATATTATGAATAGTTTGTTCCATAAATCAAAAGCAGTTTAGGCTGTCTAAGTAAGAGTCAATATATAAAATAAAGTGAAAGGCGGGGCAATCATGGGAAATACATACAAGCAGCTGGTTCTTATGGATAAGGCCGGCCCATGGAAATTAGTAGAAAAGAAAATTCCGAAACCAGGGGTAGGAGAAGTACTGGTGAAGATGAAAGCATCTACAATCTGCAACCAGACAGATCTCAATACAATCCTGGCAAAGCATCCTCCCCATGACCATCAGATAACTTTGATGTATCCACATGATTTTAGAATCTGGGATCAAAGAGTACCAGATGAACTTTCGGAATATTACCCTAGGCGCAAGTATCCAAGGAATCCCTATCCCACAACAATGGGACATGAAGGCATGGGAGTCATCGAGGCGATTGGGCCGATGCCAGATGAGAGTCCATACCGAACGCTTATGGATGAGGGACTTAAGAGGGAACAGCCTCTTAAAGTGGGAGATCGGGTTGCAATGGCCGCAACCATAGGCGGATATGGCGAGTATGTGATAACCAATTTGGACGAATGTGTTAGGGTGCCTGATGTACTGACGGATGAAGAGGCCTCGCTGTTCGAGCCGTGCGGAGTAGTACATAGTGTAATTAAGCAGATTGTCAGGCCGCTGGATGATGTTCTGATACTTGGCCAGGGAGCATTAGGCCTTCTGGCTACGCAGATGGCAAAAGTATATGGCGCTAAACGGATTATTACAACTGAGCTTAGCGCTTATAAGAGGAGTCTTTCCAAAATGTTTGGAGCAGATATCTCGCTGGATCCGAATGAAATAAATGTGGTTCATGCAATCGAGGATATTACCGATGGACTAGGCATGCCAGTAATTATCGAGTGCGCGGGGGAGCCTGAAACGATACAGCCCATCCCCTATCTTGCGAGAACAGGGTGCAGAGTCGGGCAGATTGGCGCATGCTGCGACCCGGTACTGATAGACTGGAGTTACATCCATTTTAAAGGAATGAAGATTACATGTCCGATGCAGGACAGCCTGATTGGAAAGACATTAAGCGTAGGATACAAAGAAACAATGGATCTGATGGCTTCTGGTCAACTGGATCTAAAAAACCTGATTACGCACCGCCTGTCTTTAACGGTGGAGGATACCGATGATATTTTCCGCAAGATCGCAGATGGAGAGGACGTAATTAAGGCAGCGTATATATTAAACAAGTAAGGAGGAACTCATATGAAGTTAGGATTTTTGAGCGCGATCGTACCGGAACTTTCCTTTGAAGAAGTGATTGATTTTGCTTCTGAGAATGGTTTTGAATGTGTGGAACTTGCATGTTGGCCGCAGGGGAAAGCCACAAGAAGATATGCGGGTGTTACGCATATAGATATGGTTTCGTTGGATGACAGCAAGGTTTCATATATTAGGCAATATGCAAGTAAAAAAGGCATTGAGATCAGTGCAATAGGATACTATCCGAATCCATTATCCGGCGATCCCCAGGAAAGAAAGGTCGCAATCGAGCATATCAAGGAGTGTATCGTCGGCGCGAAGAAACTGGGTGTAGAGGTTGTAGATACGTTTATAGGAAAAGACCGGCTGGAGACTCCGGAGAGAAACTGGGAAGAATTTCTCGAGGTCTGGCCTGACATTATAAAGCTTGCAGAGGAAAACGGCATAAAGATTGGAATCGAGAATTGTCCGATGTATTTTAGAGATGAATGGCCAGCAGGAGATAATCTGGCAGGATCTCCTAGATTTTGGAGAGAAATGTTCAAGGCTATTCCCAGCAGCAGTTTTGGGCTTGATTATGATCCATCCCATCTTGTCTGGCAAAGAATGGACTATATAAAACCGATTTATGATTTTAAAAATAAAATATTTCACTTCCATATAAAAGATGCAAAATTCTATCCTGATAAATACGATGAAGCGGGAATATTTGCTTCGCCGCTAGAGTACCATGTTCCGAAACTTCCAGGACTTGGAGATATAGAATGGGGAGGCGTAGTGAGTGCCTTAAACGACATTGGGTATAATGGCGCTGCTGTGATTGAAATTGAAGATCGGGCATACGAGGGCTCTCTGGAAATGAGAAAGAAATCGATTCTACTATCCAGAGATTTCATGAGACAGTATATCCGCTAAATGATAAGCGGGTGCAAAAGGAACGGTGAGGAAATGGCAGACACGAAATTACTGGAATCAATTGCCAGGAGATTAAAAGGCAGCAAGCCGGAGCAAGTAAGGGCGATCATTGGATTTGATGGATTTGTGGACGAAGTCGTCTATCTGGTCGATAAGCGTTATGACAAAGATCGTTATGACAGAATCCGATACCTTGCCGACTATGGCAAGAAGGTGTGCGACGCGACAGGTCTTAGCATGAATATTGAGATGGTTCCTGTTAAGAAGAAATTGGGAGGCAATGGGCCGATATTTGCCAATTCTCTTGCAAAACATGGATTTCAGGTAACATATATAGGCGCTTTGGGAAAGGAAAATATCCATCCTGTATTTGAAGAATTAAAAGAAAAGTCTGAACTGATTTCGATCAGTGATCCAGGCTTTACAGATGCAATTGAATTTCTAGATGGAAAGATTATAAGCAGCAAACTGGAGACTCTAAAGGACGTAAATTGGGAAAGCCTGAAAGAAAAGATGGGAGTCGCAGGGCTGGCTGGCCTTTTGGACCAGGCTGATTTTATAGGATTTGAGAACTGGACGCTGATAGTGAAGATGACCGGAGTGTGGAATGGCATTATCGAGGAAGTCTTCCCTTTGATGAAGAACACAAAGAGAAGAAAGCTGTTCATTGATCTGGCAGACCCGGAGAAGCGGACAGCGGAGGATATTATGGAAGCAATAGAATGCCTGGAGAAGTTTGAACAGAAATTTGAAGTTATTTTAGGATTAAATGAGAAAGAGGCATATGAATTCACGGGGCTGTTCGGTTATCAGAAAGGAGATTTCCAGAACATTCTGGAAGTGGCAGAGTTGTTGAAGAACAGAATCCACATATCTACGATAGTAATCCATCCTGTAAAAGAGGCTGGTGCAATTGGCGATGAAGGATCATTTATTGTCAAGGGGCCTTACTGCAGGGAACCAAGACTAACAACGGGGGCAGGAGATAATTTTAATGCAGGATTCATGCTGGGGCAGATGCTGGGATTTAATCTGGAAGAGTCGCTGGCAATCGGAACGGCAAATTCGGGATTCTATGTAAGGAAAGCCAGAAGCGCTTCCTTTGATGAATTACAAAACTTTATAATTGATTGGAGCAAACATGCTCTGGATTAGGAGGTACATATGGAAAAAATAAAAGTTGGCGTCATCGGTACGGGATTCATCGGTCCGGTACATATTGAAGCAATACGAAGGCAAGGGACTGCAGAGGTGATCGCTTTGTCCGAAGTTAACGCTGAATTGGCAAGAACAAAAGCAAATATGCTGGGAATTGAGAAATCCTATGGGGACTATAAAGAACTGCTTGCAGATCCAGAAGTTCAGATTGTTCATATCTGTACGCCGAACCATCTCCATTATGAGATTGCTAAGGAAGCAATTGCAGCAGGAAAAAATGTGGTATGTGAAAAACCACTTGCTATGAACACAGAAGAAGGAAAAGAATTGGTAGAGCTTGCAGATGAAAGCGGGCTGATCTGCGCAATGCATTTGAACTGCCGTGCGTATCCTATGGTCCAGCAAATCCGGCAGATGGTTAAGAAAGGAGAGCTTGGTACGATATATGCGGTAAATGGATCCTACCAGCAGGACTGGCTGTTCAAAGAGACAGATTACAGCTGGCGCCTGGAGAAACAGTTCAGTGGCGAATCAAGAGCGGTTGCAGACATTGGAACGCATTGGTTTGATACGGTAGAAACAGTGACGGGATTAAAAACTAAGAAGGTATGCGCGGATTTCGCCACATTCCATAAGACGAGAAAGAAGCCCCTAAAGCCAGTGGAGACATACTCTGGGAAAGTTCTGGAGCCAAGCGATTATGAAGATGTCCCGATTGATACGGAAGATTATGCAACCGTGCTTATCAAATTTGACAACGGCGCGCATGGGTCTTTTACGGTAAATCAGGTGGCAGCGGGAAGAAAGAATCGTATGTATTTCGAAATCTATGGCAGTAAATGCGCAGTTGCTTTTGACAGTGAGAAGCCGAACCATATTTGGATTGGGAACAGGGATGGCAGCAATCAGATAATGATGAAGGATCCATCGTTAATGCATGCAGAAGCCCGGGAATACAACAGTTATCCGGGAGGGCATACCGAGGGATTCGCAGATACTTCCAAGCATACAGTTCGAAGAATCTATGAGGCAGTCACAAAGGGAAAGAAAGCTGGTGTAGATTATCCGCGGTTCGAAGACGGATATCGGGAATTGAAACTTTGCAGTGCAATTGTTGAATCCGCTGGAAAAGAGCAGTGGGTAGATGTTGAGTAAAAAGTAAATTTGAGGAGAAGAGAATAAGACTATGACAGAGTTGACGAAAAGAGCAAATGAAATGAGTAGACGGGAACTGGCACAATACATTGACTATTCTGTACTTAAGCCGGAATTTACAGAAGAAGAGATTATCACCCTAACAAAAGATGGCGTAGAACTTGGCTGTGCGACTATTTGTATTAATCCAGGCTATATGGAACTGTGCGAACCTTATGTAAAAGGAAGCGCGACTATGCTCTGTCCGGTAACAGATTTCCCGTTCGGAACGAGTTCTACAGCATCCAGGGTACAGCAAATAGAAGATGTTGCCAAGTACGACAGTGTAAAAGAAGTTGATATAGTCGCTAACTTTGGAAAACTTCGTGCCGGAAAGCGGGAGGAAGTAGTGAAGGATTTGAAAGAATGTGTTAGCGCAGCGCATAAGTATGGCCGAAAAATAAAAGTAATACTGGAAACGGATGCCCTCACCGTCGATCAAGTGAAAGAAGGCTGCCAATGCTGTATTGAGGCCGGAGCAGATTTCGTTAAGACCAGTACAGGATTCTTAACAGGCTTTGAGGCAAATGGCGCTACACCTGAGATTATTCAGATTATGATGGAGGAAGTGGCTGGAAAGTGTAAAGTCAAAGGAAGCGGATGCATTCGTACCAGAGAGCATTTCCTGAAACTGATAGACTTGGGTATAGACCGAATGGGTGTTGGGTACAAATCTGTGCCAGTAGTATTAGATATGGAGAAATAGGTTGAATTATATAGAAGATATCAACAGGATTCTGTTTTTTCTGGCAAGTAGAGATGTCATGTGCCTGGATGTGGATACATTAAAAAAGAATTACCAGATAAAATGTGCAGGTGCAATTATGCTTTTTGGCAATGAATTGCCATATACACTAGAAGTATGCATAAAAGCAATGAAGTGCGGAATCGCAGAATATCTGATTATCTGCGGAGGAGAAGGACATGCTACGGAGATTTTGAGAAAAAATGTTCGTGCTATGGAAAGATGCCAGGAGATTATAGGGGAACTGAAAAATATGAGCGAGGCAGAAATATTTGGCGCACTGGCAGTAAAATATTATGGAATACCTAAGGAACAAGTGATTCTTGATAATGCGTCCACAAATTGCGGTGCCAATGCAAAGAACGGATTCGAATATTTTCAGCAACTTCCTAAGTCTGACGGACACGTGATATTAGTGCAGGATCCTATTATGCAGAGAAGAAGCAAGGCTTCACTTATGATGTACATGGAAGAAGAGAAAATTATCAGTTATGCGCCTTTTATCCCACAAGTGGGCGAGGGCCTTGTATATAAAAATACTATAACGTTTCTTTGGTCAAGGGAACGATTCCTGGATCTGCTTTTGGGCGAAATTCCCAGACTAAAGGACGATGGGAACGGGTATGGGCCTCGTGGACGGGGATTCATTCCTCATGTAGACGTTCCACAGGAGATACTGGAGACTTATGACAGGGTAAGAGGCATAATCGGCAACCGGACACGTAGCAATAATTTGATTGTATCTAAAAACTTTATCTGATATAATATATTTTAATTATGGCAGGCCTTTATGGCCTGCCATCGGCTTTAAGCATTTATAATCATGTTTTTAAGCCTTTCTACAAATATCGGCAAGTCTGCCAAAGATTTCAAATGAATTAATATTTAAAAGGTACTCAAGGAGGAAATGCCTATGGGAAACGACAAACTTAAGAAAGTATCTGTATTATCAAGAGAGGAATATATACGGCAACTTGCTGCCAGCATGGAGCCGCTGGATATATGCCTTACGAATGATTATGCTTTTCGCAGGATATTCAAGAACAAAATTGTAGCGAAAGGATTTCTTATGGCTTTGTTAGAAGTGTATAGTAGTAAATTCCTTTTCCATGTGATAGAATTAAAGAAATTGGAAGAAGCATCGGAAGAAGAAAAAGGCAGGACCTGTACTGTTGGCAAGGCTGATTGCGGCTAAGAGTTGGGAGGCGGTTTGTATGGAAGCAAAAGGGAACCCCTATATGGAGACTGCAAAAGATGAGATGGAGAAGATAAATAAAAGCGAAGAGGAGCGATATCTATATCTGCGCAGAGAGATGGCTGTCAGTGATGAGAAGAGCCGGATGGACACTGCAAGGAAAGAAGGGATAAAAGAAGGAGAAGACAGGGTCAGCAGATTGAATCTTCTTCTGATTGCGGAAACGAGATACGAGGATCTGGAAATGGCTTCAAAGGATAAGGAATATAGGGATAAACTATTCCGGGATTATGGGATATAAGTCTATCTGACGGTAAAAGAACCGCTGCCATTGGGGATAAGGGCAGCGGTTTCTTCTATAATAAGGGATTATACGCTTTCTGCGATTTTTTTGGTTATTCTCAGGAATTCATCGATATCTTCCGTGCTGTTGCAATGCAGCGGGGATACGCGGATCGCGCCTTCGATCCCGAGGGCTTCTACGATTCTCTTGGAGTACATGCTGCTTCTTAAGCGCTCGAATACGGTAACGCCGTGATCGAGATATTTCTGTACGCATTCAGAGTACTCGATTCCTTTAATGCCCATGGCGACAATCAGGTCTTTATATGTAAGGTCTTCCATATCTACATATACTTCGACATTATCAATGTGTCTTAAGCCTGGAACTTCGTCGGTTCCTTCCAGCATGCGGTAGAGAAGCGCTCTTTCCTGGAGATGGATCCGGTTCATGCCTTCCACATACAGGGCCCGCTTATCAGCCTTATCGGCATCCTCTAAGAAATGCGCGCCGATGTCGCATACATAGTCGATGACAGCCATCATTGCCGCATAGTTTGCCGGCGCAGGGGTTCCGAGATTCCATACATCCGCTTCTTTATGGATCAGCTTGTGGTGGGGCAGTTTTGCAACACGGTCGGATACATAGGCATAGCCGCAGCCGCGGATTCCGAAGAACTTGTAAGGCGCGAAGTTTGCCACATCTACGCCCCAGTCTTCTACATCAATGACCGCATGCGGCGCATGCTGAACGGCATCGCTGATGACATAGATGTCTGGGTTGATCTCCTTTGCACGGCGCGTGATCTCCTTGATATCCATGATATTTCCGGAAATGTTGGAGGCAGCCATAATGCTTAGAAGGCAGGTGTCTTTATCTACATACTTCATGACTTCGTCAGGATCGATGCCGCCGGTCGCCTTGTTGGCAGGAACTACCCGGAATTCCCGGCCAGTCTTGTTGCAATAGTACTCCACCGCATCATGGGCGGAAGGGTGCTCCAGGGAAGATGTGACCGCGTTGGTTCCCCATTTCACATTTTCCATGATGGCGCCCACAGCCTGGTACATTGCCTGGGAAGCTGAGAGTTCCGTCACCAGCGCGCCGCTTTTTGCGCCGAATACAACTTCCAGAATTTCCTTTGTGCCGTCTTTTACATAAGATTGTAACTCATAGCCTCTTCCACGGACACGCTCCGGACAGTCGGGAAACTGTTCTACCGCGCATTTGACCTCTACCGCCTTTTTAAGCCTTAAAGAGCCGCCGGAGTTTTCAAAAAAGAGCCGGTGGCCATATTCCGGGTCTTCATCCCCATAGTAGAATTGTTCTTTTAAGCTTTTCTGATATTCATCTGAGAATAAGATTCCATGTTCAGTATTCATTTTTCATCCTCCTTATCTGGACGTTTTCATTAACTTTAAATCCATCATAGCACGTAGAATATAAATTGAGAAATGAATAATTTCATTGTATAATATTAATAAAATTTATATTTAACCGTTAATTGGAAAATGTGCAGGATATCGTAGGAGGAAAAAGATGAATCTGTCTGAAATCGAAACTTTTTTAATGATTGTGAAAACGAAAAATATTACAAAAACTGCGGAGAATCTGTTCTTATCCCAGCCCACGGTCAGCCACAGGCTTAAGTCTCTGGAGAATGAGCTTCAGGTGAACCTTATAACAAGGAAGAAAGGCTATAAGCAGATCGAGCTTACCACGCAGGGGGAGGAGTTCATTCCGATTGCAGAGCGCTGGGTATCCATCTGGCAGGAAATGCAGCGTCTCAAGGACAGCCAGGAAAAACTATATCTGACGATCGGATGCACGGACACGCTGAACAGCGCCATTTTATTTGACCTGTACAGGGATATGCTTAATGACAAGGATCAGGTCATGAACCTGCATATCAAGACCCACTATTCCTATGAGGTCTACGGGCTGCTGGAAAACCATGACATAGACTTGGGATTCGTATACCACCATCTGCATTTCAAGAACATCGTGGCGGAGCCGGTCTTAAGGGAGAAGATGTTCCTGATCCAGGCGGCAGATACGGAATTGAAAAAACCAATCATCTATACGGACGAACTGGACCCTGAACGGGAAATATTCGTCAGCTGGGAGGCAAACTATCAGATCTGGCACGACCAGTGGGTTGGCAAAGGAGAGCGGCCACGCCTCCAGGTAGATACCTTTGAATTGTTATTCCACCTTCTTTCCAGCGAGAAAATGTGGGCGATCGCGCCAGTTTCCGTGGTGGACCGCATCCGGAGCCTGCGGCCGGTATATGTAAGCGAGATTGGAAATCCAATCCAGCCGCCAGAGAGGATTACTTATAAAATCAAGCACAAATATCCGAATGAGGCGACCTTGAAAGCAGTACAGCTTTTTGAAGACAAGATGGATGAATATCTGCGCGAAAGGGATTGGGGATATGTTGGATAAATATAGAAAAAGTTAATATATTATAGTTAAATAATTTATTTTATTAAATAATGCCCCTATGCTATACTGTAACCAATCAATAAAAAAGAGCGAAAAAAAACGGGTAAAATAGTAATATTATACAAAAAGGAGGATGCCGGATGGAAGCAAAATTTCTAATATCAGGTGATTCAGCTATTTCTGTCCAGATGGGTAGCGAGATCAGCCTGGAAGTAAACCAGCTGGTGCGCATGCTTTTTCTGGACCTTACGAAGAATCCTATAGAAGGGATTGTGGAAATGGTTCCTACATACGCTTCTTTGATGGTTCATTACCGGCCTGAGAAGATTCGGTACGATCAACTCAAAGAAGAGATAGAGAGACGGCTTCTTAGCATGGAGCAGGTGGAGGAGGAATCCCATATTGTCAAGGAGATACCCATCTGCTACGGCGGAGAGCTGGGACCGGATCTTGAGGACTGCGCTGCTTATGAAAATGTATCCGTTGACGAATTCATCCGCATGCATTCCGGGCACGAATACTATTCGTATATGTTAGGCTTTGCACCGGGACATGCCTATATGGCAAGATTCGAAGAGTCCTTTCATTTTAAGCGAAGGGAGACGCCAAGAGTCAGGATTCCGGGACAGTCCATTGTAGTCCAATTGAATCTGTCTAACCTGATTCCTTTTGACCAGCCCTGCGGATGGAATATCATAGGCGCAACGCCGCTTACAATCTGTGATTATACAAAGGAAGACCCGTTCCTGGTACACGCTGGGGAGTGGGTAAGATACGTGCCGGTAAGCCTGCGGGAGTATCACAAGATCAAAGAGGATGTAAGAAAAGGAACCTATCGTCTGAAAACATATACAAAGGCGGTGAGATAATGGGAATTATAGTTGAGAATCCAGGGATACTGACTACGGTGCAGGATGAGGGAAGGTTTGGCTTCCAGCAGTTCGGCGTATCGCCGGCAGGGCCGATGGACACCCAGTCCTTTTATCTGGCCAACATCCTGGCAGGGAATAAAAGAAGCGAAGGCGTGCTGGAAATGACATTTTCCGGGCCTACGCTAAGATTTGAAAAGGATAATATCATAGCAATTACCGGCGCGAGCATGTCGCCCTGCGTGAATGGGAATCCGATACCGATGTACCAGGCGGTGCTTGTAAGAGCCGGGGAAACGCTTTCCTTTGGCATGACCAATGGGAATGGAAGCAGAGCCTACCTTGCATTTGCAGGAGGCCTGGACGTACCGCTTGTCATGGGAAGCAAATCCACGCTGATGAGAAACCAGCTGGGAGGCATAGAGGGACGGAAACTGGAAAAGGGAGATTCCATTGGATTCGTAAGTCCGAAGACAACGCTTCCGAATATGGAGATGCGTAAGTTTGAGCCGGAAGTATTTCCGAAAAAGGAATTGACTCTCAGAGTAGTGACCGGCCCGCAGGATACGGATTTTACCGAGGAAGAGTTAAGGCGCTTCTTCTGGTATGGTGCAGAGATCACCAATGAATTTGACCGTATGGGATGCAGGCTTCAAAGGGAAGAGCCGCTTAAGCACATCGGCGACGGCAATATCATTACCGACGGAATCGCATTTGGCTCGATCCAGGTACCTTCGAATGGGCAGCCGATCATCATGCTGGCAGACCGGCAGAGCACGGGCGGCTACAGCAAGATCGGAACCGTCATTTCCGTGGATTTGCCAAAACTGACACAGAGCGTGCCGGGATACAGAGTGCGTTTCGTAAGGATCGGCATTGAGCTGGCGCAGAATCTTTATATAAGGCGGCAGCAGAAATTAAGGAACCTGGAGAAGCAGTTAGGAAAATAGGGTTAATATTGGAGACTGAGAAGATGGAATATGAGAAGATCATAGATTTGATTCATGAAATAGAGAGTTCCAGTATCACGGACTTTGCACTTCAGAAGGGAGAGTTCCGGATTTCAATTAAAAAGGAAGGGACTAAGGAACCGAAGGCAGAGGATGACAGGACAATAGATATAGAAGAAAGAGGCAATCGCAAGCGAGAAACTCAGGAACAGGATGTCCTGATAGAAGAGGGCACGATGATAAGGTCCCCGCTGGTAGGAGTCTTCCATGCAGCCAAAACACAGGATGGTGAAGCGCAAGTGGCGATCGGCAGCCATATTGATGAGGGGCAGATCCTGGGAGCGATAGAAGCAATGAAACTGATGAATGACGTAGTGGCAGCTTGTTCCGGTACTGTAGCGGAGGTCCTGGTTAAGGATGGAGACTTGGTGGAGTACGGACAGCCATTATTTGTGATCGAGGGATAAAAGTCATGTTTAGAAAAATACTGATTGCCAACCGGGGCGAGATAGCGGTGCGGATTATCCGCGCCTGCCGGGAAATGGGAATCCGTACGGTGGCGGTATACTCGCAGGCGGATGAGGCGGCAATGCATACAAGGCTTGCAGATGAAGCAGTCTGCATCGGGCCGGCGGCCCCTCTTAAGAGTTATCTGGATATGAGCCAGATTCTCGCGGCAGCCATAGCCACAAAGGCGGAAGCAATACATCCCGGATTCGGATTCCTGTCGGAAAATGCAGAGTTTGCAAAACGGTGCGAAGAATATGGAATTGCCTTTATCGGACCGTGCGGCCATTTGATTGAAAAGATGGGAAATAAGTCTGAGGCGAAAAGAACTATGAAAGAGGCCGGCGTGCCGGTGGTGCCAGGGACGGAACTGCCGGTGTATGAAGAAGCGGAAGCGATTGCAAAGGCCAGGGAGATCGGATATCCGGTCATGATAAAGGCCTCTTCCGGCGGAGGGGGCAAGGGAATGCGGCTTGCCTATTCTGAGGAAGAGTTTGCGGCGGCATTTCATACGGCCCAGCAGGAATCGATCAGCGCATTTGGCGATCATACCATGTACCTGGAACGCTATATCCAGTCCCCGCGCCATATCGAGGTTCAGATTATGGCGGATAAATATGGGAATGTAGTGCATCTGGGAGAACGTGACTGTTCCATACAGAGGCGGCACCAGAAGATGATAGAAGAATCACCCTGCGCCTTTATTTCCCCGGAATTAAGGGAGCGGCTGGGAGATACGGCAGTACGCGCTGCCAAGGCAGTGGGGTATGAAAATGCTGGAACGATAGAGTTTCTGGTAGACCGGTCCGGAGAGTTCTTCTTTATGGAGATGAATACCAGGATTCAGGTGGAACATCCGATCAGCGAGCTGGTTTCCGGAGTGGACTTGATCCGGGAGCAGATCCGGGTGGCGGCTGGCCTTACGCTCAGCGTAAAGCAGGAAGATATCGTTCTTCGAGGGCATGCCATCGAGTGTCGGATCAATGCGGAAGACCCGGTACACAACTTCATGCCCTGCCCGGGGACTATAAGGAAGATGCATCTTCCGGGAGGAAATGGCATCCGGATGGATACGGCCATATATCCCGGATATACCATACCGCCTTATTATGATTCCATGATCGTCAAAGTCATTGCCTATGACAGCGACAGGCAGGGAGCGATCCGTAAGATGATCAGCACGCTGGGAGAATTGGAGATTGAAGGGATCCAGACAAACTTGAATTTCCAGTACGATGTGCTGAATCAGCCGGATTTCCAGAATGGAATGTTTAATACGGATTTTATAGCCAGTCATTATGACTTGTAAATAAAAAATAATACAAAAATGGAAATGTGAAAATGGAGGGAATCAGAATGAAAATTGTAGTATTGGATGGTTACACTTTAAACCCTGGCGATATCAGCTGGGAAGGATTGGAGGCATTGGGAGAGGTTACCGTATATGACCGTACCAAGCCGGAAGAAGTGGTGGAAAGAATCGGCGACGCAGAGGTGGTATATACCAATAAGACGCCTATCACAAGGGATACATTGGATCAATGCGGGAATATTCGTTTTATCGGGGTCCTTGCAACCGGATATAATATCATAGACATAGAGGCTGCAAAGGAAAAAGGAATTCCGGTATCCAACATCCCTACATATGGAACTGCAGCGGTATCCCAGTTTGCCATCGCGCTGCTTCTGGAATTATGCCACCATATCGGGGAGCATTCCGATGCAGTGAAGAATGGAGAATGGACCAGCAATCCGGATTGGTGCTTCTGGAAATATCCGCTGGTAGAATTGGCAGGAAAGACTATGGGAATCGTTGGATTCGGAAGAATCGGGCAGGACACAGGAAAGATCGCACAGGCGCTTGGAATGAAGGTGCTGGCATTCGACGCATATAAAAGGCCGGAGCTGGAGAGCGAGACTTGCCGCTACGCAGACCTGGATACGCTGCTTGCCGAGTCGGACGTGATCTCTCTTCATTGCCCGTTATTCCCGGATACCGAAGGCATCATCAACAAGGATACGATTGCCAAGATGAAGACCGGAGTCATGATCATCAACGATTCCAGAGGGCCGCTGATCGTAGAAGAGGACTTAAGGGATGCGCTTAACAGTGGAAAAGTGGCAGGAGCCGCACTGGATGTAGTATCTACAGAACCAATCAAGATGGATAATCCGCTTCTTAGCGCCAAGAATGTAATACTTACTCCTCATATCGCGTGGGCTCCGAAGGAATCACGCCAGAGGCTGATGGATATCGCGGTTGAAAATCTCCAGTGCTTTGTGGATGGAGCGCCGCAGAACGTGGTGAACAAATAGATTGCTGTAAATGCTCGTTAAGAAGAAAGGAGTCAAGGATATGTACAGTGTGGATTTGAACAGTGATATGGGAGAAAGCTTCGGAGCATACAAACTGGGTGGAGATGAAGACATCATCCAGTATGTGACGACGGCAAACGTAGCCTGCGGATGGCATGCGGGAGATCCCATGGTTATGGATAAAGTAGTGCGTATGGCGAAGGAACGGGGAGTCATGGTGGGCGCTCACCCGGGATACCCGGATCTCATGGGATTTGGACGCAGGAAGATGGTATTATCCTTCCAGGAAGTAAAGAACTATGTGAAATACCAGATCGGCGCGCTGTCCGCATTTACCCAGAGCCAGGGAATGAAACTGCAGCATGTGGCGCCTCACGGGGCAATGGGAAACCAGTGCCAGTACGATGAGGAGATATCCACGGCGATCGTAGAGGCAGTGGCTGAATTCGACAAGGATCTGATCATCTACTACTGTGCAGGCGCAGTGCTGGGACAGATCGCCGAGAGCAAAGGGCTGCGCACGGCTTCCGAAATCTTCGCGGACCGGGCATATATGGATGACCTGTCCTTGGTGCCAAGAAAGATGGAAGGCTCTATGATCACGGATGAAGAGGTTGCGATCAGCAGATGCGTCCGTATGATCAAGGAAGGCAAGGTGGCTTCCATTAACGGCAAAGAACTGGATATTAAGGGAGATACCCTCTGCGTGCACGGGGACGGCCCGAAAGCGCTGGCATTTGTCCAGAAGATCCGGGAAACGTTTGCGAAAGAAGGCATCGAGATTAAGCATTTGTAGGAAAACGATGCAGAAGCACCGGAGTTAAATCAATGAATATATAGTTGAAGGAATATCAACGTTGATTAATTCCGGTGCTTTTTGCAGCCTTTTTTCCTCAAAAATACATAAAGATGATGAAGGAGTGAAACAAAAAATGAGTAAAGAAACTACCAAAAAAGAACCAATGTCCGTGGTAAAGAAAATGATGATCGCCCTGGTTGGCGGCTTGGTCGTAGGCATAGGCTTCCTGCTGCTGCGCCAGCATCTGACGACTTCAGGAAATGAAGCCGCATGGACGGTTATCAACAAGCTTCTCTTCCAGGATATCACGGTGGAGGAAGGCGTCGGGGCGGTCGGCATCTTCTATATCGTAGGCCAGGTATTCATGAGAGGCCTGCAGCTTGCGATCGTACCGCTGGTTCTGGTGTCCTTAAGCCTTGCCATGTGCAGCATTTCCAACTCTACGAAACTTGGAAGGATCGCCGGACGTACGTTGGCAGGATTCTTCAGTTTCTATGTATGCGGCGCATTTCTTGGATGCGCGGTAGCGTATGCGGTAAAGTCTCTTGGATTTTTCGATGTCACGCTGCCAAGCGAGGCAGTTACGGAAGCATCCACGATCGATGCATTTAATCCGCTGGCGACCATCGTAAATGCAGTGCCCTCCAATATTACGGAGGCATTCAGCACCAACAACAGCATTCTGGCGGTCGTAGTCGTGGCGATTATCATCGGCCTGTGCATGAACAAGCTTGGAGAGAAAGCCGAGCCGTTAAAGAAAGTGCTGGAGAGCGGAAATGAAGTAATCCAGATGTACCTGACCTTCCTGATCAACAAAGTAGGGCCTATCGCAATCTTCTGCCTGATCTCCCGGACATTTGCGATATACGGCGTGGAATACCTTGCGCCGGCTGCCGCTTATGTTGTGTCAGCAATGGCGACATTGCTCCTGCTGGTTGTTACGCTCTATCCAGTCGGAATATACCTGACAACCCGGATGAATCCGTTCAAGTTCCTGAAGAAGATCGCAAAAGTCGGCGTATTCGGATTCTCCACCAATTCTTCCGCAGCATGCCTGCCGCTAAATACCAGGACCTGTATTGATGAATTGGGATGCAGCGATGAAATTACAAGTTTTGTGCTTCCGACGGGTATGACCATCAACATGAACGGAACCACCGTTATGCATATGTTTGCAGTTACATTTATCGCGACCTCCGCAGGAATCAACGTTACGCCTGCCAACCTGGTTGTCATGGCATTCCTGTCCATCTGCGCGGCAGCAGGAACACCGGCCATCCCAATTGCGGGAACAACGATGATCTTCACCGTATTATCCGGCATGGGCTGGACCACGGAAGCCTGCCTGATCGGATACGCATTGGTAGTCGCTATCAACCGCCCGGTTGAAATGGCGCTGCTACCACTGAACGTTATCGGCGATGCAGCGACGAACGTGATCGTTAATGCGAAAGAAAAAGAACTGAATAAAGAAGTTTACAACGGGTAAAGAGGAAAGAGATGACACGTAACATTTTTAAGTTATGCACGTAACAAAACTTAAAAGTGTTACGTGTTAACTATATATAACTGGTGTGCCAAACTGACAAATACCCCGTGCAAAATTGAAAATACTGGTGTGTCAAATTGATAATTTAAGTGAAATAAATCATATCGTCGCAGGAAAATTTAGTTGCTAGGTCATTTCTGCAAAATTTTATTTGGATAAATATTTCTATTAAACTTAACAATCAATTTTGCGCAGGAGTTTTTCAATTTTGCACGGGGTATTTGTCGTTTTGGCACACCAGTTATGTAGGGAGTTCACGTAACACTTTTGCATTTTGTTACGTGTAAAAGTGAAAAATGTTACGTGTCCTCTTGTAACGCATTCCTTGCCGGGGGGTCTAATAAGAAAGACCATACATGGGAAGGAGGAAGGGAATGGCGGTTATATTGCGATTGACATGGCGTTACATGAAGCAGAACCGGAGGCGCACGATAATCACCACGCTGGGAATCGCTCTGGCGGTATGCGCCTTGACGGCAGTGGTGGTATTTACATCTTCGTTTACCAGGATATCAAGAGAGATGGTGATTAAAGACGAGGGTGGCTGGCATGTGAGATTCCACCAAGTGACGGAAGCGCAGGCAAAAGAACTGGCAGAGTGGAAGAAGGCAAAAAAAAGTTCGCCAACCAAAGACTGCGGCGAGCATGCGGGAGAACTGTGCATGGATGTGGAAATGCGCCGTCCGGGCATAGGGACGCTGGCGGCCGCGCAGAAGTATGCAAAGGAAATCGGAATGGAGGAACTTCCCAAGGGGGAGTGGAGCGAATTATCCGACCATACGACAGCGAAGTATGAAGTAAGTTATCACGACGAACTTTTGCAATACTACGGCGTATTTTCTATGGGACCAGAAGGCGTCGGGGCTCTGTCTGTAAATATCCTGGTTGTAATTATCCTGCTATCCAGCGTTTTTATTTACAACGCTTTTGCAGTCTCTGCATTTGAAAAAATGCGCTATATTGGCATGCTTGGAAGCGTGGGCGCCACAAGGCTGCAGAAATCTGCCTGTATCCTGCTGGAGGGGGCTCTGGAAGGGATTGCAGGAACTATTCTCGGAATTGCCACAGGGAGGAGCATTACGGGAAAGGTAATAGAGGTGGCAGTAAGAGCATTGAGCGCTAGCGAAAATGTAGCCGTCGTGCTGGGAATAAAAGAACTGCTTATCATACTGGGATGCTCTGCGCTTATCATCCTGGCGTCCTGCACAATTCCATCTTCCCGGGCGGCAAACGCAACGGTGATTGACTTGCTGATCCGCCCTTACCCACCGAAACTGGATGGTCAAAGAATCACATCTTTGAAAAGGGAACACAAGATTATCGGCGTAGAAGGAGCAATCGCGCTGAAGAATATCTTTCTAAAGGAAAAGCAGTATTCTGCTTGTATTGGAATCCTGAGCCTTAGTCTGTGCATTCTGCTGAGCGGGACGGTGGCGCTTAAGATACGCGCGGGGGATTACTATGTCAAGGATCTGCGGGAGCGTCCCGAGACAGCCATGTGGACAGAACTGGATTGCAGCGGCGGGAAAATGCAGGAATTCTATGAGAGGCTGAAAGGATTTAAGGAAGTGCAAAGCATCTCTCTGCAACGGGCGCTTGATTTTTCGGGAATCCTGGTGGATGAGGCCGATACTGTTTCGAAAGACTTTAGCGAGATGCAAGTAAAGGACGAAAATGGCAGAGTCGAAGGCGGCAATCTGGCGGAAGTTACGATCATTGGACTGGATGAACGAACCTTCTCTGACTATGCCCAAAAAGCTGGCATAGACCTGGAGAGGGATGACGGGGAATCCGGATATCCTGTCATTCTGGAGGACTATATGCTGGGTATGGAGATATCGGAAGAAGACGGGCAGGAAAAGGATGTCCGGTACGAATACAGCAGCCACCTAAAGAAAATGGATCATGAGAACTTCAATTTTGTATATAGCAAATACGGCGATATGTACAATTGGGGAATGAATTACGACTCTGCAAAGAATCAGTTCGAAATAGCAAAACTGCTGGATGGCAGTTTCTACGTCTTAGGCACCACAAAAGAGACGCCGCCCTATCCCTCTTGTAAAGAATATATGGACGATACCGAAGAAAATAATGGATTTTATGGCAGCAGCCGGCTCAAAGCCTATATGAAAATGGAGGATTTTGAGAGATTCCTGGAGGATCCGGCCTACCAGGATACCTATGGCAGCCATCCCAAAGAGGCAGCGGTATCCGGCAACGATGAGCCGAAAAAGATATCGGCTTGCATGACATTTGACATTGCGAGGGAATCTTCCGGTAAGAAATGGTCCAAAGGGGATGTCCAATATCTTCATAAAGATGTGAAGATGCGTGCGCGGGAAGATCGGGCATTTCAGTCTAAAGTATCACAGGCAGCAAAAGATTCAGGGATTTCAGGAAAGGAATATATCTTTGGAAGCGCCGCCGTCTACGAATTGGAGAAAAGCCAATGGTCACAAGGATCTATTGTACAGATCTTGGGATATGGCGCGATTGCGCTGATCGTGGCATTTTCCCTGACTAGCATATTGCAGAAAATATCAACATCAACCAGAACAAGGCGGAAGGAATTTGCGATGCTGCTGTCAATGGGAATGACGAAGAAGAGCCTGAAGAAGATGATAGTTATGGAGAACTCCATCTATGGGCTGATGACAGGAATACTGGGGATTCCGTTCAGCATTTTCCTGATGCATACCCAGTTTTCGGAATATGCGGGGATTGTAAAAAAGGTGCCTTATCATCTGATTGCGATGGAATTCGTAATTGTAATCTTGCTGACGGTATTTCCGGCCATATACGGCATGCGGCAGCTTAGGACGGTGAAAATCATAGATGGCATACATGACGAGGCCTGCTAGAAAAGATCAAAGGAGTAAAAGAGACAAGGTAACCCAATATGGCATAAGTTAGGAGGGCATATGGAAATATTAAGAATAGAGAATGTAACAAAGACATATGGGGAAAAGGACACCGCCGTACATGCCCTGGATCGGGTTTCCTTCTCTGTAGAAGAAGGAGAATTCGTGGCGGTAACAGGCCCTTCCGGTTCCGGGAAATCCACCTTGCTGCATATTTTGGGCGGTGTGGATAAGCCGGATAGTGGGACCGTGCAGGTGAAAGGGACGGATATTTTCCGGTTAAATGAGACAAATCAGGCGATTTTCCGCAGACGTCATATCGGCCTTATCTACCAGTTCTATAACCTGATTCCTATATTGACGGTGGAGGAAAATATATTGCTTCCATTGCTCCTGGATGGGAAGAAGCCCAACCCGAAGAGGCTGGCGCAGATTCTTTCGATCCTGGGGCTGGAGGATCGGAAAGAGCATCTGCCAAGCCAGCTCTCGGGAGGCCAGCAGCAGAGAGTATCTGTGGGTAGAGCGCTGATCACGCATCCGGCGGTCATTCTGGCGGATGAGCCCACCGGCAATCTGGACCAGAAGAATACGAAAGAAATAATGGACCTATTCTGCAAGCTGAACAGGACATATAAGCAGACGATCGTCATGATCACCCATGATATGAGGCTTGCGGCCCAGTGCGACCGGGTGCTCGCGATCGTGGACGGGAGACTTGCAGCTGGACGGACATTAATGAATCAGAAGGTACCTCTGGACAATTGAGCAAAGAAGAACAGAGGCTGAACAGGAGGAATATGAATGAAAGAAAGGATATATAAATTATTCCTCACCCTGCTGGTGAGCCTGTCCCTGGGTGCGGGTCCCATAGCCCAGCATGAGATAGCCAAGTTGCTTGAGATGTTTGTGGAAACAGGCGATGCGCAGATTCAAGAACTTGATGATGAAGAAAATGAGTCCGAAGAAATAAGAAAGAAGAAAGAAGAAAGATTGGTAATATATCGATTCATAGCCAAAATACAAATGGGGTGTCGTACTTATGTGATAGGTACGGCACCCCTTAATTTTGCTTACCATTAAAAATTCTAATGGAATCCATAGAATGTTTAATAATTAACAAGCGGAAGAAGCCAAACGCGTGCCATTAATTTTTCTGATGATAAGAATAAGGGATCCGGAATAGTTCAAACGAAACATGAAAGATACAATCAAGACAAGGATCAAAAGAAAACTATCAAGGAGGTAAATTATGTCAATATCTGTAGAGTACGCAAACGAACACAAGGATTCACCGGCAGTGCTTTGCTGCAGGGCAGAAGAAGGCACTGTGCTGTCAGCTCATAATCTGGAGGATCCGGCTATATTTGATGATTTGGAGGATTCCGGCCTGCTCAGTTTAGAAGGAGCCTTATCGATCGGCCAGGTTCTGGGAGCCAGGCTCACAAAGACAGCAGATTCTCTGACGCCTGTTACTTTAGAACTTGTGGATCAGATTCAGGAGCAGGAAGAAGAAACAGAGGGAAAAGAAAAAGAAGAGGCATATGCGCAGGATCTATCCGAAGCGGCGGCCCAGGCAGCCTATCCATATTCGGGAATCCAGGGTGCCAATACGCTAAAACTACATATCGGAGAAGGGAAGGGAATTGATATTGAACTTCCATTAGGAGGCTATCCTACTGCGGACGTGGCAACACTTTCTAAAAAAGCAGCAACGCAAGAGAAGGAAACAGTGGAAATGGCAGGGAAGGACATCCTGGCACATGAACTGACCAAATACATCTTCCCAATCCATAAAGTGATTCTCGGAAATGAGACGAAGATCGAGGATGGCGTGCTTACGGTAAGAAAGACGCTGGAAGAGGACGCAAAAGGCGCAAGTCCGATTATCAAGGATGTGAAGGTAGACCTGATCACGCCGGATAATCAGGATGTCTATACCAACAGCATGATGGATATCTGCCCTATCGCGGTAAAGAAAGAGGGCAAATTAGGAGAAGGCGTTACCTACGAGGCCGGGGGCGTAGTCGTTATGCTCACCGGAGTGGAGGAAAGCGGCAAGCAGTGCTCAGACGCGGCTTCATCCGATGGCATTTTCAGCGAGAAGGTAATATTTGGCCGTCCGGGGGCGCCGGATAAAGATGACATTGTTATCCGGGTACATGTAGTAATAGAAGATGGATACCAGATGGAGCGCCCAGGCCCGATGGCCGCGCACAAGGCCGCGGATATACTGACGCAGGAGATCCGGGAAGCATTGAGGGAACTGGATAAGGAGAAGGCAGCAGAAAAGCAGGTGCTGGATGACATCAAGCATATCGGAAAGCCGAGAGTCCTGTATGTAAAAGAAATCATGGGACAGGGGGCAATGCATGACAACCTGATCCTTCCGGAAGAGCCATGCGGATATGTAGGGGCGAGACCCAATGTGGATCTTGGAAACGTGCCGGTATTCTTAAGGGTTAATGAGGTACGCGACGGCGGTATCCATGCTTTGACATGCATTACGCCGGATACCAAGGAGACAACAAGGCTGTACTTTAGAGAGCCAATCATTGACCTGCTGGCTCATGATCCGCAGATTCACTTCCTGGGTGTGCTTTTTGTGGGAAGCCCGCAGGCATGCACGGAAAAGTTCTATGTATCCGAGCGAGTCGGAGCAGTAGTGGAATCGATGAACATTGATGGATGCATTGTAAGTACAGAAGGATTTGGCAATAACCACGTAGACTTCGCCTCCCATATCGAGCAGATCGGCAGGCAGGGCATCCCGGTAGTGGGAACTTCATTCTGCGGAATTCAGGGCGCGCTGGTAGTAGGCAATAAATATATGGACACCATGGTAGATATGTGCGTCTCCGAAGATGGATGGGAGACTGATAACCTCTGTGAGAACCAGATGACTCCGGAAGTGGCGCAGCGCTGCGTAGCAATGATGAAGAATAAGATGATGGGCAGATCATTTAAAAAGGCGGAGAGGCAGTGGAGCCAGGCGGTTGCCGATTCGAATGCAGAAAAGATCAAGGAGGCGTAGCAGAGATGCTGATGATTAATGGAATTAAGGTGAATAACGAGGCGGTACTGTATTCGGGCGTTATTACAGACGTAAATGAGACGGAAGTCACCATCAGGATCACCGCCCGTATGGGGATTATCAAAATGCCGCTTCGGGCAATACTGGGAAATGAGTATCCAAAGATCGGGGATAAGGTAACCTGGAAGATGAGTTTGATTGAAATGGAAAATATGAGTCAATATAGGGAGGACTAAGGTATGCAGCTAACTACTTATGAAGAACTACAATCAGAAATATTTACGCCGATCACGCCGGAGGCTGTCTGGACGCCGCTTAAGAAGCCGGTAAAGGACTGCGTCGTAGGATTCGCAAGCGCATGCGGCGTGCATCTGAAAACGCAGATTCCATATAAGACATCTGGAGACAGGAGCTGGAGAACCGTTCCTAAAGATGTTTTGCCAGATGAACTTATGATTACGCATGGCGGATACGATCACACAGATGTCAACAAGGATATCAACTGCATGTGGCCATACCAGAGGATGCAAGAACTGGAAGACGAAGGATTCATTAAGAAATTCTGCGACAACAATGCCGGATTCATGGGAGGCGGCGGAGACGTAGAACTTTTAAAAGAGAAGATTGGCCCGGAGATTGCGGAGATGTTTAAAGAGCAAGGAACGGACATTGTTCTTCTCACCGCGGGCTGAGGCACCTGCCACCGCTCTGCAGTAACGGTGCAGAGAGCGATTGAGGCAGCCGGGATATCTACCTGCATTATTGCCGCCCTGCCTCCTGTGTGCAGGCAGCAGGGAACTCCCAGGGCGATCGCGCCTACGGTGCCTATGGGTGCCAATGCAGGCGAGCCGAATAACCCTGCGATGCAGACGCAGATTGTCAAAGAAGCATTAAAGTTCATGGAGGAAGCTGACCAGCCAGGGCTGATTAAGCCGCTGCCGATAGAATATCACGCAAAGATATAAGGGAGGAATGAGACGTGGCATTAAGAATTATTCAGATAGTCCTGATCACTTATGCGGTTGTTGTCGGAACCATTATTATCAGGGACTTTATTAAAAACAGGGAAAAAGATATGTCCGTAAAGATGCAGGTCGCCCATTATATCCTGGGGTTTGTCGTCAATTTCTTTGACGCGCTGGGAATCGGATCCTTTGCTCCTACATGCGCGGCCTATGCAGGATTCAAAATGATTGATGATGACCGGAAGGTTCCGGGAACCATGAATGCGGGAGTGGCTATCCCGGTCATCTTCGAGGCGCTTCTATTCATCACCGCGGTAGAAGTGAAATTGACGACGCTTGTACCTATGGTGCTCTGCGGCATCATCGGATCTTTGGTAGGAACGAGATTCCAGACAAAAGTATCCGAACGGATGATACAGTTCATTCTGGGCTTAGCCCTGTTCCTTGGAGCAATCCTGATGCTTGGAAGCAAGCTGGGAATATTGCCGGGAGGCGGAATGGCAGTAGGACTGGTGGGAACAAAACTGGTAATTGCCTGTATCTGCAACTTTATTCTGGGATTTACCTTATGCTTTGGAATCGGAAACTATGCGCCGTGCATGTGTATCGTATACTTCCTGGGGATGAGTCCTCTTGTGGCATTCCCGATCATGATGTGCAGCGGGGCTATGGTATCGCCAACTACTGGAATCCTGAATATCAAGGCAGGCAATGTAAACCGCAATGCCATTATGGGAATGGCTGCAGGCGGCGTTATCGGAGTGGCAATAGCGGTCTATATCGTTAAGTCTATGCCCATATCCGTGCTGCAATGGCTGGTGATCGCAGTGGTTCTGTACTCTTCGGTTACGATGGTAATCCGGGCCAGCAAGAACAAGGCTGCGGCTTGATCATGGAAGTTCCAAAGCCTGCTTGCGTACGAAGTCAATGAATTTTAAGGTTGCCTTGGATGCATATTTTTCGTCTCTTACAGCAATGCCAAGAGAACGGTAATAATGCTCTTTCAGAGGCCGGCTGCATACATGATTGCTGACGCTGTCGACAACAAGACGGGGAAGCAGCGTTATGCCAAGGCCGGTCTCGACCATTGCAAGGGATGCGGCGTCGTCGGATGATAAATATTTATGGTGGGGATGAATCCGGTTTTCGGAAAATATTGCCCCAAGATCCGCATCCAGGCCTTCGCCAGGCATGATGAATGTCTCGGCGTTCAGAAGCTTCAAGGGAACGCAGGCCATACGGGAAAAGGGATGATCCATTGGGCATATCACCATATACTCATCTTTATACAAGGGCGTAAAACAAAAGTCCCTGGCGGTGGTTGAGGACAGGAAGCTGCAGTTTAGATCTCCTTTTTTTAGCAGAGTGATCAGATCATTATAATTGCCGGAGATCAGCTCAAATTGAATGTTGGGATACAATTCGTTGAATTCCTTCATGAACTTTGGAAGCCAGAGGATGGAAACGCTGGTAAAGGCACCCACGCGGATGGTGCCGGAATGCAGCCCGCTGACGCTGCTGCTTATCTCCTGAATCCGCTCTTCCTCCTTGATGATCCGCTTGATGGAATCAATGATTCTTAAGCCGTCGGCAGTAGGAGAGACTCCGGATTTCGAACGAATAAAGATGGCAAAGCCCAGTTCTTTCTCATAATTGTTGATGGCCTGGCTGACAGCGGACTGCGTGTAGTTCAAGGATTCAGCTGTCTTGGTTATGTTTCCTGTCTCATATGCTTTTAAAATGATCTCATACTTATTCATACAGCGCTCCTTTGAGGTTAGATAATAAAATAACGAAGTTGTTACGATGATTCTAGCATTTTGCAGTAAATAATACAATGCAATATATTATTGGAATATAGTGGAAGGAGTAAAAAAATGAACGTAATACCTAATATAGACCTGTCAAACTATGAACGGGCCTTTACTGTTATAGACACCCACACGCAGGGAGAATTTACCAGAATCGTGCTCGATGGCATGCCGAAGATCGAAGGAAGCACGATGGTGGAGAAACGCAAGTATCTTCAGGAGCATTATAGTCACTTAAGAGAGGCGCTGCTTCTGGAGCCAAGAGGGCATAAGGACTGCTTCGGAGCGATTATCACTGAGCCATGCGACCCAAGGGCCGATTTTGGAATTGTGTTTATGGAGAGCACGCTCTTTACTAACATGTGCGGCCATGGCACGATTGGATTTTCAACGGCAGCCATCGAAGCAGGGCTGGTAGAAGTCAAGGAGCCGTACACCTATCTGACGCTGGAAGCGCCGGCGGGGCTTATAGAAGTAAAAGTTAAGGTGGAGAATAAGAAAGCCGTTGAAGTCACGCTGACGAATGTGCCGTCATTTGTCTATAAGGAAGGTCTCACCATGCGGTCAGAAGGCCGGGACATCCAGTATGATATAGCCTTTGGCGGACAGTTTTTTGCCATGATTGACGCCGCTCAATATGGTATGGAAATCAATAATAATACGGTAAATGAATTTATTAAGATCGGGTATGACATCATCCGCAGGCTGAAAACAGATCCCGCCGCAAAGGTCCGGCATCCGGAATTGGATATTGCGAGCATTGACGCGATTGAATTTTATGGCAAGCCGGGCCGGGAAGATGCAGATGTCCGAAACGTGGTCACATTCGGTCATCTGCAGGCGGACCGCTCTCCCTGTGGGACAGGAACAAGCGCGAAACTGGCATGCCTGTACAAAGCCGGTAAGATAGAGATTGGCCAGGAACTAAGGAACGAAAGTTTCATGGGTACTATTTTCAAAGGTAGAATCAAAGAGATCACGAAGGTGGGCGAATTCACGGCAGTAGTGCCGGAGATTACCGGAAGCGCCAACATAACCGGGGTCGGCAAATATATCATAGATCAGGATGATCCGCTAAAATATGGGTTTACCGTGGGAATCGGGGATTAGCCTACGGTAAATGGAATATTGTCTTGCATAGCAGGAAGAAAGGCAAACCGTCTTTCTTCCTGTCTTCTATTTATAGAGTCACATATTCGCACCATTTAGAATATATGCTTTCGGATCACATCAAAGGATGCCGGCCCTACATCCAGTACGGCCTTGTGGAACCGCTTCTGGGTGAATCCGTCTCCCCACTTATCCATGGCATCTTTTTTCAGTTCCAGGAATTCCACATAGCCGATGTAATATTTCAAGTAGTTGGCAGGGTCCGCAATGATCAGGTCATAGATGTCTTCTATGGTATTCGTATCCGTGATGCCATAGCCGCGGAAGAAGGAGACCGTATCTAACAGCGTCCATCCGTCATAGTGGATGCCCATGTCCGCCAGCGCATACAGGCCCAAAATGACGGAGGTATTCTTCTGCATCAGGGTTGCCTGCTCCTTGGTAAGCGGCGTATAGTAGTAGCTCATCATCTCGCTGTAAGTAGCCCAGCCTTCCGTATATCCGCCATAATTAAGAAGATTGCGGATGGGGTCCGGCTTTCGGCTCGCATAGTAGACTGTCTGGTACAGATGGCCGGGATATCCTTCGTGGGCCAGGGTTGTAAACAAAGAGATGTCGTCGGGCATGTGCCCCTGGTTGATGTAGATGACGTTATTCTTGGTGCTGTCGATGGCAGGCACCATGTAGAATGCAGGGCTTAGATATTCTTCCATGGACTTCTGCACGTATTTAATCTGGGTGCTGACTTCGGGAGGAGCAGGGAATGAGTCCTTAAGCCTTCCTTCCAGGTCTGCCAATATAGAGGCAGGATTTGAATCTTCCAGTATCGTGCCCTGGGTCTTAAAGACATCGGAGGAGATAGAGGAACCCTGTGTGGAAGCAGCCAGCACGGTCTGCATGGCTTTCAGGTCATCCAGCATCTGTGCCTGCGTCAACTGCTGAAGCTGGGGGATCGTACGGCTGGAGCCGGTTTCGCTTGCAACGACGTTTTCATAGTATTCACGCCCCTTTGGCAGATAGCACAGTCCGTTATTATTCTTGCCGCTGGTGCGCAAGGCAGCCAGGCCATTTTTTAACAGGCTGTAGGAGGGAAAGATAGATTCTTTGATGGCGGAAGCGTTCTTCTCGATGTAGGACGCCTGCTCTTCCTCTGTCAGTTTTAAGGACTTCAGACGTTCCTCAAAGGAGGAATACAGGTAGTTCTCATCTCCCATATCGATAAAGGCCTGACATTCCTTCATAATATCGTCGGCAGAATAGGAGGCCATAAAAAGCCCGGCCTCGGACTTGGCCTTCTCGAATTCAATGATGGACTGGAAGTACTCGGGCGTCTTGGAAAGCAGTTTTAAATATGTATCGACATCAGAGACGTCGTAGAACTGATACTCTGATAAAAGCACCGGAAGCTGGGACTGGGTACCGGTAAGCGGAGCCAGGGGCTCGTCGTACAGAGAGAATTTGGCCTCCTTTACCGAAGAAGAGAGATAGTCTTCCAGTACATCATAAGTGAGCTTGTTCTTGGAGGAAAGTTCTTTGCGGTCGTAAGACTGAAGCAGCGCCAGCGCATTTTCCACAGAAGCGCATATGGCTGAAGTATCCGTGCTGCAAGCGCCATATGTGACGGGGGTATCTTTGATCCCATAGGCAGAAGGATCCTTTAAGGTATAGTGGAGGGTGATCGTGCTTCCGGATACCTCCTGGCAAAACAGGGATCTTGTATAGTTTTCAAAGCGCTGGTCTTCATCCTGGTGAAAATGCCGGAAGACTCCTACAGATAGGAAAATGGCTGCTAAGAAGAGAGATGCTATGATGGCAGAACGTTTTTTTGACATAGTGGTCCTTGAGGTTTTTTAATATTTATATGCCGATAAAACAGGGATCATGCCTATGGTTCTTTCACGAATGAAATAATACCGACACAAAACTACATATAAACATGAATTTATCGAGGGTTTTGGGAATCATACAAATTGTTCCAAAACCCTCGTTTGACCTTTGTGAATTCAAATGTCCATTTCTTTTTACGTGAAAAATCCGTTTCTGAAATCTTTGTAAAAATCCAACGATAAGAATCTGCTCTTCTTTTACTTATCCTGTCAAGTGTTTTTGGAAATATTACAAAAAAGAACAGGGTACATATTTCTATATACGCTGTTCTTTGTGTCATCCTTATCTAAATGACATTGAATATGTAACAGGAATTCCCTGATAATCGCTAAGTACCTTCGCCAGAGCCTGGTCGACGCCCGCACTGCGACCCGAAGGTTCCCACTTGTTCGCAGAACTTGTTAACAAAATTCATGCTGGTATATTCATATCAAGTTTTAAGTATTATGCTGCTATTTTAGATCCCGTAATCAAGACTGTTCCAGTCAACCGTCTTAAGAATTTCTTTGATCTTATTCAGTTCTGACCGGTAGATTTCAGGATTGATTTTCAATATCGTCGCATACAGAGTTAATTCACGCTCACTTGTATAGATATAGTCATGTGTTTTTGTGTACTCATCATAATTCTCTATGATATAGGAACCAAGGCCACTGTCAACTCCGTAACACAGTGCCAGATCCATTCTGCTGAAATGGATTTTCTCCGCAACTTCCGGTGATAATATCTTTTTAAATCCATAGAAGTTATCAATATAATAATCTAAAGAGGCATTTCCAATTGGACTTTCAAGAAAAAATCTCCGATATTTGATATTATGAAATATCTTATACCATGTAAAAAAGTTATTTAACATGAACGCCTGGTATGGATTGCTGCAGTCAGCATAGAGAGAAACTTCTTCCACGATCTTAGCAGCTGTTTCTTGAAAAAGAATGTTTCGTATTTCCTCTTTTTTCTTAAAATGGTAATAAATGGACCCCGACAGAATCCCTGTTGCCTGTTCAATATCTTTGTAAGTCGTATTGTCATATCCATTTTCAAAAAACAGGATTCTGCATGCATTTAAGATCTCATCTTTTATAAGTTCACTTGTTCTATGTGTTGGCATAATTCTCCTTTGGAAGTTTATATTCCCGCGAGCAGCGAGCCAAGCGGACATGCTTGCGGCGGGGTCTTTGACTTAGGAATAATATATATTTCCTGAAGCAATCAGTTACTTATGTGATTATATACAAATACTTTAAATTTTGCAATGCATCTTCCTGTTGAATTTAAATATATAACTGTATATTTTGACGAAAACAAGATTGACAGAACGAATGACTTGTGATAATATTAACGCAACAAATTTAGTCATGACTAAGAATTGTGTGCATACAAAGATTATGCACATACAAAACAGGAGGAAATCATGAATTATCAAAAACTATTTGAAAAAGGAAGAATCGGTTCCATGGAGTTGAAAAGCAGGATTGTCATGGAAGCGGCCGGAGTCAATCTGGGTAGTTTTAATGGAGAACTGAATGACGAGATTATTCGGTATTTTGAGGAACGTGCGAAGGGTGGATGTGCATTGATCAGCCCCGGTATTACGGTAGTTGATGAGATTGCCGGAATCGCACAAAGTATTCAGCCATGGGCTACGAATGAGAAATATCTTCCGGGTATGGTGAAGTTCGCAGATGCAATGCATCGGTATGACACAAAAGCAATTATGGAGCTTGGACATCCGGGAAGAGAAACGGTAAGCGCAATTAACAATGGAAATCAGCCTGTCGCGCCAAGTGCGATTCCGTGTCCGGTCGTACAGGAGATGCCGCATGAACTTACGAAAGAAGAGATTGCAGTAATTGTAAGCAAATTCGCAAGAGGAGCTGAATTATGTAAGCGTGCAGGAATAGATGGTGTGGAATTGCATGCTGCACATGGTTATCTGATCCAGCAATTTATGAGCCCGTGGAGCAACAAGAGAATGGATGAGTATGGCGGAAGCTTTGAAAACAGAATGCGATTTGTGACAGAGATAATACATGCGATACAGAACATCTGCGGCAGAAGATACCCGATCCTTGTCAGAATGGTAGGTGACGAGTTTGTGGATGGCGGTCTGCATCTTGATGAATGTGTAGAGATCGCCAGATATCTGGAAAAACTCGGTGTAGCTGCGCTGGATGTTTCCTGTTCAACATATTTAACAGGTAAGACACATTGCGAATCTCAGTTCTATACAGAAGGATGGAGAAAAAATCTTGCTAAGACAATTAAAGCCAATGTTTCCATACCGGTTATCGGAACCAACACGATTAAGCATCCGCAGACCGCCGAGGCATTGCTTCAGGAAGGCGTCAGTGATTATGTCGGAGTGCTTCGCAGTCAGATTGCTGACCCGCAATGGGGAATCAAGGCAAAAGAAGGAAAAGAAGATATGATACGTCCTTGTATCGGCTGTCTTGATTGTATGCTCAAAGATGGCATGGGATTACCGGTTACCTGTCCGGCAAATCCATGGAACGGACGTGAGACCATTTATAATGAGAATACCATATTCAAGAACGGAGAAGGAAGAAAAGTGGTTGTAATCGGCGGAGGACCGGCCGGTATGCAGGCGGCTCTCATTCTTGCAAAGCGCGGATTCAAACCGGTTCTTTTTGAAAAGCAGGATCGCCTTGGTGGAACGATGGTCGCTGCCGGAGTTCTCCCGCGTAAGACCTATATGCGTGAACTGATCGAGACATTGAGAAAAGAAGTCGCTGCAGCAGATATAGAAGTACATCTGAATCATGAGGCAACTCCGGAAGAGATCCTTGCGATGGATGATGTATATGGGGTTATGGTCGGTTCCGGCGGACAGCCAATCATACCGCCGCTGGAAGGTATTGATCAGAAAAATGTCTACAAAGCAACGGACGTGCTCCTTGGAAAAGTGAAACTGGATAACCAGAAAGTAGTAGTGGTAGGCGGAAGTGATACTGGACTTGAAACAGCAGAATTCCTCTGTGAACAGAATCAGGTGACATTAATAGAGATGATGGATGCAGTTGGCGTGCAGCTGTTCGCTTTTCCATTAGAGGATCTGCTTGCAAAACTGGATAAGAACGGCGTATCCGTTCAGACAAGTACGATGCTTAAGGCAGTTAATCCGAATTGTATTGAAGTTCATAAAGCAGTTGAGAACAAGGATGAAAAAATTACAGCAGATGCAGTTGTTCTGGCACTGGGTGTTCGTCCATATCGTCAGGACTGGAGTAGGGTAGAAGAAAAAGTAGAGAAATTTACATTTATTGGTGATTCCAATGCACCAGGAAATATCTCAAAGGCTATGAAGAGCGCTAACGATAAAGCATTTGTTCTGTAAGTCAGAATTCTGGCAGAACATCTGCTGTGATATATGAAAGGAGAAATATATGAAAAAAGTAGCATTAGTAACAGGAAGCAGTCGAGGATTAGGACGCGCACAGGCGATTCGTCTTGCAAAACTGGGATATGATGTAGCCGTTAACTTTGTACAGGATTCATCGGCTCCGAAGGCACAGGAAGTGCTGGATATTATGAAGAAGGAATATGGTGCAGACGGCATCGCCATTCAGGCAGACGTAGCAGATTATGCACAGTGCGAGAAACTTGTCCATGCAGTTATTGAAAAATTCGGCCACATTGATGTACTGGTCAATAATGCAGGTGTGAATGTCGACAGGCTTTTTGTTGAGACACCTCTGGATGATATCCGTCGTGAGATCGATGTAGATTTCCTGGCACACATCTATATGAATAAGCTTGTTGTTCCATACATGCAGAAGCAGAAGAGCGGCTGTATTGTCAATATCTCATCCATCTGCGGATGGAAACCTACTCCGTGGCAGGTCGTATATTGCGGCGTAAAAGCAGCTGTAATGGGTATGACAAGAGCAATGGCAGCAGAACTTGGCGCAGATGGTATCCGTGTAAACAGTATTGCACCGGGATTCCACATTACAGATATGACCATGCATGATCCGGAAGAGGTAAGAGAAGAACAGAAACAGCTTACGCCACTGGGACGCTTTGGCACACCGGAAGATGTTGCAGATGGACTGGAGTGTATTGTCAATACAGAGTTCATGACAGGTCAGATTATCTCTCCAAATGGCGGACTCTGGATGCACTAATATTGATCGAAATACATATCGGAGGAATGAGATGCTAATTGAGAAAACAGCAATTGTGACAGGGGGATCTAAAGGAATCGGCGGTGCGCTTGCAACACGTCTGGCTTCTATGGGATATCATACAGTATTGAATTACTATGGAGCACCTGCAGAAAAGGAGATGGCAGAGGAGCTGATTGCTGAGAACCATAAAAAATATGGGACTGAAGGTATTGCGATAGAAGCAGATGTATCTGAGTTCTCCAACTGTCAGAAGATCGTGGAGGCTGCAGTCGACAGATTCGGTTCCAGAATCGATGTTCTTGTTAATAATGCGGGAATCGTCAACAGCAAGCCATTTCTGGAACTGAAGCCGGAAGAATATGAACGGGTTATGAAAGTAGATGTCATTGCTCACCTGCATATGTGTAAACTTGTAATACCACACATGCTTGAAGCAGGACAGGGAAATATTATCAATATTTCATCTATCTGCGGCTGGAAGCCGACAGCATATGAAGTCGATTACTGTGCTGCAAAGGCAGCAGTTATGGGGGCTACACGTGCACTGGCTGAAGAGTTCGGGCCTCATGATATCCGTGTAAACAGTATTGCGCCTGGAATGCATTGGACAGATATGTTAAGGAGTGATCCTCCGGAATCAATTGAACAGGAACGACAGAAAATTCCACTCAGACGGATTGGTGAACCGGAAGATATTGCCGATGCATTGGAATTTCTGATTAAAGCAGGATATATGACCGGTCAGATCATATCTCCATGCGGCGGATTATGGATGAATTAGATAACAGCTGTTAATGGAAAAATCACTTTTAACACCCGGAATAGTACAGAGTAACCGGATAGCATTTTCATAATCAGGATTGGAAGAAATCAATTTTTCTATCATAGAGTCTACATTATTGATTTCGGCAGACAGAACTGCTACACAATTAAACCAAGGCGTTTAAATAATTCTTAGTGTACAGACTGGTAGTACCACTCATATGTGCTTGAAAAGGCAGAACTTACACTGATTTTTATGCTGTCTAAAACGAAGAAAGTTTTTACAAATCCTCCTACTGCGTTTTGTGGTGTGGCTTCTTGCAAGCTATTTTACAGCAGAGAGTTTAAACACTTTCATTACTATTTGTGCCGCCAACTGAAAGGCGGCGGAAAGGAAATTTTTATGAAAACTGAGATGAGTAAGGGCAGAAAAACACTGGCACTCATAGCCCTCTTCCTGTCCTCTATTTCTTTAATGGTAGATTTCTTTATTGTACCGTTTGTAAGTAATTTTTATAACGACTTTTCCTCTCAGGAGGGACTGGTTAATTTCGTAGTATCAGGACCAACCCTGATTGCTTTTTTTACCTCGCTGATGTCAGCACCGTTAATCAGGAAGCTTAATTCAAAGAAACTTCTCGTAATGGCGAATCTGATCGGAGCAGTCGGATGTATTTTAGGTATAGCAATCTATAATATATATTTCATCATGGCAATGCGTGTACTTGCCGGTGCTGCAATGGGATTCGCAACGGTTGCATGTGTAACGCAGATCAGTCTGATGTATGAAGATGAAGAGGAAAGAGGAAAAATCATCGGATGGTTTTATTCCTTCCAGTCTCTGATCGGTGTTGTAATCTCGCTGGTTGTAGGACGGATTCCATCTGATAACTGGAAATTTACATATAAGTTGTACTGGGTACTTGTTCCGATTCTGATACTGGTCATTGTATTCGTTCCGAGCATTAAGAACAAAGAAGAAGAGAAAAATGCTGTACTGTCAGAGGACACGGTGAGCAAGATTAAATTCAGTATGGCTGGTTTCGCAGTTATCTGTATTGCTACAGCAATGGTTCAAATATTTTTCAACTCTTTCTTCCTGCTGTCCAGCGTATACGTAGAAGCAAAGGGAATCGGCGGATCCGCAGCATCCAGTATCATCTCTTCTCTTGTAACGGCCGGTACGACACTGATCGGTTTCATATTCGGAAAGATGTATGCAAAGATGAAACGCGGTATCGTGGTACTTGTATTCGGACTTATTGCAATCGGATATGTAATTCTGTCTGTATTTGCAAATCTGCCTATGACATACTTCGCAAGCCTGCTGATCGGTGTGGCCAATGGTCTTGCACTAGCATTCTTCCCAATGTACATTTCCGTAATTGCTCCGAAAGAGAAAGTCGACTGGTGTCAGAGTATGGATCAGGGAATCTATATGTTCGGTGTATTCCTGTCCACCTATGCGGTATCATTTGTTGTAAAGCTAATGCATGCAAGCAATATGCTGCGTGTACTTCCGGTATATGCAGCTGTTAGTGCCGTATGTATGGTATTGGCTATTTTAGCAATTGTTGTAAAAAAACCTGCATTAGATCAGAAATAAATGAATTGAATATTGTTTGCAGACATGGGAAATTCCTGTGTCTGCATTTTTCAAACAGATTTTACGGAAAAGAGGTCGGTCAGATATTAATTTCAAAGTGAGCATCAGTGAAAAATTGAGTTATGGGATGTGTGGATTATCATATGAGCTTGCGTTTATTACATTATCAACATATTTCACACTTTTTTGCACAAACATAATGGGAATTGCTGCCGGTGCACTGACGAGCCTGTTCCTGATCAGTAACTGTGTCGATGCAGTGACAGATGTTGTAATTACAAATGCGGCAGATAAGGCAAAGTCAAAAATGGGACATTACAGACCCTGGATTCTGATCTGCGGGGCGTGTCTTGGAATTATGCTGTTCCTGGATTTCCTGAATCCATCATTTCTTAAAACAGATATGCATAAGTTGATCTATATTTATATTGTATATCTTCTGACTTTTCCGGTCTTTGCTACAGGCGTCATGTGTCCTTCGTATGCTTTGGGTACCGTTATCACTGGTAATAAAAACGAACGCAGGTGTCTGTCATCCGTGCGGGCAGTCGGGGAAACTGCAGGTGATATTCTCTGCAACAGCCTTGCTATGGGCATTATTTTGATGTTCGGAGGAATTGGATCGGTGTATGGATGGAGAGTGATGGGTGCTCTTTTTGGAGCAGTCATTATCCTGTCTTCCTTCCTAGGCTCCACGGGTACCAGAGAACGCATCAATGCATGCAGAACTGATAAGCCGGAAGCAAATATGAGTGTTTTTCAAAAAATCATACATCTGAAAAAGGTAAAAGAGGTTTACATTGTGATTGGAATCATTGCTTTTATCAGCATTGAAAATCCATTTTCAGCTTCCTTTTTCTCTTACTTCTGTATCTACAATCTGGGGCATGAAGAATGGCTCTCTATTCTCTTTACCGTCTGCCTGATCATTCAAGCAGTAACGAATATGACAGTTCCCGGGCTTGGAAAACGTCTTGGGAATCGCCGACTGCTGTACCTGGCAATTATATTGCTTCTGACAGGATATTTAATGACATTCTGGGTAAAGGGATTCTATGGAGCATTATTGATGATGATCCTGAGAGGTATGGGACATGGAATCGCATTTCCGAGTATGTATGCGTTCGTCCCGGAACTGACTGATACCGTAAAAGAGAAAACGGATGTATATATGCCGGGACTTTGCAGTGCAGCAGTCAGTTTTGCTGTAAAAGTAGCGAATGGAGTGGGAATGTCTCTTGCAACAGCTGCACTGGCATTGGCGGGATTCTCGGCTTCGCTTATGCAGCAGACTGTAGAAACACAGATCCTGTTTCGCATATTCTATGCGGTTATTCCCGCAGCATGCCTGACAGCGGCTTTTATCTGTACTTTCCTTTTAAAGGAAGGTAGTTCAAATATCCGGAGTGTTTCAAAATAGGGTTCTTTCACGAATGAACTAATACCGCCACAAAACTGCATATAAACATGAATTTATCGAGGGTTTTGGAAATTATGCAAATTGTTCCAAAACCTTCGACTTTTTAGTGCTGTATAGGTATAATATCCTTGTGGTATAGGTATGCACCACCTATACGTAAAAAGAAATGCCTATTATTTGTACAGCCGTACATCCAGACGTGTTCCGGGGAAAAAATATCCACAGCCGGTAGATACTTATATTGGAGTCATTACAAAGGTTCTGCTTGAATTATGCCCGCAGGGATGGAAGGAACCTCTGGGGGATGAATGGAAGGATGTTCTTACTGCGATTATTTTAAAATGGTCACCCGAATCATCCCTTTTATGGGAGCATGAACCCAAGGAGGCAAATGAGTTTCACGTGTCAGTCAGGACAACAGTTACTGCTGGCGGACATTTCATCTTACAGGACAAAAAGAACCGCCCCACCCTTTATGAAGATATCATCGTTTGAGGCCTTTGAGAAGGAATGAAAAAGGGAGGATCGCGCTACAACTTCAGACGCAAAAACAATTTGGCATTAATAAGAAAATTTGCTTACAATCTGCTTCGGTTCGCCATAATAAGGGAACATCCAGATTGGGGTATGCAGCGCATGATAGATCATTTTTGCGCTGACCACGGAATGATTTCAAAATATGTCTTTGAAATGGCAGACAGTTTTTATTCGTATTTCTCCAAAGTTTAAAGAAAAAACTGGATGGCAGAGCCTCATATGGTTACAAACACATTGCGTTAGGGATGATATCCTACTCGTATTTTTTCTTCGAACATTCGTGAAAGAACCCTGTATCATGCCGAGAAGCCATAGAATTCCTGCCAGTCCTGTGATAAGATTAAGAATTAAGAGATGGTATGGGGGTGACGATATGCTGCACATATCCATATGCGACGACGAGCAGATGGCAGCAGAGAGGATACAAGGACTGATCGAGAAGGAACTTAAGGAACAGAGAATTGCATATCAGATGGATCTGTTCAAAAATGGGGAAGAATTTCTCAGCCAGTATCAGATCCGCAGCGAGGAACTGATTTTTCTGGATATAGACATGCCCGTCAAGTCAGGGATAGAGGTCATTGAAGAATTAGAAGAGGTCGGAAAGAACAAGGATGTGATCCTGATTACAAGCCACGACCATCTGGTGCTAAAGTCCCTTACCTATGGGCCGTTCCAGATTATCCGGAAGATGAGCATGGCAGAAGATATTCCAAAGGCTGTCCGGCGATATCTCCGGGAGAAGAAGCAGGAAGATATGGTTATAGAATTTGCGGGAAAAGGATTTGTCCGGCATGTGAAAAAGGAAGATATTGTCTACCTGGAAAAGTACAGGCACAATATTACCGTTCATCTAAAGAACAGAGAGAATCTGTCTATCCGGGGAAATATGCAGGATTACGAAATTATGCTTGCCAGACAGGGATTTGTCAGGATTCATCTGGGGTATATCGTAAACCTGCGGCAATGCTATTCTATAGAAAAAAGCGAGATGATCATGACAGACGGAGCCAGGCTCCCCATCAGCCGGGAACGTCACAAGGCAGTCAAAGAGCAGTTTATGATCAGCAGGAGAAATTAATATGAATCAGGGTATGCTATTCATTGGAGAGGCTGCGAATATAGTAGAGACAGGAATCGTGGTATATTTTCTCACCCGGTGCTTTCCTTGGAAGGAGAAGTATACAAGCCCCAGAGTGCTCTCGGCAATACTGTGGATCCTACTGTTTGCGCTAAGCCAGTTAAATGGATATTTTGTTTACAGCCATTATCTGGTGATCCTGGCGGATATCGTTCTGGTTTTTGCGTTTACAGGGATCTTTATGCAAGGGGACATCCATCTGAAACTGCTGGGGTGCCTGTTCCCCTTTCTGACGGTGAGCATCATCAACATTCTGGTGATGCAGACATTGGCAGTCTTAAATTTGCAGCCAGCAGGGAAGTTCATGGCTAGTTATACGATTCCCTTCTGTATAGGGGCGGTGTTATCCAAACTTCTGCTCTGGCTTATGCTAAGCAAGGTCAGCGCGGTGATACAGGATGAGAATCTATATCTGTCGAAGCGGTATTATGCCATTATCAATGTACTGATGGCATCGGCAATGGGAATTGAATTTTTCCTTCATTATGTAAGCAATACCTATCTGTATGACCTGGCTGCCAGCAGGCTGATGCTTGCGGCGGCTGTAGGATTCGCGCTGATCTGCCTGTACATTGGCTACTCCATCTTCCGCATCGGGCAGCAGAACAGCCAGCTGCTAAGATATGAGCTGCAGCAGTTTAAGAGCCGGGAAAATGAACGCCAGATCCAGGAAGCAGAGCGGGCCGGACTTAGAATTCGCCAGCTCCACCATGACTATAAGAATCATTGCCTGAATATGCAGCAACTGCTGGATAAGAAGCAGTATGCGGAACTTGAGGACTATCTACAGAAACTTACGGGAAGATACCTCACTCAGAACCAGGACTGCGTGGATACGCATAATGCGGTGCTGGATGCTGTGATCAACACGAAGATACTGGAGTGCAGGGAGGCGGGGATCCAATTTGGCTGCTTTGTCACCGGAGACGTAAGCGAAGTAACAGGCCTTAAGCTGGGGATCATCTTGTTCAATCTGCTGGATAATGCGATAGAAGCAAGCAGGGAGGAAGCGTGCAGGAAAAGAATCGAGCTTCGGATAGAGAAAGATAAGGACGTGTTGAATATTACCATTAAGAATGATATTGTAGATTCCGTTCTAAAGGGCAATCCTGCGCTTGAGACGAATAAGCCCCATAAAGACCTGCATGGCATCGGCCATTTGACGGTAGAAGAGATGGTGGCGGAGGCCCAGGGCATGGTAGAATACTATGAGGAAGAAGACCGGTTCTGCGTCCATGTATTCCTGCCGGTTCGTAACAGTTGAGTCAAAGAAGATGGCAAAGCGTGCCGTTTCAGCAGCTTTTTAAGCCGAGGATATTGAGCAGCCGCAGAAATTTGGTAAAATTGTCATAGGAATGCGAATCCTTTGAGAAGAAATGACATTCCGGAGGGAGGATGTATGATGAAAAATATGAAAAGATGGCTGGCAGCAGCGCTTGCCGTTATGCTGTGCTTAAGCCTGGCAGCCTGCAAAGGAAAGGACTTTGACGCGAAAGGCTATGTAAAGAGCGTGCTGGATGCGCACTATCACGGAGAGTATAAGGACTACGCGAAATATCTGGATATCTCTGAGGAAGAGGCAAAAGCCGATCTCGACAAGGATGTGGACCAGCAGATCGATCAGGAGGTTGCCGCTATCATTGACCTGGGTGATGAAGGCAAGGCCAGATACAAGGAAATGCTTGAAAAAGTTGAGAAGCTGGCAAAATATGAAGTGAAAGATGCCAAGAAGCAGGACAATGGCAACTACGTAGTGACCGTGGAAGTAGAGCCTTCCAATATATACCAGACGCTGGAGCAGAATTCCACTTCCGTGACGGAAGAGAAAGTGAATCAGGGACTGATGCCGTCAGACCCGGCAGTATTTACTGATATCCTGGTTGAAAGCATCCAGAAGAGCATTGACGGCAATACATATGGAGATGCGACGACGGTCGAGGTAAACGTGACAAAGGATGACAACGGCGCCTATGGCCTGGAAGAATCCGAAGTGCAGAAACTGGCAGACGCATTATTTCCACAATAGAGAATAGAATATGTGACGATAACCAGAGGATATTTCCCGGACTTGCGCGATGGGGGATATCCTCTTTTATTTTACCGTTAATGGCCTATAATAAGCCGGTTCATTCATATACATTCCAGGAAAAATATGGTATAGTAGAACTATATTTACTTAAGCATTTTCTTTTGAAGATGCGGAAGAGAGGTAAGGCATGGAGGGGATGAAACAATTCTTTCTGAATCTTGGAGCATATGCCGGACCCATCATTATTCTATTAGCAGAAATACTCATTGCGGGGATCCTTCTGGGCTGCTTTGCGCTCTTAAGCCGGAAAAGGAAGGAAAAGAGAAGAGAATGGGAGGGCGAGCATCTTTACTATACAGCGATCTCCCAAGGGCAGCAGGAGGTGCATGTCCTAATCAGGCGGGAAGATTTCTGCCCGATATTCATTACAGATAACTTCGAGAATATGATGCATATAGATAAGGAACGGTTCCTGGGAGATGTAGAAGTCCTTAATGGCATGACGGATCGTAAGACAGGGAAGGAATTCTGGAGTTCTTATGGAAGCTGGGATGGAAAAAGCGTGCTAAACAGGGAATTTCGTGTGAATGGAAGAGAGCAGTGGCTGGGATTAAGCGTGTCACGGCTAAGCGACCAGAAGCACGATTTGTTTGTGTTCCGGGATATCACGGAAGAGAAGGAGCGGTTCAAGGAACTGGAGCAAAGGCTTCAGGAGGCGGAAGATGCCAGCAAGTATAAGACGACCTTCCTGTCTAAGATGTCCCACGAAATCCGCACGCCGATGAATGGAATCATCGGCATGATGGCCCTTGCCCAGAGCCAGTTAAAAGAGGATAGCCCTGCGAAGCCGTATCTTTGTAAGGCGGAGGAAGTCTCCCAATATATGCTGTCTTTGATCAATGATATTCTGGATATGTCCAGAATCGAGGCTGGCAAGATTGAATTGGAAGAAAAGGCGTTTGACTTAAGGGAACTTGGGGACAAGCTGCGTGTCATGTTCCAGAAGAATGTGGAGGCAAAAGGCATCCATTTTGCATTGGAGTTTGTGGATTTTGACGTGAACTTTGTAATAGGGGATGAACTGAGAATATCGCAGATCCTTATTAATTTCCTGTCAAATTCCGTAAAATTTACCAGCGAGGGCGAGATTAGGGTAACGTTCCGCCAGATGCTTAAGGAAGACGGAAGGATAGATTTGATGGTGCGCGTCCATGATACGGGAATTGGAATGGAGCCGGAATTTATCAGCCGGATATTCCGTCCCTTTGAGCAGGAGAGCGCGGATATTATCAAGAAATATGGAGGCTCCGGCCTTGGCATGGCAATTGCCGATCAGATGGTGCGCCTGATGGGCGGCGAGATCGTCATAGACAGCATGCCAGGACAGGGCTCTGATTTTATGGTATTTTTGAATCTTCCGATCGCAGATGAACAGGAAGCGGTAGCAAAGGATGAAGAAGAGGCGGCGCAGACGGAAGATTCGGAAGACTTTTCCTATGAGGGCCTTAATATCCTTATGGCTGAGGATAATGAGATGAATGCAGAGATTGCGGTAGGCATTCTTGAGATGAAAGGCGCCCAGGTGGATGTGGCGGCTAATGGCCGGGAAGCGGTAGAGAAGTTCGCCAGCAATCCGCCGGGACACTATGACTTGATCCTGATGGATATTCAGATGCCGGAGATGGATGGCCGGGAAGCCACGAAAACCATCCGGTCAATGCAGAGGCCGGATGCAAAAGAAATTCTCATATTCGCGCTTTCCGCGGACGCATTCGTGGAGGATCGGCGGTATTCGGCGGAAATAGGAATGGACGGCCATTTCGCGAAGCCGATTGACTTTGAAGCCATGCGTGTAAGCATAGGCAGGATTATGAAAGAGAGAAAGCAGATATGAAGCGAAGCAGTCTGTGGGGATGGATAACAGGAAAGGCAGCCTTAAAAAGAATCATAGCCGCAGGCGCGGTGATCGTTGGCCTGCCCATCGTCTGGCATAGTTACCAGAACGGCGGAATATTCGACCCGGATAGTTATGCGAAAAACCAAAAAGTACAGGATAACCAGGTTATTTTCCCGGAGGAGGATGAGTACAGCCAGGAAGACGGCGGGAAGGGAGACAGCGATCTGTGGGAGAAAGACCACAAGGCAGAAGAGAAGCTGAACCCGGAAGATATGCCGGACTCCTCCATCCTGTTTGAAACGAAGGGAAAACTGGCGGAATTTGGAAGCGCCGATCAGATGACCTCTGATGCGAACCAGCCAGGAGGCATTCCCGGAAGCCCGGACGGAGATGACGGGCCGACGATCCTGGTTCCGGGAGGGGACGGGAGTATCACAGTACCTGACGGAACATTTGGGCCAGATGGGAACCACAATGGGAACGGATCCGAAGGAAACGGAGGCGGGGATGATTCCCATCCATCCGTGGATCCTGATCCCATTATTCCAGACCCGGATCCCAGGCCGGAACTGCCGCCCGACATCTATGAAGGATTAATTCCGGTAGAGACATTTCCGGATGGAGGAATATCAGGGGACGGCAGCAATGTGAAGATTACCTTAAGGCTCACTGAGGATATATATGAGACAAACCCCATCTATTACGGGGAGGTACTGGATGACTGGAAGCTGTTCTGTGCTGTCTGCGTCTATGTGGATGTGGATAGCGGGGAAGGCATGCCAACAATATACCGGATAGAAGACTATAATGAGAACTTTAAAATCGGAAGTTTTCCCAAGGTGGCTAAGGAAGACTTTTTCGTTGATTTTTACTTTCGGCCAAATAAAGGAAGCAAGTGGCAGAAGGAAACCTGGAATTATAAGGTAAAGCCATTCAAAGTCATGTTCAGCGGATGGGAAGAGGGAACCTATTCATCACCGGCATGGTATCCACAGATTGGAGAGACCAGGAATCTACTGAATTACTATCCGGACGTACTTCCAGAAGAGTGGGTGGATATCGGGTCCCTTCCCATTGACCTGCCGGAAATGTTCCCGGGATGGTCGGAGACGCCGCAGGGCGAGCCGGTACCGCTGATATACAATCCGGTGCTTCCGGGACGTCATGTGCTGTATCCTCTGGAATTGGTTCCGGTACCGGAAGGAATGAGCGTCAGTATGGAAATGAACTGGAACTATTGGATGTGCCTGCAGACGCTGAATGAATATACCGGCAGCAGGGAGATGCTGGAGGTGCCGGATGGTATTGGAATGATTGACCTGTATGGGGTAAGCGTGGATGCGATCAAGATTCCCAGTTCCGTGCTGGAAGTGAACCTGGATGCTTTTGGGCTGGAGGTTAGCCAGTCTTACCAAGTGGACGAGGAGAATCCTAATTACGCTTCCTTTGAAGGCATGCTTCTTAACAAAGATAAGACGGTCCTATATGCGGTCCCGTCAGAAAAGAAGACGGTTACCGTACCGGAAACCGTGACATATGCGGAGATATCCAATAATGCGATCGAAGAGATGCATTTTCAGTCCGGCACGCCAATCAAACTGGAACTTGAAAACCTTCACGATGCGTCTCTATATGTTCCGGCGGAGGCGTATTTCACGTATCTTGCAGCTTGGGGAGACCGGCTTGGAAGCAACAGGCTTCTTCCGGATAATGGCGCTGATGCAGAGTTTATTATCCAAGACGGGGCGATCTTATCTAGAGATGGCAAGATTCTGTATGGGCTGCTGGATTCTGTGGGTGGCATCTATGCGGTTCCGGACAAAGTGGAGTACATAGAGGAAGGAGCATTTGCAGGCAGCGCCAGCCTGTCTACAGTTATCCTGCCAGATAGCGTGAAGTCTTTGAATGCCCAGGCAATGACGGGCAGACAGATATCCTGTATTATCTGCCTGGGAGCTGAGCCGCCTGCTATTAAGGGGGACAGTTTTGATAATCTGGACGTTCTTCAAGTACAGGTTCCCAAAGGAGCCGGAGAATCTTATGTGGACGCGTGGACGCAGGCGCTGGGCAGGGAGAAGGCTGAGGCGATCGTGACGGAGGCGTTCAATCAGATGGAGAGCAAGGATGGATATACTTATCTGACGCAGGAAGATGGGGCGATTCTTCTGAAAGTGCCGGAGGATCTGGTGTACTTTAACGGAAATGAATTGCAGGATGTTACGATCAAGGAGATTGGAAGCAACGTATTTTCCAATTGCGGACAGCTGCTGGTGGCAGAACTGCCAGAAAGCGTCAAAAAAATTGGCGAGGGCGCATTTGAAAAATGTAGAGAAATCCAGGGTATTGTAAGTTATTCCACCGATACGGTGATCGTGGGAGAGAATGCATTTGCAGGCTGCAGCAAGTTAAGGTTCCTGGCATTCAATGCTGCTTCGGCCACCTTTGAAAATGAATATTGGCCAGGAGGAGGCATGAAATACTGCGTACCGGAGGGGGCAAGCGGATATAACGGCAATCATGTGCAGTCAGGCTGTGCTTCATATTTCCTGGAAAGCCAGAATGAAGGCCGGCTGCTTTATGGAGAGGATGAAGAAGGCAGGTATCTGCTAGCCGCTACCGATAATATTACAGGAGAGGTGCTGTTGCTGCCAGATACCTTGGAGATTGACGACGAAGCCATGTCTGGCTGCGGAGAATCATTTACCTTAGATTCGGCAGGGATGGCAAGGCTGCGCTATATAGGGGATTATGCCTTCATGGATTCCGGGGTGACCGGGGATATCATACTTCCAGATACGCTAAGATATCTCGGCGGTTATACGTTCTATGGATGTACAGGCATCTCATCCATCCATATAGATGGCCCTCTTGACTGGTACAAGAATGAATTTCATGGCCCGGAACTTAGAAGCTGCGTATTTTCGGGGTGTACAAATCTGGAAACAGTGACCTTTGGAAGCGAATGCGGAGTGAAAACGATCGGAGAAGAAGCATTCTGGAATACGGCGCTGAAGTCTATCGACCTTCCGGAAGGAGTCACAGGCCTTCTTTCAGGCGCGTTTGGCTGTACACAATTGACAGAGATCAAGATTCCCGCAAATATGGAAAATATATATTACTCCGTTTTTGATAGCTGCTCGAAACTTAAAAAAGTAGAGTTTAGCAGTGACATTCCGCCAAGCCTGATCCTATATGGGGTAGGGTATGGATATCTCTTTGGCATGGATCTGCCGGATGACTTCCGTATTGTGCTATCAGGAAATGCGGCTGGAAAAGAGGAAGCCTATATTGAGGCATGGAAATATGCTATGATAGGCTACGGAGCGGATGATCAGAATGAGCTGTCGCAAGACCAGATAAGAGAGGGCGAGAATATCGTGCGGAGACTGCTGGGGCTTGAGGCGGCGCGCATTGAGGCGGCTCCTGCACCGGTAGCGCCGGATGCCATGCCAGCGCAGGAAGAAGAGAACGAGAGCGAAGATGCCGGGGGCGAGCCGCAGATTGACGATGTACAAGACAAGGCGGAAGATGCCGGGACCGGCGATGAGAACGCCGGGACAGATGCAGATGCCGACCATGCAGAGCCGGAGTCCGGCAAGGCAGAGAATGAGGGGGAAGAAGAGTTATGATTATCGAACAGTCGGAACATATTGTCCGGGAAGTCAGGAAGGCTTTTATCGGAAAAGACGAGATTATAAAGAAGGTGCTGATGACGATATACGCCGGAGGCCACATTCTTCTGGAAGATTCTCCGGGGGTGGGAAAGACCACTCTGGCGCTGGCGTTTTCCAGAGCCATTGGACTGGATTATAAGCGAATCCAGTTTACGACGGATACGCTTCCGTCGGATATTACCGGGTTTACTATGTTTAACCGGCAGGCCAATGAGTTTGTTTATCATGAAGGCGCGGCAAACTGCAACCTTCTGCTGGCGGATGAGATCAACCGTACTTCGCCGAAGACGCAGGCAGCCCTTCTGGAGGCCATGGAGGAGAATAATGTTACCGTAGATGGAGTGACCCATATGCTGCCTTCGCCGTTTATCTGCATCGCGACTCAGAACCCTTTTGGAACGTCAGGCACCCAGCCCCTACCGGAGTCTCAGATGGACCGTTTTATGACAAGGCTGTCTATCGGATATCCGTCAGCCGAAGATCAGATGCAGATCCTGAAGGCGCACCGGTACGCCAACCCGCTGGAAGACATTCAGGTGGTGGCAACCAGAGAAAATATCCTGGAGGTCAGGAATTATCTGTCCTCCGTGCGGCTAAATGATGATATGCTCCGCTATATTATAAAACTGTGTGAAGAGACCCGGCAGCTTCCACTGGTGGAACTGGGCATCAGTCCCCGTGGAGTGCAGGCGTTGACGAGGATGTCCAAGGCCCATGCGATTCTGCATGAAAGAGGCTATGTTGTTCCGGAAGACGTGCAGGCCGTCTTTGTAGACGTGTGTGCCCATCGTCTGGTGCTGAGGCCTCAGGCCAGGGTAGAAGGCGTGACGGAGCGTGATCTTTTGGCGGATATCCTCAAAAGATTCCAGGCGCCTGCAATGAATAAGAGGTGGAAGAATGAATAAAAGCCGGAAGATATATGGGAGTATCTTTCTCTTCTCCCTTTTCATCCTCCTTCTGTCCGGCAGCCGGTATGTCTTAGCGGCAGTGGCAGCAGAGGCCGCCCTTTTGCTTTTGCTAAGGATACTTCTGTCTGTTGATGCAAAAGGCATCCAGCTAATGCAGAAAATGCAAACAGCATGCGTTGCCGGACAGGAACTGGAGATATCTATGGAGGCACTTTCGAAAAGGCGGCTTAGGGCAGCCGGAATTCTGGAAGTTACTATGGCATACCGTAATGTGCTGTTTGGGTTTACAGGGAGGCAGCAGATTCAGATTCCCCTTGCAGGCAGACAGGAATCCTTTCTGATACCGTTTGGCTCTGAACTGTGCGGGGAAGTGCATGTGAAGGTAGAAAAGGCTGTCTGCTATGACCTTTTCGGCCTGTGCAGGGCGGAATTGGAATGTCCGGGCGAGCAGATGCTGACGGTGCATCCCGGGAAGGTGCCGATACGCCTGCTGCTCAAGCGGCAGCCCCAGGGATATCTGGAAGGGGAACAGTATTATCAGAGCCGGAAGGGCAATGATGTAAGCGAGGTCTTTGACTTGAGGGAATATTACCCGGGAGATGACATCCGCTCAATTCACTGGAAACTGTCCAGCAAGATGGATTCTGTGATTGTCAGGGAAGGAAGCGACACGTCCCATTATGATACGATTCTTCTATTTGATGCCGGGCTTGGAGGCAAAGAGAAGCAGTGGGATAAGAAAGTATTGTCATCTGCCGTAGAACTGGGGATCTCTGTAAGCGGCAGGCTAATTGAGCTGGGAATACCCCATTATATAGGAATACCGGCAGGGGACAGGATTTTGCGGCTTCAAGTGTCAGATCGTGCGGATTATCTGCAGATGATAGATATCTGGATGGGGATCACTCTTCCAAAAAAGAGCGGAATAGTACTCCAGAACTTTCTGATTGAGAAAATGCAGAAGGAGTATACAAAGCTTATCTATGTTGCGGTGGGGGAATATTCGGAAGAATTATTCCAGATGGAAGGGGAACTGGACATGACGGCAATATGCCTGCAGGAGAACGGCGATCAGGTGGGACTGACGCAGAGAGGCTCAAGCCAGCTGGTGGAACTTCCCTATGATCTGCTGTACAGCCATCCTCATAATATATCTATATAACAAGAATCCTTCCTCAAAGGATCATGAAGGGTAGCAAAGGAGAGACATTAAGATGCGCATGCGAAACCAGGAGGATGCGGTAAAAAGAATAGAACTGAAAAGCGCATCCAAGAGTACGCAGGCAGAAAGACTGTGGCAGTTTCTCCTGGCGGCGCTTCTTTTGATAGGAATGCTTAGATCCTACCTGGACTGCGTGACGCTTAGCGGAATGCATGCGTGGATACTTTCTGTTGCAGGAGGCGCTGCGCTTCTGTGCTGCGCCGTATTATCATCTTACCCAAGGACAAGCGCATATGCAACGCTTCCGCCTGTGGCGGCCGGAGTGATCTGGACTGTCATATCTGGAATCAGGGAGGTATATGGCGGCTTTCTGGGAGTGATGAATTATCTGATCAGCTGGTGGAATCTAAGATATGATGACGGGAAGAATCTGTTTCAGGGAGAAACGATCACTCAGCAAGGAATAGAGGCATTTTCCGTAGTAATGATCCTAGCGGTTACGGCGGTCGTGTGGGAGATGGTGCAAAAAAGGAGGAGCGTCCTGTCCGGAATTCTTTTGATGCTATTTCTGGCTCCTGGCCTCATATTAGGCTATTTGTCTACAGTGACTGCCTCCATTTTGCTGACGGCCGGGGTCGGGATGTGGCTTCACCGGATTCAGGGAGGCAGGCAGTTGCAGAGAGGATTGTGGACAGCTGGTCTGGGAATCCTATTCTTTGCCTTAGCGGTTTGCGTAGGAGGAGAAAGCCTGAAGGGAATCGAGCATTTCCGCAAGGAAAGCGCCCGTCAAATCCGGGACATGCGGTTTGGCGAAGATTCGCTGCCGGAAGGCAATATGTATAGGGCGGATTCTCTGCTTGACGGGGATGAGGAGACATTGGAGGTTGCAACAAGGCAAGTGAAGTCCATGTATCTTCGCGGCTTCGTAGGGGGATGCTATGAAGAAGGGATCTGGACGCCGCTTAAGAATTCCGCGTTTGGCGGAGAAAATGCGGGAATGATGGGATGGCTCAAGAAACAGGGGTTCTATACAGCAAGCCAGTATTTCGCCTATGCCAGTATAAAAGAGCAGGAGGAGATTCCGAAGAACCAGGTAGAGATTAAAAATATCGGCGCGCGCAGAAACTATATTTACATGCCTTATTCCGCACAAAGGCCGAAGAAGACGCAGGCTCATCAGGAGCAGGATGCGAATTTCCAGTCATCCAGCTTCCTTGGAAGCAGGGAGTATGCCTATTCAGAGCGGTCAGAAAATATTCCGGCAGAATTGCTTCATGTATCAGGCTGGGTGTCCAGCCCTTCCGGGAAAGAAGAAAAAGCCTACCAGGAAGAGGAAGCAGTCTATCGCAGTTTCGTGTACGAGAATTATCTGGACGTGGATGATTCCCTGGTGGGCCTGATGGACTTCCTGTTCTGGGCCGATGCAAAGCCGGAGGAGAAGGATGGCATCTATACGTCTACCGACAGGATACGGACCATTTTAAGAGAAATGACATCTTATAAAGCGAATCCGGAAGCAGTGCCGGAAGGAGAAGAGCCCGTGCGCTGGTTTCTTACGGAAGGACGGCAGGGAAATGCGGCGCTATATGCCACCACTGCGGTGCAGGCGTATCGTGCAAACGGGATACCGGCCAGGTATGCGGAAGGCTATCTGCTTAAGGAAGCGGAAGTGGCGGATTCCAAGAATGGAAAAGTCACGCTTACCAGCCAGGACAGCCATGCCTGGGCGGAAGTCTATATGGATGGCATCGGCTGGGTCCCGATTGATGTGACGCCGGGATTCTATTATGATACATATGCGTTGATGGAAATGGTACAGAAGCCTCAGGGAATCCAGCAGACGGCTGCCGTGGAAGATACGGAAAATGATGCGGATCAGGTTAATGACAAAGGTCAGAAAGGGACGGAGGAGGAAAAGGACAAGACTTCCGAAACCATTCTTCAGGCTGTGCTGGGGGCAGGGGTCATGGTGCTGATCGTTATAACGGCTCTGATCATATTTTTGGAGAGCCGGCGCCATCTATGTCTAAGGAGACTGGCTCGGAATTACCGGGATGCCGGGGAGGAAGGCAAGGCGCGCATTCTGTGCCATGCAGTCATCGAATTTCTGCGTATGGCTGGGATAGAAGCAATTCCCGGGTGGCAGGCGGAGGAGACGGAACAGGCATTGACGGAACTTGTGCCGGCCTTTCAGGAGGGAGAATACATTAGGGTCAGCCATCTGATAGAAAAGCATATCTATGGAGACGAGGAATTGCGGGCACATGAGAAGAGAGCCCTGGCTAGCTTCATTGAAAAGATGAACAGGGAGAGGAAGAGATTAAAACTGCAAAGGCGGCTTCGCATTCGCTATTGCAGATGGCGCATAAAGCAAAAGATATAGGCGCAATCCCTTGACAGTTCGGGCTATGTTATGCTACGATTTTTAGTACGAATTATATGCAAACGCAGTGACGAAGAGAGTACGTGGTAGGAAGTCCTACAGAGAAGTCCCCGGATTCCGGACAGGAACAGGCTGAGAGGGATGGGCGAAATACGGCGGAAGATGGCTTCCAAGCGGTGCAGTCGATAGGCTACATATAGTTAGTCCAGGTAGGCTGCAAAGGGTCCGCCCTTTAACGCGGTAGGGTGTATCTTAATGCACCTGCTAAGGCTTCCTGCCGCGAGGCAGAAGCGAACAGAAGTGGTAACGCGGGTTAGTCTCGTCTTCTCCGATTTTTCTTATCAAGAAGAATCGGAGATTTTTTTCTTCATGGAGAACTGCAGCGTGTGCATATATCAGCAAAGAGGACAAGGAGAGGATTAGAAATGGATAAACAGAAGTACTATATTACGACAGCCATTGCTTATACATCGGGGAAGCCGCACATTGGGAACACGTATGAGATCGTGCTTGCGGATGCGATCGCCAGATATAAGAGAAGCCAGGGGTACGATGTATTCTTCCAGACCGGCACGGACGAGCATGGGCAGAAGATCGAGTTGAAGGCAGAAGAGGCAGGGGTTACGCCAAAAGAATTTGTAGATGGAGTTGCCGGACAGATTCAGACGATCTGGGATCTGATGAATACGTCCTATGACAAATTTATCCGTACCACGGACGCTGACCATGAAAAGCAGGTTCAGAAGATATTTAAGAAATTATATGACCAGGGGGATATTTACAAAGGATATTACGAGGGAATGTACTGCACGCCCTGCGAGTCCTTCTTTACCGAGTCCCAGCTGGTGGACGGCAAGTGTCCTGACTGCGGCCGCGAAGTGCAGCCGGCAAAGGAAGAAGCGTACTTCTTTAAGATGAGCAAATACGCGGATCGTCTGATCGAGCATATTAACAGCCATCCGGAATTCATCCAGCCGGTATCAAGGAAGAATGAGATGATGAACAACTTCCTGCTTCCGGGACTACAGGATCTGTGCGTATCCAGGACATCCTTCAAATGGGGAATCCCAGTAGACTTCGATCCGGAGCATGTGGTATACGTGTGGCTGGACGCGCTGACCAACTACATCACGGGCATTGGCTACGACTGTGATGGAGAGAGCACGGAGCAGTTCAAGAAGGACTGGCCGGCGGATCTGCACCTGATCGGAAAGGATATCATCCGCTTCCATACCATTTACTGGCCAATCTTCTTGATGGCGCTGGATCTGCCGCTTCCAAAGCAGATATTCGGCCACCCGTGGCTATTACAAGGCGACGGCAAGATGAGCAAATCCAAGGGAAACGTACTCTATGCGGATGAACTGGTAGACTTCTTCGGCGTAGACGCGGTGCGTTACTTCGTGCTTCATGAGATGCCATTTGAAAATGACGGCGTGATCTCCTGGGAACTTATGGTGGAGCGCATGAATTCAGATCTTGCCAATACCTTGGGCAATCTGGTGAACCGGACCATCTCCATGACCAACAAGTATTTTGACGGCGCTGTCACGGATAAGAAAGTGGCGGATGACGAGGACGCAAAGGCCGTGGACGCAGACCTTAAGGCGGTCACGGAGAATACGCCAAAGGCCGTGGAGGCTAAGATGGAGGAACTACGGGTAGCGGATGCCATCACAGAGATTTTCAATCTGTTCAAACGCTGCAACAAATATATAGACGAGACCATGCCATGGGCGCTGGCGAAAGACGAGTCTAAAAAAGACCGCCTGGAGACGGTGCTTTACAACCTGCTGGAAAGCATCAAGGCAGGCGCCGTGCTGCTGGAATCCTTCATGCCAGACACCTCCGCCAAGATTCTGGCGCAGCTGGGCGACGGCAAAGTAACCGATAAGCCGGAGATTCTCTTTGCAAGACTCGACATAGACGAAGTCATGAAGAAGGTAGAAGAACTCCATCCTCCGGTTGCTGAAGAAGCAGCAGAGGAAGAAGTCATTGATATCGAGGCAAAGCCAGAGATCACATTTGAAGAATTCGGCAAGATGCAGTTCCAGGTGGGCGAGATCATCGCCTGCGAGGAAGTGAAGAAGTCAAAGAAGCTGCTGTGTTCCCAGGTGAAAGTGGGAAGCCAGGTGAAGCAGATCGTATCCGGAATCAAGGCGCATTACTCCGCAGAAGAGATGGTCGGCAAGAAAGTCATGGTGCTTGTGAACCTTAAGCCGGCAAAACTGGCAGGAGTATTATCCGAAGGAATGCTGCTGTGCGCGGAAGACGCAGAAGGCAATCTAGCGCTGATGACCCCGGAAAAAGAAATGCCGGCTGGCGCACAGATCAGTTAAAATCTTCAAACAATAACAAAAAGGGACAGGATATGATGCAAAGTGACACGTAACACTTTTTAAAAGTGTTACGTGTCAAATTAACAAAGGAGATGAAGAATATGGATAAAATCAGAATTGGTATCGTGGGATATGGCAACATTGGCAGAGGCGTGGAGAAGGCCATCGCCCGCAACGAGGATATGGAACTGACGGCTGTATTTACGAGAAGAGACCCTTCAGGCGTAAAGATTGCAACCGAGGGCGTTGAGGTAAAGCATATCGATGACATGTTATCCATGAAGGATAAAATTGATGTGATGATGCTCTGCGGAGGCTCTGCGACGGATCTTCCGGTAATGGGGCCCCAGATCGTCCAGAATTTTAATACAATTGACAGTTTTGATACCCATGCCAGAATCCCGGAATATTTTGCAAATGTGGATAAAGCGGCAAAATCCGGTGGACATGTAGGAATCATCTCTGTGGGCTGGGATCCGGGAATGTTCTCGTTAAACCGCCTGTATGCAGAGTCCATCCTGGTACAGGGAAGCACCTATACATTCTGGGGAAAGGGCGTAAGCCAGGGGCATTCTGACGCCATCCGGCGCGTGGAAGGCGTAAAGAATGCCATCCAGTATACCGTGCCGGTTGAGGACGCCGTGGAACGCGTAAGGAGCGGAAGCGAGCCGCAGCTTACCACAAGGGACAAGCATCTGCGGGAATGCTATGTAGTGCCGGAAGAAGGGGCAGACCTTAAGAAGATTGAAGAGACCATCAAGACAATGCCGAATTATTTTGATGATTATGATACGACGGTTACCTTTATCACAGAGGAAGAGCTGAAAGAGAACCACAGCAAGATGCCTCATGGCGGATTTGTAATCCGAAGCGGCGAGACGGGGACGGATGGAAGCAAGCATATTATCGAATATTCCCTGAAACTGGATTCTAATCCAGAATTCACGGCCAGCGTGCTTGTGTGCTATGCAAGAGCTGCCTATCGTCTGGCGAAGGCAGGCGAGACAGGGGCAAAGACGGTATTCGATATCGCTCCGGCGCTTTTATCTATGAAGACGCCGGAACAGTTGCGCGCCGAGTTGCTGTAACAGCAGGTTTGGAGGAGACATGATATTCGAGACACATGCACATTATGATGACGAGCAATTTGATGAGGACCGCAGGGAACTCCTGGAATCCATGGCAGCGGGAGGCGTAGGCACGATCGTAAATGTAAGCGCTACTTATGAATCCTGCCAAAAGGTAGTAGATATGGTCCGGGAATATCCCTTCATGTATGCCGCTGTGGGCGTCCACCCGGATAATGTGGGCAGCCTGAATGAAGAGACGTTTGCAAGCATGAAGGAGTTATTCCGGAAGGATAAGGTAGTGGCGGTTGGCGAGATCGGCCTTGACTATTATTGGGACAACGAGTCCCATGAGACGCAGAAGGAATGGTTTGTCCGCCAGCTGGACTTGGCCAGGGAACTGGATCTTCCGGTCCTGATCCACAGCCGGGACGCGGCGGCAGATACGATGCAGATTATGAAAGAGCACGCACAAGGGCTTAAAGGCGTGATCCACTGCTACTCCTACTCCATGGAAATGGCAAAGGAGTATGTGAAGATGGGCTTCTACATCGGAGTGGGCGGAGTCGTTACGTTCAAAAACGGAAGAAGGCTTAAGGAAACAGTGGAAGCGATACCGCTGGAATCCATCCTTCTTGAGACAGATTGTCCATATCTTGCGCCCGAGCCGTTTAGAGGCAAACGCAATAACTCTATGTATATCAAGTATGTGGCAGAGGAGATTGCAAGGCTGAAAGGAACGACTTATGAAGAGGTCGTGGCGCAGACGGAGGAAAATGCCAGGAAAATGTATCGCTTATAAATCATTAAAAAATCAGAAAGCGGATGGCTCTTTATGCCATCCGTTTCATCATCAACAGCGGGTCAGAGGAACGGCAGCTGTCTCTGAAAATTCATATTTTCTTAATATTATTTTATCTTTTTTGTATATCATAAAAGCCCAGAGTATTGTATAATAATGAATATTACACAGGACTGGGGGAGTAAAGTTTCATGAGCAGGCCGACTTTGGGGAATCCGCAGAATACCATCGAGATCTTACAGAAATATCAGTTTACATTTCAGAAAAAATTCGGTCAGAACTTCTTAATTGATACCCACGTATTAGACAAAATTATCCGTGCCGCTGACATCGGCAAAGAAGACATGGTGCTGGAGATAGGGCCAGGCATTGGTACGATGACGCAGTATCTGGCAGAAGCAGCGGGAAAGGTGATCGCAGTAGAGATTGACAAGAACTTGATACCCATTCTATCAGATACGCTAAGCGGGTATGAGAATGTGCAGATTATCAATGAGGATGTACTAAAACTGGATATTCAAAGGCTTGTGGAGGAAGAAAATGCCGGGCGGCCGATCAAGGTCGTGGCCAACCTCCCTTATTACATTACGACTCCAATTATTATGGGGCTATTTGAGAGCCATGTGCCGCTTCACAGCGTTACCGTCATGGTACAGAAGGAAGTGGCGGACCGTATGCAGACAGGGCCGGGCAACAAGGATTACGGCGCGCTGTCATTGGCGGTCCAGTATTATGCCGAGCCTTATATTGTGGCGAATGTGCCGCCCAACTGCTTTATGCCAAGGCCGAAGGTGGGGTCTGCGGTGATACGGCTTACACGGCATGAGAAGCCGCCGGTGGAAGTAGAAGATGAAAGACTGCTATTTGATATAATCCGAGCATCCTTTAACCAGCGGCGCAAGACGCTGGCGAATGGGCTGAACAACTCGGACAGGCTGGATATTCCCAAGGAGGCGATCACAGAAGCCATCCAGCAGCTGGGAAAGGGGCCGTCCGTCAGGGGAGAGACGCTGACGCTTGAAGAATTTGCAAAGTTAAGCAATAGTTTGTGGCAATATATGCAGTAGGGCTATTGACTTTACTATAATAACCTGAAACACAACAACGAACAGAAAGGATGATGACTATGGCGACAAAGAGAGAGTATGCATTGTTTGAGATCACACCGGAGATTGAGCATTTCGCCCAACTTTGCGAAGATAATAATGCAATTGATAAGGAGCTGTACACGAAGTACGAGGTAAAGAGGGGCCTGCGTGATGTGAACGGCAAGGGCGTCCTGGCCGGACTTACGAATATATCAGACGTATGCGCCACCAAGATCGAAGATGGCAAGGAAGTCCCGTGCGCAGGCAACTTATACTACCGTGGCTACAATATCAAGGATCTGGTACAGGGATTTTTAAAAGATGAACATTACGGATTCGAAGAGATCGCATATCTTTTACTGTTCGGAGAACTGCCGAATGAGAAGGAACTGTCTATGTTCCATGAGACGCTGGTAGAACGGCGCACGCTGCCGCCTACATTTGTAAGAGACGTAATCATGAAGGCGCCAAGCCGGGACATGATGAACAGCCTGTCCCGCTCCATATTGAATCTGTATACTTATGACGCCAAAGCGGACGACACATCCATACCGAATGTGCTGCGCCAGTGCTTGAACCTGATCAGCCAGTTTCCGATGCTGATGGTCTATGGATACCACGCATATAATTACCGTATGGGGGATGATCTGTTTATCTATGCGCCGTCCCCGGAACTGTCCACAGCAGAGAATATCTTGATGATGCTCAGGGAAGACCGCAAGTATACGAAGCTGGAAGCTAAGATCCTGGATATGGCCCTCGTGCTTCACATGGATCATGGCGGCGGTAATAACTCCACGTTTACCACCCATGTCGTCACTTCATCCGGCACCGATACATATTCCACCATCGCCGCGGCCATGGCGTCCCTTAAGGGGCCAAAGCACGGCGGTGCGAACATCAAGGTAACTCAGATGTTTGAAGACATGAAGGAAAATCTTTCTGACTGGGAAGACAAAGATGAAGTGCGCAAGTATCTGAACGACTTGCTGGAGAAAAAGGCATTTGACAAGAAGGGGCTGATCTATGGAATGGGCCATGCGATCTACTCCGTATCTGACCCAAGAGCTGATATCTTCAAAGTGTTCGTAAAGCAGCTGGCGAAGGAAAAAGGATACGAAAAAGAATACGCCCTGTATGAGATGGTGGAGCATATGGCTCCGGAAGTGATTGCCGAGAAGCGCAAGATATATAAAGGCGTGAATGCCAATGTAGACTTTTACAGCGGACTGGTATACGGCATGCTGGATCTGCCGCCGTCATTATACACGCCGATATTCGCGGCAGCGCGTATTGTAGGATGGAGCGCCCACAGGCTGGAAGAGTTAAAGAACGTAGACAAGATCATACGTCCGGCCTATAAGCCGCTGGCGGCCCACAGAGATTATATCAGAATGGAAGACAGATAGATGGAAAATGAGTTTTACTACCCCTCCAGAGATGGCAAGACCCAGATCCACGCGATGGAATGGGTGCCGGAGGGAGAGATAAAAGGCGTGCTGCAGATCTGCCACGGCATGGTCGAATATATAAAGAGGTACCGGGAACTGGGCGAATATCTGGCAGAACGCGGGTATTATGTGACCGGCCATGACCATCTGGGACACGGGCAGTCTGTGCAAAGCGAAGCCGATTATGGATATTTTGATGAGACAAAAGGCAACCAGTATGTAATAGGCGACATACATAGGCTGAGGGAGATTACGATGGAGAAATTCCCGGATGCGCCTTATTACATGCTGGGGCACAGCATGGGTTCGTTCCTGCTCAGGCAGTACCTGACCTTATATGGCAAAGGGCTGGCTGGAGCCATTGTCATGGGAACCGGCTATCAGGGCGCGCTGATACTTTCGGCTGGACAGCGCATCTGCCGTATTATCGCTGCGTTCAAGGGATGGAAATACCGGAGCAAGTTCGTAGACCGGCTTAGTTTCGGCGGATATAACAAGAGATTCGAGCCTGGAGAGACTTCCAAGGAATGGATCACCAGCGATAAGGAAAGGTGCCGGAAGTACGCGGAGGATCCTCTGTGCTCCTTCATGTTTACCTTAGGCGCATATTATCAGATGTTTGAGGGGATGAAGGCGCTGACCAGGGATGAAAGCATGGAGCACATTCCAAAAGACCTTCCTATGCTGTTCGTGTCCGGCAAGGACGACCCGGTAGGCGGATTTGGCAAAGGTGTAGAAAAGGTATTCGCCAAGTATAAAGACGCCGGAATGCAGAAGATATCTATGCATCTGTATGAAGGTGACCGGCATGAGATATTAAACGAGACAGACCGGGAACAGGTGTATGATGACCTGTTCCAGTGGATGGAAGATTAGAAAGGAGCGCGGCAATTTTAAGGTGCCGCGCTCCTTTGACCGAAAAAAATAAGGTGTCCATGGGGATGATTCGAATTTTTTTCGAAAATGTGATGAAACATTGACAATGAATAATTGAAAGAATAGAATAAACTCAAAATATAAGGGTACACAGACAAAGGCGTCGGAACTTTGTCTGCGTGCCTTTTTTTGTTGCATAAACTATGAATTTGGAGGAAGAAAAGATGAAAACATTGGGCTATTATAACGGTAAATTTGGCGAACTTGAGGACATGAGCATTCCGATGAACGACCGCGTATGCTGGTTTGGCGACGGCGTCTATGACGCAGGGCCGTCCAGAAACTATAAGATATTCGCGATGGATGAACATGTAGACAGATTCTTTAACAGCGCAGGCCTGTTAGACATAAAGATGCCGATGTCGAAGGAAGAATTAAAGGCGCTCCTGCAGGAGATGGTAGACAAGATGGATACGGGAAACCTGTTTGTATACTACCAGGCAACCAGGGGGACAGGAATCCGCAATCACGCATATACAAAAGGACCGGCCAACCTGTGGATCATGCTGAAGCCGGCAGAGATATCCGACGGAAAAGAACCTATAAAATTGATTACCTGCGAAGATACAAGATTCCTACACTGCAACATAAAGACCTTGAATCTGATTCCTTCCGTGGTGGCGACGCAGAAAGCCCAGGATGCCGGATGCCAGGAGGCAGTATTCTACCGTGCAGGAGGGCGGGTGACAGAATGCGCGCATAGCAATGTACATATTATCCAGGACGGCAAACTTGTGACAGCCCCAACCGATAACCTGATTCTTCCGGGAATCGCGAGAGCGCATATCATCAAAGCCTGCAAGAAACTCGGAATTCCGGTAAGCGAGACGCCATATACGCTGGATGATCTTTTTAAAGCGGAAGAAGTAATCGTATCAAGTTCCAGCAATCTCTGCTTGTATGCCAATGAGATTGACGGCAGGGCGGTAGGCGGAAAGAATCCGGAATTGCTGGAGAACATCCGCAGCGAAGTACTGAATGAATTTTATGAGGCTACAGAAGCAGAATAACAGACGGAAGGGTGAAGTCATGGGAGAGATTAGATTTATGGCGGCAGGAGACAGGGCTATGGTGGCGGAGTTTGGAAATGTGATTGACAATGCCGTCAATAACAAGATTCATCTCCTGGCCGAAAGGATTACGGCAGAACATCTGCCGGGGATAGAAGAACTGGTTCCGACATTTCGGTCCCTGATGATATATTACGATCCTCTGTACACTTCCTTTGGAGAGTTAAGACAGAGGATAGAGGCATTGGGGAGCATTTCCGGAGAGGCGATCAGAAAGAAGAAGCGTATTCTTAAGATTCCCTGCTGTTATGGGGCGCGATTCGGGCTGGATCTAAGAAGCATGGAAGCGTATACCGGGCTCGACCGGGACGAGATTATAGACATCCACAGTTCCGTGGACTACAAGATCTATATGATGGGCTTTCTTCCTGGTTTCGTATATCTAGGCGGTCTGGATAAAAGGATTGAGATGCCAAGACTTGAGACGCCTCGCGTGAAGATACTTCCCGGGGCGGTAGGGATCGGAGGAGGCCAGACTGGCATATATCCGCTGGCGTCTCCGGGTGGCTGGAGGCTGATGGGAGGAACCCCTGTCGACTTCTATGATCCGGACAGAAAAGAGCCAATCCTTTGCAAGGCCGGAGAATACATACGTTTTGTACCAATTACCATCGGCGACTATTATGAGATCCGCCATCAGGTAGTAAAAGGAGACTATCAGGTAGAAATTGTGGAAGAAGGTGAAGAAGGATGTCCATAAAAATCACAATGCCCGGAGCGCTGACTACGGTGCAGGATGCCGGAAGGTTCGGCTATCAGAAATCCGGCATAGGAACCTCCGGGGTCATGGATCTGGAATCATACCAGAAGGCAAATTACCTGGTAGGAAATGAGTCCGGGGAAGCCGTCCTGGAGTTTACCTTATTTGGCGGAGCGATGGAATTAACGGAGGATGGGATAATCGCTATTACGGGTGCAGATATGGAGCCGACATTAAACGACAGACCCATAGCCATGAATCAGCCGGTTCCGGTCAGATCAGGGGATGTCCTTGCGTTCGGCATGGCAAAAGAAGGGTGCCGCTCCTATCTGGCCGTTGCCGGAGGCCTGGATGTCCCGGTGGTCCTTGGAAGCCGCGCTACCAATATGAAATGCAGGATGGGAGGATACGAAGGCCGTCCGCTTAAGGCAGGAGATGAAATCGCTGTCGGGGCAGACAGAAAAGACTTTGACCAGATAAAAGACAGGCGTGTCAAAGCCCGTCAGTATCTGTCGGAAATCACGGTAAGAGTGGTAGAAGGCCCTCAGGCGGAGTACTTTACCGAGGGAGGCAAGAAGACCTTCTATAAAGAAACCTACACCATATCTGACCAGAGCGACCGCATGGGCTATCGCATGGAAGGAAAGAAGATCGAAAGCGTTTCCGGCACCGACATCATATCGGACGGGATCGCATTGGGCTCCGTCCAGGTACCGGCCGACGGAAGGCCGATCGTGCTTCTTGCCGACAGGCAGACCACAGGAGGATATGCGAAGATTGCCACCGTGTGCTCCTTTGATATTCCCAAACTGGTGCAGGGTAGACCCGGGGACAGAGTCAGATTTGTCCGGATATCCGTAGAAGAAGCGCAGAAGATCAACAGAAAGCGGGGAATCTAGATGAAGAATTATTATGATATGAAGCCGACAGAGGTAAGGAAATTAATCCGTGAAGGGAAGATCGTGGGCCCGACTTCCGGAATGTGTGCCGGATATGCCCAGGCCAATTTGGTAATCCTGCCAAAAGAACTGGCTTATGATTTCCTTCTCTTTACGCAGAGGAACCCCAAGTCCTGCCCAATCCTGGAAGTCAGCGACGTGGGGAGCAGGAAACTGCATTACATCGCTGATGACGCGGATATCGCAACAGATATTCCGAAGTACCGCATCTACAGACAGGGAGAACTGGAAGGAGAGTACGGAAATGTGGAAGACTTCTGGCAGGATGACTTTGTCAGCTTCCTGATCGGATGCAGTTTTTCATTTGAATCGGCCCTTCTGGATGCGGGGCTTCCGGTGAGACATATTGAGGAACACTGCAATGTGCCAATGTACAAGACGAACATCCCCTGTACGCCGGCCGGGGTATTTGAAGGAAACATGGTGGTCAGTATGAGGCCGCTTCCCTATGATCAGGTGGCTGAGGCAGTGATGGTGACAGGAGAGATGCCACGGGTCCATGGCGCGCCGATCCATATCGGAGATCCTGAAGTGATTGGGATTATAGATATTGACCAGCCGGATTTTGGGGACCGCGTCACAATCCGGGATGGCGAAGTGCCAGTATTCTGGCCCTGCGGCGTGACGCCTCAGAACGTCATCATGAATGTCAGGCCGGATCTTGTTATCACGCATTCACCGGGTCATATGCTGATCACCGATGTGAAAAACGTGGAATTAAAATATTAACGATATATCAGAGAGAAGGAATAAAGAATGTATGCGGTAGATTTGAACTGCGATCTTGGAGAAAGTTACGGAAATTATATCTGTGGAATGGATGAAGAAGTGATTCCCTACATTTCCTCCGCAAATATAGCCTGCGGATTCCATGCATCCGATCCAATGGTAATGGCTAAGACGGTTGCGCTGGCAAAAAAGCAGAATGTATGTGTCGGCGCGCATCCTGGCTATCCAGACCTGGTGGGGTTTGGAAGGCGTAACATGGCAGTCTCCCCGGAAGAAGTAAAGGCAATGGTACAGTACCAGATGGGAGCGCTGATGGCACTTTGTAAAGCGCAAGGCACGCGACTTGCGCATGTGAAGCCTCATGGAGCCATGTACAACATGGCAGCAAAAGATGAGAAACTGGCCCTGGCGATCTGCCAGGGAATCAAGGAAGTCGATCCGGAACTGATCCTGCTCGGCCTGTCGGGAAGCGAGATGCTGAAGGCGGCTGAAAAGATCGGGCTTAAGGCAGCCAGGGAAGTATTTGCCGACCGGGCTTATGAAGAAGATGGGTCTCTGGTGGCCAGAAGCAAGGAAGGCGCCATGATTACAGATGAAGAAGAAGCGATCAGAAGGGTCATAATGATGGTGAAGGAAGGAAAGGTTACAGCAATCACCGGAAAAGAGATTGCGGTAACCCCCCACTCTGTCTGTATACATGGAGATGGGCCGAAGGCACTTGCATTTGTTCAGAAGATACGCAAGACGCTGGAAGCAGAGGGGATTACGATAGCACCGCTTAAAGAAGTCATTGGCTAGACTGCCTGAGATGTCAGGCCGGGGATATGAGATGTAAAGGAGAGACATAGTTTGGAAGCACAAGCACAGGTTAAGAGGGAAACTGTAGAAGATATTATATTGCGCCATTCAAAACGCGGCATGCATGTACTGCGAAAATATATGGATACCCATTATTGCCAGAAAGCCGTGGAGAAACTCTTATCTCTGCCATATGGAAATATACTGCTCACCACAGGGTTCTATGTGGAAGGGCATGCAGAGACGGACGGGCCGCTTGGGACGATGACGCTAGGAAAGGCATTGGCCAAACTTGGGTACCATCCCATAATCGTTACGGATAAATACTGTAAGGGATTCTTCGAAGTAGAAGGCCTGGAGGTAAAATATGTGCATCTTGGCGATGGAAAAGAGGAATATGAGAAGCTGCTGGAGGAATGCCAGCCGGTAGCGCTGATCTCCATAGAAAGATGCGGGCGCAATGTCCAGAATGATTATGCAAATATGCGGGGGATCAGCATAAAGGACAAGACCGCAAGAACCGACATCCTGTTTGAAATGGCCAGGCAAGAAGGGATTCCTACCTTCGGGGTAGGCGATGGCGGCAATGAGATCGGAATGGGAAATCTAAAAGAAGTCATTATGAGCAAACTGGCCTTGACCCCTTGCGATATAGAAGTGGATGCCCTTATTATCGCCACAGTATCCAACTGGGGAGCATATGCGCTGGCGGCGTATATGCAGAAGATTAAGAAGATAAAAGTACTTCCTACATATAAGGAGATTGAAAATTATCTGAAGACTATTGTCAGGATGGGAAGTGTAGACGGAGTCACAAAAGAGCAGGCCATGAGCGTGGATGGATTCTCGCTGGAGGTAGAGCGTGAGATTCTGGAAGAATTGCATAGGGCCGTGAGATCCTATTAAGCAGAATCATCCCCGGGCGGCAGAGTTGCGTGAATATTCTTCTCCGTACGCAGTACATAGTGGGTGCGGGTCTGGCATACTCCGGCCTGGCCCTTGACCCACTGATGGATATGTTCAAGATGCTCGGGAGAACGGCAGGCCACCTTCAGAATGTAGTCGGAGTCTCCAGTAAGGTAATAGCAGGAAATGATGTTCGGATGCTCTCCTACATTCTCCACAAAGGAGTCATTGTAGCGGGGGTGCTCCAAAGTCACTTCGATCAAAGCAGTGACGGCATTGCCAATCCGGGAATCATTGGTTATGACGGTGTAAGATTCAATGATGCCCAGAGCCTCCATTTTCCGAATTCGCTCAATGACGGTGGAAACCGACAGATGGACAGCCTTGCTGATATCCGAGGCCTTCATCCTTGCATTTTCTTTTAAGTTTTTAAGAATCTCATAATCCAGATGATCCACCTTGCATCCTCCTTAAAAAGTAGATAAAAAACCTTGTGTTTATTTTAACATATGACAGTAAGAAAGGCAAAAGTGTCACGGGAGTTTTTTTCGTACATGCTATACTTAAGAAAAGTATCCGGATGATGATTACATGAATAGGAAAGATATCTGGAATACTAAAAATAAGTCATATGGAGGGACTACACATGAGGTTAAAAGACAAAGTGATTCTGGTCACAGCATCCACCAGAGGCATTGGCCTGGCTATCGCTCAGGCATGCGCGAAAGAAGGAGCCAAAGTCTACATGGGCGCCAGGAATCTGGAACGTGCCAAGGCGCGGGCTGACGAGATGAATGCGGCAGGCGGCAATGTAAAGTATGTTTACAATGATGCGACAAAAGAAGAGACATACGTGACGATGATTGAGGAAGTCATCGAACAAGAAGGGCACATTGACGTGCTTGTAAATAATTTCGGCTCATCAAATCCCAAGAAAGATCTTGGAATTGCCAATACAGACCCGGAGGTATTCATCAAGACGGTAAATATCAATCTGAAGAGCGTATTTATCGCAAGCCAGACGGCTGTCAAGTATATGGCGGAACATGGAGGCGGAAGCATCATCAACATCTCATCCGTAGGAGGACTGATACCAGATATCTCTCAGATTGCCTATGGAACCAGCAAAGCGGCAATTAATTATCTGACGAAGCTGATCGCCGTACACGAGGCAAGGCATAACATCAGATGCAATGCGGTACTTCCAGGAATGACGGCAACAGACGCGGTGCAGGATAATCTGACGGATGACTTCCGAAACTTCTTCCTGAAACATACGCCAATCCAGCGTATGGGACTCCCAGAAGAGATCGCGGCAGCAGTTGTATACTTCGCAAGCGACGATGCCGCATACACCACAGGCCAGATCCTTACTATATCTGGAGGTTTCGGATTGGCTACGCCGATATTCGGAGATCTGTCTGAACGCTCAGACGCCCGCGGGTAGGCTTTCATGGGTTAATGTAATCAAAAGAAGAATCAGGAAAAGAGACAGCCGGGAGTGGCTGTCTCTTTTATCTATATTAATTATTCGAAGATAAATCTTATCCTTTCAAAACTTGACAGATAAATTGAATGAGTGTAAGATATAAGATACAAATGTCCATCATACCAAACAGACATGGCATTTAACAATTTATGATTAGTTTGTCTGACAATTTCAATATGAGGTGATGGCAAACCGCTGTATACATAACGCAGGAGAAAAAATTTAAAATGGAGGTATCACAATGAATAAAATGTCAAGGGAAGAAGCTTGGGAATTACTCACGGAATACACGAAGACGCCGGCGCTGCGTAAACACGCTTTAGCAGTCGAGGCAGTCTTGAGCCACTTTGCCAGATTGAACGATGAAGATAGCGAAGTCTGGGGCGTTGCCGGCTTGCTGCATGATCTAGACTATGAAAAATTCCCAGATCAGCATTGCCAAAAGGCAGAAGAAATCATGCGCGAATCTGGTGTTGATGAAACCTACATCCGTGCAATGAAATGCCATGGGTATGGCATCTGTACAGATGTGAAGCCAGAAAGCAATCTGGAAAAAACACTGTTCGCGGTCGATGAGTTGACCGGACTCATAAATGCGCTTTGCTTAATGCGTCCTTCAAAAAGCGTGCTGGATTTGGAAGTGAAATCTGTAAAGAAGAAATTTAAAGATAAATCTTTCGCCGCCGGCGTAAATAGAGATGTGATTCGCAGCGGCTGTGAAATGTTGGGAATGGATCTGGATACCGTCATTCGTGAAACGATAGAGGGCATGAAAGAAAATGCGGAAGAAATCGGATTAAAAGGGAATCTATAATTTGGCATAAGTAATCAATAACAACGAAAACCCGCTAGCCATAAGGCTTGCGGGTTTTCGCTGTTGTTATAGTTATCTAAAGGAATGAGAGTAAAGCGCGCACCGGGCCTTCCCCGGTGTTTTACTTTATGAGGGGGGAGATAGTTGAGTGTTGATCAACTATCTGATACTTATTATAAAGGCTAATTGTGTCCAAAGTGTTTTCATTCTCTTAAAGAAAACGAAAAGTTCTTAAAAACGCCTTAAGAAAAAAGATAGAGACTATTTGGGTAATGTGTAATGGGTATTTCGTCCCTTTCCATTCAATACCAGGTGGCCGCTCTCTACCATTTGCTTTAACAGCCGCCCGCTCGTTGTCTGTCCTATACTTAGCAGTTTTTCAATATTTTTTCTTGTAACAAAGCCTTGCTTCAGAGCAAGATCGATTACTTTATCCTGATCACTCTGAATATGCGTAAGTTGCTTTAAATCATCATTTTTTACATTTAAATTAGGAAGTGTAACCTTAAAAGCGTTGTCAGAGGTTTCAATTCGTGGCTTTTTTGAGGTGTCCTCATAAGATTTAAATATTTTTTGTATGCCTGTTCCATAGGCTTCAATCAATTCTAAACGGTAAAATACATTTGCCAGTCTGGCGTTTCTGCATACGGATACTCCCATCATGATATCTGCCAATGTTATGTCCGTGACAAGCCCTCCAATTGAAGTAAACTCGATCCTGTCGGTATAAATACTTATGAGGGTGCTTGCGCTTGCTCCGTACTCCCGGTGCACGAGAGAATTTAGAAGAGCCTCCCGGATGGCTACTTCTGGGTAATCTCTTGTATCAACGCGTAATAGTTTGTGAAAAGAACGGAAGATTGAATTGTCCAAAGTATTGATCTAAATCAGTTTTATAATATTTATAATAGCCATAAAAGGCGAAAACCCGCTAGCCATAAGGCTTGCGGGTTTTCGTTGTCGTTATAGTTAACTAAAGGAATGAG